>Ga0123353_10001590_pt1 | contig 27952 bp, 18 predicted proteins | sample TergutLab28metaG_3_FD_92763 | JGI IMG/M metagenome (GOLD analysis project Ga0123353, IMG submission 92763) | Labiotermes labralis P3 segment gut microbial communities from Petit-Saut dam, French Guiana - Lab288 P3 | ecosystem: Host-associated > Arthropoda: Insects > Digestive system > Gut ...
ACGAAGTGATGGTGCTGCACGTCATGGACGAGGACGAACTGACGTTCCCGTTCCAGGGCAACACGCTGTTCCGAGGCCTGGAGGAGACCGGCAGAATCATGATCGAACCGCGCTCCCTGCGGGAAGGCTACCTCGAGGCGGTGGACAAATTCTGCAAAGAGGTCAAACGCAAATGTATCGCGAACCGGATTGATTACAAACTGATCTCGACGGCCGATCACCTGGACGCGGCGCTGATGGCGTTCCTGGCGGCCCGGGCGGCGGCGGTGCGGAAACGAGGGTCAAGGCGATGAGTAATGAAAGTATGGGTGGCAGGTATGGTTATTTTCACCACAGAGGCACAGAGACACAGAGGAGATGATTGGCATGGAACATGCGACAGGACGGCATGTTGATGTGACGGACGCCATTATTGGCGCTGCCGTAGTGGTGCATCGAGCGCTGTCCGCGGGGTTTGTCGAGGCGGTTGTATGAGAGAGCGCTGTGCCATGAACTGGCCAAGCGTGGTCTGCATGTGGAACGGCAAAAGGTTGTGAAGGTGTTTTACGATGGTGTGCTGGTGGGAGAGCACAGAATCGACATACTGGTGAAAGATGCCGTAGTTGTGGAGTTGAAAACGGTGGAACGAATACTGGATGTGCATACGGCCCAAATGATGAGCACGATGAAGGCCGCCCAGCGAAGTGTCGGACTGTTGTTGAATTTCAAACAGGCAAAATTGATTGACGGAATTAAACGAATTTCTCTTTGATATATGTTTCTTGCGATTCTGAAAATATGGAAGTCAGGCAGTGACACTGGACCGGCGGGACGCATGGAGTCACTCTCCACCCTCTGTGTCTCTGTGCCTCTGTGGTAAAAAATAACTATGCCATTCCTACATCCCGCAATATTCTGGACCGGCCTGGCGGCGGTGTCTCTGCCGATCATTATTCATTTGCTCAATCGTCGTCGATTTAAGGTTCGCGATTGGGCGGCCATGCAGTTTTTGCTGGACTCCATCCGCAAGAATCGTCGTCGGCTGCGGATGGAGGAGATGATCCTGCTGGCCATTCGCTGCCTGGCGGTGCTGTTGCTGGCGATGGCCATTGGGCGGTTCACCGGGTGTCAGACGATGGATAACCTGGCCGGCAACATGGTGGCGACGTCGCAGCAGAACGTCGTGTTCGTGCTGGACGACACGGTGTCGATGGGCCAGCAGCTTGGCGCGGGCACGCTGTTCCAGGAGGCGCAGTCGGAGATTTCCCGCCAGATCGACGCGCTCCACAGCGGCGACAAACTGTGTTACCTGCTGGTCAGTCAGCCTCGCGACGAAAAACGCGTGCTGGAAGTCCTCAGCGACCCGGACAGCCTCAAGGCCCAACTGGCCACCCTCGCGTGCAGCGACATGAGCGGGCGGGGCGGTTCGGGTGGGCGGCTTGAGGAAACGCTCGCCCGGGCGCAGCAACTGCTCGCCGACGCGGTGGGCGAGAAAAAAGTCATTATCCTCAGCGATTTCCGCGTGACCGATCTGGCCGCCCCCGAGCGGCAGGCCGCCCTGCGAACGCAGTACGAAGCCCTCCGCAAGGACCGCGTCGAGATCGTCGCGGTGGACTACGGACGAAACGCCCAGGTCAATCTCTCCGTGGAAAAACTGGAACTGGTGGAAAAGCTGGTCCTGGCGGGCGAGCGGGTGAAGGTGGCCTTGACGATCCGCAACTACGGCGCGAAAGACGCCCGCGATGTGGAGGTCGCCCTGACGCTGGCGTCCATGACCAATGGGCGGATGGCCGAGAGGAACCTCGACACGCTGAAGGTGGACCTGATCAAGATGGGCGATTTCCGCCGCGTGGAGTTCGACGTCACGGTTCCCGAGGCCGGTCCCGCCCTGCTGACGGTCCGTCTGCCCCACGCCGACGCCGACGGGCAGATCGACGAGCTTCGCGGAGACGACGAAGCCGTGCTCGCGATCGAGGCCCGCGCGATCCTGCGCGTGCTGATCGTGGACGGCTGCCCGCCCGCCCTGGGCGAGGACGTCACGCAGGGCGAATCGTACCTGCTCTCTCGCGTGCTGGACCCCAATCAGGACGGTGGGCACGGCGTGCGGGCCGAGGTCGCGCCCCTGGACCTCATCAAGGATGTACACTTCGACGACTACGACCTGGCCGTGCTGATGAACGTATCGTCGCTGCCGATCGAGCAGGTTGCCAGGCAGGACGCGGATGGCCAGGTTCATGTCGAACCGGGCTGCCCCAAAATAGAGGAGTTGAAGGACTTCGTGCGGGCCGGTGGCGGGCTGGTGCTGTTTACTGGAGAGAAAGTCGACACGTCGTTCTGGAACCGGTATTTGTACGCCAACAACACGGGCCTGGCGCCGGTGGCGCTGGGTGAGGTGCAGACGGTTGGCCGGGTGGGCACGCCGCACGAGAAGACGCTCTGTTTCCGGCTGGATCCGACGAGCATCGAACTGGATCCGGCGCTGGCGGTTTTCCAGGGCGACGGGCGTGGGTTTTGCGACGTGATTCAGTTCCTGGCGTTTCACCGGTCGCTGGACTCGACGCAGCCGCCGGGGCCGGACGTGAAGGCGACGCGCGTGTTGGCGCGGTTTGACGATCATCTCGGAACGGCGTCGGAGTTTGGTTCTCCGGCCATCGTGTCGCGGCAGTTCGGGCAGGGGGCCGTGTTATGTTTCCTGACGGCCGGTACGAGCCGCCCGCAACCGCGCGGACTGGAGTGGACCGATTGGCCCAAAGAAATCATGGGCACGTTCAACCTGGTGATGCTGGACATGCTCTCGGCCTACGGCAGGCCGATGCCGAAACTGACGGACCTGGTCGGGCGCGATTTTGAGTACATGCTTCCGGGCGGGATTCAGCAGGCGACGGCGACGATCCTTCCACCGGGACCCGGCGCCGATTTGCAAAGCGTCAGTACGGGCGGCCTGGAGAACGCCGCGCCCGGCGCGTCCGCCGCGACGGGGCGGTTGATATGTAAGGACACACGCTGGGCCGGGGCGTACGAGATGGATGTGACACTGGGCGCGACGAAGATCAAGACCTATTTCAGCCGCATGGTGGACCACGCCGAGGGCGACCTCCGCGCCGGTGGGCGGCCGGGGATCGAGGCGGCCTTCGGCGGCAAGGAGTTTACCTACGTCGCCAAAAACCAGTCCGCCTCCAGCGACGCGTCGGGCGGTGCGGGAAAAGAATACTGGGTCTGGGCCATGGCGGCGGCCCTGCTGCTGCTGGCGGCCGAGGTGTTTCTGGGACAACGGTTTGGGCATTACAGTAGATAAACGACTATGGATAAACTTTGGCAATGGCTCCTGGGCACCAACAGTCGGCCTGGCATGGACGGGCCGGGGACGTGGAGCCTGCAATTTACCGCCGAGTACGGTTCGTACGTCACGCTGGCGATCCTGGTGGCGCTGGGGGTGATGGTGTGGTTGACGATCCGCAGCTACCGCCGCGAGGGCGAGCATCGTCCGCTGGTGAAGTATGGTCTGGCGGCGGTGCGGCTGGCGATTATCGCGTTGTGCGTGACGGCGTTGTTTCGACCGGCCGCGGTGCTCAGTAACAATCGCGTGCTGCACAGCGCGGTGATCGTGCTGATCGACGATAGCCAATCAATGACCGTCCGGGACCGCTACACCGACGCGACGGCGAGGAAGGCGTTGTCGGATCTGCTGGGGGTCGAGCCGGACGCCCTGGACGGTCAAAGTCGCCTCGACCTGGTCAAGGCGGCGCTGGCGCGTCAGGGCGGAGCGGTGGCGAAATTGGCCCAGGAACACCCGATCCGCGTGATGAAATTTTCACCGGGGTCCTCCTCTGCCAACGAGGTCGATTCGCTCGGTGTGGTGGAGGAAATGATCGCCGATGACATCGCCGTCGACGCGGACGCGGAGGTCCCGCGGTCGTTCCGTCGCTTGCTCGACGGGCTCAAGGGCGAGGGCTATTCGACCAACGCGGCCAGCGCCATCCGCCGGACGCTCGAAGGCGTGCAGGGCCAACGCATCGCCGCCCTGGTGGTCATCAGCGACGGACGACAGACGACCGAGGACGCCGGAAACCGCCTCCAACACGCGCTGGAGTACGCGCAGGCCCGCGGAATTTCGATCTACTCAGTGGTGGTGGGCGACCCCACTCCGACGAAAAATCTCACCGTGCTCAGCCTTCAGGCGCCGCGCGAGATGCGCAAGGGCGCCAAGGTCGACATGTCCGTCAAACTGTCGCACCGCAACCTCGACGGCCAGGAGGTGACGGTGAAACTCTACCGCACGCGCATGGAAGGCGGGCAGCTCGTCGATGTCCCGACGACCGCGCCGGCTGACGGGGCGGAAGACGCGCCAGGCGACGCGACGGCCCCCGACGAGGAAATCGACCGGCCGATGTTCCAGGAGGATTGGCTCTTCACGGGCATCGAGACCACGGTCATGCTCGAACCCTCCGACGCGGCCAAATCCGCCGCCCGCGTGCAGGACGTCATCCTCAAAATCGACGAGGTTCCCGCCTCGCTGGGCACGTGGAAATACAAAGCCGTCGTCGAACCGCTCCCGCAGGAATCCAACACCGAGGACAACCAGTCCGCCCCGGTGCAGGTGTCCGTCATCGACAGCCTCATCAACGTCCTGCTCATTTCCGGTGACAGCGGGTGGGAGTTCCAGTATCTGCGGAACACCATTCAGCGGCAGCCGGACCTGTACCGCCTGAGCGTCTGGCAGCAGAACGCCGAAAAAGGCGTCAGCCAGAGCGCCTCCTCGCCGGAAATGCGGCTGGAGACGCTGCCCCGCGAACTGCCCGACCTGGTGTACAACGATCAGACCAAGAAGGGCTATCACGTCATCATCCTGTACGACCCGGAGTATACGGAGAACGGGTTCGATCACGACTTTTGCAGGCAGTTGAAGACGTTCGTGGATCAGGGAAAGGGCGGCGTGCTGTACATCGCCGGAAACAAGTACACCAACGACCACCTCGTGCTGCGGGACAAGGCCATCGGCGATTTGCAGGATATCGTTCCGGTGCAGTTGTCGGCGAACATGACGATGATGGACCTGCTCACCGAACGGCAGGCGGAGGCGTGGCGGGTCTGCCTGACGCTGGCGGGCCGGGATCACCAGATCACGCGCCTGGGGTCGTCGGCTGAGGACGCCGAGCGCGTCTGGGGGTCGGCGCGCGTGGGCGGAATCCTGCCGGGGATTTACTGGTCGCATCCGGTGGCGCGGGTCAAACCGCTCGCGCATGTGCTGCTGGAGAACTCGAATCCGAGGGCGGCCTCCGGCGGGGCGATGGAACCGCTGCTGGCCGTGCAGATGTACGGAAAGGGGCCCGTGGTGTATCTCGGAACGGACGACACCTGGCGGTGGCGGTTCGTCGACGACGCGGCCTATTACCGGCAGTTCTGGAACAACATGCTGAGCTTCCTTGCCGCCCAGAAATCCTCGCGCGTGACGATCACGACCGGCGGGGACCGCTTCACCACCGACAAGCCCATCGGCGTGGACGTGGAGGCGTACGACGCGAATTTCCAGGCCTTGACCGCGCCGAGTTTCACCATTGAGGTGTGGAACATCACCGGCGCGCAGCCGGTGAAGGTGGCCGACCTCGTGTTGCCGCAGGCGCGCGAGACGCGCGTCAAGGAGCTTGGCGGAGGCGGACGGGCGGCCGAAGTGGAGACGGTTGTGAAGCCCGGCCGGTATTCCACGCAGTTCGTCCCGCCGACGGTCGGCAAGTACGAGCTGTGCGTGGCCGACCGGAAACTCTGCCAGCCCAAGCAGATCGACGTGATCATGCAGGGCGACGAGTTCCTCCGCACCGAGGCCGACGAGGACCTGATGCGGCAGCTCGTCAGCGAGAGGCCCGAACGGTTCCTGCCCCTGGCCGCCATCGACAGCCTGGCCGGTATGATTCCGCTCAACCGTATCACCACAGTGGAGTCCCGCCGCTACGAACTCTGGGACGTCCCGCTGCTGCTGGTGGTCCTGCTGACGCTGCTGGCGATCGAATGGGTGCTGAGGAAGAAATACAATATGGCGTGACGACAGCCACTAGCGACTAGCCACAAGCCACTAGGTATGGGACGCACAGGGCGAATGGCGAGAAGAGATTTGTTGGACGTGATGAGTGATTGTGACGTTCCAAATGTGACGTTTCGATTGTGACGTTTCAATTGATGTTTTGGGACTGGTTATGGTTGGTGTGGAAAACAATAGAGTGTCCTCCCCGGTCTCGCGTGACAGTGGCGGCACACAGCCGCGGAGCGGCGTCGTGTATAGCCCAGGGCGAGCGGTACTCCGCGAGCCCTGGGTAGGCGGCCCCTCACAACCCAAGCCCCGTAGGGGCGTCTTGCTGTGCCACACGCGACGGCTGCGAGCGGCGGTCTTACTGTTGGTCGTGAGCATGATCGGCTGTGAACAACAGGAGCAGCTAAGTCAACAACAAACCGCACCGGATGTCAACATCGTCGTGAATACTTCGATGATTCCACACGGTGCGATGATTCCACACGGTGCGGAACCACAAACGTCCGACCTCGAAAAGTTCCTGCGGGTCGTCCTGGCGGAGGATACGACGGTTACGACCTGGATCCGGGGAGATGACGGCGATATGCGGGAGCATTCCTACTCACTGGGACCAGCCGGCAAGCGGGAGTTCGAACGATTCTGCCGGATGCTTACCGAGGTCGGGCGTTCTACTCCCGCACAACAGCTAGCCGCCGAGAAAGCGGCGCGCGAAGAAGGACCAGGACCTCCGATGCCGTGGCCGCATTATATTGTGAACGTTTTCAGCGACTCCATCACTTCCGCCCAGTTGTTTGGGTATAGGCCCGAGGAAAATATGATAAATCCTCCACAGTTTTGCCTGACGTTCGATGGATTGTACATGGAATATAAGTTGCCGGATCAAACATTTGAAGAATTTTTGACGTGGCTCAAATCCGCGTGGCAGGAATGACGACATGACAACGGCATTACTACAACCTTCCGTCAAAGGAAAACTCCGCCGCCTGGCGTTCGCCCTTCGCAGGCGGTTGGCGGGTGAGGGGCTGGCGTGGGTGGTTCTGGCGGCGGTGGGGGCGGTGTTGGCGACGTTGGCGGTGGATTGGTTGTTCCGGTTCCCGGCGGCGATTCGCATGGCCCTGGCCGGAGCGGCGGTGGCGGGCGTGGGGTACGTGGCGGTGAGGCACCTCTTTTGGCCGTTGCTGGTCCGCATGGATACCGACAACCTCGCCCTGCTGGTGGAGCAACGCAACGCGTCCTTGGGCGACCGACTCATCAGCGCGCTCCAGTTCGAGCGGCAGCGGCGCGATACGAGGCGGCAGCAGAACGTCTCCGAGGCGATGATCCAGCGGCTGGCGGATCAGACCAACGCGCTGGTGGACGGAATCAATTTCAACGACGTTGTCGAGCGCCGCGGCCTGCGGCGGATGGTGTCGCTCGCCCTCTGCGCGGCCGCGTTGCTGGCGGGGCTGGGAATCTGGCAGCGCGAGCTCATGGCCATTTACGTGCAGCGGAACGTGTTCTTTCAGAACGTCCCCTGGCCGCAGCGGACGTACTTGGAGGTGGCCGGCGGGGACGCGGACGGGAATTTTTACGCGCTTCGCGGTGACGATCTGCGCGTGGCCGTCTTCGCCAAACACGGAAGCGTCGCGCCGGGCGAAATTCTATTTCACCTGGCCTTTCCCGACATGGCCGAGGCGATGGTGAAGTCCCCGCGCATCGACGACGCCAACGCGACCTACCAGGTCCGTTGCGAACGGTGCGGCCAATTCACGAAGGCGACGGTCGGCCAATGCGGCACGGTGATCGCCTGCGAGCATCCCGACGAGTTGAGCATCCACAAGCTCGCTCCCGGTGCTCCGCTGCCCCCTTGCGGCGGTGAGATTTTCCTGCCATCCGGTGTGTATGGCAACACGTTCCCGGTGCAGGATTCGTTCACATTTTTCGTCACGGGCGGCGACGACAGTCTGGACCGCCAGCGGCCTCACCGCGTGACCGCGATCGATCCGCCCAAGGTCAGCACGGCGCGGTTCACGGTGGAGTACGCCCCGTACATGAACGAGCGGGACCGCGTGTTCACGGGCACTTCCGGCGTGCTGGTGGCGCGCGTGGGTTCGCGAATTCTGGTGGAGGCCCAGACGAACAAGGACATCGCGCCCGACGGCGCGCGTCTCCAGGTGGACGACGGTCCGCTGGAGGCGATGCAGGTGTTGCCGCTGGAGATGGATGGCCGGTCGGCGCCGCGGCGGCTGCTTGGGGCGATCGCGCTGGGCGGGGAGAACGTCCGCGCCAGCAAGACGCTCCGCGTGCACCTGACCGACAGCGACGGCCACACCAACCCAAGGCCGAATTCGTATCTGATTCAGTACGATGAAGACCGCGCGCCGGAGGCGAAGTTCGCGGTGCGTTCGATCGGCGCCCGGGTGTCGACGCGCGTGGTGCTTCCGTTGATGTTGACGGTGACGGACGACTGCGGGCTGTCGCGGATCGAGTGTTTGCGGTCGGCCGTGGCGGGCGGTCCCGCGACGGCCAGCCGTCCCGCGATGGAGGCCCAGGAGATCGCCTCCCGGCTGAGCGGGCGGGAGTATAAGGACACCTGGCGGTTGGACACCGAACCGATGCGTCTGTCGGTGGGCGACACGCTGACGGTGGCGGTTCGGGCGTTCGACAACATGCCCGCGGAGATGAAGGGTCCAAACGTCGGAACCAGCGCGGTGATGGCCTACACGGTGGCGCGGGACGACGAACTGCTGGACGAGATTAACGGGCGGCTGCTGAGCATTCGCGGAGACTTTGACCCGGCGCGGACCGAGGCCGTCGAGGGGATGAAAAAACTGGCCGAGACCCGCGAGGCGTTGACCGACGAGGTGACGCCGCGGGTTCGCGAGAACCTGGAGATCGTGGGTCGGCACGCGGCGTCGATATCGGCCATCTGTAGTAAAACGCTGCTGGCGCTCGAGTCGGTGCACGAGGAGATGGAGAACAATCGGCTGCTTCCTGCCGATGAAAGTCAGGACAAGCTCGCCCAGGCGATGCCGCGTCTGAAGGCCTTGCAGGACGAGCGGCTGCCGGCCTTGCGCGTGGAGACCGCCCAGGCTGTTGGGACGAACGACACGCAAACGCTGGCGGAGACCCTGGTGTCGCTGGCGGAGAAGCAGGCCGTCGTCGGGGCGGAACTGGAAGAGATTTACTCGCTGATTTCGCAGGGGATCGACATCAACACGATTGCCGCGCAGTGGGAAAAACTGCTCAACGGCATGGTGGAGATCGAGAAGACGCTGCGCGGCGTCGTGGAAGATCCGAGCATAAACCCCACGCCCGGCGGCGTGAGATGATAGAGACCGTTAACTCGTGGATTCGTTAACTCGTGTATTGGTAGAATGGTATGATTATGTGCGAGTTAACGAGTCAACCAGTTAACGAGTTAACGAATAAACGAGGACAAGCGATGAAACATTGGACTACACGCGCGATATGGCTGGTGGTCGTGGCGGCGGTGTTGTTCTCGCCGGTGGCGTGGGCACAGGGGGCGGCGCCGGCGACGGAACCGAAGGAGACGGACAGGCATCCGCTGCTGGCCGGGGCGGTGGAGCAGGACCGCTACACGAAGGAGCAGATCGAGAAGCTCAAGATGTCGATGCGGACGCTGGCCGACGCGATCGAGAAAAACGAACCCACCGCCGCGGCGGCGCTTAAGCTGGCGGCGGAGGAAATCGACATCCGCAAGCTCACCGACTCCCTCCAGGCCGCCATCGCGGACATGGAGAAAAACCTGGCCGGCGACGCCGCCATCCGCCACGCCACCATCGTCCGGGACATGAAGGCGGTTCTCGACAAAATCCGCAATATCGAAGCCCCAAACAAGAAGGAAATCGACGCCTGGAAGGAAATGCTCAAGGCGCTCGAGGGGCTCATCGACCAGCAGCAGACGCAGCTCGACAAGCAGCACGTCGCCAACAATGCCAAGGACCTGACCGACAAACTCGCCAACGCGATGCAGGAAATCAAGGCCATCGCCGAGGAGCAGCAAAAACTCCTGGATGAAACGGCCGCGCTGGGCGAGGGCGACGGGGCCTTGCGGAAACTTGGCGCGATCAAGGAACAGCTCGATAAAATCGTGGACAAGCAGACGCAGCTTCGCGAAGGCACCGACCGCGACGAAATCGGCAAACTAGCCTTCAACGGGGAACAGCAGCGCGATCTCGGGAAACTGGCCGAGGAATTGGCCAAAACGATGGCCGAGGCGGCCAAGGATCCCGCAGTGTCGGCCGCGCTGGAAAAGAGCGGGGCCGACCCGAAGGCGGCCGAGCAGGCGTCGCGAAGCACGAACACCGCGGTGGAGAACATGAAGTCGGCGGCGGACAACCTGAGCCGCTCCACGTCCGCGTCGGCCAACGCGGCCGCGGACGACCAGGACGCGGCCTTGCACCACTTGAAGCAGGCCCAGCAGGCGATTTCCGGCGCGATGGACAAGGCCGGCGGTCACACGCCCGCCGACGCGGTGGCGAAAAAACAGGACGAACTCAAGGACCGGCTCGATCAGGTCAACCAGGACATCAAGGATGTGACCGCCCAGAGCGGGCAGAAGCACGACACGTCGAGAACGGAAGGGGCGGCCAATGACATGGCCAAGGCCAGCGACAGTCTCAAGGGTCAGAACACGCAGGCGGCCAAGGGACATCAACAGGAGGCGTTGAAGAAACTGACCGACGAGGAACTTCGTAAACTGGCGGAGTTGGCGCGGAAGGTCGAGGCGATGGCCAAAACCGATCCCGAGAACGCCAAGCAACAGGACGAGATCGCCCGCAAGGCGCAGGATCTGGCCGATCAAATGGCCCAGAAGACCGAGACGAGCCCCAACGGCGCGCCGGGAAACGAGAACATGGACAAGGCCGCCCGCAGCGCCCGCAGCGCCGCGGGCAAGATGAGCCAGGGCGGCGGTCAGAGTTGCGAGGGCGATCAGCGGGAGACCCGCGACGAGATGGAACAGGCCAGGGAAAAACTTGCCCAGGCGATCGCCGACGCGGAGAAGCAGCAGCAGGATCAAGCCATCGCCCGAATCATCGACCTGCTGGGCAAGATGCTCTATGCGCAGCAGCAGGCGTCGCAGGAAACGCAGCGGCTGGACATCAAAAAGTCCGACGGTCAGGCCTGGAGCCGTCCCGAGGAACTGTCGCTGGCGAAACTCTCCAACGAGGAAGGCCGTCTGGGTGACGAAGCCCTCCGCATCATCAAGATGCTCACCGACGAAGGAACGACGGCCGTGTTCCCGCAGGTGCTCAAGCAGGTGGAGGCGGATCTCCGCGACGTGCAGAACATGCTCGGGGACAAGCAGACCGGGCCGTTGACGCAGGCCATTCAGGGCCAGGTGGAAAAGAATTTGCAGGGCATGATCGACGCGCTCAAGCAGGAGCAGCAGCGTCGCAAGAAGCAGGGCGGCGGCGGTGGCGGCGGAAATTGCACACCCCCGCTCATTCCCCCCGTGGCGGAACTGAAAATGCTCAAGGGTCTCCAACTGGACATCAAGGCCCGCACCGACGTCGCCGCGACGGCCAAGGAGAAAAACCTCCTGCCGCCCGAACAGATCAAGACCCAGCACGACCGATTGGCCGGGAAACAAAAAGACGTGGAAAGCATGGCGATCGAACTCAAAAACAAGATGACGCAAGGGCAGCAACAGCCGGGAGGACAACGATGAAACGTCACATGGTGATCGTGGTGGTGATGGGGCTGGCGCTGTTTGCCGCGCGAGCGACGGCGGACGAGGGCGACCTCGAACCGATGCTTCCACCGGATGACCCGTTCGTGCCGAAGGTGGAGGACCCGTTCGCCGGACTGGCGGATATCGCCCCGGCGGAATTGGAAAAGGCCATCGCCAACGCCAACAAACGGCGACTGACGCTGGAACGCGATCTGGTGGCCGCGGAAATGGAAAATAAAATGTACGCGCCCGCCGCCATGGACGCGGCCATGAAGATTCTCCAGGACAATCCCCTCGATACGCAGGCCGACAACATCGACCGCATCGTGCGGGCGTACGCCAAGCTCGATCGGAAACTCGGCGAGGTGTACACATTGTACACGGACAAAAAATACACCGAAGCCGCCGCCAAGGCCGAACCGCTCGTCAACGAGCAGTCGACCTACCTCAACGCGTCGGCGGCCTATCTTCGGGCCCTGTGCCTGGAGCAGGCCGGCGAGATCGAGGACGCCGGAGACGCCTACTCGCTGGTTCTGGCCAAGCTGTACGACCGCGTGAGTTTCGCCTGCGAGAGCTCGATCCGCCTGGCGAAAATGTTCGAAGATAACGGACGGGGCATGTACGCCATGCAGGCGTACGCGTACCTGCTGAAAAATTACAGCCTGACGCTGGACATCGAGACAATCGAGGACATTCTCGTCAAGCTCGACAAGATGCAGGAGACGTATGGCGATCCGCTGGGAACGGTGGCCAAGCTGATGGGAGACGTCAAGGAGCGGTTGTACGTCACCGACAGCGGTAAGGAGACCCGCGACAAGCAGCAGGAGATCATCGCGTTGCTGGACGACCTGATCCGCGTGGCCCAGGACAACGAGTGCGGGGGCAGTTCGGACGACGACAAGGACAAGCAGCAGAAGAAAAAGCAGGGCGAGGGCAAGCAGGATCAGCCGAAGAAACCCGGAGAGGCCAAGCCCGCTTCGCAGGGCGGAAACAACCCGTCGAAACCGGCGACGGACAGCACGCTTCGCGGCGGCGACACCACCCGCGCGGGGCGGATGAGCGAGGACTACAAAACCGGAGAAAGCGGCGACTGGGCGTCCCTTCTACCGGAAAAACGCGCCCAGCTCCAGGAGCAGGCCAAACGGCTCACCAGCGAACGCCAGGAAAAAACCATCCGCGACACGCGACGGGCGGTGTCCGAAGGACGATAGCGGAAGGAAAAACCGAAATCCGAAGCACGAAATACGAAATAAATTCCAGAGAGGAAAACAGCAAATTCCAAACGGCGACCATCGCGCCATGGCGTATGGCGGCGCCGTTTGGGGGTTGGAATTTTCTGTTTTGGAATTTGTTTCGGATTTCGAATGTAGGATTTCGGATTTAGACGCCTACATGCGGCGAGGAGTATTGTGAACATACAACGTTGGATCGTAGCGACGCTCTGTGTAACCTGTGTCGCCGGTTTCGTCTGGGCGGATACGGTTGTCACGGTCGATTCGAACACGGTGGTCGGGAAGGTTGTCGCGATGTCCGCCACCGGCGTGACGGTGAAGACGGATGACGAAAAACAACAGACGCTCAAGCTGGACGATATCGAGGCGATCGACGTCAGCCCGGACGCGGAGTTGATGACTCGCGGCGGTCAGGGCGTGTTGATTACGCCCTCGGGCTCGCTGCTGTCGGTGACGGAGGTGGCGACGGAAGGATCGCGGGTCACGTTTAATAATCCGCTGCTGGGCCGGGGCGCGTCGCTGGAACTGTCCCAGGTGGCGTGGCTGTATCTTCCGCCGTCGGGCAAAACCGCCGCCGAGGCCGCCCGCGTCTGTGCCAATTTGAAAATCGAGGACCGGTCGCAGGACACCGTGGTCGTGCAGCGCAAGGCGGGCGACTATTGGCCGTTTCAGGGCGTGCTCAAGGACGTGACGGCTGACACGGTGTCGTTTACGGTGAACGATCAGGACATGAAGGTTGCCCGCGTGAACGTTCTGGCGATCCGCCTGGCCGCGATGGGCGAGGCCAAGCCCACGGCCGGCCGGGCGATGCTGGCGGACGTCCTTGGGGCGCAGGTGGAGTTCGAGAGTATTGTCATCAAGGACGGCCAGTGCGAGTTGACCAGCCAGGAACTGGGCAAACTGACGATCGACCCCGACGCGATCACCAGCGTGCGGATGCGGAACAAGCGGGTGGTGGCCTTGTCGTCGCTGGAACCGTCCTCGGTGAAGGAGCACGGCCTGCTGGGTCTGGCTGTGCCGTACCAGCGGAACCGTTCGACCGCGGGCGGGCCGTTGCGGCTTGGCGGGACGGTGCACGCCAGCGGTCTGGGGTTGCACAGTTTTTGCGAACTGACATACAAACTCGACGGCCCGTACACGATGTTGGTCACGTCGGCGGGGATCGACGACGCGGTCAAACCCGCCGGAAACGCCCGGCTGACGTTTTTGGGCGACGGAAAGGAACTGGCCTCTCCGCTGGACCTGACCGGTAAAGACGGCCCCGTGACGGTTCGGCTGAAGCTCGACGGCGTGAAAACGCTCACCATCCGCGTGGACTACGGCGCGGACAAGGTGGACGTCGGTGACCATGTGACGCTGGGTGGAGCGAAGCTGATTAAATAGGCATGGGGGCGGCGCGAGCAACGCAATGGCTCCGCCTTTTTGCGTTGCAGGACGTTGTGTGAGGTGAAACGTTTTTGGCATGGAACACTCTACAACGCAAAAAGGCAGAACCCGATTCACCGCTGTATGACTTCGCACGAATTAACAGATTGGATTAAGTCTGCCTCGCTATCTCACGGGTTTTCGCGCGTTGGCGTGACGTCGGCGACTCTGTTACCGGTGGCGGTTGTGGAGCGGCTGGAGCGTTTTCTCGCCGAGGGTCTGCACGCGGAGATGGCGTATCTGGCCAATCACGTCGAACTTCGCAAGGATCCGTCAAAACTGGTACCCGGCGCGCGAAGCGTGATTTGCCTGGCCGTCGCGTATGCGACGGCGGCGGACGACGCGGGCGAGACGCCCTCGTCACGGGGTGTGATCGCCCGTTACGCGAGAGGCCGGGACTATCACACCGTTCTCAAGCGGCGGGCCATGGCGTTGATGGACGCCATTCGCGAGCGGGTTCCGGAATTTCAAGGTCGGGCGTTTGTGGATTCGGCGCCGGTGGCGGAGCGGTCGCTGGCGGTGTTGGCCGGGCTTGGCGTGATTGGCCGAAACGGGTGTCTGATCGTGCCGGGGCTCGGTAGTTACGTGCTGCTGGCGGAGATCGTGTGCAATCTGAAACTATCGGCGGACACGCCGCTGCCGGACGCGGGCGAGACGCCCGCGCCACGCTGCAGCGACTGTGGCCGATGCGTGTCGGCGTGTCCGACGGGCGCGTTACGCGCGGACGGTCTGGTCGACGCGCGGCGATGTGTGAGTTATAACACGATCGAAAACCGCGGCGACTTGCCGCTGGATGTGGCGACGGCTATCGGCAATCGCGTATTTGGCTGCGACGTGTGTCAGGAGGTCTGCCCACACAATCAAGACCTGCTCGCCGGCGACGCGGAATTCGCGGGGCCGGCGTCGATTGATTTGCACGACGTGCTGGCGTGGGACGAGTCGCAATGGGACACGGCTACGCGAGGAAGGGCGATTCGCCGCGCGACGTGGCGGATGTGGCAACGCAACGCACGGGCGGTGCTGGCGCGGCGGGCGCTTGCATGATTGACAGGACGATGATGCCGGTTTGTTACACGATATGGCTCTGTCTTTTTGCGAGGCTGGACGTTCCGTGTGGCACGTTCTACAACGCAAAAAGGCAGAGCCATATCGTCGCCAACTCATTCCCATTTGCCCGCCTAATCCATTCATGGTAATCTTTACGTTTCCTTATGAAGGAGTGGTCGTCGTGCACGAACTGTTATCTGGTAACGAAGCCTTTGCCCGCGGGGCGTTTGAGGCGGGCGTGACGGTGGCGACGGGGTATCCCGGAACCCCGTCGACGGAAATTCTCGAAAATCTGGTGGCCTACAAGGACCACGTCTACTGCGAGTGGTCGCCCAACGAAAAGGTGGCGCTCGAGGTGGCGGCCGGCGCGTGTCTGGCCGGCGCCCGCTGCCTCGTGACGATGAAACACGTGGGCCTGAACGTCGCCGCCGACGCGTTGATGACGCTCTCGTACGTCGGCGTGGTGGGCGGACTCGTGATTGTCGTCGCGGACGATCCGGGCATGCACTCCTCGCAGAACGAGCAGGACTCGCGGCATTTCGCGCGGTTTGCCAAGGTGCCGATGCTCGAACCCGCCGACAGCCGCGAGGCGAAGGAATTCGTCCGCCTGGGCCTGGAAATCAGCGAACGGTTCCGCACGCCGGTGCTCCTGCGGACCTCGACGCGCATCAGTCACAGCCGCGGACTGGTGGAACTGGGTGAGCGCACTGCTCCGCCGCGCGAGGTGAAATTCGAAAAGGACCCGCCGCGGTTCGTTGCCATACCGATGTGGGCCCGGCAGATGCGCGTCGCCATCGAAAAACGCCAGGCTGAGTTGCAGCCCTTCGTCGACACGCACGCGGTCAACCGCATCGAGTGGGGCGGCCGCGAATTGGGCATCGTGACGCACTCGGTCACGTATCAATACGTCAAGGAGGCCTTCCCCGACGCGAGCGTGCTGAAACTGGGCCTGTCGTACCCGTTCCCGGACGCCAGGATCCGCGAGTTCGCCGCCGGCGTGAAGCGTGTGCTGGTGATCGAGGAACTGGACGATATTCTCGAGGAGCACATCAAGGCGATGGGAATCGCCTGCGACGGTCGGAACATCGTGCCGGGTATCGGCGAACTGACGCCGGTGCAGATGGCGGAGATTCGCGAGCGCGTGGGCGGGACGCCCACGGGACGCGCGGGCAAGATGCCCGCGACACATGATTTGCCCGCCAGACCTCCGGTGTTGTGTCCGGGGTGTCCGCATCGCGGGGTGTATTACGCGTTGGCGCAGCACGACGTGGTGGTGACGGGCGACATCGGTTGTTACAGCCTGGGCGTGATGAAACCGCTCTCGCGCCTGGACACGATTTTGTGCATGGGCGCGGGCATCTCGATGGCCCACGGCATGCAAAAGGCCGGCGAGAAGCGGAAGGTCGTCGGCATTGTGGGCGACTCGACGTTTTTCCACTCGGGAATCACCGGGCTGCTGGACATCGTGTTCAACCGCGGGGCAAGCACGATTTTCGTGGTGGATAACCGCACGACGGCGATGACCGGGCACCAGGACAACCCCGGAACCGGGCGGACGCTGATGGGCGAACCGACGCACGCGACGTCGATTGAGGCCGTCGCGCGGGCCTGCGGCGTGCGACGGGTCAGGACGATCAATCCGAACGACCTGGCCGAGACGATGAAGGCCATCAAGGAGGAACTCGACGCCGACGAACCGTCGGTCATCGTCTCCGTCGCGCCGTGCGTGCTGAAGGAAAAACGATTGCTCGGCCCGCGGCGGTCGATTCAGGCCGATCTGTGCAAAGCGTGCGGCCTGTGCCTGCGGCTTGGCTGCCCGGCCATCGAGGGCGGCAAGGGCGTGAAACCCATGATGAACGAGTTGCTGTGCAACGGCTGCGGGATGTGTCAGCAGGTCTGCCGGTTCGGCGCCATCAAGAGCGTGGAGGTGTCGCAATGAGCGAGAATGTGACGAGCGTGGTGTTGGTGGGCGTGGGCGGACAGGGGATTCTGCTGGCCAGCGAAGTGGTGGCCCGCGCGGCCATGCACGCGGGGTTCGACGTGAAGACCAACGAGGTGCACGGCATGGCCCAGCGTGGCGGGTCGGTGATCGCGCAGATTCGCTACGGGCGGCGGGTGTTCAGCCCGCTGGTTCCCGAGGGCCAGGCGGTGGTGCTGGGCTCGCTGGAGCGGATCGAGGCGCTGCGGTATACGAGTTACCTCGCGCCGGGCGCTCCGGCGGTGGTGAGCAGCCAGGCGATTGTGCCGGTGACGGTTTCGAGCGGACAGGCGACATATCCCGCCGACGCTCGCGAGCGGCTGGCGGCGGCGTTTCCCAAGTTGGTTTACGTTGAGGCGGAAGAACTCGCCCGTCGGGCGGGAACGGTCCGGGCGGCGAACATGGTGGTGGTCGGCGCGATGAGCCGGGCCCTGGACCTGCCGGCCGACGCGTGGCGGGCGGCGATCGAACAATCCGTCGCGACGAAACATGTGGAGGCGAACCTGAAGGCGTTCGAACTGGGATTCGCGGTGGTGTAACGGTTTTTACCACAGAGACACAGAGGACGCGGAGAGGTCGTGCGGTATTCGTACAATGTTTCGCGGTGGCTTGTCTGTTTGTACTGTAGGGTATAGGGTACGTACGAGCGTTTCGTTTCACACAACATTCTACAGCGCAAAGAGGCAAGCCATCGCGAAACGTTTTGCGAGCACCAACACGCTCTCTGTGTATCTCTGTGTCTCTGTGGTAAAAAAACGAAAGGAAACCCCAATGATTTCTCGCGATGAGATCGTCACGTACCTCAACAATACGCTTGGTCTGGCCGCCACGAAGGGGGACGACGGTCCGTGCAACGGGTTGCAGGTGCAGGGTGTTTCGGAGGTACGGCGGATCGGATTGGCCGTCGACGCGTGTCTGGAGGCGTATGAGCGGGCGGTGGCGGCGGGTTGTCAGATGTTGGTGGTACATCACAAGCTGATCTGGGGCAGCGGCGTCACGAGCATCACGGAACGAATGCACGAGCACGTCAGTTTTCTCATGCGGCACGGGTTGAATCTGTACGGATCGCATCTGCCGCTGGACATGCACCCGGAGCTGGGCAACAACGCGCAGTTGGCGAAATTGCTGGGGCTTGGCGAGGCCGCACCGTTCGGCGAATATCATGGCGAGACGATCGGGTTTTCCGGAACGCTGCCACAGCCGCTGTCGCCACGGGAATTGGCCCGGCGGCTTGGCGACGCGCTGGGCGGTCGGCCTGTCGTGCTGGAGTTCGGCCCGGCGGCGATTTGTCGCGTGGGCATCGTTTCGGGCGGGGCGGCGGACATGCTTGACCAGGCAGTCCGCGCGGGTCTGGACGCGTACATCACCGGCGAGCCCATGCACTTTACGTACCAACTCGCCCGCGAGCTGCACGCCAACGTGATCTACCTCGGACATTACCATTCCGAAACGCTCGGTGTCCGCGCGGTCGGCCAGCGGCTGACGGAACGCTTCGGTGTGGAAAATGTGTTCCTGGACATCGCCGTGCCCGACACGACGTGGAGCATCCACGAACCCAACGGGGTCTAAAGCTTCAGCATCCCGTCTGAGTCGCGCGCGGGGCGGGTGGTTGGTTTTGCGTCCGCCTTATCGTCCGTTTTGGCGTCGGGTTTCGCGTCCGATTTGGCGTCGGGGACCTTGGGGATGGTGAGGCTTGATCCTCGTGGGGCGGCCTTGATGTCGACCAGCCAGGTGCCTTTGTCGTCGGTGGTGATGCGGTATTGCACCAGGGTATCTTCCTTGACGGGCTTGAGCTTGGCCAGTACCGCCGCCTTCTTGGCCGGGAGAAGTCCGAAGGTGTGTTCCTTGTTTCCGAGGTCGGAGATGATGACGACGGTGGTCCGGTTTTTCTTCTCGTCGGTGATATCCCGCAGCTTGACGAACGTGCCGACGTCGGGCGGTTCGTAGGCGCTGACCGCCTTGACCGTCCGGGGTTGTCCCGGACCGGCCGAGATGACGATGCTGTCCCCGTCGGACAGGCCGTCGAGGAACTCCTTGAACTCTTCCTTGACCTCCGGTCGTCCGCTGCGGTTCACCGTGGAGGGCAGCACGAACAAGGTCCGTTGTCCCAGTTTGGAGACCCGCAGGACGGCCTTGTTTTGCGTGCCGATTTTCTGTTCGATCACGTCGTAAAACAGATAGACGTCGTCCTCTTCCTCGCCGGGCTTGAGGCTGTATGCTTCCGCCGCCGTGACAGCGAATTTCCCGCCCTCCAGGCGGGAGATGTCGATCGTCACGTACTCGCCGTTTTTCATATCCCGCAGATCGTCGAAGTCCCGCGTGGTGGTCTCCAGTTCCACCGGAAATTCCATCGTTTTATTGGTGCCCAACTGCATGAACTTGAGCGCGTATTTTTTGTTCACGCCCGCGCGGAGCTCCTTGAGTTCCACGAACTTAACCAGTTCCGTTTTGGGAGGCGGCGGCGCGGGCGGTGTGGCCGGGTCCGTCTTGGTGATAACCCGGTTCTGGGCGTCGGCATGGGAAGGGGCCAACAGCAACACGACGACGGCGAGCATCAGCACGTGGCGAAACATGGATGTTCTCCTTAACCCCGGGCGCAGCGCCCGACGGCAGTTCCATTATATAATGAAACCCGCCCGCGGGCGAGAAGGGTTCATCGCGAATTTTGTTCACTCACGCATAACATTCCAGCGTGTCGTCACCGATCGTCAGGTCGCGTTCGATGCTCATGTCTGGCGGGGGGAGTTTCACCGTGTCCAGGCGAGGCAGCGTGGCGAGGGTTTCGGGCGGGAATTCGTCGCGGAGGACGCGGGGCGAGGTGTACGTTTGTACCTCGTCGGCCAGGCCGGCGTGGAGGAAATTGTGCAGCACGGTGGGGCCGCCCTCGACGAGCAGATAGGTCATGCCTCGCCGCCCCAGTTCGTCCAGCAGGGCGAGGAGATTGGCCTCACCGCCGGGCAGTTCGAGGATGTCCACGCCGGTGTCGCGGAATGCGTCGGCCCGTTCGCGTGGCGAGACGGCCTCGCCATGAGGGATGCCCTCGCCAAGTGGCCGCGTTACGATCACCAGCGGGAATTCGCGTGCGGTCTGGACGAGGCGGCTGATCACCGGGGTGCGGAGATGGCTGTCCAGCACGATGCGGGTCGGTTGTTTTCCTTCGCCGGAGCGGTTGTTGAGCGTCGGGTCGTCGGCCAGCACCGTTCCCACGCCGACGAGGATCGCGTCGCACAGACCCCGCAGGCGGTGAACGTCCTGGCGAGAGGCCTCACCGCTGATCCATCGTCCCGCCTCCGGTGGCAGCGCGAGATATCCGTCGGAGGTCCGGGCCCATTTGCAGATCACCCACGGTCGGCCATGCGTCCGCAGTTTGACATACGCCCGCAGCAGTTTCCTCGCGGTGGATTCGCACAGGCCGCACGTCACGTCCACGCCCGCGGCGCGAAGCATCGCCAGCCCGCGGCCTTGCACGTTGGGGTCGGGGTCCTCCATCGCGACGACGACGCGTCGCAGTCCCAGTCCCGCGAGCATCGGGGCGCAGGGCGGTGTTTTTTTGTTCGAGTGGCTGCACGGTTCGAGCGTGATGTACAGCGTCGCGCCGCGCACGTCGACCCCGGCCTCGCGGGCGGCCCGCAGGACCTCCACCTCCGCGTGAGGCCCGCCGAAGAACTGGTGGAATCCGCGCGCAAGCTCCCGCCCGTCGCGCACCAGCACCGCGCCGACCATCGGGTTGGGTTCGACGCGTCCACGGCCCAGGGCCGCGCACGACAACGCGAGTTGCATGAAGTTATCGTCGTCTGTCATCCGCCCGCCGGTCATGCACGGTGATCACGCCTTGTCCGGTGACATTCTGGTCGGACTTTGCCGGTCCTGTGATGATGCGTAACGTCACGCCCTCGGGGAGCGCGTACTGGCATTTCGATCCCTCGCGGCGGATTCGGGCGACCCCAAGCACCGTCTGCACTTCTCCCTCGATCCAGGTCAGTCCCGTGCTCCGCGGTGTGAAGGTCAGTTCTTTTCCGCCGGGCGTGGCGAACCGCAGCCCGAGGATGTCACCGATCAGCGTCGCCGCGACGTGCGTTCCATATCCCTGACTGAAGCAGGTCGCGGCCGTGTCCTCGCGAGCGAAGATCGGCCACATTTCCCATAGTCCGCCTTCGCCCTCGTCGATCATGGCGCCGAAGTTGTACCGCATGTATTGCACCGCCTCGGCGGGCGACCCCAGTTGCGCGATCGTCTGCGCGCAGAGCGAACTGGTGAAGGGCGTCCCCGCGACGACGGGTTTTCGCGGGTCGTACCGGACGCGCTCACCCTGCCCGTGACCCTGCCATCCGCTGCGCGAGGTCGGCCAGGTCCCGCTGCGCCCGGCGCAGAACCGGTAGGCCGCCTCGACGCGGCTGGCGGCCAGGATTCCGTGCCGCAGCGCGAAGGCGTTGTCCACCTGCGCGCAGAAATCGGACATGGTTCCGTCTTCCATCGTTCCCTGCGCGAGGGCGTGGTGCTCCTCATGCCACAACCGCGCATTGACGGCCGCTGTCAGCGCGTTGGCGACGGAGGCCGATTCCGAACCCTCCATGCCCAGATACCGTCGCATGGTGGACACCGACCTCCACCCGACGATGGCCAGCAGATTCTCCCACGTCGAGGCGTTGAACGCGGAGTTCATGTTCCACTCGGTCCATCGGCAGGCGTTCTCGTGGGCGCGAAGGACCAGCCCGCCGTCGGTGGGGTGGTAGAAATCCAGAACGGCCTGGCTGGCGGCGAGCAGCCGCTTGGCCAGTTCGCGGTCGTCGGAATACATCACGTAATCCCACGCGACGATCGGGAACCACAGATCGTGCGCGGAGATCCACTTGATGAACAACGAGGTCGACGGGCAGAAATTGGGAATGAACCCGTGCGCGTCGAAGAAATCGACGAAATCCTCGAGCATTTTCCGGCTGAGTTTCACATCGCCCGCGATGTGGAAAAACCCGTGCACCTGCGCGTAGAGGTCGGGTCCGCCCCAACCCTGGCGCTCGCGGCGGGCGTTGTCCACATGCGAGTGGATCGAGCATTGCTTCGCCGTCGCCTGCGCCAATGCGAACACGCCGTTCAAGGCCGCGTCGCTGCACGCGAACCGCGTCCGGTTGTCGATGGGGTACACATGCTCGCGCACGGAGAGTTCATGCAGGGTGGCTTCTCCGCTGAAGGTCAATTGCAGGTAGCGGAACCCGCGTTCGGTTGGCACGTGCACGTACTGGCGGCCCTTTCCCAGGATCAGGCGGTCCGCGAAGGCGTGCTGTTGCAACAGGGGATCGACCCGCCCGTTGCGGAGGTGGTCGGCGTACCCCAGGTCCACATGGAGCGTGCTGAGGCAGTCGATGTCCAGCCAGACCTGCCCGCTGGTCTGCACGCCGAAATCCACGCAGAGAAAAAATTCCCCCTCGGCGCAGGGCGGGATTCGGACCGGACCGGTGGGTCCGGCGCTGGCGTTGGGCCATTGCAGACTCGGCACCCGGTGGGGTCGAGGTTTGGCCGTGGCCAGACCCTCGCGCTCGTCCGTGGACAACACGGTGAACCGGTGGACGTTCCGCACCAGGCTGCGGTGTGACTGCGATTTCATTTTCGCGGCCACGTCGTCGGCGAATTGCACGTCGACGTTGCTGACTCCACCGGTGGCGATTCCCGCGTCGATCAAGGCCGACACGGGGCGCTTGGCGGAGGTCAGCGGACCCAGGGGATCGTGCCGCAGCGCGTAGGGTTCGGGTCGTCCGACCGCGACGGCCGACGCCCATCGGGAATCGTCGAAGAACGGTTCGTGCCAGTCGCTCCGTCGTCCGCGGAGATCGAGCATGACGATCCTCCGGGCGGCGAATCCCCGTTTTTCCTTGCGGGCCAGCGTCGCGCGGGCGATCCGGCAGGCCTTCCACGATGGTCCCGTTGTCGTGACCCGGTCGCCCACCGTCAACCATCCCAGCACGCCCGCCTGCACGATGTCCATGTCGGGCGGCGGCATGGTGGGATCGTCAAACCACACCTCCAGCGCGAGCACGTTTCCCCCGTCGGCGATCAAAGGCGTGAGGTCCCATGTGGTCAGTCTCGGTTTGGACGCCAGCCCCGTGCACGGTCCGATCCCCAGTTCCCGCCCGTTGCAGTACAGGGTGTACAGGCTGTCGGCAAAGCCCACCCAACGCACGTTCTGTCCGCGGCGGGCATCGAATCGGAGCCGAAACCACGCCAACTGGGCCGGTCCGTGAATGTCGTCGTCCACCCACATCCACGGGTGAGCTTTCGCGCCCATGGGGGCTTTCGCGCCCGTCAGCGCCGCGGCGGCGGAAGATTTTTCACTCATGCAAAACTCCGAGTCCGCACACGTTACCATAGAGACAAAACGAGTACAAGATTTCGATGCGTTTGCGCGGGGACTTTCCGTTCTCCGTGAGGCAAGGTTTTCTTACCACAAGACACAGAGGAGCACAGGGAAGGATGTTGGGAACTCGAAACACGCCTCAAGTTCGAGACGTGTTTCACAGGCCCAACATTCTTCTCTGTGCTCCTCTGTGTCTTGTGGTAAGAAAACGCCTCGTCTAGTTGGAAAAATTCGAAAAATCGGAAAATTCCAGTATTCGTATTGCAGGTAACCACGAACAGTGGTACACTGGAATCCACATGTTCGGAGGATTGCAGTTGGCCCATTTGAACGTCCGTGGCAGGTGATATGCGGAGGCGCGCCGCAAAGGATTTTTGTGTGTCCTTTGGTCTGGATAAGGCGTGTAATTTGTTTTGCGGAAAAACGACGCGGCTGACAAATATCCGGCGGAAAAGTCCGTTTTAACAGGCCCAAAGGCCCGTTTCCGGCTCGGGGTCCGTTTTCGTCGTTTTCAAACGATGACTTTAAAAAATATGACGAAAAAAACCTCCATAAATTTGCTTGCCGGTCATTTTGGGCTTACCTTATACTCAGTGGAGGAGATGAATAATCACGCGGATTGGAGCATGTGCCGGAGCCCTCGACGTGGTAATTTTCGGAATGTGCACAGCGTGGTCATAGCGAACCTGTTCTGGTAATTTTCATTGTAAAAACGTGCGAAAACTCTCTTTAGGAAGAGGAGGATGACATGAAAAGCTTCGTGACGATTCTGGTGGTGGTGTTGGCCCTGGCGGCGGTTCCGGCGTTTGCGGCCAAGATTCAAATCAACGATTCATTCGCTACCGATCTGGGCGGATGGACCGCGATCAACAACAGCAAGCTGGAATGGAAGGCGACTGGCGGACCCGATAACGGTTCGTACGCCCAGTGGACTGACTTGGGTGAAGGCCGTGGGACCATCGTCGCCCCCAAAACATTTTTGGGCGACATGTTTGACGTGTATAATGGCGGGTCGATCAGTTTCGACTATAAGATTTTCACCCCCGGAACGAACATCGATCGGTATAACCCGATCGTGATCACGTTGTGGAGCGGCACCAAGAATTATTCCTACACCGTGGCGACGGCTGCCCAGATGCAGGCCATGGTGGGTCAGGGCTGGGTGACGCTTGAGATTCCGATGACGGCGTCCGCCTGGGGCCTCAGCAAGTCCGTGTGGGGCGACCTGCTCGGGAACCTGACCGGGATGCACATCGCCGTGGAATGCGCCGTCAACAGCACGACGAAGTCCAGCCAGTGGGACGTGGTCGGCATCGGCGGCGTCCGAATGGTCTCGACGCAGGAAGAACCGAGGACGGAAATTCCCGAACCCGCCACGCTGACGCTGCTGGGTCTGGGCGCCCTGGCCCTGTTCCGCCGCCGTCGCAACTAACCCAACGGCCGGTAATCGCACGTACAATACAAGCGCGGACACGATGAAAACCCTGACGCGGCGGGTAGACGCCGAGTGAGGGTTTTCGTCGTTTTGGGCCTGCGTGGCTCTATTCCGCCGGGAACGCGAATTCCCGCACGCAGCGGACGACGATCGTCATCATGCGTTCGAGCGTAGGAAGGTCGATTGCCGGCGGGGGCATAAGGACGACGACGTCGTCCAGCGGGCGGATGATGACACCGTGTGGCCTGGCGGTGCGGCACACGGCTGACCCGATCCGGAGCGTCCCGTCGTACCGCACCCAGGGCGGCCTGGCGGACCTGTCCCCGCCGCGCGACGCCACCGCTCCGTCGCGGGATTTCACCAGCTCGATGCCCGCCATCGGGCCGCACTGGCGAATGTCGCCCACATGCGGATGATCCGCCAACTGCGACAAATGCCGCCGCATCACGTCTACTTTTCCCGGCAGCGCCGACAGCAGCCCGCTGGAAAAAATCAACTCCAGGCTCGCCACGGCGGCGGCGCAGCCCAGCGCGTTTCCGGTAAACGTATGGCCGTGATAGAACGTCCGCCCGGACTCGCCGAGGAACGCGTCGAAAATTTCCCGCGTCACCAACGTCGCCGACACGGGCAGGTAGCCGCCCGTCAATCCCTTGCCCAGGCACAGCAAATCCGGCCCGATTTGTTCATGTTCGCACGCGTACAGCGTTCCCGTTCGGCAGAATCCGGTGGCCACTTCGTCGGCGATGAGCAGCACGTCGTGCTCGTGCGTCAGGTTCCGCAGGGCCCGCATGAACCCCGGTGGCTGCGTGAGCATTCCGCCGGCGCCCTGGATCATCGGTTCGACAAACACGGCGCAGTACTCGCCTGGCGAGGTTTCGAAGGCTTGCCGAATCTGTACCAGCGGGTCGCGCTGGCCGTAGTGTTCGTTGGGGCAGTCGACAAACGTCGTCTCGAACAGCAGCGGCCCAAACATGCGGTGAAACAGGTCGATGCCGCCCAGGCTGACCGCGCCGACCGTGTCACCATGGTAGCCCTCCCGGAAGGCGATGAACTTCCGCCGTTTCGACTGCCCGCGGTTCTGCCAATACTGGAACGCCATTTTGCAGGCGATCTCGGTCGCGGTCGCACCGCTGTCGCTGAAGAACACTTTTTCAAGCCCGCTCATGCATGGAGGCAGCGTGGTGATGAGTTGTTCCGCCAGCCGGATGCTCGGTGGAGAGGCGAACCCCAGCAGCGTCGAGTGGGCGATTCGGTCGAGTTGTTTGCGGATGGCGGCATCGATCTGCATCACGCGGTGCCCGTGCAGATTGCACCAGAGGCTGCCGAACCCGTCGATGTACCGCCGTCCCCGCACGTCGATCAGCTCGAACCCCTCGCCCGCGACGATGAGCGCGTCGGACAGGTCCTCCGCGTCGAGCCACGGCCCCATGGGCGTGAACGGGTGCCAGACGTACCGCTTGTCGGCGGAGAGGAGTTCGTTCTCGTGCGCGGTCGGGATATAGGGATTGTCGGTCATTACTCGCTCGGGGTGCTCGTGGTAAATAGTCGCGTTTGTCCGGCGCGGAGCGGTAGCGTGATCGCCCGGCCTGGGGTCAAGATGGACTCGTCGGATCGGAGTTCCGCCATGGTTTGGTAGGCGGGCACGAGCGGGCGATCGGACGACCACTGCGTGCTCCGCAGGGCGGAGACGGCGAGGATTTCTTCACCGGTTCCGTGGATGCGGTCGGCGGGCAGCCACTGCTCGTGAACGTCCGGCAGCGTGTGCAGATAAACGACGACCACGACCGTCACGACCGCCGCCACGGCGAAGGCGGATCCCGTTCGCCACGCCGGAGGACGGATCAGCCGCGTGGCCGCCAACGCCAGAAGTCCCAGCGCCAGCAGCGTCACGGTGTTTCGTTTCGTATCGGCAGGCCAGCGGGCGGGATCATAGTCGGCCTGGAGAAATTCGCGTCGGACGAGTTCGACAGGCCAGTCGATGGTCGCGCTGGCGATGGCGACGGGGGTGGCCCGCGGAGAGTCCTCCGGTAGCAGGTTCACCGCGTACGCCTGGGCGGTGGAAAACGCGGGAAGCGGAAGCGTCACCGACTGCCGCGCATGGGGCGGCATGACGCATGGCCAGAAGATGCCGGGCCCTCCGCCGACGGGCGTCAGGCGCACGGCGCGAATCGTATGCTCCGTCGAGTTGTTCACGGTGAGCGTGGCGGGATGGAAAAAATGTTCATCGGATGTTGTCGACGAATCCGATACCGGCGCAAGCGTGACCGTGACGGGATCGGTCGTCGGTTGTGCGGCGACCGGCGCGACCGTGGTGAACGCGATACACAGCGCGAATGTCCAGCCTGTCTTCTTCATCGTACCTATGATGCCTGATGACGCCCGTACGACGTTACACGTTCAATTCGCTTTTGAGTCCGAGGTTTCCGGCGTATTTGGCAAGGACGGGGACGACGTCGCTGGCGATGAAGTCGTTTACTTGTTCTGGTGCCCGTCCGACGTAGGCTCGCGGTTCCGTCACGGCGTCGAAATCGACGCGGGCGAAGGCGGGGTCGCTTCGCAGGCGGTCCAGCAGGTCGTTGGATTTCCCGTGTTCTTTCACCTGTTCGGTCGCTTTTTGACTGTGCACGCGGATGCGTTCGTGCAGTTCCTGCCGGTCTCCACCGGCCCGCACGGCCGCCATCAGGATGTTCTCCGTGGCCATGTACTGGAGTTCGGCCACGAAATTTTTCGCGATGACGTTTTTGCGGACGACCAGTCCGTCGGTCACGTTGAGCACGATGCGCAGGCAGGCGTCGGCGGTGAGGAAGG
>Ga0123353_10001591_pt1 | contig 27939 bp, 21 predicted proteins | sample TergutLab28metaG_3_FD_92763 | JGI IMG/M metagenome (GOLD analysis project Ga0123353, IMG submission 92763) | Labiotermes labralis P3 segment gut microbial communities from Petit-Saut dam, French Guiana - Lab288 P3 | ecosystem: Host-associated > Arthropoda: Insects > Digestive system > Gut ...
AGCTCCATGTCCCGCAGCAGCGCGCCGATCTCCGCGCCGCGCCCCACGGTGATGTATTCCAGCCCCACCCGGGGTACAACGCCGCCGCCCAGGGAACCCAGTACCGCCGCGGCGATTCTGTTCGGGGCCTTTCTGTCGGTCATATTACATCTCCTTCCAGCTTTCGACGTATTCCTCGATTACGCGCGGCCTGCCGTCCCGGTCTGTCTCAATCAGAGTATCCCCGAAAACCTCCAGGGCAATCTCGTTGATGCCCTCGACGGCGATCTCGTCGAACGCCGGGGGGATGCCCTCGCCTGTGCATAGATATTCGATGATGGCAATTTGCGCGGGGGTGAGTGCTTCATACAAACTTGTAGGGGTGGCATTTTTGCCACCCGAATGTGTGGCGGGTGATAGTGTGGGCGGCGTTCTTGCCGCCCCTACAGCCTCGTTTTCCTCTTCCACAATGAGCATCTCTGTCATCTTGTCAGCCTGCGCGCGGATTTTCGGCAGCAGGGCAAAGTCAATTTTGACCTCGGGCGGGGGAGGAGGGGGGGCGGGCGGCAGAGTCTCTTGCTTCTTGCCCCTTGCTTCTTGCCTCTTGCTCGCCAAAACAGACAGATCGTTCGCCTGCGCAAACTCCTCCACGGCGGCGTCAATAGCAGATGTCAGCGCCCCGGAGGCCAGGAACGCGCGTAGCTTGCCGCTCACCCGCTGTGCGGGATGCCCCTTCAGCGCGTGGGCGAGCATCTGCGCGGGGTCGGCCTTGACGGCGTAGGGGTAGTGCGCCCGTTCGCGCAGGCGCTGCTCCATGCGCTTGAGGAAAAAACCAGCCAGCGCGGGCGCGTGTGGAGAGGTCAGCATGATGTGCCGCAGGTTCAGCCCCGCTTGCCTGAACGCATCCTCCGCCGCGCGCAAAACGCAGTCAAAGCACGCGCCGAACAGAGAAGACAGCCCGGGCCGGTAGAACTTGCTTTTACTCAGCTGGTATGCCGCAAGCTGGTCGAAGATGGGCAGTTGTGCGCATGCGCCGAACATGAACAGCGCGGGGAACCAGGCCTGCACGCCCTCCTCTGCCAACAAAGCAGATAAGTTGGCCTGCTTGGCTTTCGCAAGGGCCTCGATCTTCGCGGGCAGAACGCGGGCAATATTTTTGTCCAGCGGGGCATATGCCCGCAGAAAGCGGCACAGGTCCCGCAGGGGTTCTTTTGTGCCGATGCCGCTCTCCAGCTCCCGTATATACAGCAGCGCGTAGGCCGTATCCGTCCGCAGAACGATTCCCTTGCGCAGTTTCGTGCGCCAGGTGAGATAGGTGCGCAGCTGCGCGTGGGTTATCCCGGCGTAGTCAGGGTATGTGCTACCACAGTGTGCCGCTTCGGGATAGTCGTCCTCCAGCGGCGTCAGCTTTTTGCCCTGTTTCACGAAGCCCGATATCCCGCGCAGGGCCAGGATACTGCGCAGGGGCTCTTGTTCCAGTTCGCGGGCGAGGGCTTCGGTCACGGGCGCGGGTGAACCCGGCGCAAAGGCCGCGCGCGCCGTTTCCGCCAGGATCGCGGGCAGCCGCGGGTCCTCCGTCAGGGGGAACGCCGCGGGCTCGGCCTGCATCCACCGCTCCAGCAGGGAGTTACCCTCCGGGTCGTTCCAGGGCGCGGTGAAATCCGCCAGGCGGCGCAGCTCGCCCTCCAGGCGCTTGGCGGCGTAGCCCACGGCGTGGCTGGGCGGACGGAAGGCGTCCTCCAGCGCGCGGCTCCAGCCGCCGCCCCGCAGGCGCACGATCTCGCTGCGGGAGATGCGCACTTCGCGGTTTCCGTAGATAGGAGGCGGCTGCGCGGCCGCGCCGCGGTAGAGCTCGTGGAAGCTGAAGCGCGCGGGCTTCATAAAAAAAGTTTCCTCCTCGTTCACCCCGTGCAGGGTGAACAGCGGCGCCAGATCATTTACTGCCGCCTCTAAGGCCTTTTCCAGCACGGGAATGCAGTCCGGGTGCTCGCGGAAAAACCGGCTGTCCTGCGCCCTGTAGCTGGAAAGCGAGAGCAGGCCGCTTCGCCGCGGCGGCTCGGGAAAGAATTCCTCCAGCCCCAGATCCGCCATCAACTCGCCGAAAGGCAAGCCAAGCTCGTGGCACGCGTAATAATCCTTCATCCACTGGGGCATTTTCGCGTCCAACTTGGAGTAATAATCGCTCATTTCCAGCCAGCACTCGGCCAGCCGCGCCATGTTTTTTTCAGGCTCGTCATGCGTATTCAGCAGCTCGAAAATATACAGCAGTACGTAGGAATACGGCGTATCACGCCACTTGCCCTGTCTTAATAGCGTACGCCAGGTGAAGTAGCATCTCAATTGTGCCAGGCTCATGTCGGCATAGGTGGGCATGCTGTCGCCGAAGGGTATCTCCTTCGGGTAGGCGTCCCCGAAGTCCCGCATGTATTCCGCCTGCCGGGCGAACTGCTCCAGGTCCTTGGCGCCGTACAGCCGCGCGAACCCGTTATTCCCCCTGATTTTGCGCATGGCGTGTATGCGTTCCACGGGGTTCTCGGGCTTGTCCTCCGGAATGAGAATCTCCTCCGGCGCGGTGTTTGTCTCCGCGCCGGGGAAAATTTTACTGAGCAGGTCTTTCCAGGGGTTCAAGGGGCCTCCTTCAAAGGGCTACCTCTGTAGCGCCCACGCGATCAGGTACATGATATAGATGTGCGCAGGGTAGAAGATATAGAAAAAGTATTTGCTGAACCGGCCGCCGCGCCCGCGCCTGCCATTATACAGCAGCAGGGGTATGGCTGCGAAGACCATCAGCCATTGGATATTGTCCGGTGTACCAAGTCTGGTGTAAAACGAGAGCCCGCTGATAACCGCAAGCGGTAGCATTTGCAGCAAGTGGTGTTTGTGCAGGGCGTAGAAAGCAACCGCTAGGAACACAAAGGCAAAGCCACCTTCCACCATAAGCAGGTTGGGGATGAAGCTGACTGCGAAGAGAACAGGGCGGGATACATCGCCGTCGCCCTGCATAAGAAGCATGACAGGAGCCATAGACAGTACCGGAAGCAGCGCGAGCCCGATGCTGCCTAGGATTTTACCGGCTTTTTTTTCTTTAATGCCCGCAGTGAAAATATCCCAGAACAGCATATAAAGCGCGCTAATGAACATAGTCCCGAAAATGTTGTTGATTAGCATGACATTTTCCACAGGAAGGGCGATGCTCAGCGCTAGGTTAGCCGCGTTCATCGCCCAGTAACCGATGAACAGCTGCAGCAGGTAGCGCTTCCGGTTGCGGGTGTAGTGGAACCCCTCGGCGCACATGAACAGGAAGATGGGTGCTACCACGCGCCCGAGCATATTCAGCCAAATGGCCTCCTGGAAAAACATCTGGTGCAGATGGTCGCAGACCATGAGCGCGGCGGCGAAATACTTTAGTGTGCTGCCGCTGAACAGGCCCAGCGGCCACGGCTTTTGCTGGGTTTGCAGCTGGGTTGATTCTGACATTGGCTTGATCCCTCTCTTTCTTTTCATTTGGGATTCAAGCATAGCAGTTTTTTTTATCGAATCATAGGCATGGAACCTGGAATAATCCCGTCAGAAAATACGTACTACGCCGCCGCCACCCTCTCAAACTGGCTGTTGTAAATCTTCGCGTAGAATCCGCCCCGGGCCAGCAGTTCCTCGTGGGTGCCCTGCTCCACGATGTCCCCGTGGTCCAGGCACAGGATCAAATCGGCGTTGCGCACGGTACTCAGGCGATGGGCGATGATAAAACTCGTGCGCCCCTCCATGAGCTTATCCATGGCCTTCTGGATGAGGATTTCGGTACGGGTATCGACGGAGCTTGTCGCCTCGTCCAAGATAAGAATTCTATTGTCGGCCAGCACGGCCCGGGCGATGGTCAGCAGCTGCTTCTGCCCCTGGGAAATATTATTCGCCTCTTCGTTGATTTCCATCCCGTAGCCGTCCGGCAGCGCGCGGATGAAGCTGTGCGCCTGGGCGGCCTTTGCGGCGGCCTTGACTTCGTCGTCCGTGGCGCCCAGCCTGCCGTAGCGTATATTGTCGGCGATGCTGGCGTTGGTCAGCCAGGTGTCCTGGAGCACCATGCCCATGGCGCGGCGTACATCGTGGCGGGGGAACTGGGCAATGTCGTGGCCGTCTATGTATATCTTGCCCTCTGTCAGGTCGTGGAAGCGCATGAGCAACTTCACCAGCGTGGTTTTGCCCGCGCCGGTGGGCCCCACGATGGCGATCTTCTGCCCGGCCTTGATTTCGGCACTGAAATCGTGAATGACGATCTCGTCCGTATCCTCATAGCCGAACTTCACGTGCTCGAAGGTGATGTTGCCTTCAACCGGAGGCAGGGCTTCGATGGAGGGCGCGAGGGCCTCCTCGGGTTCGTCCAGAAACTCGAACACGCGCTCCGCGGCGGCGGCGGTCTGCTGGAACACGTTCATGATCTGCGCCAGCTGCATGATCGGCTGATTGAACTGCCGAATGTACAGAAGAAACTCGGCTATCTTGCCGATCGGGAGCGTGCCCTTTGCCACAAGATAGGCCCCCAGCACGCACATGGCCACATAGTTCAGGTTGCCGAAAAAGTTCGCCAGGGGATGCATGATGCCGGAGAGGAACTGCGCGCGCCAGTTGGCGTGGTAGAGCTTTTTATTGTGTTCGTCGAACTCGCTGATTACTTTTTCTTCCCCGCCGAAGGCCTTGACTACTGTATGCCCGGCGTAGACCTCCTCCACGTGGCCGTTCACCGCGCCTAGGAATTTCTGTTGGTTCTTGAAGTATTTCTGGGATTTGCGCACGATCAGCAGGCATCCGGCTATCATCAGCGGCAGGATGCCGATGGCCACCGAGGCCATCTGCCAGCTGGAGGTGAACATCATCGCCATGATGCCCAGGATCATTGCCCCTGAGCTGAACACCTGGGAGATGCCTTGGTTCAGGCTATGGCCTAAGGTGTCCACGTCGTTGGTGATGCGGGAGAGCACATCGCCGTGGCTGCTGTTGTTGAAGTAGGCGATGGGCATCCTGTTGATCTTTTTCATGATCGTTTTGCGCAGCTCGAAGCTGGCCTGGGCGGCCACCTTCGCGAGCATGAAGCCGTTGAGCCACGAGAACAGGTAGCTTATGCTGTAGATGGCCATAAGCCTTGCCATCAGCCCGGCCAGGGCGGAAAAGTCGATACCCTCGCCGCCGGTGAGCCTGCCCACCACGCCCGCGGCGAGGATGGTGGTGGCATCGCCCACCTGCCGCGGCCCGAGAATCGTCGCCACCGTGGCCGCGATGGTCATCAGCAGCGCCAGCACCAGCGTGACCCTGAAAGGCCGCAGGAATTTCAGCAGGCGCAGTGCCGCCGCCTTGGCGTTCTTCGCCTTTTCGGCCTTCATCATACCCGCGCCAGGGCCGAAGCCCATGCCGCCGCGCCGCCTTTGAGGAGGTCTGTGTTGGGTGTTTTGGTTGTTCTCAGGCATTATTCCAGTTCCTCCTTGCTCAGCTGGCTCTCCGCAATCTCGCGGTAAACCTCGCAAGTTTGCAGCAGTTCCCTATGCGTGCCCATGCCGACGATCTTGCCTTCATCCAGCACGATAATTTGCTCGGCGTGCAAAATCGTGCTCACGCGCTGGGCAACAATGAACACCGTGGCGTCCGCGGTGCGCTCCTTCAGGGCCCGGCGCAGCGCGGCGTCGGTGACGTAGTCCAGGGCCGAAAAGCTGTCGTCGAAGATATACACCGAGGGCTTCGGTGCCAGTGCCCGTGCGATGGAGAGCCGCTGCTTTTGCCCGCCGGAGAAATTCACGCCGCCCTGGGCCACGCGGGCCTCCAGGCCGTCTTCCAGCTCGGAGACGAAGTCCTCCGCCTGGGCGGTTTTGAGTGCTTCATATATGTCTTCGTCTTGCATCTTGCATCTTGTTTCTTGCCTCTCGCCGTCGTAGTTCACGTTGGAGCGTATATCGCCGGAGAACAGAACCGCGCTCTGGGGAACGAAGCCGATTGCCTTGCGCAGCTCAATTTGGGGGACGCCGCGTATATCCACTCCATTGAAGGTGATGCTGCCCCCGGTGACATCGTAGAATCTTTCTATTAAGTTGACAAGAGTGCTCTTGCCCGCGCCCGTTGCGCCGATAAAGGCCGTGGTTTCCCCGGGCTTGGCGACGAAACTGATATCGCTGAGCACATCCTCCTCAGCCCCAGCATATCTGAATTTGACATCGTGAAAACGCACTTCTACTGGCCCTGCCGGTATCGTCTTCGTCGCCGGCGCGTCGTTGACGGTGACGCCGGTCTCCAGCACCTCCTTGATTCGTCCGGCTGATACAGCTGCGCGGGGCAGCATGACGAACATCATGCCAACGAAGACGAAGCTAAACACGATGTGCATGGAGTACTGGATGAAGGCCATCAAGTCGCCCACCCGCAGCGTGGCGCTCTCTATGGCCTTGCCGCCGTACCACACCACCAGCATGCTGATGCCGTTCATGAGCAGCATCAGCAGGGGCATGAGCAGCGCCATGGAGCGATTGATAAAACGCTCGGTTTTGGCGAGGTCATAGGCGGCGGCCTCGAAGCGCCGCTCCTCGTGGGCTTCGTTGCCGAAGGCCCGCACCACCATGAGGCCCGTGAGGTTCTCGCGGCTGACCAGGTTCAATTTGTCGATGAGCTTTTGCAGCACCTTGAAGCGGGGCATCACGATGAGCAGCACCAAAATCAGCGCGCATATCATGAGCAGCAGCGCCACGCCCAAAATCCAGCTGAGGCCCATACTCTTGCGCAGGGCCATCACCGTGCCGCCCACGCCCATGATGGGCGCGAACACCATCATGCGTATGCCCATGAGGATGAACATCTGCACGTGCTGCACGTCGTTTGTGCTGCGCGTGATGAGTGACGCGATCGAGAATTTATCTATTTCGGCTTTTGAGAAGCTCTGTACTTTCGTGAATACGGCCCTTCTCACATTGCGCGAGAATCCCGCCGCCGTGCGTGCCGAGAGCAGCCCTACGCCCACCGCCGCCATCGCCGTGCCCAGCGTGAGCAGGAGCATCATTGCCCCGGTTCTGTATATGTATTCCCTCTGCATCTTCGCCGTGTCCAGTCCCGCGTCTCTATAAAACAGGGGGATCATCGCCTTCCCCACCTGCGCGGTGACCATGCTGTCGATGGGTGTATCGGCCATAGCGCGCAGTTCGTCTTGCAGGCCCGGGGCCATGGACATCATCTGGCCCAGCTGATACATCCTATCCATCGGGATGTCCTCAAGGCTCGCCTGCTCCTGCGCCAATCCCGTCTGTCGCATGACCCCCATGGCCTTCTGCGTAAAGAAGAACATCGCCCTGTTGTAGATATCGGTCACGGCGGGACCGTCGTTTTGAATCGCGACGGGGGCGCTTTCAGTTTTTATGTAGTCGGGGGGCGCGCCGTAGGCCTCCCGGAAGGCCGCGGCGTCCTCCGGCGTCATGAATGACGTCACAAAGGCCATCCCCGCCGGCGTGAGTGTATGCGGCACGCTCTCCGCGATGCCCCCGCCCTGCAGCCCCACGTTGACGATATCGCTCATCAGGTTGGGCATAGTGAGATCGCCTGCTGCCTGTGCGACCAGCAGGACGATGGACAGCGCCACCAGCAGCGCGAAGGGCTTCAGGTATTTGAGAAAGATTTTCATGGGAAGGCAATACCCCCTTTGGATCAAGACTCAAGCTATTTTTAGTATACCGCTGGAATGTGGATTGGATATGAATGGCAGGTGTGGACGTGATGAAACCGCCGTGAATTAGCCGGATGAATTGTGGTTGATACATCGAATAATTATACCACCCTCCGCTTATCTTGTCAAACAGAAAGTGATAAATCATATGAAAATTGCGCATTACACATTGCGCATTGCGCATTGAATCAGCGATTCCCTCTTATTCTCGACCCGGCCCTCCAGAACCTCCTCCAACAGGCAATCCAGCATGCGGCCCAGCGCCGGGCCCTGGAGCCCCAGTTCCATCAGGTCCTTCCCGTTGATGGCCAGTTGTCCTCTCGTTACGCAGGGGTTTTCCTCGGCCAGGGCAAGAATTTGCCTGCGCATAGCGTCGTAGCCCTCCAGGCGGTAGCGTTTCTCCGGGGCCTGGGCCGTTACGTCCGCCCGGGTAAGGTCCAGCAGATCCAGCAGGGTCTCGGGGCCAAGCTCCCCCAGAAGGCGGCGTAGCTTGGCGGATTTCGGCGGCTGCTCCAGCAGGCGCAGTTCGTGATGGCGGATGAGTATGGCCACGCGCTCGATCAGCTTTTTTGGGCACTTGAGCCCGCCCAATATCTCCCGCGCCAGGCGCTCGCTGACCGCCGGGTGCCCGTGGAAGTGGCCCGTGCCGTCCCGCATGAAGAAGCAGGGCGGCTTGCCGCAGTCGTGCAGCAGGGCGGCCCAGCGGAGGATAGGGGAGGGTGGCGCGGCCTCCACGGCGGCGCAGGTGTGCCCCCAGATGTCGTGGCAGTGCCAGGGCGTGCGCTGGTCGAAGCCGCTCAGGGGACGCAACTGCGGCAGCACGGCGAAGATGACCTCGTGATAATCCAGCAAAATCTTGCGTGGGTTCCTGCCGCACAGGAGCTTGGTCAATTCGCCCTGTATGCGCTCGGCGGCTATGTGTTGCAGGGTGTTCTTCAGGTCAAACAGAGCCTGTGACGTGTTTTCCTCAATATCGAAGCCCAGCACTGAAGCAAACCGCAGGCAGCGCAGGATGCGCAGGGCGTCCTCCCCGAAGCGCCGGGCTGGTTCGCCAACGCAGCGCAGCAGGCCGGCGCGCAGGTCGCTCTCTCCATTGAAGGGATCGATCAGGCCTTTCATGGGGTGCCAGGCCATGGCATTGACCGTGAAATCCCGGCGGCTCAGGTCCTCGGCGAGGTCGTCCGTAAATGTCACGCTGTCGGGCCTGCGATGGTCGGTGTAGCCGCCGTCGAGCCTAAAAGTCGTGATCTCTATGGGCTTGCGATCAATGATCGCGGTGACAGTGCCGTGCTGCAGGCCTGTTTCGAGCACTCTCAGGCCATACGCGCGCAGGCAGGCCATCACCTGCGCGGGCTGCGCCGAAGTGCACAGGTCCCAGTCCCCCGGCGTCTGCCCCAGCAGGGCGTCCCGCACGCAGCCCCCCACTGCATAGGCCAAATGCCCCGCTTCCTCCAGCAGGGTGACGAGGGAAAGGGGGCTAGGGGGGATTAAGGCCTCCCCAAGGGGGAGCTGTCGCGAGGCGGCTGAGGGGGTTACACTTCCATTCGCAGGCATTGTTCGGCGATTTCCTCCAGTTGCTCTATGCTTTCGATGCTCACCACGGCCCGGCGCAGCCCCGCGCCGCCGCGCAGGCCCTTCAGGTACCACGCCGCGTGCTTACGGGCCTCCATGATGCCGATGCGCTGGCCCTTGTATTCGCACAGCCGCCGCACATGGTGCAGCATTGTTTCCAGGCGTTCTTCAATGGGCGGTTCGGACAGGACCGTGCCGTCTTTCAGATAGGCCGCGATCTGCGTGAATACCCAAGGCCGCCCCATGGCGCCGCGGCCGACCATCACGGCGTCGCAGCCGGTGTGGTCGAGCAGCGCCCGGGCCGAGGGCCCGTCAACTACGTCTCCGTTGCCGACGACTGGGATGCGTACGGCCTGCTTCACATCCCGTATAATGTCCAAATCAACCGGGGGGGCGTACATCTGCGCGCGCGTTCGCCCGTGCACCGTGAGCCGCGCAGCCCCCGCCTGCTCGCAGATCTGCGCGAGCTCCACGGCATTTCTAGTGCTGTCGTCCCAGCCGGCGCGCATTTTTACGCTCACAGGCACTGTCCCCGCTACGGCTGTGACCGTCTCCTCCACGATTTTTCGCGCCAACTCGGGTTTTTTCATCAACGCGGCCCCACCGCCGTGCCCGACGACTTTGTGCGCGGGGCAACCCATGTTCAGGTCAATATACGCCGGGTTATTTTTCAGCGCGGCCTCCACGCCCTTGGGAAAGGTGTGTGGCTCCTTGCCGAACAGCTGTATGCCGCAGGGCTGCTCGGCATCGTTCAGTTCCATAAGCTGGGCGCTTTTTCTATCGCCGCAATAGATCCCCATGGCGCTGACCATCTCGCCGCAGCAATAAGAAGCGCCCTGCTCCATGCACAACTCTCGCATTGCCCTATCGGCCACGCCGGCCATGGGGGCCAGGATTAATTCTGAATGCTGAATTCCTATACGAAAATTTCTCCCTTCAGATATAGCCGTGCCCGTCCGGCAATTTTCACTCTATCGCCCCGGTTTTCGCAATAGAGCGTGCCACCCCGAGGCGACAGCTGCCTGGCGATAAGTGTGTTTTTTCCCAGCCTCGCGGCCCAGAAGGGGATGAGCTCGCTGTGCAGCGAGCCCGTGACGTGGTCCTCGTTGATCCCCATGTTTGGCGCAAAAAAACGCGAGACGAAATCGCAGCTGCTGCCCCTGGCGGTGACAGAGACGCCGTGGTCCTCGGGCAGGGCCGCGATGGCGGCGAAATCAGGCCGCAAATCGCGCACGGCTTCTTCGCTTTCCAGCAACAGAATCATGTCCCGTGCCTGATGGGCCTCCAGGATATCGCAGCCGATGGCCTGCCGCATCTGCTGTGTGACCTCGATGCGCTCCAGCGGCCATGCCGGAAAGTCCATCTCGTACAGGCCGTTTTCCCTGGGTGTGACTTCGAGAAGTCCGCTGTGCGTGTGAAAGCGGCAGCTCTCTTTGCCCGCGCCCAGCACCTCGTGCAGCACAAAGGCGCTGGCCAACGTTGCGTGCCCGCAGAGGTCGATCTCCGTCACCGGCGTGAACCAGCGCAAGTCGTACTCGCTGTCCTCGCGTGGCACGACAAAGGCCGTCTCGGCCAGGTTATTCTCGCTGGCGATGCCTTGCATTAATTCCTCGGGCAGGGGCGCGTCAAGAACGCATACCCCCGCCGGGTTGCCGGTGAAAGGCTTATCGGAAAAAGCATCTGCGATATAATATTTCATACGAAATCCGTCCTTTCCAGTTCCAGCCAGAGTCTTCTCTCCTCGGGCAATTCATCTTCGATTGGCTCCGCCGGGGCCATGGCCATCACTTCGCACTTTCGCGCCCGCAGCCAGACGGAGGGCTCGATGCGCAACTTAAACCCGCAGCCGCTGGGGGTCAGCCACTCGTGCATGTGGGCCTCGGGCAAGCCAAAGGCGGCCAACAGCGCCATGACGATCCCCCCGTGGGTGACGACAACGTAGTCCCTCGTGCCGGTTTTCATCAAGCCGTCGCACAGCTTGATGAACGTTTCGCTGATGCGCGCCTGGAAGCGTGCCAAATCCTCCGCGAAGGGCGGCGTGAGGCCCGGCTCCCCGGCGATCCACCGGGCGAAGAGCGGGTGGCTCTGCAGTTGTTCGGGCGTCTTATTCTCGAACTCACCGAAGAAGTACTCATTCAGGCCCGGCAGCTCGATGGGATTTTGCCCGGGGTAGAGAATTTTTGCCGTTTCAACGCATCGCTTCAGCGGCGAGATGAAGAGAGCTCCGGCCTCGGGATAAATGTGCTCTTCTCTCATCCGGCATAGCTGCGAACGCCCCGCCTCGGTGAGGGGGGCGTCGGTATGGCCGACGTAGCGGCCCTCGGTTTCTCCGGCGCACAGGCCGTGGCGGAGGAGGGTTAAGGTGGTGGATGTCATGGGGTCTCCCAGTCTTCTTTCCTCAATTGATAGCCCAGCCGTTCCCCGTCCCGCCTTACCAGCGTCATCCCGGCCTTCTGCATCACGCGCTCGGAGGCCCGGTTGGCGGCGTCGCAGCCCGCGTCGATGAGCGTTACACCCCAGTCGGCAAACATGCGGGGAATCAGCGCGAGAAAGGCCTCGGTGGCATAGCCTTTGCCCTGGAATTCCGGCAGGAGGAACCACCCAATGCCGCCCAATAGGCCGCCATCCATGGGTTCGGTCACGAATCCGATGGTGCCGATGAATTCGTCTGTTTGAAGCAGCTCAGCCACGAAAAACCATGTGGTACGCGGATATTCTCCCGCCGCTTCTATCGAACGCTGCAGCTTGGTCTGGCTTTCCTCATAAGAATGTGACTGCATATGCTCCACGAAACGCAGGTTGTGGGTATCGCTGCGCAGTCGGTGAAGCTCCTCCAGGTCGCGGGGGAGATGATCGCGGATCCGCAGGCGGGTGGTGGTGATTTCGATCAAGCTTGATCCCCGCCCTTCTTGCCCGCCAAAGACTTATACAACCTGATATACACACTGGCCGATTTGTTCCAGCTGAAGTCGCACTCCATCCCGCGCTTCACCAACACCTGCCAGCCCGCCGGGTTGGCGTAGCCCTCGATGGCGCGGCGGATGGCGTGGAGCAACGCGCCCGCGTTGTAGTCGGTGAAGGTGAAGCCGTTGCCCTCCCCCAGGCCGCTGTCCTGAATGGAGTCCTTGAGACCCCCAGTCTCGCGCACCACGGGCACCGCGCCATAACGCAGGGCGATCATCTGCGCAAGGCCGCAGGGCTCGCTCTTGCTGGGCATCAGGAAGATATCGCTGCCGGCATATATCTGCCGGGAGACGGCGGGCACGAAGTCGATCATCGCGCCCACACGGCCCGGGAATCTGCCCGCAAGCCCCCGGAAAAATTCTTCGTACTGGTATTCCCCCGTACCAAGGACGACAAGCTGGGCGTCGCTGCTGCCGAGCAGTTCGTCCAGCCCGGCCTTGAGTAGGTCCACGCCCTTGTGCCCCGCCAAACGGCTGACAATGCCCATCAGAGGCGTGGCGGGGTTTTGCTCCAGCCCGAACTGTTCCTGCAAAGCGGCTTTGCAAATGGCTTTATTTTTAGGATCGCTTGCGCTGTAGTTCGCGGCAAGGGCAGCGTCCGTAGCAGGGTCGTAGCCCTGGGTATCGATGCCGTTGAGGATGCCGGTCAGCTTGTGCTTGCGCGGCAGGAGGATGTTCTCCAGCCCGTGGGCAAACCAGGGGGTGAGTATCTCCCCGGCGTAGGTGGGGCTCACGGTGGTCACGGCGTCGGCGCACTCGATGCCGCCCTTCATCAGGTTCACACAGTTGTCGTATTCCACCAGGCTCCTGTGACGGCCATCGAGGCCGAACACGTCGCCCAGAATATCGCAGCCGTATTTGCCCTGGTATTCGATATTATGAATCGTGAAGACTGTTCTGATGTTCTCATAGAAGGAGTCGCCGCCGTAAAATGCCGTCCGGTAGACGGGCACCAGGGCCGTCTGCCAGTCGTTGCAGTGGACAACGTCGGGCTTCCAGTCCCCCAGGTGCGGCAGGATCTCCAGCACCGCCCGGGAGAAGAACGCGAAGCGCTCCGCGTCGTCGTAGTATCCGTAGATCTGTTTCCCGCGTTTGAAGTAGTACTGGTTGTCCAATAAATAATAAACAACGCCGTTGGCACGGGCCTCGAAGATGCCGCAATACTGCCTGCGCCAGGCCACGGGCACTACGATGTGCGTGAGGAAGGTCATGCTCTCGCGCAGTTCCCGGGCGATGGAGTCGTACATGGGCATCACCACGCGCGCGCCGATGAGGCGTCTTCTCAGCGCCCTGGGCAGCGAACCCGCGACCTCGGCCAGCCCCCCGCTGGATTTGAAGGGCAGGGCCTCGCTGGCGGCGAAGAGGACTTTCATAGTGTTATTCCTTTCTCGGGAGACGCACTGCCATGCGTCTCTACATCATAAGAAAGAGGGCCCGTATTTGTAGAGACGCACGGCAGTGCGTCTCCGCTGGAATTTGAGTTACACCACAATCTTCTTCCCTAAATAAATCGGGTAATTCTCAACGCCAATAATGGTCTTCCCGGGCCGTATCACCACGGCCTTGTCGGAGATCACGCATTCCAGGTTTGCCCCCGCGCCCACGCGCGTGCCCTGCATGAGTACGCAGTTCTTCACCCGCGCGCCCTCCTCGATGGTCACGCCGCGGAATAGCACGCTAGTTTCGGCTTCGCCCTTGATCTGGCAGCCGTCTGCCACCAGGCAGTTCGAGGCTTTGGCGTGCAGGCCGTAGATGGCGGGCATATCGTCCTGCACTTTTGTAAGAACCGGATGCGCGGGATGGAACAGCGCCTTGCGGGCCTGCGGAAGAAGCAGCTCCATGTGGGCGTCGTAGTAGCTTTGCAGGCCGTCGATCACCCGGGCGTAGCCTTCGATCCCCAGGCCGCGGATGTCCAGAGCTGCCACGTTGCGCTGGAAGCTTTCATAGTCGCCCAGCGACAGACTCTTGGCCTCCCGGGTCAGGCGCTCCAGCAGCGCCTTGCGCAACACGAAGATATTCAGGGAATACAGGGCGTCGGCGGCGGGCTCGCCGCTCACGGAGATTTCCTGCGCGCGGCCGGTTTCGTCCAATCCCAGGCGCATGGAGCGCAGCCCGGGGGCCGCTCCCCTGCGGCAGGCCATGGTGACGTCCGCGCCTGATGCCATGTGGGTCTCCAGAATCTTTCGATAGTCCAGGTTACACACCACATTGCAGTCGCTCATGATGACGAATTCTTCCCTGGCGTTGCGCAGGAACTCCAGGGCGGACCACAGGCCCTCCATGCGGGTCTGGTTGCCGCCGGAGCCCGCGCCCACATAGGGCGGCAGGAGCACCAGGCCCTCGTGCTTGCGGGCCAGGTCCCAGCTCTTTCCCATGCCCAGGTGGTCCATCAGCGAGCGATAGTTCGCCTTGGTGACCACGCCGACTTTTGATATGCCCGCGCGTACCATAGAACTGAGCGCGAAGTCTATCATGCGGTAGCGCCCGCCGAAGGGCACGGAGCCCATGGTGCGCAGGCTGGTCAACTCCGGCAGGGCTTCGTCGTAAGAATTGGAATAGAGGATGCCCAATACGTTATTTGTTCTCATAATGCGGCCTCCTTATTCGTTTCAACCATCTCATTTGCCGCGACAACGGCGTTTTTGCCTACCCTCAGCCCCGCGCCGACCACCGCTACGCCCCATGCGCCCTTCTCCGGGGTATCCTCGGGCCTTGCGCCCACGCGGGCATTTTCTTCAATCACAGCGTTTTCCGCCACGATGGCGTATTGCACCGCCGCCCCGGCCTTCACCTGCGCCCCGGGCATGAGGATGCTGTCGCGCACCACCGCGCCGGGCTCGACGATGACATTGGGGAACAATACGGAGAAATCCACCTCGCCCTCGACCACGCAGCCTTCGGCGACCATGGAGTTTTGCACCAGCGAGCTATCAGAAACGTAATGCGGCGGCGCGGCGGCGGTACGATAATAGATCTTCCAGTCCGGGTCGTTCAGGTCGATGTCTACTTTCGGGTTGAGCAGGTCGAGGTTGGCCTCCCACAGGCTGTCGATGGTGCCCACGTCCTTCCAGTAGCCGTCGAAGGCATAGGCGCACATGCGCTCCCCCGCGGCGTGCATGGAGGGGATGATATTCTTTCCAAAGTCGTTGACAGAGCCCGCGTCGGCCTCGTCGGCGATCAGGTACTGCCGCAGCTTTTCCCAGGTAAAGACGTAAATCCCCATAGAGGCCATGTTGCTGCTGGGCTTCTCCGGCTTCTCCTCGAACTCCTTGACCGAGCCGTCATCGTTCGCGACGATCAGGCCAAAACGGCTGGCCTCCTCCCAGGGGACCTCCAGCATGGCAAGGGTGCAAGCGGCGCCTTTCTCTTTGTGGAAGGCCAGCATCTTCGCGTAGTCCATCTTGTAGATGTGGTCCCCGCCCAGCACAAGCACATGCTCCGGGCTGTAGCGCTCGATGAAGGAGATGTGCTGATACACCGCGTTGGCCGAGCCCTTGTACCATTGCGTGCCAGTGAGCTGCTGGTAGGGCGAGAGCACGTGCAGCCCGCCGTTGGCACGGTCCAGATCCCAGGGCTGGCCGTTGCCCAGGTAGTCGTTGAGCTCCAGCGGCTGGTACTGCGTGAGCACACCGACGGTGTCGATGCCCGAATTCACGCAGTTCGACAACGGAAAGTCGATCATACGGTACTTGCCGCCGTAGGGCACGGCGGGCTTGGCGATGGAATGGGTGAGCACGCCCAACCGGCTGCCCTGGCCACCGGCCAGCAGCATGGCGATGCACTCCTGATGTTGCATGATGATGGAAACACCCCTTTGCTAGAGTATTTGAATTGTAAAAAATCGCTTATTTTCTCACCTTGACAGTGTATTCGTATATTAAATATGAATCTCCATAATACTCATAGCTCCAACTTGTTCGAGTAACCAAAATGTACAGCCCCGGTTCATCGGGAAGCGGTAACTTATAATCAATAAGCTCGAAGCTGTCATCGTAAATTGAATATGTTGTCCAAACCGCATCATTTCCGTCAACAACAATTTCGAAATCATCGGCATACACGACTTCAGGTAGTATATCAAAGAGCTCCTCAAGAGGTGTAGTTCTCATGCTGCTGCTTATGTTTCCTTCTGGCAGGCGTTCACCCATATGCTCTAATTCCTCATAGGGTTTATGCTCTACGCCATTGGAAACAATCGTTACACTGCCAACCTCAAATGGTGGTGCAGGCTCAAAAATCGTCGTGGGCTCGGAGGAAGACGTCGCAACCTCTATTGCCTGCCCGGCGCACGCGCCCAATAAAAGCATGACAAGCAGAAACGCAAAAGTACGTTTCATCACTTCTCCGCCCTCTCCAAATAAACCACACTCAACCCCGGCAGCGTCAACTCCAGCGAGCACGGCAGGCCGTGCATGGCTTTTTCCTGGGTTTGGTATATCTTCTTCTTGGAAGCCCCAGTGCCGCCGTATTTCTTCTCATCAGTCGAGAATACAACTTTGTACTCCCCCGCTTCTGGCACACCGATGCGATAGCCATCACGAGTCACAGGCGTGAAGTTGCACACGCAGAGGAGTTCCTTGCTCTTCTTGTCAATACGCCTGAAGGCGATCACAGAATTCGCGCTGTCGTCCCCGGAAATCCAGCTAAATCCCTCCCAGTTGCCGTCAACCTCCCACAGGGCTTTCTTGCGTTTGTAGAACCTGTTCAATGCCCGTGTGAAATCCTGCAATTGGCGGTGGGATTCGTAGTCCAGCAGCAGCCAGTCCAGCTCGCGCTCGTAATTCCACTCGATGAACTGGCCGAACTCCTGCCCCATGAACAGCAACTTCTTGCCCGGGTGGGCGTACATATAACCCATAAACGAGCGCAGCCCCGCGAATTTGCCGGCGTAGTCGCCGGGCATCTTGCTTAGCAGGGAGCACTTGCCGTGGACCACCTCGTCGTGGGAAATCGGCAGGATGAAATTTTCTGAAAAAGCATAGTGGAACGAGAACGTGAGGGCGCTCTGGTTGTCCTTGCGCTGCGCGGGGTCAAGGGAGAAGTAGCGCAGGCAGTCGTTCATCCAGCCCATGTTCCACTTGAAATTAAAACCTAATCCCCCATCATGGACGGGCTTGGTTACCAGAGGCCAGGCGGTGCTCTCCTCCGCGGCCATGATCACCCCGGGGAATTTTTCGAACACGTGCTTGTTGAGCTCCTGCAAAAAGGACACGGCCTCCAGGTTCTCCCGTCCGCCCCGGGCGTTGGGGAGCCACTGGCCCTTCTCGCGCCCGTAATCCAAGTAGAGCATGCTGGCCACGGCGTCCACGCGCAGGCCGTCGGCATGGTAGTAGTCCAGCCAGAACATGGCGCTGGACATCAAAAAGGAGCGCACCTCGGGCTTGCCGTAGTCGAAGACTTTCGTGCCCCACTGCCTGTGCTCGCCACGGCGGGGGTCGGCGTATTCGTAGCAGGGCCCGCCGTCGAACTCGGCGAGGGCATGGGCGTCCCGGGGGAAGTGCGCGGGCACCCAGTCGAGGATCACGCCGAGGCCCGCCTGGTGGGCTTTGTCGATGAAATACATGAGGTCCTTCGGCTCGCCATAGCGCGATGTAGCGGCGAAATAGCCGGTCACCTGGTAGCCCCAGCTGCCGTCGAAGGGGTATTCCGTCACGGGCATGAGCTCCAGGTGAGTGTAGCCCAAATCTTTGGCGTAGGGGATGAGCTCCTCAGCCAGCTTTCTATAGCAGAACGGCTCCCCGTCCGGGTATCTGCGCCAGGAGCCCAGATGGACCTCATAGACGCTCACCGGCGAGGCGTAGATATCTTTCTTTTCGCGCTTTTTCATCCAGGCGTCGTCGTTCCAGTTGTAACAATCCTTGACTGTGTAGTACTTTGAGGCCGTGCCGGGGCTGGCCTCCGCGTGGAAGGCGTAGGGGTCGTTTTTCAGGCGTTTGCGGCCGTCCTTGCCGGTGACGCAGAATTTATACGCCGCGTAGGGGTTCACCTCGGGGATGACCACCTCCCACACGCCGTTCTTGCTGATGCGCTTCATAGGCGCGGCGGTGTTGTCCCACTGGTTGAAATCGCCCACAGCGCTCACAGCCCGGGCGTTCGGGGCCCAGACGCGGAACACGGTGGCGCTGTAGTCGGCCGTGCGGTGTGCCCCCAACAGGCGGTAAGCCCGGCTGTTGGTCCCCTGGTGAAATAGATATAACGGCAGCTCCAGGTGCCTGTCCATGCCCTTGTCCCCCCTTTGTTTTTGCTTAGATGGCAATTATACCATCCTACGAACCTATTATAACAGACAAGTTGCACAAATTCAAGGGGTGGGGGAAAAATAATGGGCAAAGCCCTCCCGGGGAGGGAAGGGCTCTGCTTGTCCATATGCGGACGGCGTGGGGGTGTGACACTACGCCACTGCGCGTTTGGTTTACCTATATAGTGAAGGTTGCACAGCGCAATGGTTCCACTTTCCATTGCTTTCGCAGGCTAAATCAGCTATAATCGCCCTTGCAGGAGTGTGATTAGCGTGAAAGATGTGTTTTCATGTCCAATCGATAGCATCTTGCTTTTCACGCCTGAGTATATGCGCCGCGTGAAGCGGCGGGAAGGAGGTTCACTTGCGAAACGCAATAAAACGTATACTCACACTGGCTTTAGCCATTTCAATGCTCATATGTATGCTGCCCCTCGCGGCGGCAAAGGACACCCCCTACCACGATTGGAAGCAGTACGACTCGCGCTGGGCCGACCTGGTGTTCACCAACAAGACCATGAAGCAGGTGGGCTGCCTGGCTGTTTCGATTGCCATGCTGGCCGTACGGGCAGGATTGCGTGATGAAGCGAATTTCGACCCGGGCGTGTTCGTGGCCGACATGAAAAAGGCCGGCGGCTTCAACTGGGACGACGACCTGGTGTGGGATGTAATCCCCAAGGCCGTGCCGGGCCTCGCAGCGGAAACGCCCTGGGAGCGCCTGGGCGGCACCCAGGCCGAGAAGACCGCGAAGCTCAAGGGCTATCTCGATATGGGCTACCAGGTGGCGGTGGCCGTGAAGCACGGCGGGCACTGGGTGGCCCTGCGCTCCGTCACGGGCGGCAGGGCCGTGATGATGGACCCCGGCAGCGCGTCCGCAGATCTATTCGAGAAGTACCCCGCCGGGGGCGTTACCCGCGTGGCTTTGCTGCGCGCCGAGAAACCGAAGCAATCGTTGCCGTCAACAACAAGGCCAGCAGCAACAAGACCGTCAACAGCAAGGCCATCAACAACAGAGCCGCCGGCAAGAATGTCGAAGCAGGACTTTATAACCATAGCAGAAAGTGCTTTCGAGTTCCTGAAGGACATGGGCAGACTGTTCCTGGCGATAGTCCGGCACATATATGTGCTTTGGAGATAGTGGGCTCCCCCGGCCCTGTGGGAGTCATTGACACAGCCCGCGCAATGTGCTATTATTGGCGCGAGGTGATTTATATGGATGTTCTTACAAGTCTGTTGCGTGCCGGGCTGGCGCTGTTTCTCGCCCTGGGGCAGGCCTTCGTTTTCGTCGTCGCCGCCAGTAATTCCGCCGCTACGCTGGATACCGTCCCCGATTCCCACTACAGGGATGCCTCTGCCGCCCTCTGCGACCCGGACGCCACGCCGGAGGCCCGCGCGCTGATGGCCTGGCTCAAGGCGCAGTACGGGACGTATACCCTCAGCGGGAACTACATCAGCCCCTACAACGACTACAGCCGCGCGGTTTTCCGCGATGCCGATGGCAATCTCGACGTGCGCCTGAGCAACGAGTTGTTTGTTGTCAGCCGGGTGACGGGGAAATATCCCGCCATCTTGGGCCTGGACTACACCAACGTGGAACTGCCCGGTTGGCGGGACTGGATGACGCTGCAGGCACTGCAGTGGCACGGGCTGGGCGGCATCGTGACCTTCTGCTGGCACTGGAAGATCCCCAAGAACCCGGAGGCTCTGGCCAAGCCCTTTGAATCGATGAACGGCGATGACGCCGCCTTCTATACAAAGGATATCGGCGGCTTTGACCTGGCGGCTGTTTTAGCCGACCCGGAAAGCCGTTACCATCAATGGATTCTTCATAGCATAGACGCCGTGGCCACGCAGCTGCTGCGCCTGCAGGAGGCCGGCGTGCCCGTGCTCTGGCGGCCGCTGCATGAGGCCGCGGGCGGATGGTTCTGGTGGGGCACGGACCGGGAGGCCTGCATCGAGCTATATAAATTAGTGTATGAAAGGCTGGTCAATACGCACGGCCTGCACAATCTCATCTGGGTCTGGAACGGCCAAAACCCGCACTGGTACCCCGGCGACGAATATGTCGATATGCTGGCCGACGACCCTTACAACGACAATTTCCTGGATCGCGGGTTCTCCCGGCGTTTCAAGTATACCCGCCGCGCCGCGCCCGGCAAAATGGTGGGTATGTCGGAGAACAACAAGCTGTTCCGGCTGGATTCCGCCTGGGCGATGAACACCAAGTGGCTCTATTTCGTGCTCTGGGACCGCGAAATGATCCTCAAGTGCGACCCGGACCCCGCCAACAACCCCGAGGCCGGCGGCGACGGCTTCCTGCGGGAATACCTCGACAAGTACAACAGCGAAGAGGCATTGAGAGAAACGTACAATGACGAGCGGGTGATTACCCTGGATGGGATGCCCAGGTGGTGAGTGGAGGGTCTGTTTTTGCGCAGATGGTTGTTTTTTGCGAAAAGGTATGCTATGATAGGCAATAGAGATAGACAAAGGGGGAAACAACTTGGCAAATCCGCTGGATAAACTGCGCTCGGCCGTCGACCAGATCAGGGAGAACGAAAAAGACCCGGAAAAGATGAAGCTCAAGGAGTACATAGGCTACGCCCTCGGACGCCTGTGCTACGGATCCATCTCGAAGATGAGCAGCGACTACCTCAACCAGTTCTACCTGGCAAGGGGCATAAGGCCAGAGGTCTCGGGTGGGCTGCTGTTCGCGCAGAAGCTGTTCGATTCCGTCAATGACCCCATCGTGGCCACGTACATCGACGGCCGCAAGAACACGAAAAACGGGCGCTTCAGGCCCTTCCTGGCAAGGCTCGTGCCAGTGCTGGCGGTGACCTCCATCGCCATGTTCGTCGCGCCGGACTTCGGCAACCCCACCGCGCTGTTGGCCTGGTGCTTCATGACCTATGCCATCTGGGAGACCATCAACACCTTCTCGGGCATCGCTTTCGACGCCATCGGCACCGTCATGAGCGCAGACCCGGGGGAGCGCACGCTCTACACCACCATTGGCAACATCGGCGGAACCCTCGCGGGCACGGTGCCGGGGCTGATCCCCGTGGCCTTCGATATCTGCATCAGGCCCCGGGCGGAGGGCGGCCTGGGGATGAGCCAGGCGGGGTTCTATACCATGTGCGCCATCGTCTTCGCGGTGATCGGCGGCTGCGCGGGCATGTTCACGAAGAACCTGAAGGAACGCATCGCCCCGCCGAAGAAAAACGAGCACTTCTGGGAGAGCTTCGCGCTGTTCTTCAAGAACAAAAACCTGTTATTGCTGTGGACCACGGAGATCCCCCAACTGGTATCCTCGGCCGCCGCGCCCGCCAACGCGCAGTTCTACATCCACAGCCTTGGCAACTACGGTTACCAGGCCCTGCAGTGGGCCATCGCGGGTATCCCCCACTCCCTTGTGCAGGCCCTCGCGCCCTTTTTCGTCAAGCGCTTCCGGCCCAGCCGTATCGTGTTTTTCTGCACACTCTTCCATGGCATATGCCTGCTGCTCATGTACCCCGCCATGAGAGCCGTGGGTTATGACACGATCTGGGGTGTCGTGCTGCTGATGGCCTTTACCGCCGCGGGCTGGATCCCCATGGGCATCGCGGGCATCGCCAAGCGCCTGCTGCAGATGAACACCTTCGACTATACCGCCGCCCAGACCGGCAAGCGTGCCGAGGCCACCAGCCTCATGATGTACAACATGATGAGCAAGTGGCTGTGGGCCGCCGCCGCGCTCGTCGGCGGTTTCGCCCTGGCGGCCATCGGCTTCCAGGAGGATATCGCCGGTGTGATGCAGGTGCAGACCCAGGCCACCAAAGACGGCCTGTTCTTTATCTTCGCCATGTTCCCTGCCATAGGCAATATCCTCGGGAGCCTGCCCATGCTCTTCTTCAAGCTGGAGGGCAAGGAGTTCGAGCGCCGCATGGCGGAAATCAACGCCCGCCGCGAGGCGGAAGAGAAGATTGAGGCGGGAATGGCTGGGTAAGGCGGTGAGGGATCATCGCAAAGCGACAACAAGATCGTGCGGAGCACATTAATTTAGCATCAAGGAGGCTTCCCATGTACGTCCTGGCCTACGACATCGGCACAACAGGCGTTAAAACCTGCGTTTTCAATATCGGCCAAACCATCGAGCTGCTCGCCGGGGCCAGCGGGGGCTACCCGCTCTATGTGCTGCCCGGCGGCGGCGCGGAGCAGGACCCGGAGGACTGGTGGTCCGCCATGTGTGAGACTACGGGCAAGGCCCTGGCCGAGGCCGGCGTCTCGCCGGAGCAGATCGAGGGCATCTCCTTCTGCTCGCAGATGCAGGGCCTGGTGCTGGTAGATAAAGACGGCCTGCCCCTGCGCCGCGCTATGAGCTATATGGACCAGCGTGCCGTGGCGGAGCACAAGGCCGGCATCGCCTTCGGTCTTCAGGTAGCCGGCGCAAACGCGGTGCGCCTGCTCAAGTCCCTCAAGATTACCGGCGCGGCGGCCCTGAGCGTGAAGGACCCCGTGTGGAAGTACAAGTGGGTGGAGGCCCACGAGCCGGAAATCTTCACCAAAGTACATAAATGGCTGGACGTCAAAGAGGCGGTCATCGCCCGCATGACGGGCCGTTGCGTGATGACAACGGACTCGGCCTTCGCCGCGTTGCTGTATGACATCCACAAGCGCTGCTGGTCGAAATCAATCACAGACATGCTCGGCGTGAAATTCGAGCACCTGCCCGAGATCATACCCTGCGAAGCCCAGGTGGGCAAACTGCGCGCACAGCAGGCCGAGGAATTGGGCCTGGTTGAGGGCATACCTGTGTTCGGCGGGGGAGGGGACGCCTCCCTCGTGGGCGTGGGCGCTGGCGCTGTGGCGCTGGGCGATACCCACATCTACTGCGGCACAAGCGGCTGGGTCTCCACTGTCGTCGGCAAGAGTATGGTGGACGCCACGGCGAACATCGCGGCCATCGTGGGGGCCCAGGAGAGGTTGTACAATTACTTTGCCGAGCAGGAGACCGCCGGCAAGTGCCTGGAGTGGGTGAAGGATCACCTGGCCCTGGACGAGATCAATATCTATCTCAACCGGGAGCTGGGCCTGTGCCATCGCACGGATGACTATGAAACAGTTTACACCAATTTATACGAGTATCTTATGGCGGTGATCGCCGAAGCCCCCATCGGCGCGGGCGGGGTGCTCTTCACGCCCTGGCTCCACGGCAATCGCTGTCCCTTTGAGGATCCCGCGGCCCGGGGCATGTTCTTCGGGCTGAGCCTCGAAACGGGCAAAACCGAGATGATACGCTCTGTAGTGGAGGGCGTCATATATCACCTGCGCTGGATGCTGGAGACCCAGGACAAGAAGACCGTGACATCGAAGGCAATTCGATTTGTGGGCGGTGGCGCTTTGAATGATTTGATGTGCCAGATGCTGGCCGACTGCACGGGCCGTACAGTCGAGACCGTCGCCAGCCCGCAGAACGTGGGCAGCGTGGGCGCGGCGGCCCTGGTGGCTGTGGGTATGAAAATCATCCCCTCGCTGCAGGAGGTCAAGGCGCTCATCCCCGCGGCGAAGATTTACGCGCCCGATCTTGCGAAGAAAGCTGAGTATGATAAGTATTTCAAAATATACAAAGGGTTGCACGCAGCGAATAAAAAACTGTTTCAGGCGATGCAGCTTTAAAACCCCCTTGGTTGCTGTGCAACCTCCCCCCCATAAGGGGGATTTTGACAGAGTTACAACCCGGCTGCGTTTATCGTAGCTATCTTTCCCATCCGTCAGAATCCCCCTGTAGGGGGGATGTCGCCCCGGCGTAGCCGGAGAATGGCGACAGGGGGGTTCTAATAAAAAACAGAAGCAGGTATCTCCCATGAAAAACCTCCTCAAATACACAGGCTTCGGCATAGGCGCCCTGGGCATGGACCTCAGCTACGGCCTGTTCTTTACATTCCTTAATTACTATCTCACAGATACGCTGTATCTCCATCCCATGTTCCTCATGGTGCTTACGTTCTTCGCGCGGATATGGGACGGCATCAACGACCCCATCATGGGGGCCATCGTGGACGGCACGCGCTCGCGCCTGGGGAAATACAGGTTCTGGCTGATGATCGGCTCCACAGCCAACGCGGTCGTGTTGCTGCTTCTGTTCACCAACCCGGGCTTCACCGTCACGAAAAACGTCAATGTGATCGACGTCGGGCTGTGCGTCTATATAGCGATCATGTACGTGATGTGGGGCGTGACCAACACCGTGATGGACATCCCCTTCTGGAGCATGGTGCCCTCCCTGGCCACCGACCCGAAGCAGAGGAACCTTGCCGCCACGGTGCCGAGGGCCTTCTCGGGCCTGGGGCAGCTGGTGGTGGCCGTGGCTAGTCCTTTGCTTATTCCCATACTGGGGAACCAGGAGGGCTACAACGCCCCGGGATTCCGGCGCTGGGCGCTGATCTGCGGCGCGGCGCTGGTGGGGCTGATGCTTGTTTCGTTCCATTCCACGGGGAAAATCCCGGCTGTTACGCAGGCGGGGCCCTCGCAGGGGAAGATCACCCTGCGCGCGGTGTGGAACACGGTCAAAAACAACGACCAATTGCTGGTTTTCATGCTCATGGCCTTCTTGATGAACACCGGCTGGTATATGCTCACGGGTCTTGCCACGCACTACTTCGAGCGCGTGGTGGGTGACGGCAGGCAGCAGTCGTTCTTCGCCCTTCTGATGGGCGCGGGCCAGGCGGCGGGGCTGCTTCTGCTGCCGGTGCTGACCCGCTGGCTCAAGCGCAATTCTGTGATCAAGATAGCCATGGTCATGGCCGGCGTTGGCTATCTGGGGATGTACGTCTTCCGGGACGTCCTGCCGCTGTTCGCCGCGTTCGGCCTGGTTGGCATGATGGGCGTCGGGGCTTCCTTCGTCTCGCAGACGGTCATGCTCTCGGACATCGTGGACTACGGCGGGCACAAGATGGGCTATCGCTCCGAATCGGTGACGTTTTCCATGAAGGGCATCATCCAGAAGGGCGCCTACAGCGTGCAGGCCATGGCGATGTTCCTCATGCTCCAGCTTACGGGCTACGACGCTGCCCTGGTTACCCAGCCCCAGAACGCCCAGACGGGCATCACCGCGATGATGCTGCTCGTGCCGCCCGTGCTCACGGCGGCGGCGCTGTTCGTGTTCTCCGCGAAATATAAGCTGGACGAGGAGAAGATGAAGGAGATCAATGGGTGAGAGGAGGCAATGGAAGTGTTTGAAAAGGGATTCCCAGAAGCGATGAAAGACATAGTCTTGGGTGTCGCTGATAAAATCCCTAGACGGAATTATAGCAACGTATCCATCATTGCTTCAAGCGGCAGCACTGCGTATCATTTGGGTAATAGCCTGATATTCATTCCATACAGAGTTTATCTGTTGGAGGTTCCCGAAATCGACATAGCAAAAATGAGCGGTACCGAGCAAACGATTCTGCACTGCATTTACTCAAGAAGCTGTGATGGGTACGTTCGGGAAAAGCATATAAAAAGGCTTTTGTCGTCTGAACTTCCGGCGTGGGCGATTCCCTATGTTTTCAAGGTGTGCGACGAATATGTCATTGAGATTTTACAGGCTGTATATGATCATCTGAAAGAAAAAGATACAGAAAATATAAAACAGTTCTGCGCAAACAACAGAGCGGCCTTCTGCAAAAGCTACAACCGCATGATAAGCTATTGGAACGTATACTATCGGGAGGACTGTACCACATTTCGGAAATATGTCGGCAGGAAACTATTCATAGAATGCTTTGGGGCTAAGCGCACGATGAGTTTTACAAATGTATGAGACAACCCGATGGGCACAAGCCGGAACCCCCTCACGGCTCATGCCCATTTTGTTTTTGCTAACGACTTATCGCGGAGCGACAAGTAACTCTGCTGCGTTTTTAGTTGCGGAAGAGAATCAACTCTCCCCCGTCCGGTTCATCACCGCCAGCGGGTCGGCTATCTTGCTGTTCACAGTGATCTCCAGGTGCAGGTGCACGCCCTCGGCGCTCTCGCAAGGAACCTGGGCGATCACGCCTATGCCCTCGCCCTTGCGCACCTCCTGGCCCTCCCTGGGCGTGCTGTTCTCCGAGAGCCCGCAGTAGCGCGCGACGATTCCGCGGCCGTGGTCCACGGTGAGCACTACGCCCCACAGGGGGTCCACGTCCACGCGCTTGACCGTGCCGCTCTGTATGGCAAACACCATCTGGTCCATCTCGCCGGCGAAGTCCACGCCGTTGTGCACGCGCCAATCGCCCATGGTGGCGGAGCGGACCATCTCGCCGTCGGAGTAGTCCTTGCTGATATTCGTGCCGAAGGGCAGGGCGAAGTTGCCGGTGTAGGGCAGATTGTCGGGGCTGGTGGCGGATTCAGTCGCTGTTGTGTTGCGGGGGTCGGGAACGCCGGTGGCGTGCTCGGCAACGGGCTGCGTGCCTTCCACATCTACGGGGCGGGTGACGTAGTTGCCCCAGTCGATGGTGCTGTGCTGTGCGGCAGTGGGGAGTTGTCCGTAGGGATTGTTGCGCAGACCGGTGTTCACCGCGCCCCATACGCCCATGGCCGCGGCCACAACGGCAAGCCCCAGCGCCAGGTAAAACCCGCTACCCTTGGGGATCTTAAAGTTTGGCTTCTTGATTTTGTCGAATTGCATGGCAAGCATCCTTTCGTTAAGAGCGCAATTTGGAATCACTTGCCATTATTTTGGGCAGGGGAGAGGAGGTTTATGCGGCGCAATTCTTTTTTAAATTACCTCTTGACTCTGCCGTTGGGGAAGCGTGTATACTAGCTTTACAACACGACAAGGAGGCTTCCATGAACGATCTTATCAAAATCAAAGACATGACCGGCCGCTACGACATATCAGCCCGAACCCTGCGCTACTACGAGGACATGGGCTTGCTCGCCAGCACCCGCAGCGCTGACTACGCTTATCGGCTCTACGACGAGGCCGCCGTCAAGCGCCTGGAGCAGATTTTGATCCTGCGCAAGCTGAACATCAGCATAAAAGATATCCAACGCATTTTTAGTTCAGCCGGTTCAGAAATCGTGCTGGAGGTGCTGCAAAAGAAAATCAGCGACATAGACGGCGAGGTTGCCCTGCTGCACGAGCTGAAGGAAATCGTGCTGGAGTTCATCCGGCAGATCAAAAGCATCGATTTTCAAAACGACGGCGACGTGAAGCTGCTCTACGAGAAAGCGCGGGATATTGAGAGCCTGCTGGAGGTGACCGGGCAGTTGGAGAAAAAGCCGGAAATCATCAAGAAAAAGCCCGTGTTTTCAATTGGGTTTGGGGGCTACGGCACGGATGAGAAAACAAGAGAGGCATTTGCGCTCTACGAAGATGCCTTCGGCGCCGTGAAAACCTGGGAAGAGCAGCCCTACGGCTCCGGCCCGGGGAATCTCCACATAGGGATGGAGATCAACGGGTTTGATTTTTTGCTGAAAACACAGGGGGAACAGCGCCCGATAGGATCGATCAGCTGCAATATGCATTTCGGCAGCGAGGACGGCTGGCG
>Ga0123353_10001592_pt1 | contig 27937 bp, 20 predicted proteins | sample TergutLab28metaG_3_FD_92763 | JGI IMG/M metagenome (GOLD analysis project Ga0123353, IMG submission 92763) | Labiotermes labralis P3 segment gut microbial communities from Petit-Saut dam, French Guiana - Lab288 P3 | ecosystem: Host-associated > Arthropoda: Insects > Digestive system > Gut ...
AAACGTTGAGCGGCTTTTATCAATCCGACGTTGCCTTCGTTGATTAAATCGGGAAGGCTTAACCCTTGATTTTGATACTGTTTCGATACCGAAACAACAAACCGCAGGTTGGCTTTGGTCAATCTGTCCAATGCTTTCTGGTCGCCCTGACGAATTTTTTGTGCTAAAATAACTTCTTCTTCGGGGGAGATTAAGTCCACTTTGCCTATCTCCTGCAAATATTTTTCTAACGACGCGGTTTCGCGGTTTGTTACCTGCTTGACAATCTTCAGTTGCCTCATACTTCCGGTTTTTTTGCAAATCTACTAAAAACGGGAACTTCTGCCTCTATCGCCTCTGTCGCCTCGTCCACCTCTGCCGCCTCTGTCGCCATCTCTACGTCTGTCGCCACTGCCATGTCTTCTTTCGGGACTTGGTTTTCTTTCGGGGCGTTCGCGTTCGACATAGCCTTCGGGCTTGGGAAGTAATGCTCTACGGCTTAACCGGAGTTTGCCATTGTCTTCAATACCAAGCAGTTTTACTTGAATCGGGTCGCCCAACGTCAATACATCTTCTACATTTTTAACAGATTCCCAAGCGATTTCCGATACGTGCAACAACCCTTCTTTTCCGGGTAAAATTTCTACGAAAGCGCCGAATACCTGAATAGATTTTATGGTACCATCATATATAGCGTCCACTTCGGGTTTTGCAACAATGAGGCGTATGCGCTCTTTTGCCGCTTCGATGCTTGCCTTATCAGATGATGCAATATCAATAATTCCCTGATTGCCAACCTCTTCAATAACGATGACGGTGTTGGTTGTTTTTTGTATCTCTTGGATGATTTTTCCGCCGGGTCCGATGACAGCGCCGATAAATTCGGAATCAATGAACATCTTTTCGATTCTCGGAACAAACTCTTTATAGTCGCTACGCGGTTCGGAGATGGTCTCCGTGATTTTGTCGAGTATATGAAGTCTGCCGCGACGCGCCTGTTCGAGTGCTTGTTGCAGAATTTCGTAGGGTAAGCCATCAACTTTAATATCCATTTGACACGCCGTGATGCCGTCGCGTGTTCCTGTAACTTTAAAATCCATGTCGCCGAGATGGTCTTCGTCGCCCAAGATGTCGGACAATACGGCAAATTTTTCGTTGCCTTTGTCGGTTATCAATCCCATGGCGATACCCGAAACGGGCTTGGCGATTTTCACCCCTGCATCCATCAGTGCCATCGTTCCGGCACAAACGGTTGCCATTGATGATGAACCGTTTGACTCTAAAACATCCGATACAATACGGACGGTGTAGGGATTTTGTTCTTCCGTGGGCATGACAGCCTTCAACGCCCTGAGCGCCAAGTTTCCATGTCCTATCTCACGACGCGAGGTGCCACGCAATCCTTTTACCTCTCCGGTGGAGAAGGGGGGGAAGTTGTAGTGCAGCAGGAAGTTGTTTTTTCCTTCGATGACTGCGCCGTCAATGGTTTGTTCGTCTAACTTGGTGCCGAGTGTTACGGAGGTGAGCGATTGGGTTTCTCCGCGTGTGAAAACGGCACTACCGTGTGCCATAGGCAGATAGTCGGTTTCGCACCATATCGGGCGGATGTCGTCCATGCCTCTGCCGTCCAAACGGATACGCTCGTCGAGAATCATGCGGCGCATGGCTTCTTTTTCAACGTCGTGGAAGTAGGTTTTTGCCAATTTTGCTTTCTCTTCGCGTTCTTCTTCGGGAATGGTTTCCATAAACTCATCGAGGATGGCTGCAAAGAGTTCGTGGCGTTCGTGTTTGGCGGTTCCTTGTCGCGCTATCTCGTAGGTTTTTTTATAGGTCGTTTCCCATACGGCTTTGCGCAACTCTTCGTCGTGCGTTTCGTGGCAATATTCGCGTTTGGTTTTTCCAACCATTTCGGCTAATTCGAGTTGTACGCGGCATTGTACTTTAATTTCTTCGTGGGCAAATTTCAACGCTTCCAGCATATCAACTTCCGACACCTCTTTCATTTCACCTTCAACCATCATTATATTATCAATGGTAGCGGCAACCATCAGGTCAATGTCTGCCGTTGCGAGTTTGTCAATGGGCGGGTTGATACAAAACTGTCCATCAATACGTGCTACGCGCACTTCGGAGATGGGACCGTTGAACGGAACGTCCGAAACGGACAATGCCGCTGATGCCGCCAAAGCAGCGTAGGCATCGGGGAGCGTGTTTTGGTCGCCCGAGATGAGATAGACAAGTACTTGCGTTTCAGCATGATAATTGTCGGGAAACAAGGGACGTAATGCCCTGTCAACCAAACGTGCTATCAGTATTTCGTATTCCGAAGGGCGTGCTTCCCGTTTGAAGAATCCGCCGGGGAAACGTCCTGTCGAGGCGTATTTTTCTTGATATTCAACCGTTAAGGGCATAAAATCAACGCCCTCGTTGGCTTCTGCCGCTGAACATACAGTGGCTAATAACATGGTGTTGTCAACTTTTACAACAACCGATCCATCGGCTTGCTTGGCAAGTTTTCCGGTTTCAATAGTGATTTCTCTGCCGTCGGAGAGAGAAAATGTTTTTTTAATGACTTGCATAAATTTAGATTTTGTTACTTAGCGCGATACATATTTGCTATTGGAGTTATACATAGCAAAAAAGGCAATGGAACATTGCCTCTTTTGACATAATTACAATATGAAAAAAATTATTTTCTAATACCTAATTCTTTGATTATCGCACGATACCGGTCAATCTCGGTATTTTTTAGATAATCTAAAAGTCTTCTTCTTTTTCCTACCAAACGAACCAGCGAACGACGGGTTACATTGTCTTTTGCGTTGATTTTTAGGTGTGAGTTCAGGTGTTGAATTCTGAATGTGAACAATGCAATCTGACCTTCCGATGAACCGGTGTTAGCGGCTGATTCTCCGTACTTTTTAAAAAAATCTTGTTTAATCTCCGTTGTTAAATACATAACGCGTACTTCTTTTTCTACTATAAATTTTATATCCTATTTTTTCGGCGGCAAAGGTACAACGTTTTTTCGTATGTTCGGTAGGTTGGGAAAAATATTTTTTTTCAAAAAAAAAATCGTACCTTTGCCCTTTCAAATAAATGTAAATGTTAATAGTTATGAGAAGATATTTTTTGTTATTATCGGTAGTTGCTGTGGCGGTTTTATTGAGTTGCAGTTTGGGTAAGGTACGGATGGTTTCCATTGATTCGGGTGATACGATGGAGTTGTTTCAGAACCTCAACGTTAAGATGAACCGTGATATTTGTCCCGAAGAGCGGTTAAATCAGTGGGACACATTGGTTTATTTCACGATAGAGCCTCCCGTTTTCGGGCGTTTTATGTGGACGGACAAAGATGTATTGACTTTTTCGCCTGCCATGGGCTTTGCTCCTGCAACCAATTATACGTTGCGGCTCAATCCGAAGGCGTTTTCGGCGTTGTCGGGCAGTTCGTCCGTGTCGGATGCTGTGATGAAGTTTAGTACGGCACCTTTGGATATTCAGTCGGTACATTGTTATTGGAATATGCACGACGGCAAGAAAGCCATACAATTTTATACACTCTTCAACTACGATGTTTATCCGGCGGATTTGCAACAGTTGCTCACGGTAACGATTGACAAGAAAACATACCCCGTGGAGTTTGAAAATGAACGAGATAAAGGTAATGCCGTTTCGTTTTATGTCTTCTATTCCGACGAAACCTCGCCTGCTTCTGCAACCATTGAGATTGCGAAAGGGATGGCTTGTATGGGGTGCGGGGTGCTGTCTCAAAAGGCGATTGTGGCGAATGTGGTTGTGCCGTCGCTGGAGATTTTTTCCGTCAGGTCATACGAAACGAGCATAGATATGGATGGGGCTTCTGTGATGTTGCATACCTCGCAACCCGTTGAGGAAGTGGGTGTTGGAAAATATGTCAGCGTGTCGCCTTCGGTGAAGAATTTGAATGTTTCGGTGGTACGTGGCGGCATTTTACTGAAAGGCTCGTTCGACCAAACCAGAAATTATACCATTACCGTTTCAAAGAACCTGAAAAGTGTATTCGGCGTCTTGTTGAAAGAAGATTATCAGGTATATGCCACCTTTGCGGAGCCTGCGCCTTTTTTGGCGTTCGACGACGATAGGGCTTCCTATCTCTCCCTCAAAGGGGAACGCAATTTGTCTATCAGGGCAGCCAACATTCAAACCGTCAAACTCTCTGTTTTCAAGATTTATGAAAACAATATCCAGAATTATTTAAGAGATGGCTACGATTGGGATTGGTACTATGAAGATGACGAGTGGTACGATTTCACCTATTATCCACAAAACAGACGCTACGGCGACCCCGTTTTTTCCAAACAAATTGACATGAAACAACTTCAAATTGGCAACGGGCAATATGCATTGAAACTTGACCCTGTGGAAATGCGCCTCGATGACCGTTATAAAGGATTGTATGTCATAAAGATAGAAGATAAAGACCGGGTGTGGTTGCAAAGCAGCATCATGTTGTCTATGTCGGATATTGGCTTGGTTGTACACGAAGGGGTGAACGGATTTATGGCGTGTGCGGTCTCCATACAGGACGGGCGACCACTCAGCGGCGTCAGGATAACGCTCGTCAGCGACAACAATCAGGAAATTTTGAGCGAAACCACCAATGCCGATGGCGTGGTGATGATTCACGATACCAAAAAACGTTTCAACGGGTTCAGCGTGGGAATGATCACCGCCCGTAAAGACAGCGACTTTAACTATTTGAGTCTCAGCAGAACACGAGTCAATACGTCCCGTTACGACTTATCGGGAAAACGGACGGCGGAGATTGATTTCGACGTGCTTATGTACGGCGACAGAGAGTTGTATCGTCCGGGCGATTCCGTTCATATCAACGCCATTGTACGTAATTGGAATTTTGAGTCCATACAGGGCGTGCCGGTCTGTTTCACCGTTCGTAATCCGTTGGGCGAAACCGTAGAAAAGTACCGTAGAACGTTGCAGGATAATGGTTATGCGGATATTTCGTTTGCCTTGCCGTCGTATGCACCGACGGGATTGTGGAATATCGGTTTTGAAAATGCCGCAGGCGTTGTACAGAAGAACTATTACATTCATGTTGAAGAGTTTATGCCGGATAGAATTAAAGTTACCGCCACGACTGACAAGCAGAAATATACATCTCGCGAGCCGATAGTGTTACAGGTCGAAGCGTTGAACCTATACGGACCGCCCGCCGCAGGACGCAACTACGAAGTTACCCTCGATATGCACCACAATCCGTTTTCCGCTGCCAAATTTCCCGAATATAACTTCCACATGACAAGAAACAACGTCCGCTATCTCGATGAAGAACGTTTGGGCACTACTGATGCAAAAGGCTGTTTCACAGAGCGTTTTAAACTCGATTTCACCCCGCTTTCGGGAGCGTACAGAGGCATTATCTTCACTACGGTGTTCGATGAAAACGGACGTCCGGTAAACCGCAGAAATCGTTTTGAGGTCTTTACACAAGATGTTTTTCTGGGTGTTAAACAGCACGATTATTGGTTTGGCATCAATGCGCCGATTAACTTCGGATTGATTGCCGTAAACCCTGCGGGCGAGTTGTCGAAGGTTGACGCGGTGCGCGTTGTGGTGGAGCGTTCCTATTATGAAAATGTGCAGGTGCGGGTTGGAAGCAGCAATAAGTTTGAGTATCGCTCACAACGAAAAACAGAGATTGCTTACGATAAAAAGATGACTATCAACGGGAAAGACAACACCTTGTCGTTTACACCAAAGATTTCAGGATCGTATGAGATAAAACTCTATTTGAGTGGCAGTAATTGTTATACATCATCATCTTTCTATGCCTACGGCTACGATGCTACCAACAACAGTTCCTTTGAGGTGGACAAGGAAGGAAGCATTACCATCGAACTTGATAAAAACGAGTATGAACCCGGAGAAAAAGCCAAAGTATTGTTTACCGCGCCGTTTTCGGGACGAATGCTTGTTACAATAGAGTGTGAAAAAGTCAAAGATTATCAATGGGTTACGCTTGACAACAGGTCGGCGTCCATCACTTTGAATATCAAAAACGAATATATGCCCAACTGCTATATCTCGGCAACGGCATTCCGTAACCTGTCGGAAAATAACAACATTCCGCTGACCGTTGCACGGGGATATGAAGCCTTTGTGGTTCGCAATAAATCAAATGAGGTCATTCCCACCATCGAGGCGGTTGAAAAAAGTCGTTCAGGTACAAAACAGACCATCAAAGTAAAAGCCATGCCCAACAGTTTCCTGACCATCGCCGTTGTAGATGAAGGAATTTTACAAATCACCGACCATAAAACACCCGACCCCTATTCCTATTTCTACGGACGACGGGCATTGGAAACAGAGGCTTACGACCTTTATCCGTTGCTCTTTAAAGAAATATTTGGAAAATCAACATCGGGCGGAGATGGGGCATTTGACATGAATCAAATGGTTAATCCATTGACAAACAAGCGGGTTAAGTTGGTCTCATTTTGGAGTGGCGTGCTGAAAACCAACTCATCGGGTAGGGCAGAGATGACGATAGACATTCCACAGTTTAGCGGAAGTTTGCGTATCATGGCGGTGAATTGGAAAGATAACCGTTTCGGTTCGGCAAGTAAAAATATGATTGTGGCTGATCCTATCGTCGTTAGCAGCGGTATTCCCCGTTTTTTCTCTCCCAACGACGCCCCCAAAATCCCTGTCGTTTTACGAAACACCACCGACAAAGATGCGCAGGTGAAGGTTTCGATGACCGTTTCCCCGTTGCTTTCCATCGTGGGCGACAAAAACCAAACCGTCAATGTGAAAGCGGGTAAAGAAGAGACTTGCTTTTTCGACGTTGTTGCGCTCAACGATATTGGAGAAGCCGTTATTGAGGTAAAAGCACAGGCTTTCTCGGAGACATTTTCCGAAAAAACCGACATCACGGTACGTCCGCCAACGGGATTTACTTCGCAATATCATGGCGGAGTCGTCAAGGCGGGAACGCCGTTTTCACTCGCCGTAGGCGAAGATTTTATTTCATCTACCGCCGTAACCAACCTGATGTTCAGCAGTAACCTCGCGGCGCAATATGCAGGCGAACTCGCCGATGTGATGTACTATCCCTACGGATGTTTGGAACAAACCACCTCGCGCGCCTTCCCGTTGCTCTATCTCGACGATTTGGTAACAACAATCGAAAAAGCGAAGTCGGGAGGTCAAACCACGCGCTTTGTCGTCAATGAATCTATAAAACGTATCATGTCTATGCGCACCTCCAACGGCGGACTTGTCTATTGGCCCGGATCATCGAATATCAATATGTGGTCAACGTGTTATGCCGCGCATTTCTTGACGGAAGCCATCAAAGCAGGCTATGCCGTTGATGCCGACTTTATGAACCGGCTGCTGCTGCACATATCGGCATACGCCAAAACGCAACAATGGGAAGAATACCCCCATTGGGACGAAGTTACGCAACGATATAACCCCCAAAAGCGCGTTGCCAAAACGGTCATCTACGCCCTATATGTCTTGGCGTTGAACGGAAAGCAGGAAATATCGCAGATGAATTTCTACAAAAGCAATGCCAACGATCTGACGCCCGATATGCGCTGTATGTTGGCGAGCGCGTATGCCACGACTGGAAATATGCCTGCGTGTAACGAACTGTTGAACTTTAAAGAAGACAACCCGAAAACACGGGCAATGAGCGGTGGCGACTTCTCGTCCTACATCAGAAATAACGCCCTGATGCTGTCGTGCTTATTCGATGCCAACCCCAACGACCACCGTATCCCCGCATTGGCGTTGCAGTTGAACAAAAACGTTAAAGACGCCCGCTACCTCTCAACACAGGAGAAAGCGTTTACACTGCTCGCCTTCGGGAAATTAGCCCGTAAAGCAAGTAAAAACAACGTTTCAGCCAATATCACCTTCGGCGGGAAGAACTTGGGAACGTTCGACGGGAAAGATTTTACGTGGAAAAGCAATAAAGGTGAAGTAGGAATGTTGAATATCAACGCTCAAGGAACGGGTGAGTTGTATTATTTTGCTGAAACGAGCGGTATCCCGACCACGCCTGTAAGCGAAGCCGACAACCAACTGAAAGTGCGTAAACGTTTCTTAAATAGGAACGGCAACGAGATAGACCTCAACAACGTTAAACAGGGAGACCTGATTTTTGTGGAAGTTACCATACACACAACCAATACTTTACAGGTTCAAAATGTGGCAATACAAGACGTCCTGCCTGCGTGTTTTGAAATTGAAAACTCACGTCTGACCGGCGACGACCGCGCACTGCCCTTTATGAAAACACCCACAATGTACCCCGACTATCTTGACATCCGCGACGACCGTATCACCGCCTTCGCCACCGTAAAACCCAACGTCCAATACTTCTACTACAGCGTCAGAGCCGTCTCCACCGGAACCTATATCATGGGCGCAATCAACGCAACCGCCATGTACGACGGCAACTATTACAGTACGTTTGGAAATAATAAAGTAACGGTGAGGTAAGGGCTAACGATGAAAGGGTAAAGTTATGATTTGAATTATTAATTAATTTCAGGCTTGGGAATGCCTAGTTGTTTGCAAATATCAAAGGCAAGATATTCGTCAATGTTTGGGTGTCGAGGTACTGATGTTTTTTTACCGTTTTGGGGGTTACGAAACATAGAATGGTTGCTGCCTTCTCTATACAGCACACATTTTTTTTCGTTCAGGTGCTTTATGAACAAATTTCTTTTCATAACCAAGTATTAATTTTTGTACAGAGATATTTTCATCGGCATATTGTTGGCGAAATTCATCGCGCCTACATTCTAAAGCCAATTCAATAGCATCTTGCATCATAAACGTGAGTTCGTCCATGTCTTTCCCCTGCGTGATTGCTTCGGGAATCTCCTCACATTGTCCTATAAACCAGCCACTTTGTGGGTTCTGTTTAATCTGAATTGTATATTCCATTCTTCTTTTTATTTTTTTGCAAAAGTAGTAAAAAAATACGAGTTACAAGTTACGAGGGCTCAAGCCCCGTCCACATCAGCCTTGCTGCTTTTTCTGAGGCGCCGGTTCCGCCCAATTTTTGTTCTAATGCGTCATAGTCGGCGGCAACTTGTTGGCGTTTTTCGATGTTGAGCAGCAGGTCGGAGAGTTCGTTTTTTAGGGTGATACGGTTAAAATCGTTCTGTATCAGTTCTTTGACAATCGGTTTATCCATGATGAGGTTGGGCAGTCCGATGTAGTTTACTTTTATCAACTGTTTGGCGATGAGATAACTGAGGTGGTCGCCTTTGTAGCAGATGATTTGTGGCGTTTTCAGAAGGGCGGTTTCGAGCGATGCCGTTCCACTTGTTACCAACGCTGCATCGGCGGAGCGGAGCAACGGGCGGGTGGCGTGTACGACGACGGGAATATGTGGAAACGCGCTGTACTTTTCATAAAACGCCGTCTCTACGGACGAAACACCCGCAATGACAAATTGATGGTTGGGGAAGTCGGCTTGCAACGCAGTCATCAGTGGCAACATCTTTTTGATCTCCTGCCGACGGCTGCCCGGCAATAGGGCAACTACCGGTTTAGACGGTTCTAAATGATGTTGAACGAGAAACTGTGTTTTGTCAAAGTCCGGTTGCTCATTTTGAAACGCATCTAATAGCGGATGTCCCACAAAATCAACGTTATAGTTAAATTTTTTGTAAAAATCCTGTTCAAACGGAAGGATCACAAACATACGGTCAACATCGCGTTTTATCTGGTGTACCCGCGACTGTTTCCACGCCCAAACTTGGGGAGAGATGTAGTAGAAGTTCTTGATTTTCTGTTGTTTCAGAAAATCGGCGATGCGCAGGTTGAATCCGGGGTAATCAATCAGGATGACCACATCGGGTTGAAAGTCGAGGATGTCTTTTTTACATAACTTGATGTTTTTCAAAACAGTACGCAAATTCATCGCCACCTTGACAAACCCCATAAAATCCAGTTCGCGATAATGTTTCGTTATCTGCAATCCTTGCGCCGCCATCAAGTCGCCACCGAAGCCACGAAAGACGGACTCGGCGTCCAACTTTTTTAAGGCTTTCATCAGGTTGGACGCGTGCAAGTCGCCCGACGCTTCACCTGCTACGAGATAGTATTTCATGTATGGACAACTTTCGACAACCTGTTAAAAGCGTCGTGTACGCCATCTAAAAGCATATTATAGATGCCGTCGAAGTGTTTTTTTGTATTTTTCTTGCCTTCTTCGTCAATATGGTTCACCCTGTAAATTGCCTCTTTGTACAGTTGTTCCATGTCGTCAATAATTTTTTCTACCTCAGGATATTCCTTATCTTGATGTATTTCAAGAAAAATCAAACAGTCTTCCAATACTTCTTCAATAAAAAAGAGAATGTCTTTTTTAGCATTTCTTCTATTCGCCATAATTTCAATGTGTTATGTATTTATAATTTTTGTCCTTCTGCTTTCTTCACGAGGTCATCGCCTTGTTTTTTGGCTTGTCCAACGAGGTTATCGCCCTTCTTTTCCGCCTCTTTGACCATATCGTCAGACTTTTTCTGCGCCTCTTGTTTCAACTTTTTCGCGCTCTCTTCGGCGGCTTTTTTGGCTATGGGGTTGCTTCCGGCTTTCTTAACCAGTTCTTGACCTTGTTTATCGGCTTCGGCAACGCCTTTATCTCCTAAATCTCGCGCTTGTTTTACCAAAGTTTCCTTTTGTTTTTGGGCTTCGGCAATGAGTTTATCGCGCTGTTTTTTAGCCTCTTCGATGGCTTTATCTATCTGCTCGTTCAATTTTTCTTTGCCTTGCTCAACGACCTGTCCTACCACATCTTTTACGATGTCTTTTCCGGCTTTTCCAAGTTCACCCAACTTAACCACCGGCTTGGTAAACGTCCCGCCGATGCCGATGGGCAACTCAATGGTTTCGGGCAAAGTAACGCTGATGCCCGTACCGAATATGTTGCTTCCCAACTTGGTCATCACGGCGTTGGCTTCCGTTCCCAACTCACTGCGCGGAATTTTGGAGTTGATGGTATAATCTATCGTCTCATCTAATCCCGACGAACCCGATAACGTTGCTTTGATGTTACCGGCTTTAATATCAAACGGTTGGGTTGTTACTCTTCCATTGTCACAGGTGAAGTTGAAAGAAAAATTGTCCAGCGACAGTTTCCGCAGTTTCTCAATTTTCGTTGCGTCGGCAATTTTGTTGAGGACTTCCAAGTCTTCAATTTTTACGCCCGGCGAAGATATTTTTCCTGTGGCATTCAACGTGTTATAGTCGGGCGACATGGTTTGGTCTAACATGGTCTTCATGTTCAAATCCATCGAAATACGTCCGGTGGTTTTGTCAATGACGGGCAACAGTTTTTCTATCATTACAAAGGTTTTGGCGGTCTGTTGAACGTCCACATTGCTGATGTTGATCTTCAAATCGGCTTCGGGTTGCGCCGGATTGGCAGATTTATACACGCCCGACACTTTCATATCGCCGTCTAACGCCTTCATACTGAGGTTTTTCAAATCCAACATTTGATTTTTTACCGCAACCGTTCCGGAAACTTGGCGGAGGTCAAAATCATCGTAAATCAATTGTTTTACGTCCAGATTGAGCAGAAAATCAATGTTTTGTGGAATTTCAACTACCGACATCGGAACTTCTTCGGCGGCAACGTCGGAGGCACCGCCTTCCGTTGTCTCTTCTCCCATCAACGAGTTGATATTCAGATAGTCGGAAGTGATTTTCAACTGTCCTTTAATCACATCATCTCTCAGGGCATATCCCATAAAATTTTCCAACTTCCCGTCAGCCTTGATGTCGTTTTTGCCGATTTTGGCGGCAGCCGTCATATTGACAAAACGTTGTGAAAAATCGAGTTTCAACTTCTCTATCAACACCTCGTCGTCCACAGCATCGGTTTTTAATTTTCCGCCAACAAACTCCAACATCCCCGTAATGTTCACATTTTCATACTTTTCGGCGTCAATGGCTGCCATATCGCCCTTTGCCGTCAGGTCTGCCGTCAAAACGCCGGCAATGTCCGTTACGTCGTCTAATGGATAGAAATCGTTGACAGTGTTTAAGTTAACAATCCCTTTTGCCACAAAATCAAACGTCGGATTCGAGAGCGGTTTTTCCAGTAACAGTCTCATCTCTAACGGGTTGCCACCCATTTCCAAATGAAACTTACTCACATCAACAACCGTATTGTCCAAATCGCCTCCCTTACTGAAAATGCGCGTGGCAATTTGAATGTTTTCCACCGATTTCGGCAGGTCGGGGTATTTAAACATAGCGTTTTCTATTTGCAGATTCACGTCAAAAGCGGGATAATCTGTTTCGGTCATTTTGCCTTGCGCTGTGGCGGTGAGGGCAAGCGTCCCCGCCGTTTGTATGTCGGCAAAGTCTTTGGCGTATATGGCGGGAATGAGCGACAGGAAGTTTTTGAAATCGGATTTCACCGTTTTTAACGACAAATCCATATCAATATCGTCGTCGGGCATTGCCACCCAGCCGGAGAAGTCAAACTCCAAAGCGTTGAGTTTCAACTCGTTTTTTTGCAGGGTGTATTTGTTGTGTTCCAAATCGGCTTCAACATCGCCGTTGAAATCTATTTTGGCTTGGTTCAGATAAGGTATGCCGTCCATGAAAAACGACGTTTTTTCGATGCCCAATGCTAATTTCAATGTTACCAAATCGGCGGTGAGATCGCCCGACAAGCGGAAATTCAAGTCATCGGCAATAAATTTCATGCCGCCTTCGCGGTCGTCATAGACAATGTTTCCGTTTGTTATGGATAAGTCCTTGACTAACAATTTAAAAGGCATTGCCGCCGTATCGGCAGGTGCCACCACATCGGGTTCGGGTTCTTCTTCCCCCGACGACTTTACAATGTCCCAATTCGCCGCTCCGTCCTTGTCAATCAACAAGTTAACAATGGGGCGATGGACATTAATTTTGCGCACTTCTATCCCGTCATCACCAAAAACACTCATCACATTGACCGCAAGATGCAGTTTCTCAATATATGCCAACGTATCCCCCGTAAATGTCTCCCGTCCAACAGCCGATACCTCGTGAATATTGACCGCCAAATATGGAAAATCGGAAAAAAGGCTCAATCCAATCTTCTGAAAATCAACATCCGCCGTAAGCGTCTTATTGACTTCCTGCTTTACCAATTCTACTATTTTGCCCTTAAACGCAAAAGGCAACACAATCATTAACACAATGATAACCAAAATAGTTATCCCCGTAATCTTAAAAAATTTCTTCATGATATATCTAAATTATTTTTTCGGCAAAGGTAATAAAAAAATGCAGAAAAAGTTGTACATTGTCTTGGAAAACGCATTAAAATATTTTATTTGCACATAACAATAATATACTCTATCTTTGCACCCGCAAAAAAGAGCGTATGTTTTTACCTCTTTAATGCATCAGGTGGAACGAATTAGCGGGGACATCAAGTCCCTTTTTTTGTAGAAAATATTAAAATGGCGATAGAAAGTTCAGTTGTTCAACAGTTGGTTGAGGCGCATTTGCAAGATGCGGGGTTATTCTTGGTTGATGCCTTGGTTAAGCCGGGCAATGTGATTATTGTCATTATAGATAGTAATGAGTCTGTTACGATAGACGATTGTGTTCGTGTCAGCCGCCTGATAGAGAGTTCTTTGGATAGAGATAAGGAGGATTACGAGTTGAAGGTGATGTCGGCGGGAGCCGATTCGCCGTTTCGAGACGAGCGTCAATACCGCAAAAATATCGGTAAAAGCGTAAAAGTAATCACCAAAGAGCGGGTGAAATATTACGGGTTATTAACTGCTTTCGACGGTAGTCAGATAAGTTTGGAAATCGCGCCGAAAGTGAAAAAGGGGCAGATACCCGGGAAGAACAACTTGCCGGAGCAGTGCAGTATCCCTTTGTCGGAAATTGAAGAGATAAGGCTGATTATCAGCGTTTAATAGATAGAGATAGTACTAATACAGAGATAGTTATTTATATGGAAAACAGAGATTTAGTTCCTATATTCAGCGAGTTTAAAGAATATAAAAATATTGACAGAGAGGCGATGATGCGCATTCTTGAAGATGTGTTCAGGAGCATTCTGTTGAAAAAATTCGGTTCTGATGACAATTTCGACGTCATTGTCAACATTGACAAGGGCGATTTGCAGATTTTCCATTACCGGTTGTGCGTTGAAGACGGGAAAGTGAAAGACCCCAACAGTCAAATAGCCTATTCGGCAGCCATTAAAATAGAACCCGACTTTGAAATCGGCGAAGAGGTGGCAGAAGAAATCTTCATGAAAGACTTCGGACGTCGGGAGATTTTATCCATCCGTCAAACGCTGGCTACCAAGATACAAGAGTACGAGAAAAACAGCGTTTACCAAAAATACAAAGAGCGCATCGGCGAAATCATCAGCGGCGAAGTTTATCAGTCGTGGCGTAAAGAGACGATGGTTTTGGACAACGAAGGCATCGAACTCGTTTTACCGAAAACAGAACAAATACCGACGGATTTCTACCGCAAGGGCGACCCCATCAAAGCCGTCGTATCCCGCGTTGAAATGCGCAACGGCAACCCTTTCATTCTCATCTCGCGCACCTCGCCCACCTTCCTCGAGCGTTTGTTTGAACAGGAAGTTCCCGAGTTTTCCGACGGACTAATCACCATAAAGAAAATTGAACGGGTGCCGGGCGAACGCGCCAAAATCGCCGTAGAATCGTACGACGACCGTATTGACCCCGTTGGAGCGTGTGTTGGAATGAGAGGCGCACGCATACACGGCATCATTCACGAACTGCGAAACGAAAGTATTGACGTGGTCAATTTTTCCACCAATCCCGTCGTTTATATCCAACGTGCGCTCAGCCCCGCCAAAGTTTCCAATATCGTCATTTACGATAAAACAAAAAAAGCGGACGTTTTTATGAAACCCGACCAGGTATCGCTCGCCATCGGCAAAGGCGGATACAATATCAAGTTGGCAGGCAAACTCACCGGATACGAAATTGACGTTTACCGTGATTCCGATGTTGAGAATGAAGATGTTGATTTACAAGAGTTTCACGATGAAATAGAGCAGTGGATTATTGACGCCCTGTTAGCCATCGGTTGCGACACAGCAAAGAGCGTTTTGGCGTTATCCGCCGAAGACATCATGAAACGTGCCGACTTGGAAGAAGAAACCGTAGTGGAAGTACGACGCATTTTGGCAGAGGAATTTGAATCGTAAAACCATAAATTAAAGGCAAAAAAAGGTAAAGTTTAAATAGAATATATGTCAGGGAATCCTATCAGGCTAAGGAAAGCGGCACAAGAGTTTAACGTAGGAACTTCTACCATCATTGAGTTCCTCAAAAAGAAAGGGAATCTGCTGGAAGACAACCCCAACACCAAAATTCCGGAAGATCTCTATGGACTCCTTGTTGCCGAATTCAAAAAAGACCGTGAAACGAAATTAGGCGCGGAAAAAATCCATATCTCCACTGCACGCGAACAAAAAACCATCACCATTGATGACAAACCCAAGAAAATCGTTATTGATGACGAAGTAAAATGGAAAACATCAACGCCAACGCTCAGCGATAATCTGATTATCAGAGCAACCACGCTCTCTAAAACGCCTATAATCCCGTTAAAATCAGAAGAAACGACCGCCAAAAAAGCCGAGGCGGAGAAAAAAACGCCTCCACCGGTAGAAAAAGTTGAAAAACCCGTCGTTGTCGAACCCGTCAAACGCGACAAGGTAGAAGAACCCAAACCGGCACCGGAACCGGAACCGACACCGGCACCCAAAGAAGAACCAACGCCCAAACCCAAACCGACAACGCCCAAGCCGGAGTTGCCAACGCCCGTTGAAAAGCCCGTTGCAGCCCCCGTACAACCCGTTCCTGTTGAAGAAACAACGTTGCCCGTTGAGAAGAAACCGGAAGTGGTAGCGGTTGAAGTGCCCAAGACAACGGAACCGGAAAAAGTTGATACCAAAATACCGAAAATCGAAGTCAAAGTGGTGGATCACATTGACATAGCCTCCATACAACCGGCAAAAAAGAGTTCGTCAGAGAGAAAGAAAGAGCGTCGGAGAAAAGAAAGAGAAGCCAAAGCAGCAGCCGCTGCCGCTCAACAAAAAGAAGCACCCGCTCCGCAAACCGGCAAGCAGGAAAAACCGGCAACAAAAGCCGCGCCTACCGCTGCACAAGAACGAAAAGTCGAGCGGTCGGACGACAATGTCATCCGTGTTAGAGCGCCGCAAATACAAGGTCCTAAAATCCTTACAACCATTGATTTAAGCCAATTCGACAAACCCAAACCGGTAGCCTCCTCTTCCGAAGACCATTCCAAAAAACGGAACAAGAAAAAGAGAGCGCGTATTGAAACCGCCAAGCCCGGAAAACCAGCCGGACAACAGCAGCAACAGCCACCGCAGCAACAACAGCAGCAGCAACAACAACGCCCCGAACAACAACGGGGCAAGCGACCAGACCAACCACGTACCGATTTTCCCAGAAAAGACCAGAAGTCTTTCGGCAAAAAACGGGCGCCAAAATTGGAAATTAAAGTCGCTCCTACCGAAGAGGAAATCAAAAAACAAATCAGCGATACCCTCAACAAACTGACGAACCCCAGCAAGTCGAAAGCCTCCAAGCATCGTAAAGAAAAACGGGAAGGCATTCGTGAAAAGATGGCTTTCGAGGCTCAAAGGGCAGAAGAGGAAAAGAATATCCTAAAAGTAACGGAGTTCCTCACCGCCAACGAATTGGCGAGCATGATGAATATTACCGTAACAGAGGTTATCAAAAAATGTATGGACATCGGGCTGTTTGTCTCCATCAATCAACGTTTAGACGCCGAGACCATCGTATTCATTGCCGACGAGTTTGGCTATCAAGTAACATTTATTGACGCCGAAGACCAAGACGCCAAACAAGAAGAAGATGTGGACGCTCCCGAAGATTTGCTTCCGCGTCATCCCGTTGTTACCGTCATGGGACACGTTGACCACGGTAAAACAAAACTGCTCGACTATATCCGCCATGCCAACGTGGTAGCGGGAGAAGCCGGCGGCATCACCCAACATATCGGAGCCTATTCCGTAACGTTAGACGACGGAAGAAAAATCACCTTCCTCGATACACCCGGACACGAAGCATTTACCGCCATGCGCGCACGCGGCGCCAAAGTAACCGACGTCGCCATCATCGTCATAGCAGCCGACGACGACGTGATGCCCCAAACCAAAGAAGCCATCAACCACGCCCAAGCAGCCAACGTTCCCATCGTCATCGCCATCAACAAAATTGATAAACCAACCGCCGACGCCGACAAAATCCGTAAACAGTTGGCAGAATTGAACATTCTCGTTGAAGAGTGGGGCGGCAAATATCAATGTCAGGAAATATCGGCAAAACAAGGTATCAACGTTGACCTCCTTTTGGAAAAAGTACTTCTCGAAGCCGAAATGCTCGAACTGAAAGCCAACCCCGACAGGTTTGCCAAAGGCTCCGTCATAGAATCCAAACTGGAACCCGGACGTGGATACGTTGCCAGCGTATTGGTACAAAGCGGAACGCTGCAAAAAGGAAACGTCGTATTGGCAGGACAATATTACGGTCGTGTTAAAGCACTTTTCAATGAACGTTATCAACTCATAGACTCCGTTCCACCGGCTACGCCCGCCCTGATTTTGGGTATCAACGGAGCGCCACAAGCCGGCGACAATTTCATCGTTATGAAAGAAGAACGGGAAGCACGTATATTAGCCACCAAACGCCAACAACTGCAACGCGAAATCGGCTTGCGCACCCAAAAACATATCACCCTCGACGACATCGGAAGAAACATCGCAAGAGGATCGTTTAAAGAGTTGAATATCATTGTAAAAGGCGATGTTGACGGCTCTGTGGAAGCGTTGTCGGATTCGCTGTTGAAACTCAGCACAGACGAGGTACAAGTAAATGTCATCCACAAGTCGGTAGGCGCGATCATCGAATCGGACGTTCTGCTGGCGTCGGCTTCCAATGCCATCATCGTAGGCTTTCAGGTACGCCCGTCGGTCAGCGCACGCAAACTTGCCGAGGCGGAAGAGATTGACATCCGCCTCTATTCCATCATCTACAACGCCATCGAAGAGATTAAATCGGCTATCGAAGGAATGTTGGCACCCGAAATCAAAGAAGAAATCACCTGCAACGTCGAAGTACGTGAGATATTTAAAATCCAAAAAACGGGAACTGTGGCAGGCTGCTTAGTACTCGACGGCATAATCACCCGCGACGCAAAAGTGCGCATCATACGCGACGGCATCGTGGTCTATACCGGATTGCTCGGCTCGTTGAAACGTTACAAAGACGACGCGAAAGATGTCCGTTCAGGAATGGAATGTGGGCTTAACATCCACAACTTCAATGATATAAAAGTCGGAGATATTATCGAGGGGTACAAAGAAACTGAGATAAAACGGATACTGAATTAGAAGTTCCGAAAATACTACTTTGTCGCCTTATAATACTGTCTGTTCTCGCCATACGAGGGACAACCTACCTTCTTCGTAGATTTACATGATGAAAGCCCGCATACGCAAATAACGAGTAGCAAGGCTGCAATAGCGTAAAAAAATCTCGTTTTAAATATTCGTTTCATAGATGATATATACGTAAAAAAAAGTGTTTTATTATCTAATCAGTGCGATTTTTTAAACAACGTCTCTTTCTCCTTTTTTGAGAGGAGGTCGTATCCGTGTTTGGATATTTTGTCGAGAATACGGTCTATCTCTTTCTGATCCTGTTTCTTTTGGATATTGTACATTTCGTCGTTGGTGTAGTTGTAGTTCGCTTTCGCCGCTTTTTTTTCTCTCTTTTTAATTGGTTTAAATTTTTTAAACCGATTAAAAAGTCTGATTTTCAGTTCCATGGCATACAAAAAGCCGAACAGCGCGCCGCCAAGATGGGCAATGTGTCCTCCGGCGTTGCCGTGTCGAATGGAAAGCACATCAATGACCAAGTAAATCAACGCAATCCAAATCAACCGGATACGTCCGAAAATAAACAGTTTCAATGTGTAATGAGGCACATAAAACGAAGTCGCCATCACTACCGCCATCACCGATGCCGATGCGCCAAGTGCGTATGCATTAGGGAGAACCGTCTCGAAAACAGGAAACGTATTATAGGAAAGTATAAAAAATAACGCGCCGAAAAGTCCGCCCCACAGATAGACCGTCAGTAACTTCCGCGAACTTAGAAACTCCAAGAAAATCCGTCCAAACCAATAGAGCCACAGCATATTAATGAAAATATGCCAAAAGTCGAAATGGAGAAACATATAGGTAAACGGCGTCCAAAAACGGTCGAGCAACCGCGTAACATCTGCCGGAACAGATAAATAATGGCTTATCCACAACTCCACCACCTCAACCGGAATTTTATAAAGCCACCCCGCCAACGATGCCAAACAGATACAAATCCATATCCCGATATTGACAATCAACAGCCACGACAAAACGGAGTTGGAACGAAAAAACGACCTCACCACCTCTCCGAAACTTCGCCGTTGGTATGGGTTATAATAGTTGTAGGACGACATACAAACGTTTTCTTATTTCTTTTCCCAAACGTCGGTTATCTCGCCGATATATACGCGGTGAAAGTCTTTGTTGGGATACACAGCCGATACAATGGTTGTGTCAATGAAATTCTCTTCCGCAAAGAAATCGGCATAGATTTTTTTACATTCGATAATCAAACGCGCCTCTTCAAATGAGATGTTGCCGGAGGGTAATACTTTGGGCGTCAGTCCGGAGCCTTTCACCTTGTCTTCGTCGCGTCCCGAAACGGTTCCCAAATATTGGAGTTGCTCGCGGTACGATTCGTCGAAGAAAGTGAGCGTGTAACTCGGCTCCCGCTCGGTAAATTCAAAGGTATAACGCTGCGGACGTACAAAACAAACCGCTACGGGCTTGTTCCATAAATTGCCCATACTACCCCAACTTGCGGTCATCATGTTAAAATGCTCCGGCGTCCCCGCCGTGATAATCGCCCAATCGTCCGCAAACAGTGCTACACTGTTGTCTTTAATCTCTTTCACCCCAATCTGTTGCCAACCTTTTGGCGATTCGGGCTTTGGTTCCATACATGAACTTAATAAAACTGCCATGATAATCAATAAAATATAACGTGTCATAATTGTGATATTTTTGAGGGCAAAGATACGGTTTTTTAGTTGAAAATGGAGAATTGAAAGTTGAAAATTATTGGATTTTCGCACTTGTGGCTGACAAAGGCGTAGTATTCAAAATGCGATTCCATAACAATTATTTCTCTAACAAAACCAAACGAAACCCTAAATCACCGGAACAGAAATCTGGAGAAGCATAATAACGAAATGATACACGACACATATTGGATGAACAACGGTAACTACCACCGCGAAATATATGATAAGAACCGGATTTTGCTCCGGTTGGATTTATTTGGTCACCAGAAATATAATTTCCGTAAATATCACGAACCCATTCATACACATTTCCACTCATGTCGTATATGCCCAACTCGTTGGCTTTTTTTGTACCTACTTTATGTGTTTTATTTTCGCTATTATCTTTATACCATGCTACTTCTCCTATACTATTGCTGCCACCGTATTTATAATGGGCGGAGTATTTTCCGCCCCTGCAAGCGTATTCCCATTCTGCTTCCGTTGGCAAACGATATTTCTTTCCTGTTTTTTCATTTAATTTTTTTACAAATATTTGAATCATATCCCAATTCACATTTTCTACAGGATTTTCTTCATTCTTTGTAAAATTGCTTGGATTACTGCCCATTATTTCCTTCCATTGTTTTTGTGTTATGGGATATTTGCTTATATAATAATCTTTTAATGTTACTGTACGTGTGGGCTTTTCATTATTGCTGCAATCATTGCCCTGTTCTACCGTGCCTCCCATAGTAAAAGTTCCGCCCTCCACAAATGCCATACTCAATCCAATGCCTAATTTATCTAATTTTACGTCTAATTCTTTATTGCCACTTGTTTCGTAACATTTTGTTATCTCTTTTGTTTCATACCCTTCTTTTTTAATTTCAATTTTAATTTCACTGTTGGGAATTAGGTTGCTTATTGTACACGGTGTTTTTTGTATAAATCTACCCCATATATAAACGTCAGTATTTTCCGGAATAGTTTGGATCTTTAATTGTATTTCATTAGCGATATTTTCTTGGTGTTGGCTTTCCTTTTCTCTTTGTTCTTTGTCTGGTTGTTCGTCAAAAGTTCGTTCGTTCCCAACATATTCTATCTTACTTTCTATTGCATCCAATATTGTTATCATAATATCATGCCAATTTATGTCATTATCAGAATATTCTATAAGCGGTTTGTTATCATTGGGTATGGTTTGTAATTCAAACAGCCACTCTATATTCTTTTTCCCCTGTTTCGATAATTTGGTGAGCAATAACGGTATAATTTTTATTTTTTCACTTTCAAATGCTTCTTTTATCCATGGAAGTTCAAATTTTGTAATAAATTCAGATGTGGCAAATTCTTGACTTATCATTAAAAGTGCTATATCCGAATTGTCAATGTTTTCTTTTATTTTCTTTTTGTATTCTTCTCCAATGTGATTTTGCAATTTATGGTCTGTCCAAAAAACAACATTGTTTTGTTCTAATTGTTTTTTCAACCATGGAACTAAATTGTATTTTCCTCCTTTATCTATCCAATCCCCGTTTTGGTGACTGTAACTTACAAATATTTTTATTTTTTCGTTCATCATTTTATGATTTTAAAATTAAGCAATCTTATCACCTTCAGTATCTCATTGCGGTGTTTAGTATAACAATAATCAGAACTATTATTCCTGCAATATTCCATTTTTTCATATTTCTTTGAAAGTATTTTTTACCGTCCCAACGCTTTGATAAATATGAAATTTTACTTCCATTATATCCCCAAAAAAATGCAATAACTAACACTAAAGTAAGGAACCACGTATTGATATTGGCAGATATTATTGTCAATACTTCAATAAGGTAAAACAATAACCAAGTTCCCAAATGATAATTGTTTGGTATACGCCAAGTCACGAAAAAACTTCCCCAGTTCCATTTTTGCAAATCTTTATCTATTGTTTTGTCTTTTTTTAGAGAAAACAATTTCAAAAATAAGCCTTTGTTACGTTTTAATAACATTTCATTTTCTTCATTAATCTCTTCGTGGTCGTCTAAGAAACGCATTGCAATGCTTTTAACATTGTTGTTTTTATTGAAACCAAAATCTTGAAGAACAGCAATTCCATTTTTGAAGTATATAAAAAAGTTATTAGTTTTGGAGGTATCATAACTTGGAATATCAATGTTAAAAGAGTTTTTTAAAAATATTTGAAACGATTTATAAGCCGCTTTTGTGTCAGCGGTGCAAAAAAATATCAGTTTATCTGATCCAAAATTTTGAATACACAATCTACTTTCCCATAAGAAATGTTCTGTATTGCTAATTTTTAAAAGTATAAACTTTGCCTTATGAATCAATTTTTCAACTTGATTTTTCCAATCGTCAGCAATATAAATTCTTTTTGCTCCTGCAGCAGGTAATAATTCCGTTGGACAGCCCACCGCATAAACAGAAAATATTCTATTAAATAGTTTAACGATTTTCTTTTCATTCAAAGAAAAACGATTTGTGCGGTCGTCTTTAAAAGACCTCAAATATAAAATAAATGAATCTATTTCATCAATGACTTTGTAATCATAAATAGGTTTAAACCAAGGAATTTTCCACCTAATCCAAAGCAAGTAAACTACGAGTAATAGTATAAAAAAATACGAAATGGACAAAACGACTAAAATACAAAATATCTCAAGTAAAATAAGATATACTTTTCGATAGAAAATTAATCTTTGTATTTTTATTTGTTTCGCATTTTTAGAAATGATAAATGCAAAATAAAAAATTAGCAATAATGCTAACACTAATAATGCAAGCGAACCGAATATTAGATGTGAGTCACTAAAAGGTGCTGGTGGAACTTGTAAGTAAATCATATTTTTAAATTTTAAATCCTGATTTTTTTATCACCTTCAGTATCTCCATCGCCGTATTCCTGTCGTATTCTTTTTCGTTTTCGGGCAAATCTTCGTAAGGCACGAGGCAGGGGTGTTCTTTTCGTTTGTCGTTGCGTTCTGCGCCGTATTGCCATCCTTCGGCGAGGCGTTGTGCTGCCCAAACATCGTGGGTATTACGTGCAAGGAGTTCAGTTAGTTCGAGCAGGTCGGCGGGAAGTTCTACACCGCTTGTGTCTAATGGTTGAGGGTTATAGGGGTGCATTGATTTTCCTTTTTTTTTATCTCGTTTAAAAACAATGGGATATGCCGTACAATACGTCGGTCTGTTTCGGCGTAGTCGGCTTTTTCTTGTATTGTACCTTTTTGCGCTCTGATTTCATTCACTTTTGCCGAAACCATGTCTAATTCCGAGAAAGATACTAAACAGCCATGTCTTAACAGATTATCATTTTTATCTTTGAGTTTGGCATTCTCCGTGTTTATTTCATTCAAATCCCATTTACGAATACCGTTTACAAAATGGAACGCATTCCATCGCAAATGTTCATTTTCAGCGATTATATTCAATTCTGCTTCGTTGAGTGCTGCAACATCTTTGCCTGCGATTTTTCTCAAATTTTCAATATTGGTTCCCACCGCACGGCTCGAATCTTTATTGAAAAGAACAGGATTTTTTGTCTCTTTCCACTCCTTGTTAGCATCTTGCCAATCAATTTTACTCACTTTTTCATTACGACTATAGACGTAGGCAACCATTTTTGCAATGATGTCCATCTTTTCATGCACAATCACTTCTTCGGTATAAATATCCGCCAATTTCCCAAAGGCAGTGAAATCATTTGAATACGTTTTCAACTGTTGCACGAGTGCAAAAACAATTTTTCGTGTATTGAGTATTCCGTGTTTGTGGAAAATTTTTGCGATTTTTTTGGCGGTTCCAATATTCACACTATCGTCGCCCAGCGAGATAATAATACGGTTAAAATTCCCATTTTCGCCGGTTTCACAAATATGAGCGTTCAGCCATTCGTAAAACGCCTTACTGCCGACTGCCTCTGTTTTAAATTGCAAATTGTACCGTGTGATGCACTCATCATAAAGTATGGGGTAATCGCCATAGTGTGTTTCATAATCGTTATCAACAATCGTTGCCTGAAATGTGCTGCCGACAAACTGTGAATCGCAAATACATTTTTTCAGCAATTCCTGTCCCTGCCATCCAAAACCAAGAAACAACACGTTGAAATTGCCTTTTACATGAAGTTTTTTGTGATTAATTTCTATGTTGGGCGAATTTAACATCGGATTTTCTTTTACAAACAACCGCGCTATCAAATCCGGCTGGTTGAATATATGAAACTCAATATTTTCACATCGCTTATTATCGAGTTTTAATTCATTTTCTATATGTGAATAAAACTGTTCGGATTTTGCTCTTACATAGATATTTACCTCTTTTGAAAGCGTTTTAGATTTCAGTTGTTCCAATAGTTTAACAGAGGTTTTCATATTAAAATCCTCGTCGTCTTCTACAAAAAAGAACTTGTCTATCTTTTCGGGAAATCTTACAATATTTTCTTCAAAATTTGTATATAAAACCACCGTTTTCATGGAACGTAGTTCATCGAAAAGTGCCTTGTCATTTTCCTTCTCTTTCGGCACGAGAAAAATACAGCGACAAGGTTTTTTCTTTAGATTTTTTGCCAAAATCTTCGCCTGCTCACCAAAGCCTACGAAAAGATAACGTTGTTTGAAACGAGGAATATGCCGTATTTGGCTCTGCAACCATTTTGGCGCGATAATCACAAGAAATAGTCTGGATGCTGCCCATGCAAACGCCGCAAAAGTCAGCCATCTCGCCAATTCCAATGGGCAATTCAAAGACGATGAATCTTTATAGATTTCTTGAGGCGGATGGAAAACAAGCATTAGAAGTGTTTTATACAGTTTGTCCTTCCAACTGCCATCAAATCCGCACAATCCAAAGGCAATTCCCGATATTGAAAAAACCAATAATCCGGTGATCCACCAATGCTTACAAAAATAATTGCGTATTTTTTTGAGTGCCATAACTTCCGTATTTTAATACAAAATTTTTACCGCTGCAAATATACATAAAAAACTAATTACTTTCTCTTCCCATACCTCGGATGATACCGTTCCAAAGTTTCTTTCAAAAAAGAGCGGTCTAAGTGGGTGTAAATCTCTGTGGTTGAGATAGATGCGTGTCCGAGCATATCTTGGACGGAGCGGATATTGGCACCGCCTTCCATCAAATGCGTTGCGAATGAATGTCGGAGCGAGTGCGGACTGATGTTTTTTTTGATGCCGACTTTTTGTGCTAACTTCTTGATTAAGTCGAAGATAGCGGCGCGGGATAGCCGTCCCCTCCGATGGTTGAGAAATAGAATTTCCCTGTCGCTCTTTTTAGCGATTGTTTTCAGGCGGTGATAGTCAAGGTAGAGATTAACCGCCTTGATGCTCAACGCTCCAACAGGAACCAACCGCTCTTTGTTGCCCTTCCCGATGACGCGGATAAAGCCATCGTCGAAATACAAGTCGTTGATTCGCAACGTTATCAACTCCGACACCCGCAGTCCGCATCCGTAGAGCATCTCTACCATGGCTTTGTCGCGGTCGCCGTGCGGGTGGCTCAGGTCTATGCTGTCAATCATTTGGGCAACTTCTTCGATGGAGAGGATGTCGGGGAGTGTTCGTTTCAGTTTGGGTGCTTCCAAGAGGTCGGCGGGATTGTTTTCGAGATAGTCCTCATACGCCATATAACGAAAAAACGCTTTAATCCCCGATATGAGCCGTGCCTGCGAATAATTTGCCATGCCTCTGATCGCGTCGGACGCCACAAATTTTTCCAAATCGCGCAAAGTAATCTCTTCGGGCGCAACTGCCCCAAACCCGTCCGCCAACTTTCGTATATCGCGCTGATATGCCTTTATACTATTCTCCGACAGCGATTTCTCCAACCGCAGATAATTTTTAAATGCCGCTATATGGTCGTTCCAATCCATTTTTTATGTTGAATTAATGGTATAGGAATTGTTTAATCTCCGCCCGCAAAAATTTGATATATTGTTGTAACATAAAATTATAAAATGGCATCATATTTCCATTTTCCTGTGCTTGGTACAGAATATCTATATATTTCAATCTGTCTGACTTGGATACGATAAGCATCGGCAAGTCGTAATACGCTAATATATAGTTCATTAGCAAGCGAGCCATACGTCCGTTGCCATCTACAAAAGGATGTATGCTCACAAAACGAAAATGCACTTCAAAAGCGAGTTGTAAGACATCCACATTCGACTTTTTCTGCTCACTGTCAATATATTCAATCAGTTCCTTCATCAGTGCAGGCACTTTGCGATAATCGGGAAAAGTTCGTTTGCCTGCATGGACGCCAACAAGCCGGTATTCGCCTTTACTTGCATCGAAGTCGCCAACGGCGGTAAAATATTGCGAGCCGGTGTTTTTCATCACCATTGCATTAATATTCTGTATCTGTTTTTCAGTAATCTTTTCTTTGCGTTTTGCTGCTTCAACGATATACAGCAACGCTTTATGATGGTCGAACACCATCAAGTTATGTTGAAATTCACGGTTTTTTGCCGGCTTGCCGAAATCAAGCAATTCTATTACTTCGTTCGCGGTCAAAGTACTGCCTTCGATAGCGGTTGAATGATATGTAATGGCATATTCGCTGTACTTTTTCAAGTCAGGTTCGCTTTTATATAGATTGTTGTACTGCTCAACAAGTTCAAAAATTTTCTGCCTTTGTTTTTCGTTAATCATTATCAAATATTTTACCCTGCAAAGGTAATATATTTTGTGTTTTATCCAATTCAAAAAAAACATGTACATTTGCAAAATGATTAACAACCCTTTTAATCCGGTCCGTTTTGTAGCATTTCTATCCTTATGGTTAGGGCTTTTGTTTCCGGTTTTTTCGCAGAGTGCTGTTTTTCCGAGCCGTCCTGTGCCGCCGCGTTTGGTGAATGACTTTTGCAAGATTTTGAAACCGCAGCAGGCACAGCAACTTGAAAAGATGCTGGTTAATTACAACGACAGCACCTCCACGCAGATTGCCGTAGTCATCGTCAATACGCTACATGGCTATGATATAACCGATTACACCGACCGTTTGGCGGAAAAGTGGGGTGTCGGACGTAAAGAAAAAAACAACGGAGTGGTCATTTTGATAAAGCCGAAACTGACAGCGTTTGACTACGGCGAGGTACGGATTTCCGTTGGGTATGGCTTGGAAGATGTCATTCCCGACGCCATCGCCAAACGCATTGTTAATCAGGAGATGATACCTCGCTTCCAAGAAAAAGATTATTATGGCGGGGTGGTGGCGGCTGTCGGGGTCATCATGGATTTGGCGTCGGGAAAATATACTGCCGACCAATATGGCGATGACTTTGACATTGTAGCGGTCATTGTCGTTGTGTCCATATTCCTTTTACTGTTCATACTGCCGCGTATTTTCTCGAAAAAATCCAAATCCAGCCCTAATGGAAGGTTGCCGTTGATATTTCTTGGTGGCGGCGGCGGTTTCAGAGGTTCGGGCGGCGGCAGAGGCGGTGGTTTCGGCGGGTTTGGCGGCGGCGGATTTGGCGGCGGCGGCGCGAGTGGGCGGTGGTAATTTTAAGGCACGAAGGCGCGAAGGCGCGAAGGCACGAAGGCACGAAGGTAGAGACGCAAGGCATTGCATCTCCATCAGGCTGAAAGCCTGAAATCAAAAACGACGTAGCGAGGACGCTACGCCGAACGGTGATTGTATTTTTCGTGCCTTCGCGCTTTCGTGCCTTCGTGCAGTAGTGAGGGACGTGAGGGCGACGTAGCGAGGACGCTACGCCGAACGGTGA
>Ga0123353_10001593_pt1 | contig 27931 bp, 24 predicted proteins | sample TergutLab28metaG_3_FD_92763 | JGI IMG/M metagenome (GOLD analysis project Ga0123353, IMG submission 92763) | Labiotermes labralis P3 segment gut microbial communities from Petit-Saut dam, French Guiana - Lab288 P3 | ecosystem: Host-associated > Arthropoda: Insects > Digestive system > Gut ...
ATCCCGCCCAACTGCACCGCCGTGGGCGTGCCCGCCCGGGTGGTCAAGCGGGACGGGCGGCGCGTGGACCCCCTGGACCAGACCGATACCCCGGACCCCGTGGCGCAGGAGATCTGCCAGCTGCGGCGGCGCCTGCACCGCCTGGAGAGGGAGGTTGAGCATGTGTGCATGGAGACCCAGGAGGGCGGGACGGGGATATGACCCGAAAAATAAAAACGGAATATATAATTTTTATGAATCTTTTATGTTGACAAATCCCGGGCCAGCAGTTATACTATCATAGCAAACCATAAAGGGGAAGGAAGGTATTTCATGAAACGCATACTCATCCGCGCGCTTTGCGCAACTCTCTGCGTTGCACTGTTCATCGGCACATTCAGCACCCTGCTCTCGGCGGCGGACGCCGCGGCTCCCGAGACGGACGAGATCGTGCTGGCAAGCGGCGAAGACGCCGCCATCGAGCGGGTAGACGACGACGTCACCGTGGACGCCGACGTCGCCGTGCCGCAGCCAAGCGGCGCCTCCAACATATTCCGCGGGGCGTTCGACTGGTTTTTCCACACGTTCGGCTTCCTCGGCTTCATCCTGGATCCCTACCAGTTCACCATCATCAACCAGAAGCCCGTGTTCCAGTTTTTCCTGGGCTTCAACGACATGTACGACATGTTCACCTGGGCTGTCAACGTCTGGGCGGACACGGTCAAGTGCGAGTTCAACTACGGGGGCAAGGACTGGCGCATCCAGCTGTGGAAGGGCGGCTACGGCCTGTTCCTAGCCACGGGCGGCGAAATCGGCATTTATACCAAGCCGGAGGGCACCACCCTTCAGCACTACAACGCCTCCACCTCACAGGAGGACTGGCTGTACCTGAAGTATAGCATCTACAACCGGGGCAAGCTGCTGTACACCCGCCCGTCCCCGTACCTGACCCAGGACGAGGGCCCCTACTGGTGGGCGCCGGGCTACAGGCTCCTGTCCATCTGCACCGACTTCCTGGTCAGTCCCCGCAAAAACGTGGTCATGGACGCCGCCATCCAGTTTAAGAGCGCCGCGATGGCGAACGCGTTCATCGCCTCGCTGGAGACCAAGGGCTTCTCCAGGCTGGCGAGCGGGAGCCTGGGCTTGAGCACGCCGGAAAAATACCGGGTGTCAGCGGACGGCAAGACCGTGCAGTTCATTTGGCAAAACCTCAACGAAGGCCGTTTTTGATCCCCCAGGCAAAATTTGAACGGGAGGTGAATTCTGCATGACTTTTCTGGTATTGGCGCTGATTCCGGTCATCGGGACAGGAGGATTCCTCGTCACCGCAGTTTCGTGGATTCTTGGGATAATCAAGCTGATCGCCAGCTTTTTCTAAGTTCCGTACTTATGGCCGGGGCCCCATGGGGCCCCGGTTTTTTTGTGAGGAGAACGTCGCTCCGCGATGCCTGGTGGAAACGATCTACCTCTACTCAATCCCGGGATTAGCCAAAGAAATTCTGGAAGCAATGAGTACCCCAATAGAGGAATGCATACCCGCTTCGCAAGTGGAGTGGTGAAGCCGCGCGATACAAAAAAAAAGACTTGCATCCCCCGAATTTCTGTGCTATAATGGCCTTGCCATTTAAAATTATTTTATGGAGGAGAATACTGTGAAGAAAGCACTCAGTTCTGTTCTGGCAATTTTGCTTGCGCTGGCGATGCTCGGCATGTTCGCCGCCTGCAAAGACAAGCCCGTTGACCCCACCGAGCCCGACACCACCGTGGAGGACATCACCACCGAGCCGGACACCGAGGATGCGGCCGCGACCACGGCGCCGGACGACGGTACAACCGAAGAGCCGGCCACCGGGGATGACGTGGACGCAACCACTGTGGAAGGCGCCACCGAAGACGCCGCCGGCGACGCGGACCCCCTCGCCCCCCCTGCGAATCTGGGTGATCTGAGCAAGGCGGAGAAGCTGGACTACTTCAACAAGGTTGCCAACAATGTGCGCACGGCAAAGCCCGGCTTCAAGACCGAGTACCTGGAGGAGCTGGGGAAAATGAGCTTCACCGGCATCGTCAACGCGGTGAGCGGCATCATCGATTCGGTCAAGCAAAAGCTTATGCCCGGCGAGTGGAAATATGAGACGGTCGCCAAGGGCGCGGACAACAAGGGCAAGTTCATGTCCGAAAACGCCAACGCCTCCGACCTGAAGGCCAGCGACGCCGCCTCCATCAGCGCCACCAAGAGCGGCAGCAACTGGGTCATCAAAGTCAATATCATCACGGAAACCAACCCCGCCAAGGGCACGGGCAGCGCCCATTCCCGCATCATGCCCATCGCCACCCGCCAGGAAGTCCTGGATGAAATCACCGGCATTGCCAGCGTTATCTCGGCCGATGTGAACGACGCCACGCTGAAATACAACGGCGCTTACGCCACCGTCACCGTCAACGAGAAAGGGCAGGTCATCGCGGCCGAATACAGCTTCAAGGTTGACGCCCAGGCGAACAACGTAAAAATTTCCTTTATCGGCACCAACGTGACCGCGCCGCAGTCCACCAAAAAGATCTACAAGGACTTCGTGTGGTAATTGCAAAAGCATAACGAAACGCCGCCGGGTGGAATTCCCGGCGGCGTTTTTTTTGGCACGGGCGGCAAGAAAGGGGTTAGGATGCGACCGAATAGGAAGCATTCTCCCAGGCCGCCTTAGCGGCCGCCCCTACAGCTTTCATTCCATGCCCCGGTCAAACAGCTCCTGGGCCGTCATGCCGTCCAGGGCGAGGTCGAAAATTTCTTGCGGGTAATCATATTGCCAGGTGCCCTCCCCCAGGCCGAGCAGGCACTGGGCGTCCAGGGCGTCCGCGCGGCCATCGCCGTTCAGGTCGCCCCTGACCACCAGGGTGTAGGTGACGTCCACGCCATGAACGCCCGCCACCTTCACCCGGTCGCCGGTGCCGGCCAGGCGAGGGGTCTGGGCCTTGTCGTAGACGAGCGTGCCATTGACCACCCGCAGCGCGGCGGAGAGGCCCGCGGCCGTGGTTTTTTCGGGCACGAGGATATAGCGGCCCCCGGCGTTCACAGTGATACCCGGCTGCAGGGATTCCAGCCGCAGGCCGTTGGCGGCACCCAAGGCGCGCATGCAGTCGAGCTTACGGTACGGCTGCCCTCCCCCGCGGGGCTGCACCGCAGCGGGGGACACCGCCTCCAGCTTCAGGAGCGCGCCCACCTGCCCGCAATCCAGGGCGGGGTTGAGCGCGAGCATCCACCCGGCTGTCGCCGTGACCTGCGGGGCGGCCATGGAGGTGCCCGTGAGCACCTGATAGGCGCTGTTGGACGCGCTGGCCGGGACGGTGACGCCGCTGCCGGGGGCGAAGATCTGCTGCGCGCCGCCGTAAGCGGAGTTGGCGGCCTGGACGCAGCCCGCGCCGCCGGACTCCAGGGAGCCGGCCACCAGGATGCGATTGAGCACCATCTCCGCCTGGGGGGCGCTCAGGCCTGCATTGGTCTCTGTGACGCTGCAGAAAAAGCCGTTGCGGCTCGATTCGATGTCGCGGTTCCCGGCGGACTGCACGACCAGGAAGTCATAGCCGTAGGAGAGCATCTGCCACAGGTTCTGCGCCGCGGCGTACCCGTGGGCGTTGACGTTAGCGGTGCCCTCCTGGTTGTCGGGGCCGATGATGCCGATGGAAAAATTCACGGCTTTGGCGCCCCGGCGCACCACGGCGAGGATACCGTCGTATAAGACCTGCTCGGTGGTGCGGCCGTCGAAGGCCGCGCCGGCGAAGTCCACGGCATAGACCGACGCGTTCCAGGCCACGCCCGCCGCGCCCCTGTTGTTGTTGGCCCGGGCGGCCATCAGGCCGGCCACGGCGGTTCCGTGGTAGGACGGGGTCACAGCGTAGCTGTAGGCCGGCTCGGTGAAGCCGTCCACCGTGGTAAGGTTCTGTACGATGCCCGCGAGCTCCTCGTGGCCGTCGTTCACGCCGGTGTCCACCATGCCAAGCTGCGCCTGGGTTGCCGTCAGGCCGTTGAACGCGGCCCAGGCCTCGGGGAGCCGGTCGATGTCCGCCCAGGCCGTGCCGCCCGTCCAGGGGTCGGCGCTGGGCAGGGCCTGGGGCGCCGCCTCCACCACGTGGTCCGGCATGGCCGCCACGACGCCGGGCAGGGCCGAGAGGCGTCCGCACAGGGCCAGCAGGGAGGCGTAGTCCCCCTTGGGGACGCGCAGCTGCCACTTGCCGACCATGTCCGCCCGGCCCGCGATCTCGCCGCCGGAGGCCGCCAGGGCCGCCTGCTTCTGCTCGTCCGAAGCGCCGCGCTCAAATAATACCACGACGATGCCGCTGACGAACTCGATGCCGGTGGCCTCGTCCAGCGCGAAATCGGCGGGGTCGGGGCCGTAATTCTGTACGGGGGGCGGGTTTGGGTCGGGCGGGGCGAAGCGTATGGGCTCCGGGCCGGGGGATTCTGCGCCCTTGGACGGGCCAGTCTCCCCTGCCACACCGGGGCGGCTGCTCAAATACCACGTAAACAGCCCGCCGGCGAGCAGCACGGCCGCCGCCAGCGAGAATGCCAGGATTTTTTTCCAGTTCGATTTCATGGTCACACACCTGTCCCTTCACCTGTAATCTTATCATTTCGGCAGGAAAATGTCAAGAAATGATTGCGCCGGACGCGGGGCGGGCGGCCTGCTGGCCACCCCTACAGTCTGTTGGCTCTTTTTATTATTTTGTGATTGCGCATGGCATGATTATCTGATATAATACACTTAAGAAATTTGCATGGAGGAAACACACATGGCTGACTTTTCACTGGGCGTATTGCTGGACGGCTTCCGCACCGATGTGCGCACCGCGCTGGGGCTCGCGGCTAAGGCGGGCGCGCAGGGCGTGCAGATCTACTCCACCCGGGGGGAGATGGCCCCGGAGAACCTCACGCCGCAAAAGCGCCGCGAGCTGCTGAACCTGGTGAAGTCCCACGGCCTGGTGATCTCCGCGCTGTGCGGGGACCTGGGCGGCGGTGGGTTCACCCACCCCGAGCGCAACGCCGAGAAGATCGCGCGCAGCAAGCTGATCCTCGACCTGGCGAAGGACCTGGAGACTGATGTTGTGACCACGCACATCGGCGCGGTGCCGGGCGACCCGAACCACCCGCGCTACGGGATCATGCAGGAGGCCTGCGGGGCGCTGGCGGAATACGCCGACAGCGTGCGGGCCCACTTCGCCATCGAGACCGGGCCGGAGACCTCCGCGACACTCAAGGGCTTTTTGGACTCCCTGGGCTCGCGCGGGGTTGCCGTGAACCTTGACCCCGCGAACCTGGTGATGGTCACGGGCGACGATCCCGCCGGGGCCGCGCACACCCTGAAGGACTACATCGTCCACACGCACGCAAAAGATGGCAGGCAGAATTTCTATGTGGACCCGGAGATCGTCTACGGCATGGTGGAGAGCCATATCGTCACCGCGGACAGCTTTGAGGAGGTGCCGCTGGGCGAGGGGCAGGTGGACTGGGACAAATATCTGGACGCTTTGAGAGCGATTGGGTACAAGGGGTTCCTCACTGTCGAGCGCGAGGTGGGGGACGACCCGTATGGGGATATTTGCAGGGCGATAGAGTTTTTGAGAGCGAAGATTTGATGAAAAATGTGCAGGATATTGTCAATACGGGGCGATGCATTGGCTGCGCCGCATGTTATGCCATTTGTGCGAAAGGCTATATCGAGTACAAGCCCGACGGCGGGATGGGGTTTCCTGTCCCACAGGTGGCCGATTGCGACGGCTGCGGCAGGTGCTTGAGGAGCTGCCCGAGCTCGGGAATGGGCGATGATGAGGATGAGGACTAACGGCGCTGCGCGCGTGCTCCGCACCACCCCCTCGGCGCTACGCACCGGCCCCCCAAGGGGGGCATCTTGACAAAACCGCAATGCTTCCGCTTATTTGCCCACAGGCTATTCGGCTATCGTCAGAATGCCCCCTTTGGGGGGCCGGTGCGGAGCGCCGAGGGGGTGGTGCGGAGCACAAAAACACAACGCATTTTTTACTCCTTCCTGAAAGGCCCACCATGCTACAGAAAATCCAACGGCAGTTCAACGAGCTGGGCAGCCTCCTGAAAGACGGGGGCTGGCTGGCCGCGGGGGCGGCGGGGCTGTTCCTGGCGCTGTGCGCGGTGCTCCTCGAGGGCATGGCGCTGGGGCTGGGCTTTGACGACCTCGGGTTTGTGGCGCAGCTCAACTGGGGGCTGTTCTTTTGCGTGCTCGTGGCGGGCACGGAGGTGCTGCTGGTCCTGTGCGCGCTGTGGCAGAACCAGCTGCCGCTTTCCGCCGTGCTGACCGCGGCGTGCTTCTGCTTCGCGCTGCTGCTGGCCGGCAGCTCCGGCACAGGGAACATTTACTTCTCGCTCGGGCTGTGCCTGCCGCTGTATTTCGCGCTGAAATGGTCGTTTTCTGAACAGAGATTCCCCTTCGGGCAGCCGAGGATCCCCATGTGGGTGACGCTCGCCGCGGCGGGGGCGATGTTCGCGGTGTTCACGGCGCTGATGGGCTGGGCCTCCATCCTGCGCTACCGGACCTATAACGCCACGAACTTCGACCTGGGGCTGTTCGCGCAGATGTTCGAGTTCCTGCGCAGGACCGGCCACGCCTGGACCACCCTGGAGCGCAACCGCCTGCTGACGCACTTCGGGGTGCACTGCTCGCCGGTGTACTACCTGCTGCTGCCGTTTTACATGATCGCGCCGCGCATCGAGACGCTTCTCGTATTGCAGGCTGCCGCTGTAGGGGCGGGCGTGTTCGCGGTGAGGGGCATCGCGAAGGAGCTGTTCGGGGACTCCCCCCGGCTGGTAATGGCGGCCTGCGTGCTGTATCTGTTCAACCCGACGATCCCCCAGGGATGCCTGTTCGACTTCCACGAGAACAAGCTTTTGGCGGTGTTTTTGCTCTGGGCCGTGTATTTCATGCTCAGGAAGAAGGTCGCGCCGCTGCTGCTGTTCTCGATACTGACGCTCTCGGTGAAGGAGGACGCGGCGATCTATGTCGTGGCGCTGGGGCTGTTTTTGCTCTTTGCCCAAAAGTGGGAAAACAGAAAAGCACAGATAATCACGGGGATCGGCATGATCGTGCTCTCTGTGATCTGGTTCGCGTGCGCGATATCGATCATACGTCGCTACGGCACCGGCGAGATGGTGGACCGCCTGCGCAACTTCTTTATCCCTGGCGGGGACGGCGGCTTTTTGGACGTCGCGAAGGTGGTTCTTTCAAATTTAGGCTACGTGATCAAACAGGTGTTCAGCCAGTCGAAGGTCGAGTTTTTGCTGTGGGTGTTCCTGCCGCTGGGGTTCGCGCCGTTTATGATCAAAAAGGGCTCGGCCTGGCTGCTGATGCTGCCCCTGCTGGTGATCAACCTGCTGTCGGACTACGTCTATCAGCACGCGGTGGGGTATCAGTACACCTACGGCTCTGTGACCCTCGCCATCGTGCTGGCTATGCTGGCGCTGAAGGAGTGCAAGCCCTCGCTGCGGCGCGGAATACTGACCTTCGCCGTGGCGGCCAGCGTGGTGTGCACCGTGCCGCTGACGGGCCCGCGCATCAGCTTCTACAGGGATGTCATGCGGGTGAACCCCGAGCGCATCGCGGCGGTGGACAAAATCCTGGCCGGACTGCCCATGGATGCGGAGATCACCGCCACCACCTGGTTCGCCACGCACCTCTACCAGCGCGAAAAGGTGTATATGTACCCGAACTACTACGCGCTCCCCAAGGTGACGCAATACCTCGTGTGCAAGCCGGAGGAGGTTACGGACAACCTGGAGCTGTTCATCGAGGAGAACGGGTATGTACTGGTGGAGGAGGCGGCGTTCGTGCGGGTGTATGAGCAGTTTATAGAGATTAGCTAGTAGATAATAGATTTTAGATTGGCGGGCGGCCTTATGATTAACATCCTTTTTCTCGGCCTGGTCAGCTTCTTCACGGACATCAGCACGGAGATGGTGTACCCGCTGATCCCCATCTACCTGACGGGGCGCTTCGGGGCCAGGCCCGCGCTGATCGGCGTGATCGAGGGCGTCGCGGAGAGCACGGCCAGCCTGCTGAAGGTCTTCAGCGGGTATCTGACCGACAGGTTCCAGAAGAGCAAGCTCATCGCCTTCTCCGGCTACGCGGGGAGCTTGTTCTACAAGCTGGCGCTGCTGCTGTCGAATTCGTGGTGGGGGATTTTGATCGCCAGGGTGATCGACCGCACGGGAAAGGGCATACGCACCGCGCCGCGGGACGTGCTCGTCAGCGAGAGCGCGGGAGCGGGCAGCATGGGTAAAGCCTTTGGGCTGCACAAGGCCCTGGACATGGCAGGCGCGGCGCTGGGGGGCCTCATCACATGGTTTTTGCTGCGGGGGGGGCAGGGCGGTGATTTCAATTACAAGTTTTTGTTTATGATTTCGGTGATCCCGGCGGTGCTGGGGCTGTGCATGTTTTTGTTCGTTAAGCCGCCCCCTTCCCACGCATCAGAAAGGGGGCAGCCTCACCCCGCCCCGGTGAAGCAGAGGGAGCCCTTCTGGCGCAACGTGAAACAGCTGGACCGGCAGCTGCTGCTGTATCTCGCCGTGGTGTTCCTGTTCACCCTTGGGAACTCCTCGGACAACTTCATCATCCTGCGCGCCCTGGACGCGGGCTTCAGCGAGGTGGACGTGATCCTACTGTACTTCCTGTGCAGCGCGGCGGCCGGGGCGCTCTCGATGCCCTTCGGGCGGCTGTCGGACAAAATCGGCCGGAAAAAGCTGCTGGTGCCGGGGTACCTGGCCTTCGCGCTGTGCTACTTCGGCTTCGCGTTCACGCAGGGGAAGGCGCTGATGGTGGCCGTGTTCGTGCTCTACGGGGCCTACACCGCGATGATCACCGGGGTGGAGCGCGCCTTCGTGGCGGAGATCGCGCCGCCCGCGCTGAAGGGCACGATGCTGGGCCTGCAGGCCACAGTGGCGGGCATCGCCCTGCTGCCGGCTAGCGTGATCGCCGGGGCGCTGTACGACGCGAATGGGCCCGCCGCGCCGTTCGTGTTCGGGGCGGGGCTTTCGCTGGCGGCGGCGGCGATATTGATGGTACTGATGAAAGATATCACAAACCAAAATAACCAGAAAGAGAGGACATTCGCGTAATGGAACAGATTTCAACATGGTTCATGCAAGCCCTGAGCACCGTACTGGCGTGGTTCTACGCCCTCACAGGGGGGGCGCTGGTGCTGCCGGTACCCATCCAGATCACCGCGGGACCCGCCGTGATGATCGTCAGCGAGAGCGAATACGCCGTGATATGGGCCACGAACCGCAAAGGCACAGGCAGCGTCGTGGTGACCAAGGACGGCGAGGAGCGGGTCTTCAACGACATGGGCAGCGGCACCCTGCGCTCCGACGACAGCCTGCATGTGGCGCGCGTGCCCAAGGCGGCGCTAGATACCTGCGACACCTACCGCGTGGAAAGCCAGTATGTGCTGCAAAATATGGGGTACTTCGCTTTCGTGGGCGGCCGGGCGTCCAGCGCGGAGCGCGCGTTCCGGGGCTACGCGGGGCAGGAGGAGATACGCGCCCTGTTTTTCACCGATACCCACGGCGACAACGCCCAGGCCCTGCGCAACACCGCCGAACTGACCAGGGAGACCCCGGCCGACCTGGTGATCCTGGGCGGGGATATGGCGGATCTTTCGACCCGCAAGGATTTCATCGACTATGTCCTGGCACTGGCGGCGTCCATGAGCGGCGGGAACATCCCGGTGCTCTATTGCCGGGGGAACCACGAGACGCGCGGGCAGTGGGCCACGGAGATGCGGCGGTACTTCCCCACGCGCACCGGGGAGATGTACTACACGGCGGACTACGGGCCGATCTCCTTCACCGTGCTGGATACCGGCGAGGACAAGCAGGACGACCATCCGGAATACTTCGGCATGGCGGACTTCGCGGCCTACCGGGCGCGGGAGGACACCTGGCTGCGCGCGCTGGCCCCGGCCCCCGGGTACGACTACCGGGTATGCGTGAGCCACACGAACAACCTGGACCGGGCCGGGTTCTACGACAACTGGTATTTGCCGCTGCGGGACAACCTGGGGATTACGCACGTGTTCTGCGGGCACGGGCACCGCAACCAGGCCTGGGTGAGCAACGACGTGCAGTGCTACGAGGACGGCGGCCCGAACACGGGCTCGCTGCTGGTGTTCCGGGACGGGGGGATCTACGCGCTGTCCGTGGCGAGCCCCGGGGAAATACGGGATTTCGGAAAATTGGGATAGGAAGCGCCCCCCGCCTCCTGCGGAGGCACCCCCCTCGCGAGCGAAGGGGGCATATGAGGTTTTTTATTGAAATACCAAAAAAAGCTTGCATTTCCCCGCAAGCTGTGGTAAACTATCTTGGTATGAAAATAACCGCGCGCGAGCGTTTGGAGGTAACGGGTCTATGCAATGGTATCAAATCTTCCTGGGTGTGGTGACGATCGTCACCTCGCTGGCCATCACCGTGCTGGTGGTTTTGCAGGAGAGCAAGTCGCAGGGGCTTTCCGGCGTCATCGCCGGCGGGGCCGAGAACCTCTTCGGCAAGAGCAAGGGGCGCTCCTTCGAGGACAAGCTGGTGAAATACACCAAGTACGCCACGGGCTTCTTCTTCGTGCTCACCCTGGGCACCACGCTGCTGCTGTTGTTCTGGAACAAGTAGGCGACGCAGACGGCATCCACACAAAACGTAGAGACGCACGGCCGTGCGTCTCCTTGTTTTGCCTTTTGCCGTTTTGCGTTTTGCCTTTGGGCTTACCCCGTTGTCCCGGCGGGCTGCGTATCGCGGGTGTAGGTCATGGCGACGTCGGAGCCCTCCTTCTGCAGGGTCAGGGTGGTGGCGTTCACGGTGAAGAAATAGTTGCGCGTGGTGGAGACCAGCAGCAGCTTGTAGGTGATCTTCACCATGGGCTGGGCGTCCTTGTTTTCGGCGGGGACGACCTCGTAGGTGCCATCGACAAGCCTGCCGATCAGGCCGAGGTTCACCGTGCCCTTGCGCGGGTCGTCCTGGCCCGGCACGAACTCGAAGGCCTTGAACTCGAACGAGGCCACGTCGGCATTCCATTTGCCTGCCAATAGCTTTTCGGGCTTCCGCGTGCCGCAGGCGGCCAGGCAGCCGCCCAGCAGGGCCAGAAGGCACAGGATCGCGAGTGTTTTTTTCATGGGTTCGCTCCTCCTTTCTATGCGCTTGGTGGGAATCTGCCTTGCGGCAGAACCTTGTAATTCGCATGCTCATTATAGCACACCTTGCCGCCCATGTACAGCTATATTTTAAAAATTCATTGCAATCCCCTTGTAATTCCCCTTCGCGTATGATACAATTAAGCTAGGAGAGAAGGAGGTGTTTGGCGTGCAGGGCAACACTTGGGCCATCTGGCTGGTACTGCTGGTTGCCTCGCTGGCGCTCGAGGCGCTCGGGAGGCAGCTGTTCTCCCTCTGGTTCGCGCTGGGCGCGACGGCGGCGCTGGTTTCCTGCGCGTTCGGCGCGCCGGCCTGGCTGCAGGCGGCGCTGTTCGCCGCGGCCACGGTACTGGGCCTGGCGGCCAGCCGCCCCCTGGTCAGGCGGCTGCGGAAAAAAGCGCGGCCCGCCGAGGAACCCGCGCGGGGTGAGGAGGTGGCGCCATGAACCCCGGAAACGTCGCGCTGATCGTCCTTGGCCTGCTGGTGCTGGCCGCGGCCGCCTTCGTGGCCACCAACATCAAAATCGTGTCCCAGTCGGAGGCCTACGTGGTGGAGCGCCTGGGCTCGTATAAAACAACCTGGAACACCGGCATACACGTCAAAATCCCCATTGTAGACCGCGTCGTCAAGGGCGTGACCCTTATGGAGCAGGTGGCCGATTTCCCGCCCTGGCCCGCCATCACCAAGGACAACGTCATCATCAAGGTGGACACCGTGGTGTTCTTCCAGATCATGGACGCCATGGCCTACACCTATGGCGTGGAGCGCCCGCTGAAGGCCATCGAGAACCTCACGGCCACCATCCTGCGCAGCATCATCGGCGAGATGAACCTGGATGACACCCTGTCCGCCCGCGACACCATCAACCGGAAAATCTGCCGGGAGCTCGACGAGGCCACCGACCCCTGGGGCATCCAGGTCAACCGCGTGGAGCTCATGGAAATCGTGACCCCGCCGGAGGTCCAGCAGGCCATGGAGAAGCAGATGAAGGCCGAGCGCGAGAAGCGCGAGAAGATTTTGCGCGCGGAAGGCGACGCCGAGGCCATCCTCAAGGTGCAGGAGGCCCGCGCCCAGGCCATCGAGATGATCAACAAGGCGGCCCCGGGCAACGAATACCTGAAGCTGCAGGCCATGGAGGCCTTCGGCAAGGTCGCCGACGGCCAGGCGACCAAGATCGTCATCCCCAGCGACCTGCAGGGCCTGGCCGGGCTGGCCGGGTTGGCGGAGGTCATGAGCAATAAGGACGGGTGAGCAGGCAAGCCCGGGCGGCAAGAATGCCGCCCCTCCCCGAATTCTTGGGGAATTTTCTTGCGAATCTGTTTCTGATACCCCCAATAACCATAGCAAGGAAAACACCGAATGTCCTGTTTCTCCGCGCTCTGGCAGGAATCCCCAGAATTTCATACCATACTCACTGACATCCGTGGGCGGCGTCTGCCCATGGGTGTCCTCGGGCTGTCCCCGGTGCACAAGGCGCACCTGCTCGGCGCGCTGACCGAAATTCTGGAACGGCGGGCCATTGTAATAGCCCCGGACGAGATGCAGGCCTCGCGATTGCGAGACGACCTGCTGGCCTTCGGCGTGAAGGCGGTGCTCTACCCAGCGCGCGATTTGGCCCTGCGCCCGGCGGAGGTGCGATCGCGGGAGTACGAGCACGCGCGTCTGGCGGCGCTCGACGCCATGCTGCAGCGGCGCTGCGATGTGCTGGTGTGCGCGGCGGAGGCCGCCATGCAGCTCACCGTGCCGCCGGAGACCCTCGGCGCGGGCAGCTTCACCCTGCGCCCGGGGGACACCCTGCCAGTGGAAACGCTGGTGGATCGGCTCTTACGCGCGGGGTTCACCCGGGCCGCCCAGGTGGAGGGCCCCGGCCAGTTCGCCCAGCGCGGCGGCATCCTTGATATCTTCCCGCCGCAGGAAGAGCTTCCGTTGAGATTGGAGTACTGGGATGACTGCATCGATACCCTGGCCTATTTCGACATCGAGACCCAGCGCCGCCTGGAGCCCGTCAAGGATTTGCGCGTGGTTCCGGCCAACGAGATCGTGCCGGAGAGCACGGAGGCCCTGCTGGCGCTGGTGGAGGCCTTCCACTCCAACGTGCGCGGCAAAGGCAGCGTGAAGATGAAGCAGTCGCTCCATCACGACATCGAACTGCTGCGCGCGGGGCTGCGGCCCGCCTCCATTGACCGGTACCTGCCGCTGATCTACCCGGAAAAACGCACGGTGCTGGACTATCTTGAGCCCGGCGGCCTGGTATTCTTCAGCGAGAGCTTCAATCTGCGCGAGCACGCACTGGGCCAGGAGAAGCTCTGGATGGAGGACCTGCGTGGCTACGCGGAGGAGGGCACGCTCTGCGCCGGGCTGGAGCACTTCTCCCTGCGGTGGAACGAGCTGCTGGACATTGCGCAAAAACGAGGGGTAATTTATCTTGATAATTTGCCCCGCGGCAGCTTCGACACTCCCGTGCGCGACCTCGTGACAGTCACTGCCAGGCCCCTGAACCCCTGGAACGGACTGCTCGATTTATTGCTGGAGGACATCGGCCACTTACGCGGGCGGAAAGACTTCACCTGCGTGATCTTCGCCGGGACGGAGAAATCCGCGAAAAACCTGGCGGACGACCTCTGCCTGGAGGGCCTGCCCGCGCTGTACTGTCCCGTGCCGCCCGCGGCCTTCCCCCGGGGGATGTTCGTCACGCTGCCCGGCGCGCTCTCTGCGGGCGCGGACTACGCGCTGGAGAAGGTCACGCTGATCACCTTTGGCGCGCGGGCCGCCGCCAGGGGCAAGAGGCAGGAGGCTGGCAACAGGCGCTCCGCGAAGAATGCCTTCCACAGCCTCGCCGAGCTGCGCCGTGGCGATTATGTCGTCCACAAGGCGCACGGCGTAGGCATTTTCGACGGCATCACCACCATGAACGCGGGCGGCGCCGAGAAGGACTACATCCAAATCCGCTACAACAAGGGCGATATCCTCTATCTGCCCGTCACGCAGCTGGACCAGGTGACGCGGTACATCGGCCCAAAAAACGAGGGCGCGGTGAAGCTCAACCGGCTGGGCGGGCAGGAGTGGCAGAAGGCCCGCAGCAAGGCGGCCAGCTCTGTGAAGGACCTGGCGCGGGAGCTTACGGCGCTCTACGCCCAGCGCATGAAGGTCAAGGGCCACGCCTTCGGGCCGGACATCGACATGCAGAACGACTTCGAGCGCCGTTTCGAGTTCGAGGAGACGGCCGACCAACTGCGCTGCGCCGACGAGATCAAGCGCGACATGGAGAAGCCCCAGCCCATGGACCGCCTGCTCTGCGGCGACGTGGGCTTCGGCAAGACCGAGGTCGCCCTGCGCGCGGCTTTTAAATGCGCGGCCGAAGGCCTGCAATGCGCAATATTGGTGCCTACTACTATTTTGGCCTTTCAGCATATGCAGACCATCCAAAGAAGGTTCGAGGGCTTCCCCCTCGAGGCCGCCATGCTCAGCCGCTTCGTCTCACCCACGGACAGCAAAAAAATCCTCACGCGGCTCAAGCGCGGCAGCATCGACATCGTCGTCGGCACGCACAAGCTGCTGGGCAAGGGCATCGAGTTCAGGAAGCTTGGCCTCATCATCGTGGACGAGGAGCAGCGCTTCGGCGTGGCGCAGAAGGAGAAGCTGAAAGAGCGTTACCCGGAAGTGGACGTCCTCACCCTGACGGCCACGCCCATCCCCCGCACACTGAACATGGCCCTTTCAGATATCCGGGACATGTCGGTGCTCGAGGAGGCCCCACAGGACCGCTACCCCGTGCAGACCTACGTGCTCGAGCACGATATGGGCATCCTGGCCCAGGCCATGCACCAGGAGCTGCGGCGCAGCGGGCAGGTGTACTACCTGCATAACAGAGTCGAGACCATCGACCGCCGGGCCGCGCAGATCAAAGACATGCTGCCCGAGGCGCGTGTCGAGGTCGCCCACGGCCAGATGGGCGAGGAGGAACTCAGCGACATCTGGCGCAGGCAGCTGGAGGGCGAGATCGATGTGCTGGTGTGCACCACCATCATCGAGACGGGCATCGACGTGCCCAATGTGAACACCCTGGTCATCGAGGACGCCGACCGCATGGGCCTGGCGCAGCTGCATCAAATCAGAGGAAGAGTTGGCCGCAGCGCCAGACGCGCCAGCGCGTATTTCACCTTCCACCCGGGCAAGGAATTGACTGAGATCGCGCAGCACCGGCTGGAGGCCATACGGGAGTACACGGAGTTCGGCTCGGGTTTTCGTATTGCAATGAGAGACTTGGAGTTAAGAGGCGCGGGCAGCCTCCTGGGCGCACAGCAGCACGGCCACATGGAGGCCATCGGCTACGATCTCTATATGGAGATGCTGGCGGAGGCCGTGGCCGCGGAGAAGGAGAACGCGACGGGCGTCTCTGACAAACCAGACCTCGCCAAGAGCATGAGAGACTGCCGCATCGACCTGCCCATCGACGCGCACATCCCGGAGGAGTACATCTTCGACGTGCGGCACCGGCTGGGGATGTACCGCCGCATCGCGGAGATACGCACCGCCGAGGACGCCGACGACGTGGTGGACGAGCTGCTCGACCGATTCGGCGACCCGCCCCCGCCCGTGCTGGGCCTGGTGGATATCGCCCTGGTGCGCGCGGCGGCGGCCCGCTGCGGCATCTTCGAGATGGGGCTTTCGGGCGAGCGCGCGGCGCTGTATATCGAGGAGCTGAATATGCCCATGATCCACGCCATGGGCGAGGCCATGCCCGGCCGGGTCAAGGTGGCGGCGGGCAGCGGGCGGCCGTTCATCGCGGTGAAGCTCCAACCGGGGGAGGATATGCTGAAAACGATCAAGAGGGCATTGGAGGCGGCGGAGGGCTGAGGCATTGCACACGGGTGGCAAGAATGCCACCCCTACAGGTGATACGTGATCGCAGCTTCGCGTTTACGTACAGTCTGTAGGGGCGGCATTTTTGCCGCCCGAAGCATTTTTTCTATTCCACAGTCACGCCTACCTCATGCTTCATTAGGAAGACATGCTCCTCCTTCATGAGCTTCTTGATCTCTTCGATGTCCTCCGGCGCAATGCCCGGGATCACGAGGCATTTCGCGCCGCAGAGGGATTTGCGCCCGCCGTCGGGGGTGACATACTCATAGGCGGGGGGCCTGTCCCCCTCCCCGCAGAAGATGCAGCTGCCGTCCTCGCAGTGGGGGAACAGCTTGTCCGGGTTCTTCTCGATATAATTCCTGATGATCTCGGCGAAGCGCCGCGAATACCCCTTGCAAGCCGAGTACCGCAGGGCGAAATACGGGGTGTGGTCCTTCGTCCAGGAGATGCCCATCTTGGCCATCTCCCTGCCGTGCAGGTCGTGCTTGAACACGATGTAGGACCTCTGCTTCTTCGGGTTGTATCCATTTTCGGACAGGCACTCCGCGATCTCCCGGTACAGCGGGGCCTCGAACACGGGGTCCAGCTGCGCCAGGAATGCGTTGACCAGTTCCTCTTGCCGTTTGGTTTTCATGTCAATTGCCCTCCATTCTCAGCCACAGCGCGGGACGCACGCCGTTGATATTTTCCTGGCCCGGTATTCCAGCCGATAAATAACCGCAGCCATCCTGCCGAAAATGCCCGTCTTCCAATAAGTCTCCGTTCCCGATGCCTATACCGCCCTGGTCAAAACCATCACCGACAAAGCCTGTTACCCCGGCGACAGAACGCGTGTTTGCACCGGGCGAGCGCAATCTCCAAAACCGAACAATGCCCATTTCATCCACGGCACGGCGGTTAATGTTGTACCGGTCGTCGATCCAGGGGAAGAACTCGTCCGTGCACCAATCGCACCCACGATTGATGTTTTTGGTCTTTAGCTGCCCGCTGTCGCCAAAAAATTGTACAACTTCGTCGATGCTCAGCAAAAATATCCTGTCAATCGTGGGGTTGCCGCCGCGCGTGCCATACCATTGATTGCCGGGATTTTCGTTTGTCACCTCGACGATCCGGGCGCGCTCGGCCTCACTGAACGACGCATAAAATTCGCCGTTCAGATACTTGCGCAGGTCGCAGGTCTCCCAGGTGATCTCGCACTCCTCATGGTGATAGGGCCTGAACTCGATCACCTTTTCGGTCAATATGAGCATCCGGTCATCCTGTTTATTCAGCACGTACCAGTCGTATGGGCCGAATTTGATCTTCCCGCCCGGCGGCACCGGAATCGATTTGATGGGCCAGCCACATTCAACACACATTTCATTTTTGCGGGGCGTCTTCTTTTTGCAGTTCGGGCATTTCATTTATGGTTCTCCTTTTAGAAATTCATGTATGCAGCCACCAGCCGACACCGAACTTGTCCGTCACGAACGCGCCCACCGGCGCGTGCGGGGCTGGCTCCAGCCATTCACCCTGCCCTTCCCGGGCCAAAGCGGCATAGGCCCTGCGCAGGTCGCTTTCGTTGTTGAATTCCATCGCGCAGCATATTCTGTCTCCCGGATTCTTTCCTCCCTGTGTTTTCAATAAAACTTCAAAACCGTTGATCTCCATCATGATATGGAGGTTTCCCGGGCCGGAGTTGTAGGGCTGCTCCTCCCAGGTATTGATGGCCCCAAAGGCCTCCTCATAAAGCGCAAAAGCCGCTTTCGTATTCTCATCACTGCCTAAGCCATGAAAGCAAAGTGAAAATACGGGGTATTTCCTGATCGCGCCCGGCACCTGCCCAAGCTTCTCCGTCACCTCAGCAAACCGGTTCGCGCTGGAGGGATTCCCCTCATACTCCACATTGACAAGCTGGCTTTCGATATCCTTCGCCTTCTCGTAGAGCAGCTTCACGTCGCCGTCGTTTTGAAAATCGACGCTTTTGATCTGCCGGATGAACGCCTGCACGATCTCCTTCAGCTCGTGCAGCAGGGCGACCTCGTCGTCGATGTCGCTGACTTTCTTGCCCAGCACCTCCAGCACGGCCTCCGAGCCCGGGGCGTACAGCACGCGCCGGATGTCCCTGATGCCGATGTTCAGCCTGCGCAGGATCAGCACCTGCTCCAGGCGCTTCACGGCGGCTTCGTCGTACAGCCGATAGGCGTAGTCGTCGCTGCGGGTGCTAGTGATCAGCCCCATGTCCTCGTAGTAGCGCAGCGTTCTTGCAGAGATATCGTAGCGGCCGGTCATATCCGTGATTTTGATGAGCTCGTTCATGAGGCGGCCCTCCCCTTCAGCCCGAAGTATTCCGCAAGTTCATCCGCCGTTTGTTCCACTGTCGAATGCGCATCCCAGAGGATGTGCTTCACCCCATATTGCGTGGTCTCGCCGGGGATTTCGCCCTTGACGTCTTCAATGGCCGGTTTTACGTTGCGGATATAGCTTTCTTTTTCTTCCTCGGAGATATCGCTGCGGCTGCGGGTTTTTTCCGCATACCAATCGAAAAAGCCGTCGTCACTGTAATTGTTGTTGTAAGAAAATCTGGCCGCGTGCGTTACAATTTGGAGGATACTCTCAATGTCGATGTCGTTTTCGCAGATGACCCCCTCATATTGCGCGGCGAGCTGAATCAGGTCCATGATGACAAAAGGCGTAAACTCGTGCACCATCTGGCGTTCCCCTTGCATGACGGCTTCCGGGGGCTTCGTCAGAAATCCGTCACCGTCTTCCTTGAAGGTGCACAAGACCGGTTGAAACGCGGGGTCGGCATTTTGGCAATGCTTTTGCCGGTGACGGCAGGTATGGTACACATAAAAGCCGTATCTGCGGCCAAGCTCGTCCGCCACGGAGATGCCCTCGCCGCACCCCCAGATGAAATAGACGTTCTCCAGCAGCCGCTTCAGCACATTGTCGGGGATTTGCAATTTTGATACAGCTTTTTTCTCCAGCTTTTTCGTCACCACAAACAGCTTTTCGATATCCCGCGCCTTTTCGTAGAGCAGCTTCACGTCGCCGTCGTTTTGAAAATCGACGCTTTTGATCTGCCGGATGAACGCCAGCACAATCTCCTTCAGCTCGTGCAGCAGGGCGACCTCGTCGTCGATGTCGCTGACTTTCTTGCCCAGCACCTCCAGCACGACCTCCGAACCGGGGGCGCTGAATACGCGCTGAATATCTTTGATGCTGACATTCAGCCTGCGCAGGATGAGCACCTGCTCCAGGCGCTTGACGGCGGCCTCGTCGTACAGCCGGTAGGCGTAGTCCCCGCTGCGGGTACTGGCGATCAGCCCCATGTCCTCGTAGTAGCGTAGGGTGCGGGCGGTGACGTCGTACCGGCCGGTCAGGTCCGTGATTTTGATGAGCTCGTTCATGGGAAAGCCCTCCTTCTTACAACTAGACGCAAAAGAACCACTTGACATCGTATTTGTCTGTCACCCACGCGCACAGGGGCGTCCAGCCGGCATCTGTGGTGGCCGAATAGCGCTGCCCCTCCTGCGCCAGAATATCATAGGCCGCGCGCAGCCCGTCCTCTGACGTGAACGACACCGCGCAGCCCCCACTCCTGTTCGCGGGTTCGGGCTCCGGCCTGAGCAAAATGAAAAACCCGTTGATATCCATCCCGATATGGTCTTCCCCTTCCGGGGTTGTCCTTTTTGCCCCTTCGGCGCCGAACGCCCTCAGGTATAGCTCGCACGCGCCAGCGCTGTCGCTTACGTTCCATATCTGATAGAACCGCGTCTTCCTGACGATGTCCTCCTTCTGCGCAAGTTTTTCCGTGACCTCAGCAAATCGGTTCACATTGGAGGGATTACCATTGTAGTCCACGTTGGCCAGCTGGCTTTCGATGTCCCGCGCCTTTTCATAGAGCAGCTTCACGTCGCTGTCGTTTTGAAAATCGACGCTCTTGATCTGCCGGATGAACGCCAGCACGATCTCTTTCAGCTCGTGCAGCAGGGCGACCTCGTCGTCAATGTCGCTGACTTTCTTGCCCAGCACCTCCAGCACGACCTCCGAGCCGGACGCGCTGAAAATGCGCCGGATATCCTTGATGCTGACATTCAGCCTGCGCAGGATCAAAATCTGCTCCAGGCGCTTCACCGCAGCCTCGTCATAGAGCCGATAGGCGTAATCGTCGCTGCGGGTACTGGCGATCAGCCCCATGTCCTCGTAGTAGCGCAGGGTGCGGGCGGTGACGTCATACCGACCGGTCAGGTCCGTGATCTTGGTGAGCTCGTTCATGGGAAAGCCTCCTTTGTATCGTTCTAAAGCTAGTATACACGCTTCCCCAACGGCAGAGTCAAGAGGGAAATTGAAAAAGGCCGAAAACTCATTTCAGTTCCAGCCGCATGGTCAGAACCTTGTCCTTTTTCAAAAGCCCGGCTTTTTTGGTGACGACGAACCCGGCCTTTTCGTATAGCCGGATCGGGCCATGGAAATCATGTTCGTCCCGCTTGCGGGGCTGGCCGGGATAGGCCTCGATGGCGTTGTAGCCTTCGGCTCTCGCGTCGTCGATCACGCGCCGCAAAAGGGCGGTGGCCACGCCTCTTCCACGGTACTCCGGGGCAATTTCAAAGCAGAGCACCGCTTTTTCTTTCCATTCGGCGGGGGCGTAATGGCTGGGGCCAAACGCCGCCTCCACCGGAAGGTTCGCTCTGTCGTTCGCATTGCACCAGCCGATCGCAAAACCATCGGCGTATGCCAGGTATCCCCGTATCGCGCGCGTCCTGTGCTGCCACCGGACGATTCCGCCCTCGCCGTACCATTCCGGATTTTCACGCACTCTGATTGCGTCCTCCTTTGACATCTGGGGAAACTGGCACCAGCACCCGCCCCACGGGGGGGCGTCGGTAAACGCGCGCAGGTTGAAGAAGCCGTACCAATCCTCGGTGAGCGCCGGCGAAAGCGGCTTGACCGTAATCTCCGGTTTCTTGTTTCTTGCCTGTTCATCCCGCCCGTAACGCAGCAGCAGATAGACTTGGAACTCCTTTTCCGGGGCGTCATAGTCCTCATAGGAGATCCCGTTTTCCTGGTTGACGCGCAGACGGTCAAGCAGCGCCTGCTTGCCGAATTCATGCGTGTAGCGGTTGAACGATTTGTTCCGCTTGCCCACCTGGAACGGTCCCCAATCGTTGTGGCAGGGGTAATCGGGGCAGGCGTAGCACCCGCCGACGCCTTTCTCGCGTGCGCACTGCTTTATGCCACAGCCGTCATTGTCCTTCCTGCACGGGTAGCTTGCGCAGGCGGCGCAGCCGTCAGCGCAAGCTTTGCAACCGGGGCAGTCCTTCTCGCCGCACAGGAAGCAGGCCATCCCGCAAGCAGCGATGCCTCTTTCTTCACGATATTCCATGCGAATTTCCTCCTTGTATTATGATTTCAATGCCTTACGCATGACGATTCTGCCCTTGCGTTTCGCGTATATGCTGAACCCGCATTTTTTGTACATTGCCAGGTGCCCCAAATTCTCAGCCGCGGGATCCCTGGGCCTCTTGTTCACATAGGCCTCCAAAAAGTCAAACCCGTCGGCGGCGGCATCTTGGCACACGCGCTTCAGCAACGCAGTGGCCACGCCCTTTCGCTGCATGTCCGGCGCGATCATAAAGCAAAATATGGACTTCACCCTGACGTCCGCGCGGTATTCCTCGATCGGCCAAATCGTGCGCAGGTGGTCGACGCCGCCCCGGCAATCCGCGTTGGCGTTGCACCAGCCCACGGCTTCCCCGCCGCGATAGGCGAGATAGCCTTGAATACAGCCATCCCGGACAAACTGGATGGCCTTCTCCCGTCTCTTCTCCTCCGTTGGGAACCAATGGTCGCCGTTATAACCGCCGCTGCGCCAGAGCACGCAGTAGCATTTGATGCCATTGCCCTCGTCATTGTGGGGCGTCACGTCAAAAAAGCGCGCGTAGTCCTCCGCGAGGCCGGGTATCAATTTGTGGATTTCGATGTCCATAACGCTGTCTCCTTTTTCTTGCTGTTTGCCCATTCTACCACGGCAATCATGACAGCTGTATGTCATAGTTGCGCAAAATTTCCTCCGCTGTTTCCCGCACGCGTTCAGCCAGCGCAGGCGGCTCCAGGACCCGCACCTGCCCCCCCAGCCCCACCAGCAGCGAATACCACCAGCGCTCGTTCGCAATGGCATAGAACTTGCACTCAAAGCTGCCGTCGGGGTGCTCGGCGGCGATCCGCACCCTGAAATGCTCCAGCACCGCCGCGCGCGCCTCCGGCTGGCACAGCAGACGGACCTGCAGCCATTCGCGGTCGTCCCGCGCCCACTGCTGTTCTAGCAGGGCCGGAATATCCCCGTGTGTGCGTGTAAAACCCCGGCCGGTGACGGCCAGCTCGTCCATGCGGTTGAGCTTGAAGATGCGGTAGTCCTGTTTCGCCAGGCACCAGGCCAGCAGATACCAGGCATACCACCTGTAGTTCAGGGCCAGGGGCTCCGCCTCGCGGCGGGTAACGGCGCCCTGGGCGTCGGTATAGGCGAACGTGACCACGTGTTCCCCGGTGATGGCCTGTTCGAGCAGCATGGTGTAGGCCGGGGTGCGCTCCCCCTCCTTCACCACGCTGAAATCCACGAACACCCGCTGATCGCTGCTCTCGCCGCGCTGCACGGCCAGGAGCTTCTCCAGGGTCGTATCGAGGCTTTTGTTCTCGTAGGCGGAGCACAGCGTCTTCAGCGCGGCGATCACATGCCGGTAGTCCTCCTCCGTGCTGACGGGCCTGCCCAGGCGGAAGCTGTCCATGATCCGGTAGCCCCCGCCCGCCCCGGCGGAGGAAGCGATGGGGATGCCCGCCATGCTCAGGGCCTCCATATCGCGCGCAATCGTCCGCACGCTGACCTCGAATTTTTCGGCCAGCTCGCCGGCGGGCACAATTTCCCGGTTGAGCAGGTACATGGTAATGCCGAGCAGACGGTCGGTTTTCATGTTTCTGGCTCCTTGCTCTTTCTTCATGATTTCAATATAGCACAATTGTTCGTATGTGTCAAGCGGATTTCTTTTAAAAATTCATTGGAAACCCCTTGACAAAACGGCGCGAATCGTGTATCATATCTAAGTCGCGGCGCGGGAGCATAGCTCAGCTGGGAGAGCACTTGCCTTACAAGCAAGGGGTCACAGGTTCGAGCCCTGTTGTTCCCACCACCACCTGCGGTGGGGCTCCATCGCGCGCCAACCGTTTGCAGATTTTAGTAGGCGGCCCGCGTCAGAGCATCCATTGCACCCTTATTTGGCCCGGTAGTTCAGTTGGTTAGAACGCCAGCCTGTCACGCTGGAGGTCGACGGTTCGAGCCCGTTCCGGGTCGCCACATCCAAATAAATCATTTATGCTTTATTTGGAGTCTACGCCTCTGTAGCTCAGTTGGTAGAGCAGCGGACTGAAAATCCGCGTGTCGTTGGTTCAATTCCGACCGGAGGCACCACGCAGAGAAAGAAAGCAGGACAAACCGTTGTGTATCAAGGGTTTGTCCTCTTTCTATGCCCAAAATCGGATGCTGTCGGAAAATCCAAACCAAGGTCGTTCCTTGGCTTTCGACCGAGAGATTTTTTGGGCTTCTGGGCGAATCTTTCTACCGAAAAAAGTGCTTGTTTTGCCCCTCCTTGAATAGAAATTATTAAGGAGGAAATCATTATGTGGCAAACAATCCAAATGGAAAAGGACATGGGCACCATGACCGTACAAGACGGCTTCGACAAGTTCATGAGAGTAAAGCGCTTTCAGAAGCTGTCGCCCGAGACTATCAAATACTATGACCAGTGTTTCAGGTACTTCGCGGAGTTCTTCGACCCAAGCCAGCCATGCAGGAACATCACCAAAGACACATTCCACGGCTACATCGAGTACCTGGATAAAAACAGGAACGCCAACACCGTAACCACCAATACCTACTTGAGGGGTGTCCGCGCCATCTTCTATTACTTCATGGAGGAAGGCTATACCAAGCGATTCAAGGTGGAAATGCTCAAACAGAAAAAGGAAATCAAGGAGACGTACAGCGAGGCCGACCTCGAAAGGCTCCTTAAAAAGCCGAATATAAAAAAGTGCGGCTTCTCCGAGTACCGCTCATGGGTCATGACCAATTACCTTGTAGGCACCGGCAACCGCATTAGAACAGTAATCAATATCCAAATCAAGCACCTTGACTTTGACAACGGGCTAATCCTGTTGGCCGAGACGAAGAACGGCAGGCAAATCATAATCCCAATGGGGCAAAGCCTTGCGCAAATCCTACAAGAGTATTTGGTATACCGCAAGGGAGAACCCGATGATTATCTGTTCTGTGACTTGCACGGCAAGCAACTCTCCCGCGACGGGGTAACGACTGTCCTTTACCGTTACAACCATCGCAGGGGCGTAGAAAAGACCTCGGTGCACCTGTACCGCCATTTCTTTGCTAAGCACTGGATAATGAATGGAGGCGACCCATTCGAGCTACAGACCATCCTGGGGCACAGTAGTCCTGCTATGGTGCAGAACTACGTTAACATATACGGGAAGGACTTGACGCCAAATTTCATTAAGTATAACCCGCTGGATAACTACACGAGGGCAAAGAAGGGTGAAGTTCTAAGGATGAAGAAATAGAGAAGCACACGCACAGGAGCACCTATACCAAGTGGCATAGGTGCTCTTAATGTTGCTATTTTAGAGATGCAAAACAGGACACCTATCTTACTTTTTCAGGAGTATAAAGCAACTTGCCTTTTAAATCCACTTCGGCAAAATAGCGTGTACCTCCTGGATTTTTAAATTCAAAATAAAATTTCCCATCTTTCACAAGGTACTCATATCCAACAATATTATAATCACTTAAATCGACCTTCAAATTTCCATTCATATCATACAAACCATTGTCGGCATAAAAAAGACCTTCAGAAAGAGGGCCGAAAGATAGCGATGGAATTTTCAGATCATAAAGTCTGCCTGTTGTATCCATCTTATATATGTTTCCACGTTCTGCATAAAGCGCAAAACCATTTTTGAATACTCCAATTGTTTGACTATTCCCATAGATTGCTTCCTCATAGATGAATCTATTTGTATTTACGTTAAATATATGATAGTCGTTAGATGCACCTTGACCATAATATTTGGGATATGTGCCAGAGCCATCGTCCCATCTAATGCTAAAATTACCTGTATTGAAAAAAGCAAAGATACCTTCTCCAATGTGTCTAACCTGTAGGTTCTGAACTTTGCCGAACATTGTGCTCGATAATTCACTAATGAATTTTCCATTGCTATCTATTATGCCATATTGATTTTCATACGAACTATACGTGTTGACTTCCTTGCGCACAAAATAATAGCCGTCACCACATTCAGCCTTGATATAGTCCCATTCGCCGTTGCTTTCGGGTCTGGATATAGGTTTTGTGGGTTCTGTGGTGGCTTCACCATCTTTTATTCTCGTATATGTATACTTGTACCCAGTATCAGAGGTTTGCAATATCAATATGTCCCCATAAACACTAAACAAAAATTCTACGCTTCCCATTATAGGGAGTTCCATTCGGTCTGGATTATATGTGCAAGCAAAGGTAATATAATTGTTTTCAATATAAATTGCTAAGTTAGCATTTATATTTGACCCTGGAAAGGAAAAATCAAAATCTGGACCAAGACCCATTATATGCCTATGAATATCAATCGCTTTGAAAGGTGCATTTCTGTCTGAACATTCCCAAGTGCCAATGAGAGGATGGGTTTCAGTGATAGGCGCTGGCATTGACGAGGCAATTGATGTTGTTTCTTCGCCATTAGTTGGTACAGTGCGCGAATATTCTCCACTCATAAAAGCCTTAGCGCCAAAACCCAATAAGGAAGAGTCCCCACCATTCCCTTCAACCTTGACTTCCATTTTATCATTGCGGAATGATATTGTGATTGTTGCAATGTTGGTGGCTCCTTCATATGCGAATCCTTTAAAAACAGCTATATTAGCGGATGTAAATTTAAAATCTCCATCAAATGAGCCAGGAAAACAGTCAATGTCGTTCTTGTAATAGATACACATGGCTTCAAGATGAAACCCATCACTCGTTTGATTAGTAATAGTTAATTCGTTATTAACAGGGCCACGCACTTGATACCATGTACCTTCTACAGAAGAAAAATCGGGTTCAACGGGTGGCACAGGCGGTAAAGTGCTCTGATATTCTTCTTTACGTCTATGTGCTTCTTCCACTGCTTTAAGAGCATTAACTAACTTGTGCGCGCCGTGGGCGTGTGGGTAATTCCCTGTGGCGGTATCTAGGATAATGCTCTTAACCTCTTCTCCTGACAGATTAGGATTGACGGCAAACATCATAGCGGCCACACCTGCAACATGAGGGGAAGCCATTGATGTACCAGACAATTTGCCATATTTATTTGTTCGTATGGTGCTATGAATTTTTTCGCCTGGGGCTAATATATCAACGCCCTTTCCTACTTGACTTGTGGGAGTTATTTTATAATTTCCTTTTTTTCCATTTTCGATTGACCCAACAGTAATTATCCTTGCTTTGATTTCTGGTTCTGTTATAAGAGAATATAGATTAGTAGCCCCATCAATGCCACACAGCTTTCCTTTTGGGTCTTGTTTATATCCAATTCCATCGGGTATGGTGCTGTATCTGTAGTCATCATTAGTGACTTTCTTATAATCGAATTCGCCTTGATTGCCTGCTGATTTGCATATAACAAAGTCATTACCATTTTTTAGCAGAATTAAAAGATAGCTAGATATTTCATTAGAAACATAGTTCATAGCTTCTTCAACATCTTTATTGCGGTTATATGCGAACTCATAAAGAGGAACGGCTAAGCTAATATTTATAACTTTGCACTTTTGGGTATCTATCAAATAGCTTAAGGCAATCATTCGAGGGCTAATCTTAATGCCAACCTTTTTTACTCCTTTTTCCGATGCTCCATATAGATTTACTCTTGGAGCCACGCCAGCAATGCCAATTGAATTGTGTGTAGCAGCAACAATACCTGAAACATGTGTCCCATGAGAGTCATTATCGTATTGCACTTGATAAAACCCTTGCGGAGCTTCAATAAAATCTAGGTCCTCGTGCCCATATTGAAAAGACAAATCGTAAATGCCTACATTAATAGGTGTCATGTCCTCTCTGTATTTCCAAGCCTTATCAGCCTGAATTGCCTCTACTCCCCAATTCTTCCCTTTTGGGTAGGCATCACCCCAATCATTTATCCATTTCCGGTCAGCCCATTCAACATCACCTATTGAATCTGGAAATATTAAATTGTAATATGCTTTTTCCACGATAGCGTTGGAGTTTAGTTCTTCAATTATTTGTGTTAATTCTTCAAAGCTATATATCCTATTAAACCTGATTTCATATCGATACATAACGCCTATTTTCCCTATAATGGTTCCATTATACTCCTGTATTAATTCTCTAACATCATCTTCTGTTGTTCCTTCACAGAAAGTAATAACTATTTCATTGTCTATGTAGGGAAAAGGAAACTCATTAGAACTAACAATATGAGCATCGTCTGTAAAGAGACTATATGTGTCTTCGTCTAAGAAAATACCATCATTGATAACATAAGGGTCAACACCCATTGGTATTCCGTAGTTATCAGGTTCTTTTCCGTGCAATAGATTAATAGCCACCAAAGCCCCCACAGCAACAACAGCTAGTCCCGCCAGCACTGCGATAGCAATAAAAAATTTTTTCTTCATAGACTTGTCCTCCTCAAAATTTTAGTGTACAATATACTTGCAATTCGCATTTGGGTTACTCGCAAAGTTACATCATTTGCGAGTAAAAGCCATGCAAGTCTTATCCGTCAAGCCTCGGCAGGTTATCCTTGACCAAGAGCTTTACCATGAATAGCTTTTTTAGTAGCAAGC
>Ga0123353_10001594_pt1 | contig 27929 bp, 20 predicted proteins | sample TergutLab28metaG_3_FD_92763 | JGI IMG/M metagenome (GOLD analysis project Ga0123353, IMG submission 92763) | Labiotermes labralis P3 segment gut microbial communities from Petit-Saut dam, French Guiana - Lab288 P3 | ecosystem: Host-associated > Arthropoda: Insects > Digestive system > Gut ...
GATACCACTAGACGATCGAACACGACATACACCGTTTTACGGCCTGACAGGTCTCCGTTCTGAGCCGGTACTTAACACTGTAACACTGTAATCATCACCAAGTGTTAACAACCGAATTAAAACCCTGATATTCGCGACACAAGATCGGCACAATGCGCTGTCACCCTGCTCCAAGCCTGTGCTTAATTTCAAATGCAGCTTGTTCTTGCAATTATAAAAACCACGTAATTCAACATGTTTTTCAGTGAACTACAAGTGTACTGCCATACGACTGCAAACTGTCAGTATTTTCTTTCTTTGTATCCGCCTACGTCATATGCCAGGACATTAGTAGGGGCACTGCCGACGGTCGGATTTAAGTACTTCAAACTTGCGACACAAATTAAATTAAATTAACTTAAATTAAGCACATACTGAGATAAACTTCAAGCATACTTTTGACATTTACACTCTTTTCATTTTCCGATTGCACGACATAATACTCTTCTCTGCAGAGCTCAGCAGTAAGTTTAACACATGACTTCACTCCAGAGGTTTCAACACGTCACAGCATACAATTGAAATCAGTCTTAAAATTATAATAATCAAAAGTGCACACTGCGAGATCTGAGGTGCTCACAGCGGTGCTAATGAAAACTCGGGTTGGGGCGTTGCAAGGCGTTTACTCGTAAACAGTTACAAGCGTTTCGGAGGAACGCGGTGCCTCCGTCTTCAGGATCAGGTGGGCAAAGAAAAGGAAAACATGGACACGCGAAACATCCCAGGGGATTAATATCTGCGAACGTCCACATAACTTGGGATTCCGCATGAAGCAGGCCCACTTCGTCTAGTTGTTCAAACTACTTCGCAACCACGGAATGAATTTTAAGTGCACAATCCGCATTAGCATCTACAGTAAACGTTAACATACAAGCATGCTTCAGGCCAAAGGTTTCCAGCCTAGAGAAATCCCTAAAATAATTTTTCAAATCGCGAAGATCCCCCTACCTACGAAAACGTTTGCAAGCCAGAAGAAGTTTACAGAAGGGAAGGTAATTCAATTTCTGCTCAATGACAATCAAGAACGTATATCCGCAAGAAGCCGCGCCGATACCCTGCTCTTTGAGGCAAAAAGCTCGCTGTTTACATCGCCACACGTGTCGAAGCTCTGTTGCAACACTAAACGAACGCAAACAAGGCATACCTAAATATAACCTTAGATACGAACTGACCAAACCGAAAAAGAGGGGCTGCTGGTAACGCACGAAGATTACTCCAGTACGGCCAACTGCCGGATAAAAAAAAAAATCCCCTGACATTTCGAGCGATATTCGGAATTTTTTCGCGGTATTTTAAAAATGTCACTTACTTCGTGTAAGGGTGCTTGCGAAACCCTCACCGCTGTTCTGCATAACTCTGGCTAACACACTCTAACAAAGACACTATAGAAATTGGTGCGGCGCTGAAGTGTTCAAAACGAAAAAGTCTACATGTTCTCGTAATAATGTTCGGTCAAGATGGAAGCACAACGTCCCTCCGAAATATTCGTAATTTCCTGACAGACTACACGGCGTCACGCCCCAACCGATAGTAATCGTCAGCGTATACCAGCTGTAAGCAGTTAAGCTATCCAATTCCAGCAAACTACAAATGACCCCGAAAATGCGGCAATCCGCAAAACACGTTCCGCGGGAAAGTCAGATAAACGCCAACAGTCTGGTGCCGCTCTCCTCAGACAACTTGGGCAGATAATATGAACCGGCTGGCGGCGTCGGCGTCCGTTGTAGATGTGCATACATATGTTAACACGCCCCTACAAACAAACCCAAATGCAGTACATTTCCAGATGCGGTGCATACTGTTAATACGGTAACAAGTAACAAGATTCCCGGAAACAGATTCACTAAAATTAACCGTTTCAAGACTAAGAATAACCCAAATTGTATTAACAGGTAGAGATCGTAACGCGCAGTAAATGTATTCCATCTCGGTTATGACAATCAAGTAATGCCATAAACGGAAATACTGTTTGTTATGAAATCCATACAAAACACGTAACAGCACTAAATAAGTAGAATGCAAATTTTTTAAACGTTCAACATGGTACATACAGTAACCACTGAGCTTCAGAGGGTTAAGACGTCCTGTTCGTATTACTATGTATTGGTAAAAGGTTATGGGTTCAAGAACCGAAGCAAGCCTCAGGTATCTTTTCCACATCTCCTTAATTTCTCCACTCACACACCGTCAAACCAAACAGTGTAACGGCGTAACCAACAACTGCACATATTTCTACAGTGCGTTCTTAGTCACTCTGCGAGCTACAGGGGACGTTCCTTTGTTGCCACTCATCTGCCCAAATAGCACTAAGTAGGGTCAAAAATTATATCGCTGTTTGACGTTCAGGTGACCGTGCATCGTGATAAGTTCTTATAATAAAACCAACTAGATGCACCAATTTCTCAATTTTTTTTTGGAATAAAACTCTACATGTTTCGGGCAGTTCCTCTGTCAATCATCAGGATTTTTTTTTACTACACACACAGCAATGGTATATGTCACACAGGTTTGCTGACAGCTTCCGAGCAAGCTGTGAGCAAACCTGTATGACATATACACGTACCATTGCTGTGTGTACAGTGAAAATCTCCTGATGATGGGCAGAGGAACTGTCCGAAACATGTAGTTTTATTCCAAAAATAAATTTAAGAAATTAGTGCATCTAGTTGGTGTTTAAGACTATATCGCTGTATTGAATTAATTAAAATAATTTAACTTACAGAAAAAATGTTTCGAAATAAACTTGCTGAACTGAAACAAACATGAACTGCAAGTAACGTACTAATTTCATTATTAACGACGCTATCAAAACTCCCTCCAAATTGTATTTGAATTACAGATCGGTTTCAAAATTTGATGTTCCCGCTCCTCGGCTAAATATTACACAAATGAGAAACGCGAACTCCACACAGAAACACCTGCACTTCTGTAGTGTGTTTAAGAACTCAAACATATGCAAAACCATCACATTTCTCCCACACAATTCGAACGTAAAAAATATCACTTACATACGAAGCTATTTTAAAACAAAACTGTTAAGGCAATATTTGATAATTAATGTACAAATGTTACGAGTAAACGGCCCTGAATCATGCTAACTGTACCACAAACGCTGTTACTAACTTTAACACAAACCTTCAGCTGGTTTATGTATTCTTCTAGAGCTGCAGTACGCAACGTGATCGAACACCGTTCTGTGTCGAATCTGTGCAGACTGTTAACAGCTAACCCTGAAGAGAAATCATTTGTTCAGCAATACACTAAGACAGCAAATTCACGCGGTTTTTGGTTTCGTCATCACTAAACCTTCAAGGTATACAGAAAATATTTAAGGAGTCAAATGCGTGCCCATGAAGGATGACGAACCACCAACAGGGCACGTATGAACTCTTAAACCTTTCAAATGAGACACACAGCCTACACTCATTGTGATAAATTACGGCTCAGAGAATGGCGGGGCAATACAGCGTCGATTGCAAATCGAAAAGTATCAATGGCATGGAAAGCTACAACGAAGGCTCAGATTGTTATCACTCAAGTTACCACGAAGGCTTGCCCACACTTATGGTAAATGTGGACAAGCCTTCGTGGGTATTTTTCATCTTCAGCTTCAGGAGCACTGACATCTCCCACCTAGAGGGCGAACCTGGTAGACCGAACTCTTACGAGTTTGCATGTGCCTGCGTGCTCGCGTGTGGCTTCGCAACAGGCGGCACTTCTATTCCCATGTACTAATTTGCGAACGGAAAAACATTCTGTCGAGTACTCTACCTTAACTATGAATACCACTGTGTTACAAATATCGATACTATGATAGTTGAAGAATCAAAAAGACCAACTTGATGTCACTTGATATTTTACTTCACTTCTTATGTACTCAACATGTTTCGGGCATGAATATATCCATCATCAGGAGCTTGCGACTGTGCTGTTGAATTACCACATCGGTCGTTTTCTTCTCGGTTCGTTCTGTGTTGGAGATTTGGCGCGGCTGGGTTTGAGTAGTGTCCGTGTTGCAGGCTGAAGCTAGCCAGCAACACGGACACTACTCAAACCCAACCGCACCAAATCTCCAACACACAACGAACCGAGAACAAAACGACCGATGTCGTAATTCAAAAGCACAGTCGCAAGCTCCTGACGATGGATATATTGATGTCCGAAACATGTTGAGTACATAAGAAGTGAAGTAAAACAGCAAGTGACCTCAAGTTGGTCGTTTATTCTTCAACTATTACAATGATGCACGGTCCAATAAACATAAGATAAACGTAAGATCGATACTATGAGTCTGAAAACCAAAAATTATAAAAATATCAGTATTTTGAATACAGCATCTCAAAACACCGCAATAAATTTACTTACAATAAGCGGTACACAATCGCTACATAAAAGAAGAGAAACTTACCAGTGACCGGTATTCATTAACGGCTTTCTAACCGAATGAACGAGTAAACTTCATTCACACCGCACTATGAAAATTCTCTCCTTCCCGCCATGCAACGACTGAAGTTTAAGCTCACGCATCTACTGAAGATGTTATTACCGTGGTGGTTCAATGTTACGGGAAATCATGGATAGGCACCAGCAAAAAGCGGAAGTGGACTATTTCAAGGCAATAAATAATCTAGAAATCACCTGAAACGAATCATATATATATATATATATATATATATATATATATACACATATCACTCGGCACAGAGGACCAGCCGAGATTCGGAACTGTAGCCTAATACAGCATACGGGCGCTATCTGCTTAGCCGCTCCAGCGCTTTTGACTTCAAAACACTGAACCGCTACTACTATAAGCTTATGTTTCTAGCGTAAATAAAAACCACGCCATGTCAATGTGTTTGAGCGTGGTGGTTCAGTACAAATGGCTCTCAATCTCTAGCTGTTCTATCACCAATGACAAGAGCCAGCGGTACTTACTGGATGGTAAGCTGGGGGGAGTCAAAGACCATGCGTTGGTAAGGCAGAGAAGAGGGCTCCATACAGTACGGTTCTTACCTCACAGACAAAAAAAGTCGACCGGTTAGTGAAGTATTTCTCCGCAATACAAGGGACTGTACGGTTAGTCCGTCACTGATCCCTCATCACGACAAAATAAGCACAACTCGCATCAACCAAACCTATTCCTGAAGGTCCACTTTCAGGGAGAAGGTATTTTCGTACCTGATGGTAACATAATCCCAGTCTTCCAACCTCCAACCTGCGCCAGCTACAGTAATGAGTTATCCTGCTCTATGATATATAAAGTCCTGTACAAGCCAATGGACGTTCTTCGTGCACAGAATGCCGGTTTGTTCTACTACGTGTGTTTGCACGGTCGATGACACAAGGTGTGCATCAGACTAACCGGCATCGCGATGCTACCAGCAGCCGCGAGGGTAGAGGGGGTACAGCAACTATGTTTCCAATTGGTTAAGAGGAATCGTGGTTCGATTCCCAGTAGGATCAAAACATTCTCGTCTCCACAACCTCCAGACTGACTCTGTGCCAAACCAACACCCTATTCAATTGGTACAGGGTGCACTTTCCCCAGCTGTAAAGTGGCCGGGACGTAAAGCTAAACACTTAACTTCCATCCAGTACCGAGCTTACGGAAGGGTGGAATTTTACATCCATTCCCTCATATGTTTTCACAGTGTGCAGAAGGACATTTGCATCATCTTTATGTCGTAAAAGACAGCAGAAATTAATAGCTTATAAAATAAAAATTACGTAACTGATTCTCACGTAAGAATTTAAAAGGCAGCGGTGAAGCAGTCAGCGCCTTCATCGTACGGCGTCACGAAACCGTACCGCGATGTGGAGGTACGGAGTCACGGTTTCTCAACATAACCGCCAGACGGAAGAGTGGTCAGCTCCACGCTTCAGCCGCCTTACCGACGGTAGCCACTAAGATAGGAGCAGGGACGGAATCCGAACTTGGCGAAGACAACAAGCACCACCCACCAAACTGTTATGAGCTGGGCTAGAAGTACCCGATTTCTGAGACACATTCCGACGTAATGAGAAACAGCGCATTCACCGCACCTGTAGCTCCTGCCAATTTTCGCGAGTTCGCAAAATTGCGAAAAGCGACTATTAGCTTCGTCGTGTCTGTCTGCCCGTCCACATGGAACAACTCGGTTCCCACTGTACGGAGTTTTATTCAATTTATCCGAGTACTTTTTCGAAAATCTATTGCGAAAGTTCTCCTTTAAAATTCCACAAAGTACTTTATATGAAAATGTAGTGCATATATGATATCTTGCTTAATTCTTTTTGAAAAAATGTTTCAGACAAAAGTTCAAGAGAAAATAAACACATTTTCGTTCAATACCTATTTACGTCACTATCCCGACGTTTATGTGACAATGTGGAAAAATGTAGTACAGCCAAACAGGCCACAGACTGACAATGCGGCGCATCCGCTTTGCTAGCCACACATGCACACACTGTTGCTCTTCCACAGCAACAATGGTAGAACGAACGCGCCTCACTGTTAATTTTATACTAACATCGCCTGCATTATTTTCGTTGTTAAACCGTGCATTTTGTTGGGTTACTCAATTATTATACCAAAAACTGCACACATATAAAATTTATAAAATTTACACATTAAAACATTAAAACGCTCCGACATGTTTCGGTCCTAAGACCATCTCAGGGAGCTATTTATTCCTTGCTAAAGTCACACTAGAAATAGTCACAGATTAATTTCGTTGTACAAGTTGGGTGTTGTGGCAGCATGCAGTGTTGTATAATGTTATGTTGCGAAGAGTGCCTGCAGGGCACTCTTCGCAACATAACATTACACAACACGGCATGCTGCCACAATACCCAACTGGTACAGCGAAATTAATGCGACTTTTTATAGTGTAACTTTAGCAAGGACGATATGGCTCCCTGATGATGGTCCTAGGACCGAAACATGTCGGAGCGTTTTTAATGTTTTCATGTGTAAATTCTATAAATTTTATATATGTGCAGCATTTGGTATAATAACTGAGTAAATCGCCTGTATTGTTTCATGACGAAACAGTCTGATACAAACAGAGTGCGCGTCCGTGCTTTCCTCCGTCATACGGCGAAAAGGTACATCGCATAACTTTTGACATATGGCTGCGTGGGCATTTATCTAATCTCTTCGCAAAAATAAAGCAATTACTGCGCTGGCGAACATGCCCCGCACTCAATAAACCCCTTAGCCTTTAACCTGATTACCAGCCAGATTAACAAAAACAGAACCACTGTGCCTCAAAAGTGCAGGCAACCAATTAGCATTATGCTTTCGGCCCAGAACCAACCAAAACTGTATTGGTCAGTTTACAACACGTGACACGACAGTGACGTCAAAGGAATTTCTAAGTAAAGAGACGATATCCGTGCCTTTTAGCCGGCTTGAAATAGCAGACGTTGTTAGGATATAAACCAATTCAAACAATATAAACAAAGAAAAGCACACACTTCGTTATAATTACAATAATGTTTTAATATGCTAACTCCTACATGTTTCGGCCCTCAATGGTCCATTATCAGGGAGAGCACAGTTGCACAAAACAATCGTTTAAACTTCTATCGCCTCCAGCGTGCGGCAGAACTGCAGTAAGTTCGTCAGTGTATGATTTATAGTAGAAGTCTACGTGCACAGTAACTGGAGCAGCCTGTAGCTTTTTGGTGTGTTGACAGTAAAAAAAAAATGTAATACAGTAGTTCTTTACAAATTAGGAGTAGTCAAGAGACTCAACTCGGATCGATCCAGAATAAATTGCCATAGAAGCTATTATTTTACATACCCCGTCGTTGGTAGAGATGCAGCCCTACACTGCACATATCACACTGGCTCAACCTGCTAAGTTGTGCGGGCAACATCAGCAAAATTTGGTCCACATGCAGGCAACAAGAAATTAAATACACGGAATCAGAAAGGAATAAGTTCACGTACACCTGTGTGTGTGTGTAATTATACCTGTGTATTTGCAATACGAAACGTGCAATAACTATATGGTGGCAATGGGGGAACAAATTGAAACTCACAAACTCGGCTAAGGCGTTGCTGCTTTTTACACATGTTTAAACAACAAATTAGTAATGCGATATATGTCCACATAAATTAACACCTCACAAGTTTTCTAAATTGCTCCGGCATTATAGCTTCACCAGGGAAGTGATTTAAAAAGTTTTCACGTTTCAAATCTCTCCAAGGACAACCTAACACTTTGTCGCGGGCAACATGATGTCCGCGAGCAACGATTTGAGGGGGCTTGCCACGCAGCAATCTAAACATGAAGAGCGAATAACGCTACAGGCATCATACGGTAAATACACAGTAATATGTCCTCGTGCCCACCACAAATTCTGCACATTATGCCCAGGCGCGAAAACCGGACACCCACAGTGAGAATCCGACCACCAATTGCTCCACTCACATTGTGCTTGAGCGCCCACAATTTAGGTGGTCTATTAAGCTTCGAAATCCAAGGGCTTTTGATACACATCGCTCGTTAAATAATGCTGTTGTGGGTTTACATTTTCAAGGGGCGTTTTCATTAAGTTTATCCACAAAAGTACGGCACCGCAAATGTTCAAAAATTGCCTCATGTATTTACTTCATCGCCAGTGTGTAATCGATCACAGAGGCTTAATACTCGTATTTTATAACACAGTAACATGAACTAGGAAATATCCACTGTTCTGAACATTTACAGTATCTATCGAATTACGAAATACAAAGCGAGATGCCACCCTTGTATCCACTGTAGAGTAAATTTCACTAAAAATTTTGTTAGGCTTGATTTTAAGTTTCCGTTTCATCAGTTTAATGAGTTTCAACTCCAAACTCTCAACCCGCCATCTTTAATCAAAGAACGCCGCCCATATGTTACCGAATTCAAATACAGTGCAAAACGTCAGAAACATACTCTGTGTGCACCACGAGAGGTTCGTCACGCTTGTGCATATACAAGAGAATATGTACAAGCCATCCTCTTGATAAATGGAAACCAATCACAGAAGTGGATATAATACAGAACAGAAGCAATTTATTCTGCCAGTGATGAATTTAAATCTCGTCAAGGTAGATTGCGAGGGTTTCTGCATACGTTACAGGGTACTAATAATCTGAAATGCTGACGAGTTAATTTACTAACAACACCCGTCACTGTGCAAGATATAGAGCGATGTCGTCTCAACTTACTGTATTTCCACAAATAATCCCTAAAACTGACTCAAAATGAGGCATGTATAGTTTTATTCTACATCACGTCTGTATTTGTCCAACTGCATGCACAATTAGATTGTTCTAGAAGTGTTAAAACTTACATTAAAATGCCCCTACATGTTTCGGTTTAACTAACCATCATCAGGGAGTTTATTGTCGTGTTTTGCTAAACAAAGCACGACAATAAGCTCCCTGATGATGGTTTCTTAAGCCGAAACATGTAGGGGCATTTTAATGTAAGTTTTAACACTTCTAGAACAATCTAATTGTGCATTCGGTTGGACAAACCAAGACGTGGTAATATCAAGATGCACGGTAAAACTGTGAAAATTTTATTCTAGGTATTCGGCCCTCTGGTGGAATCCTCGACAACACCGCCATGAACTCGTTCAGTTTAACATACAGTCGAATGGAAGAATGCAGGAGTTTCGTAACGATGCATGGAAATGAAAGGAGAAGCAAACATCACATTACTTGTTTCAATCACAATGCTAACTAGAATAATAATGCCCGCGCACCACCGAGTACGGTACTCGTACGAGGAATGATCATCTGGGACAGGAGTGGAAGAAATGGTGGGCTTAAACAAACATTCTTGGGGGTGGGGAGACACAGACATCTGGCTACGTTAATTAGGTGTGTCACCACAAAGAGAAGCAGAGTAAGCTGATAATAGCGTCTTACACAAACAAAAATGGATGGAATTCAACAAAATGTACATATCAGTATAAACTATACTGAGGTATACATTTTGTTTACAGGGTACAGTGTGGCAATAACGTCACAAATTTCTTTCCGGACTAACTAACTAAAAGTCACAAATTTCTTTCCGGACTAACTAACTAACTAACGAACACTTTTAATGTTACAGTTGTTAGACTCGTATTTTTAGAAAGCGAAACTACGCGACACCAAGCCCACGCTTCACTTCTGGCAACTACAAAACACCTTTAATCAAGTAGTTTCCTACAAAACGTGCAAACGGCGTTAATCGGCGAAGTTACCTGTATTCATTGGTGTTCTAATTATTTCTGGGCTTTTTTTGGAGGCTATGTTGTTTGTTAATTATTAGCCGGAGAAGAAAGAGATGGCATTCGTGGCCTAATTTTAGGTACGCTCCGAATTTTTTGACAAAAGAAAACCATAAAAACCTGAGCGAGGTTAACAAATATTTGAACCTTAGTCCTCCCAGATACGTGTATTCGTTTGCAGGGGTCTTGTTCCCATTCACATCACATGCTGCACAAGGCACAGTGAAGGGAACACAAGCGTTTAACATCGTGTTTTACAGCGGTCTCGCTCCTAACAATCCCATTTCGGGACAGCTGCTATCTGGTAACACAGACGCAAGTCTCGTCTTCGTACAACAAAGCTGGTCCCAATTTTGCGAAAAATCCCCAATGCGAGGTTCATGTCACAGGCCTGGCTGTGTCCTGTAAACTACTCGCAATCTATTGTTCATCATTACATGAACACCAAAGAAAAAAACGGCCACTACATGGAATACCAAGAAGCTTGCAACATTTCCATGTCCTTCTTGCTACAAGCCCCAGAACAGCAAATGTGTGCAATGCAGTGGGTCCACATGAGGGAAGGGACGTGTTCAGTGGTGGGAGGAGGGCAGCAGGGGTATTATAACCATTTATTGTAACCACCGAGGACATCGTAACCCATGTATGTCACTCGTAAGCGAGGGTCTTCATATTTTATATGGACACACTACGCTCATACGTCATCGCTCTGAGAGCACCACATCCCACACCGGGGGCGGTTCCAGAGACTGGCTGAGTGAATACCACTGGTGATTTGCGAAACAAAAAATACAGTCCACCCCCCGATACAGCGCCAATGTCTGCTCGCCGCAATTTGTCGCTGTATATCGGGGATGGCAGTAAATGGAAATACCGCACAATAGGGAATCTCAGTTCATAGACTTTCATGGGCGCAAGCTATAGCAGGGTTATTGTCAGGGTTTGCCTTTACATCCAAACACAAGTGTGAGATAAAAGCATATTATTGCCACAATTCTATACACCAAATACATCATGAAAAACGTCGTTAAATAAAGGAAATAACGACGCTACATCTGAGTCTTTCCGGCCTCAAATTCAATCACACTCATCTCAAACGCACAAATGAATCATTACCGAGTTGAACACTTGTGGGTGTGCAAAACGGCGTGTATGTTGAAAGTACAATTCTAAAGCACAGAAACTGACTTTACAGATCGTAACCAACGAAACATCTTGTCTCGTACACAGACCCCCCCCCCCCCAAACACCACCACCACCCCCACCACCATCCCTGACGCAACAGTTACCCACAATAAAATACGGCGCAAGTCGGAACTGGGGATAAATATTGTCAAATGTACGTGTAAACACAAGGGTGTCCAGCTGAAACCCAAACTCTAAAACAATGCAACCGAATCGGCCGGAAACATGACCTTCCCGCCGCCTGTGTTATCGCCCAGCAGTATTCGTCCGCCACTTTCATAACACTGTGCTTTCACTCCGGCGCTTGTCAAGAATATTATTTCATTTCTTTTAATTGTGCAAGTCTAAAATTGCTAAATGTGATAGTACCTAAGTATGTTAGTGTCAGTACAAACCGGTTCTTCTCCTGAGACTATGAAATACCAACTATTTCAAAGACAGGGATGGCCGCGAGGGGGGCGGGGGGGGGGTCAGAACATTTATTCTCGAAGTAACTGAAGGGGAAAAAGCAATTACTGAAATAGCATTTTGTAAACTAGTGATATAACAGGAAGATGGTAGCACACAAACTAAGCATTGGGGTCACTAAATAAGAGCTCTACCAATTTTAAGCAGTACAGAATAACTGCAATAGGGACTCACTCCTAATGATGAACATAAGTTCTTGAAGTATACACATGATCACGCGAATGTAAGGTAAAGCTAAAGTGATCCCGTTACAGGCCCGGTGTGGTCCAGATGGTGGGTAGAGGTATAGCTCTACTCTTCCATGACCGCGGCACTAGAAGGGGGTGAGTGGTCAGCATCACGCCCCGGCCGCATTTTTACCCCCCGGAAAGACGTGGTACCCATTGTAAAGGAGGCTGGATGGGCCCCAAGGCCGGTCTGGACAGGTGCGGAAAATCTCGACCCCACCGGGATTCGATCCCGGACCGTTCAGCCCGTAGCCAGTCGCTATACCGACTGAGCTACCTGGCCCACAATCACATGAATGTATAAGTGTAAACTGCATTACTTATACCTCTTTAACAACATACCACATTCCACACAGACTGTGTACTCAACCATTGTAATATCGTTGCCTAATAGTCCCTGAGGATGGTTTCTGCAAACAGTAGCAAGTAGCAGAATCCAAAAACATTACAACATGAATGTGAAATCTTGTCATTATAGAAGACTAGTCATTTGGTTACAACAGACTGCACTTATAATTAACTCTGACACCACGCACGTAACCGGCGGTTCCAAAACCAGTGGTCCGTGTGCGTGGGTTGCATTTCACACATTTTTTAACACAGCTGGACCGGCAACCGACCAACAACTTACGCCTCACAACACGCCAGAAGTCTCAAATTAATTTTGAACAACTGTTCCTATGGGAGGAAAAATCAGGTTTCTTATAAAAATTTTGGCCGCTTGGCGTGATTTGAAAATGTCGCCCCTGAAAATGGGTATGCACGTGAGGCACTCTGAAACCAAAGAGATACGGAGACAGAAAAAGTACAGAAACGCGCGACCGAGACTGTTGCTGGTGTACTCCTACGATGTTAAAACTAAGGATCCCAAAGTAGACTTCCTTCACAACAACAACAAAAAGTACACCATTATAACACAGGGGCGCATCCAAAGTCCCCGTACTGAGTCCGTAATGAAATACATGTTTAGCTTTGTTGCATTTATACGCATTTCAAGTGACGCGCAACGTCCGAACATCGCCACGGGAGGCATCACATTTATCAGTGGCAGCATACTGCCGTCATCCGACTCTACTCAGTTAACTTTCTGCTGTACACAGAGCCCAAATTACGGACCTTCTGAACTATGAGAGTGACAACAATAATAATTTGAGAAAATAGAAAGGGGCACAAGTACGGCCGACAGGAATTAATTTAGTTTATCGTTTTATTCATTCATGGCTTATTCAACAGGATGTGAGTAGCCCAGGCTATGTACCGTCGAATAATGCGGAGCGACGAGCAAGTCACTTGACGCCAGAAGCAATGTGTTAACACATCCACGGCTCACCCTGTGCGTGGAGTGATTGGGGAACAACTAACTGCGAAGAGTGTGGGAAGAAACGATAGTCCCTCTAATGCTGGTTCTATGTCACCAGTTTACTGCAGACGATAAGGACAATAATGGAAAGATCAGCAATCGAGGGGGAGGGGGACGAGGGAGAGGGCACGGAAAGAAATCTGAACTCGGGATCTAACGAAAACAAAGGAGTGCTACCCTCTCGACAGCGATATTCCGTGGCGGAGGTTCAAACTCGTGACTCAGGAAGCCTAGAGTAGAAACCCTCGGCGTTTTCAGGACTTAACAACTGACTGCAGTCCTTAGCCTAACAACGTTGTGACATGCTACAGCGAATAGCAGACTGCGCACCCACCTTCCGGCACACGGTAACACAACCTTATACTACTTCAGCCCTGGAGATGGAGACGGCAGATGCGTCCGAAACGTCGGTAAACATTCACCGCCCTATATGGCTTTGAGGTGTGCTCCCCCCCCCCTTTGTGTGTTTAAACTATAAGGTGAGGTATATTCCGTCAAAAACACAACTATGTATATTATACGTATTATTACTATATGTATTATTATATATAACTCTTATAGCAAGAAAGTTGTCAAAACCTGATGATAGCCGCTATAGGCCGAAACATGTAGTTTTCTAGTGCTAATAAACCCCATCATTTAGCCATATATTCATAGTTCTGTTTTTGACTGAATTTACCTCATCTTATAGCCCTATATGGCGTCATAACGCAGAAGTCAGCACTAACACTGTTCATCTGTTTACTGCTGATTACTACTGACAGTGTGTGACAGGACTTTGAGAAACTCTATGGTCGGGCTGTCCCCATGCAGCAAGTCACTGTCACAGCTACGGATGTAAACGCCATGTGGCAGTCATTGCCGAAAACAACATGAGGATCCGAAACGGTCACTCTCAGGTGTCAATGAAACCACTCAAAAAGCGGGACCGCAAAACGACACTGATTAATAATACACGTCTCCATAGCTGATAGTGTGCACAGTCAGCGAAATTGCAATTTACCGAAAAATAGTGCATCAATGAAAGGACAAGCTGTGGAAAATCGCAGACACTGTGTTTTATTTCGGAGACTCGATGTACTGCTGGGGGATGTACTGAGCGGGAGAGAGGGGGGGGCCTCCACTGTACGCTTCCACCTATTCTTTGCATTTGTTAGGCTCGTGCGCAAAACTGCGAAAAGTGACAATTAGCTTCGTCATGTCTGTCTGTCTGCCCAACAGCACGACCGTCAGCAAGGGACAACTCGGCTCCCACTGGACGGATTTTCATGACATTTGATACTGAGTATTTATCATAAATCTGTCGAAGATAATTAAGTTTCATTAAAACCTGACAAGAATAACGGGTACTATACATAAAGACCACAACACTTCTTAATCACATCTCGCTCATTTCTTTTTAAACTGAATGTTACTGACAAAAGTTGTCAACAAAATAAAAAAAACACACTTTACGTTCTATTTTTTTTCCCTAATATCGTGTCGTTTATGAGCTAATGTGGGAAAATATTGTACAGCCCGACAGGCCACAGACGACAATATGGCGCAGGCGCATTGCATGCTGGATACCTAAGGCTACTAACACACTCAGAATATGCAATACTTACTGTATGTCCACTTCAACAATGGTTGCACGAACGCACCTCAATGCTACGTCACAGTCCTTTGTCTATACCGTTTACAATAATTCGTGACAAAGAACAGTAATAACCCCATAAATATACTGACTATACGATTGTAATGTCGAAGTAACAGTTTTTACTAAATTTATGCAGTACTTGCCGGTGCAATGCGTAATTGTTTGGATACCTGACCCTTGACGATGGAACGCTAGGTTGCCCCGAAACGTCGGTAAGGAATTTCTACTACTCGCTGCGTAATGACCCGGAAGAACGCAGTTCTCATCTACTTGCCGGTGCAGTCTGTATCTGAGAATAAAATCGGCGAAAGAGCGTCCCAGACAAATAACTGAATGGGTAAGTTGTTAACTCGGAAGAAATGCATCTCTGGTTTTTATGTTTTGCTGACCATGCATCTCAGTACAATCCTAGTAATTAACCAACTTGATGCACAAAATCTTGTTTTATAGTAAGTTTATTAAATGCCTCTACATGTTTCGAGCACTATGTGCTTATTTATTATAAAACAAGATTTTGTGCATCAAGTTGGTTAATTACTAGGATTGCATATCTGGTGTTTAATCCCAATCTCCATTCTATCACTTGAAATGCATCCTTCCAAACCATCCAAACAAATATCGAATGCATCATTTCCCCCTGCGTGCTACATGTCTTCCATCTCAATTTCCTCGATTTAGTAACAATTTTAGCATAAACATTTGCACTGTCTACCAGGTAAGATGCTAGACACATGCCACTAGCAGGGTACACATGTGTCTCTCTTGTGTTCAGGTAATGTTGAGTGTGCCAATATCCCATACAACGCACTGACGTGCGCCAGCGTTAATTGAATCATGTTATCCAAGAGAAGGAGAAGGGAAATGAACGGAGAGAGAGAGGTATGTGTCACGTGTCAATAACAATATAGACGCGTATGCCTAATACCTTAAAATATTAACATGACAAGTAAAACACACCAGCACTCGAACAGAAACAAGGAAAACTTGCAAATAATGGAAGTACGGTCTATTATGTTTCATAAAACGCATACCGGACTATTCAAAACACACAGGGGAAGGAAACCAAATACGAAACATCATTACTCTGTTTTCTGAATATCTTAAAAAAAACGGACGTCGTAAGTACAGGAAATGTTAGTATTTAATTTACATATCCTACACTGATACACCAGACCGGCCCTGGGGCCCACCCAGCCTCCCGTAAAATGGGTACCGAGTCTTTCCCGGGGGTAAAGTGCGGCCGGGGCGTGCTGCTGCCCACTCACCCCCTTCTACTGCCGCGGTCATGGAAGAGTAAAGCTATACCTCTACCCACCCTCTGGGCCACACCGGGCCTGAAACAGGATCATTTTACGTTTTTACCGTTTTACATTGATACATGTATCAAGTACAACAAACGAACTACAAATCACTCAGCACAGTACCCGAAACTACACCAAAAACAAGACAGGCGACGTATGTATAACGTGACATTGAGGCCCGTTTTCGTGCAACCAATACTGCAGTGGATAAGCAAAAAGTATTGCATATTCTCAGTTTGTGTTTGTAGACTGAGGTATCCAGCATGCAATGCGTGGACGCGGTTCTGTCAAATGTGGCTTGTCCGGCTCCACAAGTAATCTCACAAAAGGAACTATTTTTATTTGGGGGGGGGGGAGTTACTAGGCATACAATGTTTTTATTTTCTATACAACTTTTGTCTGAAGCATTTCTCATTCACAGAAGAAATGAGTTAGATGGGAAGAAAAATTTATATTGGTCTCCATGTAAAGTATCTGTGACTCTTCTCAGATTTTATTGAAAATTTCACACAAATCCGTCCATCCGTAACTTCAGGACGCGCCAAGCACAAGTCACGGACCCGCTTTACACGGTCCAGTACTTCTAAGATGTAAATCGGTTAGACCCAAGATTCCTGGACTAAATCGCAGCGATTCTAGTAGGTATGACAGACGAATGACATGAGCGAGACGCAAACTGGGGAATATTAACGAAATACCAATGCTGCGACCAGACTGTTGGTGGGGGACGTGTTACATGAGAAAGCACTGTCGAACACCAACACAAATATGTACATGCACACCATAACATTCACTGAAACGATGTGAGGAGTCGCGTCAGAAATCTCTTCCCCCTTCCGCCATCTCACTTTGGTATCAAAATTTACGTGATACGTTGAACAGTAAAGTGAGCAGCGCTGCAGTAAGTGACTATACCATCAACCAAGTTTGTAACACCAAAGCCGCCACTAACGGCCGAAGTTTTGAGTGGCCACTATACACAACAGCAGAGTTCAAGGGCTGCACAAAACAGCGTAATCAACCTAACTAAACTATACAACAATTTCGTACTCGTATGCCACAAACCATTTTCAGGAAACAAATAACACTATGTTGTACATTTCCACGCACTGATTTTACTCGATGCTAAAAAACGTGTGTGTGTGTGTGTGTGTGTCAACAAATTGCTGGCATTTATAGTATTCAATAACAATGTCATTCACAAAATAAACGAGAAACTGGTTCTAAATAATACAGCTTGCTGCTAGCATATGCAAGGTAAACGTTTTAATTTGCAGCTTTCAAGGATGCAAGCATCCAGCACTGCCACGGGGATGCAGTCACAGATGAACAGAACACAACCATTCCGGCCACTGTAAAGGATTATACAAAAACAACATTTTTCATAAAATGATTGTCATGTGCGTACAACGAGCGAAGTCCGGAATACGGAAGCAATTGGTCGACCACAGGCAGTGGTATTACGTCACTTACAAACAATACAATTAGAGCATTAGGAATGTTTTAAAAACGGCAGGGTAGTCATGAAAATCTTATATAAGCCTGGCCAAAACCCTGAGCATATGTCACAGTTACCGATATGAAAATACTGAGTGTTGAACAGCATGGTAAATTTATGACGCAGGCAACAATACAAATTACACGTACCAGTTTTTGAAAGAAATTATACTCCAATTTCGTTAAGTGTTGTAGTAAAATATATAACGTGATCAGACGGAATTAATCACTTTTGAATCAATGAGTATTAAACATTACGAGTGTGTGTCTGTACTCTTGCCTTAGTTACCCGGCACGCAAATCGCATCTTCAATAGACAGCATTATATTGGCACCTGCGGACAGGCCGCAGGTGCCACATTCTTCCCTGTTATCTCATAAACGGCACGATTTTTAGCGAAAAAAGTTATTGCACATAAGATGTGTTTCGATTTTCTCTACAACTTTTGTCTGAAATATTTCTCATTCTAGGATGAACTAAACAGGGTAATATCATGAAAATACTGAGGGCTTCGTGTCCTCGTAAAGTAATCGTTATTTATGTCAAATTTTATCAAAGCTGAAATTTTCTAGATATATATTCGAAAAAATTCGATAACACCAAATTTCTTGAAAATCCGTCCAGTGGAAGCCAAACTGTTCGGTGCGGACGGACAGACAGAAGTGTCGTAGCTAACACTTTGCGAAAGCGCTTATCAAGTCAAGCGAGTGACAGTTACTGGAGCTGCAGCACAGGCTGTCACGAGAGAGAGACCTAAACCAATTCCAATCACTCAAGGTTCCTTACCGGCACCCTACCCTTTACCGCGTGAGTTAGACCGTTGACAAATCGCACAGCTGAGGCCCGCGGCGTTCCATTCCTGACAGCTAAACCTAATACTAGCGAAGGTTAGCCTAACTGAAATACAAGGCAGTGAACGTGACAACGGCCATAAAAATATACGTTAATCAGCCGCTCAACAACATTAGCATCACAACACGTGCTAAGTCCGAGTAGAAGAACTCTTGCAACATGATAATCCTGTCCCTACCCTTGCGCACCCAACGTCATTCACACGTCATCTGGCTTGCCTTCATCTGATTGCTAGAGGCATACAAAACACAGCCGATACAGAACTCCGAACACATACTATAGCACTGTAAATCTGTGCTGCCTGCCGTAAAAGAGATGGGGTCGATCTAGGCCTTAAGTCAGCACTTAAAACCTGAACAAGACATGGGTTTCGTTGCTACCCAAAACGCCACAGTCTAACGATAAAAAATTAACCACACAGTTCAGAAAAAAGTGCAAAATAGCTACATTCCTCAAGCACAACAATTTTGGTACCCTCGTTTCATGTACTTTTAAGTTCTGGTAACTAGACACTTGTAAGTTATTTAAGAAATGCAGGCAGGATAAATTGGATATTCGCCCGGGGAAGGTATAAGACTCAGCACATACTACCTGCGCAAAAACATGTCACATTAAATGACTGTGCCAGCTACTAATGTTCTGGCAGCCGACGTATTTGTGACTGGTAATTTTCTCTAACATTCTGTGCCATGCAACGGCATCGAACCGTGCGCCTCCTCTTTCCATCGTCTTTCACCACGTCATCAAACAACATGTTTCAAGACACGTGAAATGGAATGTATACCCAATTCATAAGGTTGCAACATATATCATAAAAGAAGCATAAAATGACCACCGTTCCTTGGGGTAAACCGGTTCATATATTTCGAATGCATTAATCCTTGTATTTCCAACCAGGTTCCTCTCCATCACGAAGGCCCTTTACAAAGCTACAATATTAATAACCTAACTGCTAAATATTTCTCCAATTTCTGCAATTTGTACTAAACAAATATAAAAACAACGCTGTATAAAAGTGGAAAAATGAAAATGGTATCTACACAAATGGAATTATACTATACACATGCAAATATGCTCTAATACAATTAAAATGCGGCACTTCCATCCACTCTACCCGGTTCAAAGTAGCCCCGCCATTGTGGCTCAGTATACAGAACGCCTCTGGGAAATTCCTGTCAAAACCAGGCTTTTCATAGTTCTTCAGCAGTGATGCCATAAGGACGAACGTCATCAGATGAAAGAATCTCCATGGGGACGTATTGCCTCAGTGAACTGAACAGTTCAAATTCCTCCCACGGATCTTAACGACGTAACGCAGGTAAGTGACGTTCTAAAAAATATCATTATTTTATTACACAATTTCAAAATCAACATCCAAACAAATTGACTTCTCTCAGTATGGCAACAATTCGCTCGTGTAATACGGAAAGGAAGAAGGGTTTAAAAGAGCTAATGTGTAAATGACGAAAGCTTTCGACAAGAATAACGTGTGGAATTCCAAAATACACGTCACTTCCTGATGGTTTGTCTGTTCTTGCCATAATGAAAAGGATGAAAAATTTGACGCCTACGGTGAATTTATGGAGACAAGCCTGAAGCTGCTAGCAACAAAACTTCACTCCAGATTACAGACAAATTTACACTGAACTCGATAAAGATCATTATTTCGCAAGCTACAGTAATATTTACAGCTGAACAACGACAAACTCTTAGTTCATGACAGAAAGTGACGTATCGCGCGCGGAACATGACAGAAGTGAACAGCCAACTTGTAAGAGTTCACCGTAAACATGACATTAAGGAAAAGTGGTGAGAGTAGAGGTATAGTTATACTCTTTCTTGAGCCTCGGAAGGGTGATCAGCACCACATTCCGGCCGCTTTATCCCGGTATAGCGAAACCACGTCGCAAATAATTTTGTGTTATGAGCGGTACAGAAACAAGAGAACCGAATGTGACGTACAAGTGAACACGAACACGTGGAATCACTGGTAATCATTTATAACACTTAAACAGCTCGTTGTATTGCTTTCTTTTGGTCTAGTAAACAAACAAGTACCGCCAAACAAAAAGTTTTTGAATTAAGCACGTTCCTCCCAGACCACATGTAGGCCTTGGGTTCACCCATTGCGGCGCACCGCCTTTCATAAGCAGCCTTACTACTACTACTACTACTACGCGTGTAACAGAATAAACCGTTCCGGTATGGACGCTTTGGGGTAGTCTTGTGTCCCTACCGGGAATCGAATTACGATCCAACGCACCTCACTCACTATGTAGGCATAAACGGAAGGGGAGAGAAAGCGCATGATGTAAGTAACTGGTCATACCAACGTTGAAATTATCCCATTATTTAAACTGCGTAATATCTGGCGATGCCCTTTCACGTGTCTGACATATACATACATACATGCATGCATACATACAGAAGAGAAGAAATACACTGTTCGTGTTACATCGCCTAGGATCGGCCATTCCCTGTACTGGGCGCAACAGTTTCCAGAGAACGGCCAATTAGTACATTCGGTCAATAATCCTGCAATCACCTGTGTACGTAACAGTAACCGGATGGATTTTGTAGGGTACATCTCCCATGATATGTATCCATGCTTTCCAAAAACCTTTCAGTCACGTACTACTACTACTACTACTACTACTACTACTACTAAAAGGTAAAGTGATCCCGTTACAGGGCCGGTGTGGCCCAGAGGGTGGGTAGAGGTATAGCTCCACTCTTCCATGCCCGCAGTACAAGAAGGGGGTGAGTGGTCAGCAGCACGCCCCGGCCGCCACACTTTACCCCCGGGAAAGACCCGGTACCCATTGTACAGGAGGCTGGGTGGGCCCCAGGGCCGGTCTGGACGGCCGGAAAATCTCGTCCCCACCGGGATTCGAACTCGGACCGTCCAGTCCGTAGTCAGTCGCTATACCGAATGAGCTACCCGGCCCACTACTACTACTACTACTACTACTACTACTACTCCTACTACTGTAATAATAATAATAATAATAATAATAAGGAACAAAGCGCTTATCATGGGAAGTATCATAAATCGTAATCACTGAACACGTGCCAGATAATGCACTTCAGAAACGTGGTTTGTGAATACCATGTACTGAGGTTACAATTAAAAATAAAGGTAAAGCTAATCATACACAGGCCTCGACATGCCCCAAAGGTTACAGGGGGTTCAGGCTCCGATGTTTCCAGACAATCGGCACCCGAAGGTGCTAAGGTTGTCGGCACCATACACCGGCCTGGAATTATTCCTGGTAGTCACTTCTGTTAGAAAAATTAATAATACTATTACCAATAATAATAATAATAATTATTATTATTATTATTATAATCACAGCGTCAGGCCAGAGAAAAATGGGACATGACGGAAGGCACCCTGGAGGGCAGGCGGTCTATAGATCCATTACCCGAAACGCGGACAGCTCAGAAATTAAGATGCGCTGCAAAGTACGCCGTTACATTTGGTGTGAACTGTAGCGAATGAGTACTTAATTCCTTATTCTTAAGTGTATAGGCAGTCTGACACACTAATTAGTGTTGAATTGCAAGGTAAAGAAAAACTGCGGTGCTGTAGTAAGAAACGAACCTCATACAGCGGGGACAGCAAATCAATAAACGAACTACAACAGCAAGAACCACTGCCGTGCATAATTTCCACTAAAACAGATTCAACGTACACAACACTTTATGCATGTGTATACGTAGTCTTTCTACTAACACAAGAACTTTAAGGTCTGTCCGAGAAATGTAACTACGTCCGAACGTCAACGCTGATGGCAGAAATTCGAAATCCAGTTTCAAGACAAAATATTTATTAGCTGAGCCCTGCACAGTACGCCACATCTGTTTACATCCGCGAATTTCGAGGCCAAAGTTGCCAAAACACGGTCGAGGTCATAGGTATTCGTTGGGAGCCTTAGTGCACATCGGATATGAAGAGTATGCCTTGGACGCACCAACACAAACTGCGAATATTCTTAGCTCATTCACCCGTATGTACTATACAGCATGAAATCGGGCTTGGTGCCGTCACGTATCATTTGTACACGGAAGGAACTACATCAAATTCCGCTCTCGGACCGGCTGTCCTCACACAATGTTCCGGAAGGCTTTCCGTCACGTGCTTCAGGAAAATCGGCCATGACCATTCCCTTCTTTCTACATTCTCCACCAGACACTAAAATCGCGTAAGATACGACGCAGTGTGCATCCGAATGAAACAGCCCCGACTTACCGTATTTGTCACAATGCTCCCTTATTTTAACAAATCGTACTTAAATTGTGTAAAAAGCAACTGATACGTAAACAGTATACTGATCAAGTACTGGGTATAGCTAGCGTGCAGGACGTGGGCAGTCAGAGACCGCTCGGTGTAGCCATGTTTCAGAGACCCCACATTGGCGAATATGTACACAGGACGACGGAGCAATTACTGGGGTTTAAAAACCTCTGGAGTTCGGGATATGTTTCCAATTGCCCACAAGCAGTCAGGGGCGCCGAGAGCGGGTTCGAGATCCGGTAAATAAATCGGGCCCCCCAAGTTAAGATCGGACTGGCTAAAAAAAAATCCTGACACTAAACCGAAACGACTGTCAGTTGCAGAGTAGCTTTGACTTGATCTGAAAGGTTTAATTTGTAAATCGACAAACAGTGATATTACCGAGAAATACAAAAATATACGCAACACTGTCGGGCCCCGGGCACCCATCCGGCCGGCCGAGACTTAATAATATATACTAGCACCACCCCCACCTCCTCCACGACAATACTTCCAGCAAGAACGATGTAACTAAAACAGGCGTTCATCTCTGTTAATCACACACGCACACAAATCTTAGCTTCCTGTTTCAGTCGCAAACTATGTGGACAGGCATCGTATCTGCAGCGACACCAGTATGATTTTGTGGCAGACACAAAAATATCCCTCCGACAAAAACCACACAACATATAACACAAACAGCACCATGATTCGTTAAATACGCGACACATCAAATGCTGCAATAAATAAATTCCAGACATCTACGTTTTACGCCGTGCAAATGAACGTTTCTATGAACACCCATAACGTTATTTTTGAGCTTCGTGTCAAGTAGCGTTTATAGTTATAGCACGGATAGAGGTAAGGCTGAAGTTCACCACCGAATTGGCCACAAAGGGCGGGGGAAGGGGTGTGTAGATGCATAGCTCTACACTTCCTTTAACCTAGGCGCTTGATGCGCGTGGGTTGTCAACGCCACGCCGCAGCAGCTTTACCCTCGGGACAGAGGTTCGATACCCACAGCCCCAGGGCCGCTCTGGACGGGTGCGGAAAATCTCTCCCCTTACCGGGTTTCGATCCCCGGAGCGTCCAGCCCGTAGCGAGTCGCTATACCGACTGCGCTACCCTGCCCGTAGTTACTGCGCCGATATCGATATAAATTAATTCAAAAATTTTAGTGTCAGACAATACCGACCTCCAGCAAAAATTAAGTAGTTCCATCGGTCGTAAATACACGTTTTATGCACCTTCTGCAAAGAACGCAATACAATTACGGCCACGACCACCTGAATAAACACGACGCGCAGGCACCCCTGGCAGTGCAATATTGAGTACCGCACTGAATAACGTTGATTGCCCAGAAAATGTCCCCCATGAGAGATCCGATGTTCAGTTGCTGCATGTGGTTACGCTGTTATTTGCAGTTACACAGAAGGGACCCCTTTGCTCCGACACTTGTATCTTATGCAATGAATGCAGCAGTGGCGTCAGTAAGTACGCGGGCAAAGGACAGGATGTGTCGGTCAGCTGTCCACAGTTACCGTACAGCTGTCTCTGACTTATACTACACGCCATAAAAACGTGCCAAAACACTGAAGTGCAATCTCAACCTCAGAGCTCTGAGATTCGCTGTCATCACTCACAGTGCTGAAAATATCAATTACGAACATCTGACAAAATTAACTTCAATTCGTATCGATACCTTCAGATAAAAAACCGTGCCAGCCACCGACTTCTAACGAGGGCCACGCACCGTGCGAAAATACAACAGAGAACACAGCTCCTGTATTCAAATACTGCCAATCTGTTTTCAAATTCTGTCTTTAATTCCTTTAAAAAATTTAATTCAGTTCTTTGGTGTCGGTGTTAATCTCACGGAAGCGTTGGTATCTCCTCAAAAAGCGTGGTTTTCCGCGCACTCGTTGCATGTCAAGGTGACGTAAAGGGAATTTCACGAACTGCACGGGGATTTCGTAACATCAACGTCCGGTTTTCTGGCTGTGCACGCTCCTACTTACTGTAATCCACACATCATCCAAAAAACACAATTTTTCGTTTATATATATATATATATATGTTACAGCACGGAATCCGTGCTGTGGTAATATCTCCACTATTCTCTACGCGTTTCTCCCAAATGACACTGTTGCCGCGGCACGTATTTAACAGAAATTTCGACGTTTTCTCATGACACATACGTTCCTTGCTGATGGACTAGAAATGAACATTCCCTGTCTAACAGAAACAATTCTTCTTACGCAGTACCTTACCATGTATGACAGACATCACACGCAAGCGGGCAAGTCTCATACGGTAAGGGGAAAAAAGTTGAGTAACACTAGGTCCACACACTTTGCGTTACCGAGCTCGTATTTCCCCGCGCTCGGAGGGACGATTAAAAACATGCTCGGTACACGCACAATTCTACTGTGTTTGAAACAGAAGATTTTCATCTTAACGTTCTGTAGCCTGTGTGTCAGACAATGCATTTTCTTGCTTGATGGACTGTTTTTCGTGAATGTATATTTCTCTGTGTTAGGAGAGGGACAGGCGGCGGGAACTTGTGCATGCGATAACGAACCTTCGGGGTCCATAAAATGCGGGTAATTTCTTAACTAGCTGAGAACCAGTTGGCTTATCAACAAGGACACTGCTACATGGAGTAGGTAAGTAAACACATTTCACTGTGTTTAAGTTTTACGTCACGACTAAGCTACGTCAAGTCATAATCGCCGTAAAGGACTGAGCTATCCAGACCAGTATAGGGGCACCATACCAACTAAGCACCAATAACCAACCAGTCACCATAATGAGCTATCCGGGCCAGCAGACACCAAAAAGACTGGGCTACATGGAACAGCAAACACCATAATTACCAAAGCCACGCTGACAACATTACGGTATTCAGACCGCATACTGGATGGTTCAGGGAATAAAATATTGTAGTCAGCGGTAAACCGACTTTTAACCCGCATGTCGGCATAAGATAAAAAAAGAGAAGAAATACGACAAAGCGGTAACAAGACTTAAATTCGCAATAAATCCCTTCTGTTGCAACCACCTATCAGCCAGCACCTTTGAACAATATTGCAAACCAATAACTCACTTCGCTTTATATATATATATATATATATAAACTTGTTTTCAAAGCAATGACAGTTATAATAAAAGTTGGGAGACATCATTTGTGAGGTGCTGCCACTGTACGAACCAATACTGGGCGCCAGGAAACTGTAATTTGATTTCCCTGGGAAACGGATCGGGAGAGTTAAAGGGAGCTTCACGAAGCCAAGGTCTCAAAGAGAGTCGGGTGGGAGGGGATGAAGGCGTTTCGCTCGCTATCTCGGTCCCTTTGGGCTTGGGATCTTACACAAAAGTCTGAACGCGAAATGAAAGGAATAGACGGGAGAAGAAAGTAGGAAATAAGGGATCAACGGATTTCTGCTAGTTACCGGCTTGTGTACCATCTTAGGGACAGGTGTACGGTACAGTCTATTCACACAACAAATGTTACAGAACAATGAGCGAATTCCGAAATCAGCTCTCGCGTAGCAATAATTGCGCTTTTCCAAGAATACATTCATGTAACTCAGCTGTTATCAACAACGGACTGAAATAATGAAATGTTGTCTTTCATTACTGATCTGTACTACTTCAAAAATTTTCTTCGTTTTCCCGTCATTCGTTTGTGTATGTCTGTGCGTGCGTGCGGGTGATACCTGTGTTTTTCTTTTATTTTGTAGCTTATTTAACAATGCTGTCAGTATACTTCGTGTTATACATATTCCGTGCAGTCGCCTTCCAATTCCAGCTTTCATTTCCAATTCCCGCACAAAGCAATTTTACGCTCCTACATGTTTCGGCTACGTATTGTAGCCATCATCAGGGACCCACACTATAAGCAGGGTACTCTGCGTTGGTAAATGGTAAAAACAAATATACACATATCCATCAGCTTTTACGACACTTAATCCCGGTACGGTATCATTAAAATTACTCAGATTAAAATATATGATAAAGTATTAAGACATAAATGTGTATACCTTCTGCTACAAGATGTCTCCTTTTTTAACCTTTTGGCGCCGGAATTATTTTTTTAATTTTTAGCACATTCTGTATATAAAATGTGAATAATACAGGAACCAAATACGTTAGAATTATGAAACAAATTGTATTTTGAAGAAAAAAAATTGAGATTATATACCACGTTTCAAATATTCAGTACCTATATTTGTTGAATAAATATATAAAATGCAACTTTCGAGGTTAGCGTTGCGGTACGACCACTATAGTTGACATTAGGCATCAAAAGGTTAATGGAATGGAGATCTGTAAATATAGTAATATTCGTCTAAGTTATTAATATTAAACACAGAAATACTTTGAGAATTTCTTGAAAAAAATAAGTAAATAATAACGTTGTTTTTCAAAAAGTCTTAAAATATTTCAATTTGTAATATTAATAACTTATCCGAATATGTACTATACTTGCACATCTCCACTCCATGAAAAAGAGGAGCCATCTAATACTAGAGGATGTACGGAGACAGCCTCTCACATTTGACATTTCATGTCTTAACACTTGGCCATGTATTTTTAATCTGAAAAACCTTAGTGATACTGTACATCGATTAAGTGTTGTAAAAAGCTAGTGTGTGTGTGTGTGTGTGTGTGTGTGTGTGTGTGTGTGTGTGTACATATATATATATTTTATGTGGAGTGGATTGGGTTGGCCCAGGATAGGGACAGGTGGCGGACGCTTGTGAGTACGGTAATGAACCTTCGGGTTCCATAAAATGCGGGGAATTTCTTGACTAGCTGCAAACCAGTTAGCTTCTCAAGA
>Ga0123353_10001596_pt1 | contig 27912 bp, 15 predicted proteins | sample TergutLab28metaG_3_FD_92763 | JGI IMG/M metagenome (GOLD analysis project Ga0123353, IMG submission 92763) | Labiotermes labralis P3 segment gut microbial communities from Petit-Saut dam, French Guiana - Lab288 P3 | ecosystem: Host-associated > Arthropoda: Insects > Digestive system > Gut ...
GGTTTAAGGTTTAAGGTTTAAGGTTTAAGGTTTAAGGTTTAAGGTTTAAGGTTTAAGGTTTAAGGTTTAAGGTTTAAGGTTTAAGGTTTGAGGTTTAAGGTTTAAGGTTTAAGGTTTAAGGTTTGAGGTTTAAGGTTTAAGGTTTAAGGTTTAAGGTTTAAGGTTTAAGGTTTAAGGTTTAAGGTTTAAGGTTTGAGGTTTAAGGTTTAAGGTTTGAGGTTTAAGGTTTAAGGTTTAATGGGCAAAAATTATTTCATAGTAAATAGATTGAGGATTATGGTTAAGCAATTTGAAGATCTAGATATTTGGAAGCATAGTAGAGAACTTTGTAAGGATATTTTTAGAATTACAAATTATGAGAAAATGAATAAAGATTTTAAATTTCGTAACCAAATCAGGGCTTCTTCAGGATCTGTTATGGATAATATTGCTGAAGGATTTGAAAGAAATGGAAATAAAGAATTTATCCAATTTCTTTTTATTGCAAAAGGATCATGCGGAGAAGCAAGAAGTCAGTTATATCGTGCATTAGACAGTAATTACATTGACAATGAAGAATTTGAAATAATTTATAATAAAACATTTCGATTATCAAGATCAATATCCTCCTTAATACAATATTTAAAAAACTCACCAATAACCGGTTCCAAAAACCTTAAACCTTAAACCTTAAATCTTTAAATCTTTAAATCTTTAAATCTTATATGAAACCCCTCTTTACCCTCCTCCTCTTCCTTACCACCATCTCTTATTGCGCTGCCACTCCCATCCGCATGATGCAATACAATATGATGTATTATACTACTTCCGCTCCGTCTGATTGTAATACTTCCGGAAATTATATGAATGAAAAAGATAAAAACTTAAAAACCATCATAGATTATGTATTGCCCGATGTTTTTTGTGTGAATGAAATAGGAAATACTCCTTCTTACATTAACCGTGTGTTAAACAATGTGATGAACACCGGTGGGCGAAACTATTACGCCAACTGTACATTAACCAACTATTCAGGAGGGACTATTGCCAATATGTTGTTTTATGATACTCGGAAGTTGACTTATTATAGTCATTTTTATGTAACAACCTCTGTAAGAGATATTAATGCCTATAAAATGTATTACAACTCGGAAGGATTGGCGCAAGGGGATACCGCGTTTATCACTTTTATTATTGCCCATTTAAAAGCAGGCGATGATGATGCAAATAGAAATGTCCGCAAAATACAAGTGGAACGCCTAACCGCAAAATTAGCGCAATTGGGCGTTGATAATTATGTGTTTTCCGGAGATTTTAATTTGTATCGCGCCTCCGAACCGGCATATCAACATCTGTTGTTTAACAACAATACGGCGGTTCGTTTTCTAGACCCAATTAATCAATACGGAAATTGGCACTATAACCAACAGTTTGCAAAAATTCACACACAATCTACGCATGCTTCTCAAGGAAACTGTTTTGTTGGAGGTGGCTTAGACGATCGCTTCGACTTTATCTTGGTTTCTCCTACCGTTTTTTACGGAACAAGAAAAGTGAAGGTAATTCCCGAATCCTATCATGCGATGGGACAAGACGGCAAACGATTAAAAGGAAGTTTGATCTCCCCTGCCAACAACTCGCTCCCTGCAGAAATTTTAGAAGCCATGTATTATTTCTCTGACCATTTGCCGGTAATTTGCGATTTTGATATAAAAACAAACTCAAGAATTGATGAATATACACCTACTTTTTTTGTTAATGTGGTAAATCCGGTAAAAAACGAACTTGCAATTCAAGTTTTTGCCGACTATGATCAAATTTTTACTTTTGAAATTTTTACGATTACCGGAAAACGAGTAGAACAATTTTATGAATTTATTTCTACCGGTAATAATTCCCTTAGTAGAAGATTTGATTTTCCTCCTTCATTATATATTCTGAAGATTACAAATGAACAAAAAGAAACGATTGTCAAAAAAGTAATTAAATAGTATATTTTTGCATTTAATTTTTTGTGTATGAAAGTAGCTCTTATTATTTCCATTTTTTTGCTTACCCCTTTTACCGTAATTACCATTTTTCGCAAATACAAAATTGCTAAAAATGTGGGTACAGTAATTATGGCTTATTTGGTAGGTATTTTATTATCGTTTGTGTTTGGATTCACAGATTTCCTCTCTCCAAGTGAAGCAGATTCATTAAATCACATCCAGCATCTTATCCGAGATATTTCAGTGCTTTTGGGGATACCGCTGATTTTGTTTAGTTCTGATTTTAAGTTGTGGACCCGATCGTTGCCGAAAACCATGATAGCTCTCATCTCAGGTGTGGTTGCGGTTTTTGCTGCGGTACTGATTTCATTTTTTATCTTTAAAGATGCAGAAATCCCTACGGTGGACAAGGTGGCTTCGATGATGGCAGGCTTTTATACCGGCGCCGCAATGAATTTCTTCGCCTTAGGAAACAACATCTTAAAAGTAGATGAAAGTGTAATCCTACTTACCTATACTTCCGAAATGCTTATTATCTTCCCTCTATTGCTCTTTATAACCGCAGGTGGTTATAAGGTGTTTCGATGGTTAATGCCCTATAAAGACGAAACTTTTTACGAAGATAAAACCCGTCCACAAGACCTTGTATTAAAAGATGTGGAATATTATGACGGAATGCTTAGTAGAAAGGTATTTCCCAAAACGATGATCGGTTTTTTGCTGTCAATTTGCTTCCTTGCAGTAGGCGCAGGGCTCTCGCTAATCATTACCGGAGGGCTTAATGATTTGGTTGTTATTTTAACCATTACCACATTAGCTATTGCCGCATCTTTTAATAAAAAAATACGCAATCTGCCTCGTACCTTTGAATTAGGGATGTTCTTTATATTGATATTCAGCGTGATCGTAGCTTCTCAATTCGATATCTCGAAATTTGGTACCAACGCGCTCAATATTTTCCTTTTTGTACTTACTATTACTTTTATTTCTATTGTCTTGCTCATCATTTTATGTCGTATTTTTAAAATTTCTGGCGATCTGTTCTCAGTAACCATAATCGGGTTGACTTGTTCGCCTCCTTTCATACCACCCATTGTGAGCGCAATGGGAAATCGTAAAGTATTGATTAGCGGGATTACTATCGGGCTTGTAGGATACGCCATTGGAACCTATTTTGGAGTGGCGGTGTTCTATTTGTTGCAGTTGTTTATGAAATAACTCATAGAATATTGGCAATAAAAGCATAAGAGGTAGTTACGGGCTACTATCCCACACTCCCTTCCAAACTGACCGCCAACAATTTTTGTGCTTCGGCGGCAAATTCCATGGGAAGTTTATTGAGTACATCCTTAGCGTAACCATTCACAATAAGACTAATGGCAGATTCTTTATCTATACCGCGTTGTTGGCAATAAAAGAGTTGTTCGTCGGAAATTTTAGAAGTCGTTGCTTCGTGCTCCAGCACAGAACTTTTGTTATGACAGTCTATGTGAGGCCATGTATGTGCTCCGCACTGATCTCCCATCAATAGCGAATCGCATTGTGAAAAATTGCGTGCATTCTCAGCTTTTTTAGCTACGCGCACCAGCCCTCTGTAGCTATTTTGGCTTTTTCCGGCAGAAATCCCTTTGGAAACAATGATACTGCGCGAATTTTTTCCTAAATGTATCATTTTAGTGCCGGTATCTGCTTGCTGGAAGTTATTGGTTAAAGCCACCGAGTAAAATTCCCCCACCGAGTGATCGCCTTGCAACACACAACTTGGATATTTCCATGTAACTGCCGATCCTGTTTCCACTTGTGTCCATGAAATCTTAGCGTTAGCGCCCTTACAGAGTCCGCGTTTGGTAACGAAATTATAGATACCGCCATTGCCGTTTTTATCGCCCGGATACCAATTTTGAACGGTAGAATATTTCACTTCGGCATCTTTAAGCACCACGATCTCTACTACTGCTGCATGGAGTTGGTTTTCATCGCGTTGCGGAGCGGTACATCCCTCCATATAGCTAACATACGCACCTTCGTCGGCAATGAGCAGTGTGCGTTCAAACTGTCCCGTACCGGCAGCATTGATCCTGAAATACGTGGAAAGTTCCATAGGGCAGCGCACTCCTTTGGGAATGTAGCAAAAGGAACCTTCGCTGAATACTGCCGAATTAAGCGCTGCAAAGAAATTATCGCCAACAGGAACCACAGAGCCTAAATACGCTCTAATCAATTCCGGACATTTATGTACCGCCTCTCCAAACGAGCAAAAGATGATCCCCTCTTCTTCCAATTGTTCCGAAAAAGTGGTTTTTACGGAAATTGAATCAATTACCGCGTCCACAGCTACTTCCGACATTTTCTTTGGCTCATCCAAAGAGATACCCAATTTGTTAAAAGTGTCTATCAATATTTCATTGATTTCCCCTTTTTCAGCGTCAATATTTTTCTTTTTAGGAATAGCAAGATATGTAATTTCCTGATAGTTTGGTTTTTGATAGGTAAGATGCGCCCACTCAGGTTCTGTCATTGTTTTCCATTTTGCGAAAGCATTTAAACGAAACTCGAGCAGCCACTCCGGCTCATTCTTGCGTTGGGATATTAACCGAACAATATCTTCATTCAATCCTTTAGGAAACTCTTCAATTTCAATATGAGAAACAAAACCATACTGATATTCGGTATCGGTTATTTGTGAAATAATGTCTTGTGCCATTATAGTTTAAAAATAAGGCGCAAAAATACATGAAATTGCCGATGATCTAAAATTACTTATAGTTTTCCTCAAAGAACTTTTTGTATAAAGATCTTTCGTTTACTTTATTGTAGTAAATAGAATAATTCGATGCTGAGATGGCATATACTGTAAGACTCTTATCTTCAATAGACGGAATAAAAACATTATTATGGGTAAATGCTATATAATAGTCCATAACATCCGATTTTCCTTTAAATCTCGAAATCGTAATTAATTGTTCTTCTTGATTCAAATAAACACTATTAATATTAAAGCGTTCTAAACTGAAATAAGTAGTATTAAAATTTGAAACGTCATATTTCACGTCATTTACCACTTTTTTATGAACATTGACTATGATGATAATATAGTGTTGTTCATCCAGATTAGGAACTGCAAACGGCGATTTAACCGTATCAAATTCTTCACTCGATAATGAAGCGCCTTCTTCTTCTAAACGGATTTTGTCCGGATTTGTGAACGTAGATAAATAGATTTTTGCCAACTGCGCAACAGGTTCTTTGGGATAATCGTTAATTACCTGAATTAGAGCATCTTTTAAAACATCTTGCCCTTGCAACTGTCCTAAAGCAACTGCTCTTATATAATGTGTTCTTGCGATTAATGAAACATCAGCGGATTGGAGAATCAGCTCATCGGCAAGTTGCATGGTTCTTGACCATTGTTTGTTATGGAATGCACGATAGAGTTCTTCATATCTTCGTTCATTTTCTTTAGCTGCTTCTGCTAATTTTTTGTAATAATCGGGATCTAATATCAATTTTGCATAATCACTATCGGGATAGTTTGTAAGGATAAAGTTTTTAGCCTCATCTGCTTTTGGAAAATTATTCAATTTTATATAATTCGACCAAAGTAAAAAGTAACTGGGTAGAACTAAATCGCTATTTGGAAACCGCTGCATCATTTTTAGGAGCATTTCATTTGAGCGCTTGAGGTCGTGTAGTTGATCGAAATAGATAATTCCGGAATTATACATAGCATTCATAATCAAACCATTCGACGCTTCAATTGCTTCCGGTGTCATGGGCAAATCTTGGGTATAGAAAGCCGGTTTTTTGGGATCGGTTTCTCTTTTTATGATGGGATTACCCTCTTCGTCAAATTCTTCTTCTTCTTCCTGAATGATCCCGGCATTCATATCTGCCATATCTTCAAATGAGATGGTAATTTTATTACTAATTCTCCAGTTGTCTTCTAATTTTCTTGTACCAAAACGTCTGTAAAACTCTGTTGCACCTTGGCTTACCAAGCCGGGGTTGTAGAAGTACCATTTATTACTTTGTCCTTGCGAGTTTACATTAATATTGGCAAAATTCTGAGTAGCGTTCAAAGCCAATAATCTATCTGCTTCCTCCTTTGCCATACGCCGTTCCTCTTCAGTATAATCTGCAATCATTTTATTAACCCAACGCTGGCGTTCATTGTCGCTCATTTTAGCAATACGCTGCAAACTGTCTTGTAATTGAATGACCAACAAGTTCTCCACCAATTCGCTTAATATAGAAGCTTTTTTAATAACTTGATCTCTATTCGGGTAGTTTTGAGGTAGCGACATCAGCGCTGTATCATAATAGGCTTGTGCATTAATATATTCTTCTTCCAAAAAATAGATATCTGCTAAAGTAACCGCGGCGAAAGTTCTTTGGTAATCATTTCGGGTATAAGCCGCTACCGATTTGGCGAGATAAAATTCTCTATCGGCAGCATGTTCATCAATACGTGCAATTTCCGAGAACGCATAATAGATTTGGTCGCGGTAATCTTCATTTTTAGAATCTTTGAGCATTTTATTCAACTCTTTCATGATGTTTTTTTTAGAAAGAGAAGTGCCATCATAATTTACAGCTAAGTGCATCCGCGAACTAAACTCCATTTCATACTCCGGCGTAGCTTTAATCACTTTTAAGAACCATTTTTGCGCTTCTTGGGGGTTGTCTAACTTTTCATATAATTGTCCTAAAATAAAATACAAACGCACTTTAAAATCCTTTTTAGGACTATATTGTAACGCTAACTTTATATTATCAATGGCTGTTTCAACATCTCCACTCGATGATAATAAATTATATTCTGCTTCGGCAGTATAATATTGAAGCCGAACTTTGTTGGTAATTTTACGTTTGCCGGTAATTGTTTTCTCTTTTTTTGCTTGGGCTTTCTCTTTTTTCGCTTGGGCTTTCTCTTTTTTCGCTTGGGTTTTAAGCCTTTGTTTTTGCCATTTGTTAAGTTTGGTTTTCTTTTTAGTTGAAGGTTTAGAAGTTTTTACCTCATCATTATCTTTGACGGAAGTTGTTTTTACCTTTTTTTGAGACATTAGAGGGGTAATTTCATCTAATAAAGCGCGGGCACGCACAAAATACTCTTGCTGCATTTCGCAACGTGCGAGCCAAATCGTAGCTTCTTCCACACTACCCCAATCGCTGTAAGTAGCAATAATATAATTAAATACACGCTTTGCCTGATTATAATCCTGTTTGTAGAAATAGGCTTTCCCCATCATCATATACGCTTCATTCATTGGTTTTACATGCTCTACGCCGCGAACCAAAATAGAATGTTTAAACACCGATTTCGATGATTTTTCTATAGCTCTGTCTAAAGAAGGGAATGCGGAAGAAAGATCTTGTTTAGGAGGATAGTAATAAATGGGAAGGATTTCCAAATAATTATCCTGCCTTTTTTTATCTAAATCTTCCATGGCTTTAAGAAGCGCTTCTTTTCCATTAAAATTAACATTATACTTTGAAGTTACAGTATGGTAGGTGCGTGTAGCAAAATTATTTTTTCGCGTAGAGCACGAAACCGCAAGCAACAAAATGATGCTCCAGCAAACAAACCAAAATTTAGATCTATGTTTCAAAATATCAATGAGTTTTATAGTTTAACGTGCAAAAAAGGAGATTATTTTTTAGGGTAAAAAATTACAGTGCTGCCGCTATAGCAATAGAATAGAGTTTGGTAAGGGCGGTATCTCCTCTTGAGGAGAGCACGCAAGGCGCTTTAGCGCCGGCAAGAAACGCTCCTATTTCGGCATTGTTGAATTTGGTGGAACTTTTGTAAAAAACGTTACCACTTTCAATATTAGGAAACAGCAGTCCGTCAGCATCGCCTGCCACTGCGCCGGTCATCTTTTTGATGTTCGCCGCTTCTTTATCCACTGCAACATCGAAGGATAGCGGTCCATCAATTACAGCGCCGGCAATCTGCCCTCTATCCGCCATTTTGGAAAGGATCGCCGCATCCGTGCAGGCAGTCATTCCAAGCGACAACTGCTCTGTAGCTGCAATGATTGCCACTTTGGGTTGCTCTATCCCAATCGCCTTAGCCGTTTTAATGATCTGTTGCAAAATTACCTGTTTCTGTTTCAGATCGGGAGCAGGAATAATCGCACAGTCGCCGGCAATCAGCAACTTATGATACGCCGGATTCTCCACTACGGCAATATGCGTAAGCACTGCGTTAGGAGGACAAAGTCCGTTCTCTTTGTTCAAAATCGCACGCATATATTTGTCGGTTGAGAGCGCCCCTTTCATTAAAATATCGGCTTCTTTTCGGTTAATAAGGTCGCAGCTTTTTGCGGCAGCTCTACCATCGTCCGGTTCATGAATAATGGTAAATTTTTTTGCATCAATATTTAATTGTTTGCAAACCTGGTGAATAACAGATTCATCGCCTACCAATATGGCATTCACAATTCCCAACTCAACGGCATGATTTACGGCTTCAATCGTATGGTCGTCGTTGGCAAAGGCAGCCACCAATCTTTTCTTGTTTTTCGATTTTACTAACGCTATTACTTGTTCTAATTTTGTGATCATAACTTATTAAGATTTCGTTGAGGCATAGGTTTATTATAATATCCTTGGGCTAATTTTTCTTTTACTTCACTGAACACGTTAATTGTACGTTTCACATCTTCCAAAGTATGTATTGCAGTTGGGATTAAGCGAAGCATGAGCATTCCTTTCGGAATAACCGGATAGGTAACAATGGAGCAGAAAATTCCATAGTTTTCTCTTAGGTCCACCACCACATTAGTACCTTCATCGGGACCTCCTTCAAAATAGACTGGAGTTACAGGAGATTCTGTTCTTCCGATATTAAATCCTTTCTCTCTCAATCCTTTTTGGAGCGCACCCACAATAGTCCATAGTTTTTCGCGGAGTTCATGTTTGGTTTTAAGCAGTTCCAGGCGTTTTATTCCGCCGATAACCATAGGCATAGGTAGCGATTTGGCAAAGATTTGGGAGCGCATATTATATCGAAGGTGGTCAATAATCTCTCTTTCGGAAACCACAAATCCTCCTATTCCTGCCATACTTTTGGCAAAAGTTCCGAAAAGAACATCCACATTGGCAGTACAATTAAAGTGTTCGGCAACACCTGCGCCGGTTTTGCCCATCGTTCCGAAACCGTGTGCGTCGTCCACGAGCAATCTGAAGGGGAACTCATTTTTCATCTCCACAATCATATCTAATTTCCCGAGATCTCCTGCCATTCCGAAAACGCCTTCTGTGATTACTAAAATTCCGCCGCCGTTTTGTTCGGCTACGGGCAAAGCATGATTCAGTTGTTTTCGCAGACTATCCATATCGTTATGTTGATATACAAAGCGTTTAGCAAGGCTCAAGCGCAAGCCGTCTAAAATACAGGCGTGCGACTCGCTGTCGTAAACAATCACATCGCGGCGGGTGGTCAATACATCAATAATAGAAACCATCCCTTGATAGCCGAAGTTCATCAAATATCCTGCAGGTTTTCCAATAAAATCGGCAAGTTGTTGCTCTAACTGTCTGTGGAAAACACTATCGCCGGACATCATCCGTGCGCCCATAGGGTATCCCATACCATAATCTTTAGCAGCCTGTGCATCGGCTACCCGCACTTCCGGATGGTTCGCCAACCCTAAATAGTTGTTCAAACTCCAGTTCAGTACTTCCTTACCATTAAATTTCATAATCGGATGTATCTCACCTTCCAATTTTGGAAACATGAAATAGCCATCCGCCAATTCTTGGTACTGCCCCAATGGACCCGGTGTCTCTTTAATGCGTTGGAAAATATCTTTCATTAGTGATCAGTGGTTAGTGGATATCAATTTTTTCTTAATTCTCTTTTCTTTCTTTATTGTGTCAACATCAACCTTACTCTAATTCCCGCTTCAAGGTTTGTATTTTGGTATTGGGTAGATATGTAAGGTTTGTTGATCACTTGGTCGTAGTATAAGCTAAGTCCAATCATACTACTAATTTGGTAATCTGCGGATACATTAATAGTGAAGACCAACATACCTGAAGAGATCTGGCTAACATCTTCTGCAATTTTTCTCAGCACAGTAGTATTGTCGCGCATTGAAAAAGCTACCGTAATATTCAAGTCGCTCACAATTTGTCGTTTGGAACCGGCAAATGAGAACCCAATTTTTAAATCTTTAAAACGGTATCCTGCACCTACTACGAGTTCATTAGACTTCATTTCAGTAATCTGATTATTAGCGAAACTCATGGACAGCTTTCTCATCTGTTTGTATTCAACTTTAATCATTAAGCTGTTTGTGAGCGTCATATCAAATCCAATTAATGGGCTAAAACTTTCATCCATAGAGATTTGCGCTATCTCATTTTTGGGGATGAAATTTCCTAAAGGGTCAGTTTCTGTACCATTTTTATATAAGACGTTCGATTGATAATTTCCGATGGTGTATGTGCAAGCATAATTATGGTTTATGGAGAAGTTTTGGAACACTTTTGCCATCTTTTTAATTTTGGTTAATCCATTATAGCGCAACTGCCAATTGGGCAACGGAATTTTTAAAAACGGCGAGTTCAGTTTCATTTTTTTAGGATTTTTACCCATATACGCCGACATAAACGAGTACATCAGCACTTCTTGAGAGAGGGCATTATATCCTTCTGGGTATCCGGTAGTGTCAACACTGGAGAAATTGGGATTACCGGATGCTGCAATACGATCGGCGATCTCTAAGCGGATGTTTCTAAACTCTTCAAAAACCGTATTGCTTTTTTTAAACAATGTTTTTAAACCCACAAAAGTGATGTTAAAGTTACCGGTAGTCATCGGAGAATAGTGTTGAATCACTCCTTGTGCATCCGCTCGGAAGTATTCTGTAAAGTTCCTCGTGTAAGTACGAGTTGCCAGTACATCAATACGAAAATCTTTAAAAGGTTCAACTTGAGCTCTAATATTCAGAGTTTCATTAAATTTCTTTTGGAAAGCCGAATTGAGGAGCGTATCTTTTGTAATCCAACTTCTATTCATTGCCATTTGCTGAATGTCGGGTTGTCCGCCAAAAACAAATAAAAATCCGGGCGAATTGGTTTTAAAATTAATCCCAAACAGGTCAGGAGAGTACATGTATCCCGGAAGTAATGTTCCATTTCCTTGCGACCAACTCACATTCACATTACGAATCATCATCAAGAAGCGCACGGTTCCCTCACCAATAATTTTACCGTAATTGGGTTTTGTTGCCAAACTGTCTTTCTCAGATTTCTTGTTTTTAGTGTTTTTTTTCGGCTCTACCGGATTGTTGTCGGAAGGTCTTTTTATTTGTTGAGATGTAGCCGAATTTATTTTTTTCAAGTACGGAACGTTGTTATATAAAGTAACAAAATTGACTTGTCCACTCAGTTGATGTTGGTTTGAGTTTTCAATGGTGTTTCCCAAATCTATATCGGCAGTACGTAAAGAAACAGGAGCTCCGGTAAATCTATACGTTGCATTATACCTATAATTTGCTGTAAGCCAATTAAATAATGGGATTTTATTAATAGGGATTTGATAGGAAACATCAAAGCGCTGGTCAAACGTATTCATCAGCCCGCCTTGTCCGAATGAACGCCACACTTCAGATTTTTTCTCTTTGGTATCAATCAATCCTTGCGGTTCTTCTTCTAATCGAGCAGTAGCATTTGCGTTATAGGTAATTTTAAGAGAAGTGGTAATATCCCATTGCAAAGAATAGTTTCTCATCCAATTAAAAGTTTTCACATAGCTGGTATCCATAATGATATTACCTTGACTTTTTGGGCGATACTTAAATGCGTTGAGGTCTCTAACAATAGAAGTTCTAAAAATAAAACTTTTCGGCAATGGGGTAATATTCAAGTCTCTAATAATTTGCAGCCATGCGGATTTAAGACCTTTTCTTTGCCCCACTTTGTAGTTTTTAGGATTATGGCTAAACGTATAACCAATCTCTCCTTCATGACGTTTTTGGTTATCAAATTCCATATCTGCATCATGTTTTACCACTTGCGAATAGGCATAAGAGAAGTCTAAATTTTCAACATCCCATGGGCGCATCTTCAACGGTTTGTTAAAATTTCTCTCTTTACGAACATTGGTAAGGTTAATGTTGTTCCGTTTAACAATGTTATTAGTAATTTTTTTGACGGAATCTCTTTGCGCTCTTGTATCATACGTTTTCAAATCATCTTTCAGTTTAACATCTGGATTTAGAGGGTTATATTCCGGTATTTCGCCTTGCATAGAGAAGTCGTAATGCACAGGGATTTTTATATTCCAATTTTGAGGGAAGAGGATTTTTCCGCCATCAATATTAGTAGCAAAGTCAACGGAATAGGTAGTAGCTAATTGTCTTTGTGTAACGGATTGGTCTAATCCGCCGTATCCGGTAGAGGTAATAGTACCGGAGAGGGCAACATCTCCCAAATCGGCTAAATTCAGTCTCATTCTTCCTAAAGCAGCAACGCCCGAACGGTCGTCAAATCCGGTAAGTCGCAATTCATCCACCCAAACCTCTACCGATTTTGGGAGCATATCATCGCCGTCGTTTACAGATCTTTTTTTAGGATTTCGTACTCCAATCATAATGGTAGTAACACTTCCCAAATTGGGCATCCCCACAACCGACACTCTATTTCCGTTAACAAGTTCTGTGTAGGGTAATGTAATATTCGGGTGTTCTCCATGGCGAAGGGCAATATTTCTATTCTGTTTTATTTCAACGAGCGATTCTAAAAGAATGGATATATAGTTTTCTTTGGGCCAAATAGAAGCGGTATCATGATTAAACCACGGCGACATTTTAGCGGGGACTTCATATTCGTAGTAGTTTTGAGTAAAGTCAGAACCCAGCCGAATAAACACTCTTACATCTCCATCTCTCACTTCTTCATTTTCAAACATTTTTTCTGCATGAACAAACATTTCAAGTCTTTTAAACTGCCGCATATCGTAGTTTGTACTTTTGTAAATAGCACGGGCATCGCCATCCTGTAAGTCTTTAATTTTCATACTTACCGATTGTTCATTTTGTTGTTGGGATTGCATTCCGGCATAAGCAATCTCGCGTTCAATACCGGTAGGGATTCTATAATTGATGGGGGTTCTTGTTCCATTTTCTTCCAAACTTACGGTTCCCACAAGAAATTCGGTATTTTCTCCTTCGTGTCCAGGTAAATAATCACCATCTTCCAAAAGGTCTTGCGTGTAGGCTCTCCAAGTATTTCGCACAAGTTCAAAAGTAGCGAAACGCAAGATGATCGGTTCTTCAAAGCCTCTCATATATACGCGCAAGAATCTAATAGAGTTCAAGCCACTGATAGCACCGATGGTTTCCTCAGGATTTTTTATAGGAATACGAAACTGATACCAGCGCGTTTTAGGGCTGGTACCATTAGGCAACCTTTCCGGAATGGCATCCATAATATCATTGATATAATTTCGTCCTACCTCCATCATATTGCGGTCAATATCCACACTCCATTGATAATACTTTTCATCTTCACTCATGGTATTATCGTTATTGATATCCTCACTGTTCGGCACGCTGGTTGCAATAGAGAGAACATTCGGGGGTAAATCTCCATAAAAATTATCTGTTGAGTTTCCTTCCGGGTTGTTATAATATTTGTAACGGTCATTAATGCCTGCTTTTTGCTGATCCCAGTTACTTCCTCTACAATACCTAAAATCGTCGTTTGATGGATCTATAAGAGCATTGTTGTAAGCCTCTCCCATTCCATACACTTCTTTTATGTAGGAGAGGTAATTTTCATTGAAAAACTCAATTTCTCTTTTCGTGCTCAATCCATCCAATCCTACGTCTTGGTTTCTGCGGTTTGCATTGTTATCAAATGCGTTTACAATTTGCTGGATGGTGGGCACGCGTCCCCAAACAGTAGGCACGCAATTTGCATAATAGAGAGAGTCAGCGGCATCGTCATCAACAAGCGGCAACCCATTTTCAAAAAACTTCTTGCCATCTCTTAAAATATCTTCGGAAATATCTCCCAGGTTGAAATAGAGTTTTCCGCCTTTGTGCGTGAATAGCGTATCCTCAATAAAGGGGTCCATCATCCAGAACTCAATATATTCATAATTGTTGGCTTCAAAGTCGGTATTGTCAAATCTTCGCATCATACCACCCCACCGCGAAGCAGGATCTTTCAAAGATCCATCTTCTTCAATCCCTTTTGATAACCCTTCTCTACCATCCACATCATAATTATAAGGACCTTTTTCTGTGGGATAGAATGCCATATTTAAAACGGGGATATAAGTAGATACTGCCGTACTTGCATACTCTTTTTTAGGGAAAAGTTCGGGCTCATAAACGGCACGGGCGTATGGTTTAGACTGTTCTTCGCGATCAATATTGGGCGGAGTAGCAGAAGTATTATTATAAAACAATTGGTCAATAATGTACCATGCCATGCGGGCGCGGTTGTACCCGTATGCCAATTGGTATCTAGGTGCTGCCAAAGTATCCGAGAAAGTTTCCCTGAATTTTTCGTATTGTCCTTGCGGGGTGGAAGCCAAATTCCAATACCCTATCTGCCGTAAATCTACCGTAGAGCGCGCGCCCTCAAAGTCATCAATATAGGTAGTTCCTTTTTTCCCGATAACCCTGTTATGACCCGGAACAAAATGGGCAAACTCTCCTTCCAATTGCAGAGTGGACTCTGTGGTGGTACTGTGAAATGGGAGAAAGTCAACTAACTTGGTAATCCATGGAAGTCTGGTTTTATAAGCCACATTCATACCCCAAACAATATTGTTAATCGGTTCATTTCCATAGTTTACTTTTTGTGTATAAGGACGCTCGCTCATATTTAAAAGTGTACCGCCTATTATAAAATTGTCGTTAAATCTATATTCCGCATTAATACCAAAGAATCTTTTTTTATTCATTCCAAACTGTGAGTTGTTTTCAACTGAGATGGATATAGGGGTTCCCGATTTTAATACTCCTTCGTTTGTAATAGTTACCTTACCCGCACTGTAATTAACCGTATAGTCCACATTCTCAATCAATCTCATTCCCCCTGCATTTACCACTACCGAGCCTTGGGGAATATTCCAAGCATTTAAGTCATACTCCGATCCGTAAGATGATCGGTATTGTCCTTCCAAATAATACTTGTTTTTGTTAGTAGCCGCCTGCTGTGCCATGGTTTTGGTTGTCGTATAAAGCGAGTCGAAAGCATATTTATTTGCCCAAACTGCATCTGCAGCCGGATCGGGTGAATCTTTTAAAATGGCATCTCTCAAATCTTTTCCGAAAGGTTCAATCGTTGGAAAGAAGATTTTTCCTGTACGGGAGACTATTGTACCTCCTTGAACATCGGCGCCATCAATGAAGTCGAAAATACCGTCGGGATAAGGATCCATTTGAATATTCAAATTATCCAACGACATCAATCGAATTAAGGGGATCCCTTTTTTAGAACTTTGATTAAAGAATCCATTGGGGACACCTTCTTCATCGCCGGTAAAAAGAATATTAAGCCTGAATCTTTCAGATGAAATTTGGTATGCATTAAGGCTATACACGTTTTTCATCATCAACTTCCAAAGCGGACCTTTGGTATTCAGGTTCGTACTTTTCAATAATTTTACGCGAATCGCATCCGGAGCAGACACTTCATTAGAAAAGTCGCCCACTTGGAACACCCCTGAATCGCCAATCACTTGGTATTGATAAGCAACCGCCAGGACTTGGTCGGCATTGAGCGGCGTATTTAAAGAGATAAAACCTAATTTAGAGTTATAGGTATATTCATTATTATTAAGCAAACGGGCACTTTCCACTTTTTCGTAGTCCACACCTGAATCCAAGCCTATCACTTTCAAATATGCGGTTACCTTACTAATATCTCTTAATTGTTGCGTGTTGTTTACTATGTTGTATAACTCATTACTTCCATCTCTCGGAAATCCTCCGTAGCCGGGTCGAAACAGTATATTAATAAGTTCACTATTACCCTCTCCCAAATCTGTAAATGCCACAATATTACGGTTCTCCATATTAGCTGGGCCTATGTTGGTACGCCAAACTTCAATTTTGGTAATGATAATATTTGAACTTATCAGCGGTAATTTAGACATCGCGTTGTTGTAGTTGTCTCTAAAAAACTGCCCTAAAAAAAAGTGCCTGTTGTCTTCGTATTCGTCGGCACGGAAATAAAAATCTTGGGTTTGCGCACCTCCGGTAACATTAATGGTTTGTTTTTGGGAAGAGGTTTCCGAAGCCACTGCCGTGATATTGAATTTTCCAAATTTTAAACCCAATTTACCGCCAAACAATGTTTGACTTCCGGTAATAAGAGAACTATTTAAAGGGAGCGTAACATCACCAAATTCAACTAATTGAATAATATCATCTTCTTTTCCTTCATACTTGAGTTTCATTTTATTGTCAAAGTCGAAGTTAGATTCCGTATTATAATTTAAGTTGAAACTAATTTTATCTCCAATTTTAGCCATGAGGCTCAGTTGAATTTTAGCATCGAACTTAAAATCGGTTCTCTTGCGCATCCGTTCCGTAATGTTTGGATTTTTGTCGGAATTATGCGTTACGCCGAACAAGAGTTCTACATTACCGGAGGGTCTAATATCAATAATATTACTTCCAAAAATAGTTTCGAAGACATCCCCACCTATACGGAGTTGCGGAATAATCCCTCCTCCACCTCTTCGGTTAGGTCCGGAAATATATTTTGCACCTTTTTCGCGCCAATAATTTTTTATTTCTTGTTGTAAATCATGATCAATATATTCATTTACATTCATTGAAGCGGCAGGGCCAAATGGGGTTATCCCAATTTTGTTTTGAAAACGATAGGAATTGGTAGCCGGATCATACTCAATTTCTTGGGTAAGTGAAGGGGGTGTATTCAAATGGAAAGGTGAATAGAACTCCTGTTTTAAAGGGTTGTTATCAGGATTAGGCACCGGAACGCGCAATCCTGTATCGGGTGGCAGTATCGGCATTTCGAAGAACCCGCTACTTTCATCAAGAAAATCAGTTTCAATAGATGATAAATACGGTTCGGGAGTGTTATTATTATTGTGCGAGGGCTCGGGAGCCGGAATAGCCCAAAGTGCAGAGTACAAAGTAAACACAATAAGCGCAGGGATGAGGTAGAATTTTGCTTGCTTCCCGAAAATCACGATAGGGTAAGTGTTAGTGTAAAATTGTTTTCTATAATATTTTTAACGCCTTCTTTATCAACTCTTCAATAGATAAACTCGTGCCTTCGGCGCGAATAATTTTATCTAATGCACTCTCCGAAGAATTTTTTGCAAAACCCAAAGAGATTAATGCAGATAACGCTTCCCCCCTGTTATTATTATAAGAAATCGCGATTTTTTCAATATTTTGTGGCGAACTCTTCCCTATTTTATCTTTGAGATCAATGATTACCCGTTGCGCAGTTTTCAGTCCGATCCCTTTTACACTTTGAATAATCCTAACATTTTCTGTCGCAATGGCATTAATTAGCTCTTCTGTACTTAGCGAAGACAAAATCAATCGTGCTGTATTTACGCCTATACCGTTTACAGTAATGAGCAGACGAAACAAACTTCGCTCATCTTCTGTATAGAAACCAAAGAGTTGGTGCGCATCTTCTTTAATAACATAATGGGTTAACAGTTTCACATTTTCCGTTTCTTTCATTTGAGAGAAGGTGGCTAACGAAATGTGAATGCCGTAAGCCACACCGCCCGCAGTTTCAATAACTACAAAAGCGGGAGTTTTTTCGATAAGGGTACCTTTGATGTAAGTAATCATTTTACGATTTTAGATTTTAGATTTTAGATTTACGATTTATATAGAATTAGCTTCGTTTTTTGTAGCTGATTACCGCCCACAGATTTGCACCAATGGCAAAAGCAAGGAGGTAGCTTAATTGGGGTACAATATCGGCAATGGTACATCCTTTCAGATATACAAAACGCATCATTTCCGCATAGTAACGTAATGGATTTGCATACGTTAGCCATTGAGCCCAGCGGGGCATGGAAGCAATGGGCGTAAGCAATCCGCTCATTAGGATGAATACTATCAAGAAAAACATGGCAATCATCATCGCTTGTTGCATGGTGTCCGATTTATTGGAGACCACCAATCCTATTCCGGTCATGGTAAGAATAAATACTGCTGCGGCTAAATAGAGCGTGCCGAAACTCCCCACCGGAAGCAATCCATACACTAAATAGGCAATAATAAATCCGATAGTAAGTACAATAAATCCAATAATCCAAAACGGAACTATTTTAGCCAAAATGAAATAGAATTTTCTTACGGGGGTAACATTCATTTGTTCAATTGTACCGACCTCTTTTTCCATTACAATATTTACTGCCGGCATGGCTCCACACATTAACACCAAGAGCATCATCATAATAGCAGGCACCATGTAGGCTTTGTAATTCATCAACGGATTAAAAAGCGCTCGGTTGGTAATTAAAATATTTTGTTGGGGTAGAGTACTATTAAAAGCGGCTAACTCCATAGAGATATTCTTGGAGAAATCCATGGTAATAGCAGCCAAATAGGCAGTTCCCATCATTCCTTTCATTCCATCAACAGCATTAGCGGAAATCAGCACCTTCGACATTCTTTGTTTCATCAAATCACGTTCAAAATGATTGGGAATCTCCAAAATAGCATCTGCCTTTCCACTTTCAATTTGATTTGTTAGAGCAAACTCATAGCTGCTTTCATTCGCCACAATTTGATAATAATTGGAAGACCCTATTTTTTCAATAAAACGTTTGGAGTAGGTTGAGTAATCGTTGTCAACAACAGCCAGACGAATATTTTTCACTTCAAAGTCGGCAGCAAAAGGCAGAAGCAAAAGAAAAATTACCGGCATTACAAAAATAATAATCGGAAGCACTCTGTTTCGTTGAATGAGTTTAAACTCTTTTTCGATTAAGTATTTGAGCATGGCGGTAATAGGTTAAAACACAAATTTATCAAAGAGAATAAATGTTCCGGCACCGGCAAGAAAACCAATAAGCGCCCAAAGCGATATTTTTTTCAGATACCAAATAAACTCAATCTTTTCCATACCCATGGCAGCAATTCCTGCCGCCGAGCCAATAATCAGCAGGTTTCCTCCTGTTCCGCCGCAATAGGTTAAAAAAATCCAAAAACTATGATCCGTTGGGTATTCGGAAAGCGGAAACATCCCCATAACTCCTGCAATAAGCGGAACATTATCCACAATAGAGGAGATCATTCCGATAGCCAAACCCATATCGTAGATATTACCATTAAAAAAATGGGTTAATTCTTTGGAAAACATGCTTAAATAGCCCATAGATTGCAATCCTGAAACAGATAATAGGATTCCCAAAAAAAACAAAATACTGGGGGTATCTATTTTAGTAAGAATGCTCGCACAGGAAAAGGATTCTCTTCCGGGATATTTGCGACTCAGGTATTCTGTTACCATCCATACTACTGCCAATGAGAACATCATTCCGAGAAACGGAGGCAAGTGTGTAATTCCTTTAAAAACAGGTACAAACAGCAATCCACCGACCCCTAAAATGAAAACGAAATTTCTAATTTTTACGGGTATTTCGTAGGGCGCACCCACCGCACGATTTTCATAGTGTTCAAAATTACCCTTCATCTTGAAAGAAACAATTATTAATGGAACTATCAATGATACAATACTGGGAATAAATGTTTTAAGAATAAGATTACCAACAGTTACATGTCCGCCCATCCAGAGCATAATCGTGGTAACATCGCCTATGGGCGACCAAACTCCGCCGTCGTTGGCAGCTAAAATAATCATACCCGCAAAAAACCATCGTTCCTTCCCTTTGGGAATGATCTTTCGCAACATCGCACACATCACAATCGTGGTCGTTAAATTATCAAGAGCTGCTGAAAGAAAGAAGGTTATAATAGATAATATCCACAAAAGTTTGCATTTGCCGGTTGTTTTAATTTTATCGGTAATGATAGAAAAACCGTTGTGATGGTCAATAGTTTCCACAATAGTCATGGCGCCCATTAAAAAGAACAGAATTTGGGTAATATCTCCCATAGATTCTATCATTTCATAAGAAGCCACAAAATTAAAAAAGGAGCCATTCGGGTAATTCGCCTTATAATTTGCATAGTTTTCTGTAAAGCCTGTAAATGCAAATACTGCTTCACCGGCAAAAATATAATAAACCCAAATTGCGGTAGCTAAAAGAAGCGCTGTTGCCGATTTATTCATTTTAAGTGGTCCCTCTAAAGCAATTAAAGCATATCCAACAATAAATAGTACAATAACAAAGAACATAATGAGTAAATTTCTGCAAAAATATTTTTTTTTATTTTAGTTTCACTTTTTTCGGTTAAGAAGGCAAAATAAATAGCCGATTTCATTCTAACAATCATAATTATTCTACTTTTGCCGCATGAAAAACCTCTTTCGCTATTTCTTGATACTAAGCGTTATCATCATTCCATTATTCTTTCTATATAAAGAGAAAGATCAGTTTCCAATATTAGCCGGAGCATTTATAGGAGTTACTATAACGTATTGGATTGCGGTTGTAGTGTTGAAGATTAAAAATCGCAACAAAGAAACTAAACCATGAGATTTTGCAAACTTTCCTCCCAATGTGGTATTTTGAGGTTAAATTGTTTTTTTATTTTAGACAAATTAAAAACCGAATAGGCAGGGCGGTAAGCGGGTGTTGGATACTGCGCAGTGGTAATGGGATGAACCGTACAAGGTAATTGAGTAATCTTCATAATCTCTTTGGCGAACCCATACCACGTTGTAACTCCTTCATTTGCATAATGAAAGATGGAAGGTTTTGTAATTTTATCTGTTTGCTCAATAATGTGTAAAATGGCTGCGGCAAAATCATTGGCATGGGTAGGCGCTCCAAACTGATCATCTACAACATTAATATTCTCTTTTTCTCTTCCCAAGTACAACATCGTTTTTACAAAATTATTTCCATATTTAGAATAGAGCCAAGAAGTTCTAATGATAATACTTGGAATTTGCATCTCTAAAATTGCTTTTTCGCCTGCCCATTTCGATTGCCCGTAAACAGAAACCGGATTAGTACGTGCGTTGGTTTTGTATGGTTTTGTGGCAGTTCCGTCGAACACATAATCGGTTGAAATATGAATTAAAAACACCTTTTGTTCCATTGCAATATGTGCCAACACCCATGTGCCGTATTGGTTCACATCAAACGCCTTTTCCGGTTCATTTTCAGCTTTATCCACAGCGGTATAGGCAGCAGTGTTGATAATACAGTCTATTTTATTTTCATGGACAAAACCGGCAACGGCATTCATATCGGTAATATCTAATTCTTCAATGTCGGTAAAAAAGAATTTATTACATGTTGAATGTTGAATGTTGAATGTTGAATTTTCAGAATTTGATGGGGATATTTTCCCTTTCACTGCATTTCTCAGGCACATACCTAATTGCCCGTTGCTGCCTGTAATGAGAATATTTTTTGGTGGATGATTCATTGTATTAATTTCGCGGCAAATATACATAATGAATTAATTTTCTATTTTTGCCATTCTTATTTAAAACCATTAATTTACTAAATATGAAAGAAAAAATCGCAATGAATTTGAATCCGTTGGTTCAATTTCTAAAGAAAATGCCGCAAGAATTTACTAAAGCCGATATTGTGAAATATGTTGAAGAGAAAGGAATCCAAATGGTAAACTTTCGCTATGCCGCACAAGACGGGCGTTTAAAAACATTAAATTTTGTAATCAATAATCGAGACTATTTAGAACAAATTCTGTCTGCCGGAGAGCGGGTGGACGGTTCAAATATTTTCCCCGCTTTTATCCATGCCGGTTCCAGCGATTTGTACGTGATTCCGCGCTTCAGCACTGCGTTCATGGATCCGTTCAACGAAATCCCTACTTTGTGTTTTCTCTGTTCCTATTTCAATAAAGATGGTCAACCGATGGAAAATGCACCGGAGAATATTCTTCGTAAGGCACTGAAATCGTTTGAAAAAACCACGGGTATGGTTTTTCAGGCAATGGGAGAATTGGAATATTATGTCATTGCAGATGAAGAAGATCTTTTTCTTACCGAAAATCAACGGGGGTATCACGAGTCTATGCCATTTACTAAGTTTGAACAGTTCCGCACCGAATGTATGCTCTTGATTGCTCAGGCAGGTGGTCAAATCAAATATGGACACTCCGAAGTGGGCAATTTTACTTTACATGGAAAAATTTATGAACAAAACGAGATTGAGTTTTTGGTAACAGACACCATGGAAGCCGCCGACCAATTGGTTATTGCCAAGTGGATCATTCGTAATTTAGCCTATCAATACGGCTTAAATGTTACCTTTGCTCCAAAAATCACAGAGGGGAAAGCGGGCAGTGGGCTGCACATTCATACCCGAATTGTGAGCAAAACCGGCACGAACCGGATGGTGGACAAAGGCAAATTGAACTCGATAGCCAAAACTGCTATTGCCGGCTATATGACCTGCGCCTCTTCGCTTACCGCATTTGGAAACATGAATCCAACTTCCTACTTTCGTCTCGTACCTCATCAGGAAGCGCCTACTACCATTTGTTGGGGAGATAGAAACCGTTCCGTCTTGGTGCGCGTTCCGCTTGGGTGGACACATAAGAACGACATCGTTGCCGACATCAATCCATTAGAAAAGCCACATCGCGATAATATGTCTCAAAAACAAACCGTTGAGTTTCGTTGTCCGGACGGATCTGCCGATATCTATCTGCTTTTAGCCGGTTTGGTGGTAGCTGCACGCCATGGCTTTGAAATGGAAAATGCCCTCAAGTTTGCCGACAAAACATACGTTAATGTAAATATTCATAAACCGGAAGAGAAAGAACGTTTGATGAGTTTAGACCAACTTCCCGCCTCTTGCTGGGAATCTGCCGACGAACTTTCCAGACGGAGAACCATATATGAAAATCACGGCGTCTTTCCCGCAGAGATGATTGATGATATTATTAAATTTTTAAAATCATTTAACGATCAAAATATTAGAAAAGAGATTGAAGAAGATCCTAAAAAGATGTTAGAGTTAGTACACAAGTATTTTCATTGCGGTTAAAAAGCAGCAACAATTGATACCTGCGCTACGCTTTCCCTCCGGCATTCCCTAAAATAGGGATTACTTCTTGTTGGGTATCCACAATCTTTCCGTTTTTGGCTTCAAATTTTTGAAGATTATCTTGCAGCGCAAACAACAGTCGTTTAGCATTTTGCGGTGTTAAAATAATTCGTGAACGCACGGTTCCTTTGGGTATTCCGGGCATAAGCGACACAAAATCCAAAATAAATTCTGCGTGTGAATGGGTAATAATTGCCAAGTTTGAATAAACGCCTTGCGCCATCTCTTCACTTAAGTGAATATCAATCTTTTGTTCTTGTTGTTGCATAGTCTATAATTTTGAAGCCATTAATGTTTCGTATTCTTCTTTTGAACTTACTTGAATATTTTGATATTCTTTCAATCCGGTTCCAGCGGGAATAAGGTGTCCCACAATCACATTTTCTTTCATCCCTGCCAAGGTATCGGTTTTAGCGCTAATCGCTGCGTCTGTCAATACTTTGGTGGTTTCCTGGAAAGAAGCGGCGGAGATAAAACTGCGGGTTTGTAGCGATGCGCGGGTTATTCCTTGTAAAACAGGGCGACCGGTTGCAGGACGAGCGTCGCGTACTTCCACTAACTTCAAGTCTCTACGTTTCAATGCTGAGTTTTCGTCGCGTAAACGTTTTGCATTGATAATTTGTCCTTTATGAAATTCTATAGAATCACCGGCATCAACCACCACTTTCTTTTCCCAAATCATGTCGTTCTCTTCCTGGAAGTCAATTTTATTTACCAATTCATCCTGTAAGAATTTTGTATCGCCCGGGTCGTCAATCTCCATTTTACGCATCATTTGGCGTACAATTACTTCAAAATGCTTGTCATTGATTTTTACCCCTTGTAAACGATAAACTTCCTGAATTTCATTCACAATATATTCCTGCACTTTCATAGGTCCTTTGATATTCAAGATGTCTGCCGGAGTCAGCACGCCTTCCGAGAGCGGAGTGCCTGCCTTTACATAATCGTTATCCTGCACCAAAATCTGTTTGGAAGTAGGGATAAGATAATTCTTTTCTTCGCCTGCTTTTGGGATAACTTTAATAGAGCGGTTTCCTCTTTTCAACTTTTTCTCAAATTGAACAATACCGTCAACTTCAGAAACAATAGCGGGGTCTGAGGGATTACGCGCTTCAAACAATTCTGTTACACGCGGAAGACCACCCGTAATGTCGCCCGATTTTCCAAAAGCACGCGGGATTTTAACGAGGATTTCACCGGAGTCAATTTTTTGTCCTACTTCAACAGCCAAACGAGCGCCGACAGGGATGTCAAAGGTTTTAATCACTTCTCCATCATCATCCATAATAATAATAGCAGGGTTTCGCACTCTCATACGGCTGTCAATAATCACCTTATCTCGAATATTGGTTTGTTCGTCAATTTCTACTCTATAAGTAATTCCTTCAATAATATCCTGAAAATCAATAGTACCTGGCACATCGGAAAGAATAAGCGCATTAAACGGGTCCCAATCGGCAATCACATCTCCTTTTTTCACATGATCGCCATGTTTGAAGTATAGGTTGGATGAATAGGGGATATTAGCAGAAGATAAGGCAACGCCCGTTTTAAGGTCAATAATTTTCATTTCTGCTGCACGGCCGATTACTTTAAAGTAGTGGTTTCCTGAATCGTCAATTTTATCCAAAGCACGAAGTTCATCAATACTTAACACGCCATCAAATTTGGCTTCAATTTTACTGTTAGCGGCAATATTACCGGCAACCCCGCCCACGTGGAAGGTACGGAGCGTCAACTGTGTACCGGGTTCTCCAATGGATTGCGCCGCAATAATACCTACAGCTTCTCCCATTTGAACCATTTTTCCGGTAGCTAAGTTTCTCCCATAGCATTTTTGACAAACGCCCACTTTGGCTTCGCAGGTGGGTACCGAACGGATTTCCACCTCTTCAATAGGTGAATCTGCTATCTTTTGGCAATACTCCTCGTTCAACTCTTCGCCTGCTTTTACAATAATTTCTCCGGTAAGCGGATTATAAACGTCGTGTAGTGTAACACGGCCTAACAGTCTGTCTGCTAATGTTTCCACTATTTCTTCATTTTTCTTTAACGCGCTAATAACCATCCCACGCAGTGTACCGCAGTCTTCCTCAGTAATAATAACATCGTGGGAGACATCCACCAAACGACGGGTTAAATATCCGGCGTCAGCAGTTTTTAATGCTGTATCAGCCAAACCTTTACGAGCGCCGTGCGTAGAGATAAAATATTCCAAAACGGAGAGTCCTTCTTTAAAGTTAGACAAGATAGGGTTTTCAATAATTTCACCTCCACCGGCGCCTGCTTTGGTAGGTTTTGCCATCAATCCGCGCATACCGGAAAGCTGACGCACCTGCTCAGATGAACCACGCGCGCCGGAGTGACGCATCATGTGTACAGGATTAAAACCTTGTCTATCTTCTTCAATTTGTCTCAATAACAAATCATTCAAACGACGTGTTGTATTAGACCAAATATCAACAACTTGATTATAGCGTTCATTATTTGTAATCCAGCCATTGTTATAATTCGATGTAATTTCGTCAATTTTAGTATTCGATTCTGCGATTAATGCTGCTTTTTCTTTCGGAATAATCACATCGCCGATATTAAACGAAAGTCCGCCTTCAAATGCCATACGGAATCCCAAGTCCATAATATCGTCCAAGAATTTAGCTGTTTTAGCGTTACCGGCTTTAATCAGCACTTCGCCGATAATATCGCGCAACGATTTTTTTGTTAACAACTCATTCACGTAGCCATACTCCGGAGGCACTACCTGATTAAACATCACTCTACCCACAGTGGTTTTAATACGTACCATATTTCCGTCTCCGAGCAAATTAACTCTACACTCAATGCTGGCATTCAAATGCACACGTTTTTCGTTATAAGCCACCATCACTTCCTCCGGGGAGTAGAAAATTTTACCTTCGCCTAAAACCTGATTGTCGGGCGTAGAGCGCAACTCTTTTGTGATATAGTAAAGTCCTAATACCATGTCTTGCGAAGGCACAGTAACAGGCGCTCCGTTAGCCGGATTTAAGATATTGTGAGAAGCGAGCATTAACATTTGGGCTTCCAAAATAGCGGCATGGCCCAGCGGTACGTGCACAGCCATCTGGTCGCCGTCAAAGTCGGCATTAAAAGCCGTACAGGTTAACGGGTGGAGTCGAATGGCTTTCCCTTCCACCAAGCGTGGTTGGAATGCCTGAATACCAAGCCTGTGCAATGTAGGAGCACGGTTTAGCAACACAGGATGTCCTTTCATAATGTTTTCCAAAATTTCCCATACTATCGGCTCTTTTTTGTCCACAATTTTTTTTGCCGATTTTACGGTTTTAACCATACCTCTTTCCAATAATTTGCGGATAATAAAAGGTTTGAACAATTCGGCAGCCATATCTTTTGGAATCCCGCACTCATTCAATTGTAATTCGGGACCTACCACAATAACCGAGCGACCGGAATAATCCACACGTTTTCCCAGCAAATTCTGGCGGAACCGCCCCTGTTTTCCCTTTAAACTATCGGAAAGTGATTTTAGTGTGCGGTTGGATTCTGTTTTTACCGCATTGGTTTTCTTTGAGTTATCGAATAACGAGTCCACTGCTTCTTGCAACATACGTTTCTCATTACGCATGATTACATCGGGGGCTTTAATCTCTATTAATCTTTTTAAACGATTGTTACGAATAATTACGCGACGATACAGGTCGTTCAAGTCGGAAGTAGCAAAACGGCCACCATCGAGAGGAACTAAAGGTCGAAGTTCGGGCGGAATCACAGGAACCGTTTTCAAAATCATCCATTCGGGTTTATTAACCGCGCGTTTTCTGGCATCTCTCAATGCTTCAAAAACATGTAATCTTTTAAGAATCTCCTGTTTTCTTTGTTGTGAAGTTTCATTGTTAGCTTTATCCCGTAAATAAAACGATTCGGCATCCAGATCAATATTGAGTAGCAGGTCATAAATTCCTTCTGCGCCCATTTTGGCTATAAACTTGTTGGGATCTGTGTCATCCAACAGTTTATTTTCTGCCGGCAAGTTTTCAACAATATTGAAATACTCATCTTCGGCTAAAAGAGATAATCTTCTCAAAGTTTCAGTTTCAGCAATACCGGGTTGCACAACGATATATCTTTCGTAGTAAATCACTGAGTCAATTTGCTTTGCAGTAAGTCCTAAAAGGGCAGCAATTTTATTGGGCAGAGATCTAAAGAACCAGATATGCGCCACAGGCACAACTAATTGAATATGTCCGAGGCGCTCTCTACGCACCTTACGTTCGGTAACTTCCACACCACAGCGGTCGCAAACAATCCCTTTATAACGAATACGTTTGTATTTTCCGCAATGACATTCCCAGTCTTTAACAGGACCAAAAATCTTTTCGCAGAACAATCCTTCCCGCTCGGGTTTGTAGGTTCTGTAATTAATAGTTTCGGGTTTGAGAACTTCTCCGTGAGATTGTTCCAAAATAGTTTCCGGAGATGCCAAACTAATGGTAATTCTCGAAAACTCTTTTCTTGTGTTTGTATCTTTTTTAATTGCCATAAAAAATAATGGTTAGTGAATAACGATTAGTGGTTAATATACTTATTGTTTTATTGTTTTATTGTTTTATTATTTTTTTAGTGATTTCGCCTGCTTCGGTGTTAATTTTTACGAAATAGATGCCTGCTTGCAGGTGGGAAATGTTTAATGAATTGATAATTGACAATTGATAATTGATAATTATTTTTTGCCTTCTGCCGTAAATATCAAAC
>Ga0123353_10001597_pt1 | contig 27908 bp, 27 predicted proteins | sample TergutLab28metaG_3_FD_92763 | JGI IMG/M metagenome (GOLD analysis project Ga0123353, IMG submission 92763) | Labiotermes labralis P3 segment gut microbial communities from Petit-Saut dam, French Guiana - Lab288 P3 | ecosystem: Host-associated > Arthropoda: Insects > Digestive system > Gut ...
ATAACAGTAATACACGGCATCATCTCGGGAGATTTACCAGACGTACCAAGGTTGTTTTGCAAAAAGAGTCAATGGTAGACCTTTCCTTGAAGCTTTGGCAGGCATTGACTATATCGGCTACCTTTAAGAGATTTCAACAGACTGCTCTCGCTATATATCAGTGAACACTATCAAATATAATACTAAAAGTAGTATTATTTTAGGATGAATAATAGAATATAACCTAATAAAAAGAACCTTACTTGCAAGTAAGGTTCTTAAATTTTAATTTCGTGCAGAATTTTTATTATCTCGCCTATATACATCGTGTGATAATCAGACTTGGGATACCAATTTCCAATAGTCTTGTCTATAAAGCTTTGCGGTATTATATCTTGAGCAAAAATCTTTTGACAAATAAAAACCAAATTAGCCTCATTAAAATAAGGCGTTTGGCCGTCGTAAGCCGGCGTTAAGTTAACTTTAGCAATTTTGTCCTCATCGCGACCCGACACGTCACCAAGATAGATTAATTTATCTTGGAATTTTCGCGGAAAGAACGACAGTGAAAAAGTAGTGGCACTATCTACAAATTCTTTAGTGTAACGCTGGGGCTTAATAACACAGCCAATTATATTTTTACCCCACATAACACCCATAGTGCCCCATGAGGCAGTCATAGTATTAATAACACCGTCTGGTTTAGCAGCAGTAATAAGCATCCACTCCTGTCCGATAAGTTCAAAAGGATTTTTATTAAATTCACTTACTTTTATTTCCTTGAAATTCATTTTTACCTCAGAAAAACTCGATTTTTATATATTATAGTTGAAAAACTACTACAAAAACATTAAAAATATCTTTTGTCTGCAAGCTCTCCTATAGCTCCTTCACCACTAGGCATTAAGCTATTTATTTTTATATCTACAATTTTGCCGCTTAAGTCCGAACTGGCAGTAAAAAATACCCTTAAATAGTTACTCGTATAACCTTCGTATAAACCATTGTATTGGCCTTCCACGTAAACAGGTGCCACCTGTCCTATATGCTTTAAAGCAAATTCCTGCATTTTATCTTTAGCTAAATTTAAAAGTCTAAACATGCGCTCTCTTTTAGATAATTCGCTTACTTGAGCACTCATGCTGGCAGCAGCAGTAATCTTACGCGATGAATAAGGAAAAGCGTGAATTTTCGCAAAAGGAGTTTTCTGACAAAAATCTAGCGTTAAAGCAAAATCTAACTCGCTCTCTCCGGGAAAACCGACTATAACATCAGTGGTAACAGCTGCATCCGGCAACATGCCCCATATGCGCTCTAAAGCATCATTATACTCTTCTAAAGTATAGGGACGGTTCATGTACTTTAGTATAGCTGGAGAAGCACTTTGCAAAGATATATGAAAGTGATGACATAAACGATGGTTAGCGGCAAAAAGCTGCAAAAGCTCCAAGCTTATCTCCTGCGGCTGCAAAGAAGAAAGACGCAGTCTTTTAACTTCTGTTTTATGTAAAATAACTTTAACTAAAGCTGTTAAATCATAACCTTGACTACTATAAGAGCCAATTTCGGTACCGGTAAGAGTTACTTCGCCATAACCTTTTTGCAGACGATGATTTATGGTATCTATAATATCTATCACAGACGTGCTGTTTTCATTAGTACGCAAATAAGGCACGATGCAATAACTGCAAAAATTATGACAACCCTCTTGTATCTGCACAAAAGAGCGTATACGTTTTAACGCACCGACATTTTCAGGTTCTTTTTTTGTAAACTCGTAAGGCAACAGTGTCTGCAATATTTGATATATGCTATATTTATTATCGTTGCCCAGCACATATTCCGCCAGATTTTGCCTTAGATATTCATCTTTATCTTTTTGGCCGCAACAACCTATTAAAATACGTATGATTCTAGTATTTTTGCGCACCGAAGCCGCAAGCTTATTGCGTGTCTTGCGCTCGGCTTCAGCAGTTACGGCGCAGGAGTTTAAAATATATACATCGGCATCTTTAATGTCAACAGCTAGAGAATAACCACACTGCAGTATGCCGTAGCTAATACGCTCAGCTTCAGCTTGATTTAATTTACAACCCAAAAAATCAAGGTATATTTTCATTGTACTTTGGCCAAATTATAACAAAATATTGCCCTAAAGAAATAAAAATGCTTAAATAATTTAAGTTTATGAGTAAGTATCATTGGGTTATTAACGACAACACAGAGCTTCCGCACTACCGTGGCGGCCTCTTACCTTTGACTTTGCGGTTGTTGGCTTTCCGCGGCATCATGGAAAGAAAGCAGGCTGAAGAGTTTCTGCATTTTGAAGCCACTCTTTTAAGCGACCCTGCTTTATTGCCAGATATAGAAAAAGCCGCCAGAAGATTATATAGTGCCATTTTGAACAATGAAAAAATAGTAGTCTACGGCGACTTTGATGCCGATGGTATAACAGCTACTGCTATTATTGTTCAAGGCTTAAAAAAATTAGGAGCTAAAATCAGCCACTATCTGCCCGACCGTTTCAGCGAAGGCTATGGCTTAAATTTAAAAACTGCCGAAAGCTTAGCCGCCCAAGGCGCTAAACTTATTATTACGGTAGATAACGGTATATCTTCTTACGATGAAGTAAAACGTTTAAATGAATTAGGAGTAGATACTATCATTACTGACCATCACAGCATCCCCACCCAATTGCCGCCAGCTTTGGCCATCATAAATCCACATAGATTACAAGATGACAATTTTAAAGACTTGGCTGGTGCCGGCGTGGCTTATAAATTTATTTTGTATTTCTTCGGTTATTTTGGTCGCACTAAAGAAGCAGAGGAATATCTGCCACTAGCAGCTATAGGCACTGTGGCCGATATTATGCCTTTAGTGTGCGATAATCGTTATATAGTAGAGATGGGCTTAAGGCGTTTAAACGAAAATCCTTCAATTGGCCTGCGCGAACTTATTAGAAAAGCCGGATTTAAAGAAGGGCAAATTACCACCGAACGTATTGCCTGGGCCGTTGCTCCCCGCATAAATGCTGCTGGCCGCTTAAAGCATGCCGATTTTAGCTATAATCTGCTTACCTGCCTTGATACCAATGAGGCCGCATTATTGGCCGCTGAATTGGAACGCCTAAATACTCAACGCCAAGAAATCACTAATCAGTATGTGCAAAAAGCACGTATGCAAGCTACAAATGACAAGCTTGTATTAATTTTTGAAGATGAAAACTGCCCTAAAGGAGTGGTTGGCCTGGTAGCCGGCAAACTTTGTGAAGAATACTGGCAACCGGCTATTGCTGTTAACACCAGCCAAGAATTATGCTTAGCCTCATGTCGCAGTATAGAAGGTTTTAATATCATCCAAGCTATAGCAGCTTGTAGGCATTTACTTGAACGTTTTGGCGGCCACGAGCAGGCAGCTGGCTTTTCTATTAAAAAAGAAAAACTGCCGGCTTTTAAAGAAGCTATTGAAGTTTACGCGCAAAAAAATCTAGACAGTAAAGAAAGACGGCCAACTCTATTGATAGATGCATTAGCTTCTTTAGAAGAAATATCTTTAGCGGCATTTAAAGAAATAAAACGCTTAGAACCTTTCGGCGAAGGTAATCCTTCACCGCTTTTTTTGAGCCAAGATCTTAAGGTTTTAGATTGGAAACTGATGGGTAAAGGACAAGAGCATATGTCTTTAAAAATAAGTCAGCACGAGCACATATTGGAGGCCACGGCTTTTAATATGGCCGAAAAATTAGTGCCGCTAGTACAACAAAACTTGGATTTGGTGTACAATTTAGAAATTAATGAATATAACGGACGACAAATCTTGCGCGCTAATATCGTGGATTTTAGAACAACTGTTAATACTTAGGAGTAGCTAAGCTAATATGAGTATGACTATTATTATAATCACTGTTATCATCGTCGGCTACCTGTTGGGCTCATTCCCTTCAGCTTATCTTATGGGACGCATAGTTAAAAAAATAGACATACGCCAAGTAGGTTCTAAAAACATGGGTGCCATGAACAGTATGTATAATTTAGGCTTTGGCGCCGGCCTACTGGTGCTTTTGATGGATGCCGCCAAAGGTGCTTTGGCCATCATATTCGGTTTATTTTTTGCCGAAGACCTGTTAATAGCTTACCTATGTGGCTTTATGGCTGTAATCGGTCATAATTTTCCGGTATGGCTTAATTTCAAAGGCGGTAAAGGTGGCGCTACAGTAGTGGGTATTGTTTGTTATTTGTGCCCGCTGGCCATACTTTTTGCTATAGTTTTATTCGGCATTCTCACATGGATGACTAAATGGCCCACTATCTCCTACGGCATTGCTTTGCTTCTGTTCCCTTTAATTTCACTTATCATTGGTCAAGAAGCTATTCTCACCTGGGGCTTGCTGTTTTTTGTGCTGATACCCTATATTTTCTATATACCTCGGCTGGTACAGGTATACCAAGGATACAACGGCGATTGGAAACGAATATTTAAACGCAAAAATTTAAAAGACCGTAAATAAGTCTTCTTTTGACTAAAAATGATAGTCAATAATACTTTTATACTATATAATAAGCCCAATAACTAACAAATTTGAGGCTGCTATGGAAGAAAATTCCTATCAAGATACACCTACAGAAAAAGAAAAGATGGCCAAAAGCAAAAACCTTGTAAAATGGGTATGGGTGATTGCTGCTGGTGCTTTGGCGGGTATTGGCATAGGTGCTTTAATTGATAACTATACTACTATGGGTATTATCGGTGCCATATGCGGCGTAGCTGTGTATGTAGCTTTATATTTAAAAGACTAATAAATTCCCAACAAACAAAAATTATCAAAATATCGTATTTATATTTACGATAGTGAATGGTTATATATGAAGTCTATAATTTTATGTGATGACGGCAGGCCTGAAAAGATAATACCATTATGTGAGAAGTGCAATCTTGGCATTGAAATCCAAGTTTTTATAACACTAACGAAATAGAAAGCAACTAAAAGCTCATTGCTTTATATAAAAGTATACTACCACAAAATATTGACAAATATATCCACGCTTCATATTGGGATTTGTGTTTAGGAAGTGCCAATAATAAGATAGTCGAAATAACAAAGTATTATTTTGATTATGCTTACCATGTCGCAGAACAATTAGATTGTTTGGGCATTATAGTACATCATGGTTTGATACCAAATACATCATATCCTGCTCATTGGATTAAGCGAGCTACTGTATTTTGGCAAGATTTTTTTAATGTGCATATCGGTGATATTAAGATATTTATGGAAAATCAACGTGAACAAAACGCAGAAACGCTTATGGCTGTTATTGACGCTTGTCAAAGTGACAGACTTTTCGTAAATTTAGATATCAGTCACGCTCACTGCAACAGTAATTTGCCTATATTAGATTGGATAAAGCAACGTAATAATCGGATAAAATATGTCCGCATACATCAAAATAACGGTCTAAATGACGAACATTTAGGACTAAACAACGGAAATATACCTATTAAAGACGTATTAGATGCGCTAAATATATACCCCGGAAGCAGTATGGGCCTTGGAATGTAATATTGATGATATGGAAGATTCAATTGTGTTTTTACAAAAATGCGGATTTATTAATTAAAGTATGCTTTTCCAGCTACTAATATGCCTGCCTAAGAAAAATTTAGCTGTTTAGCATTTCTGAGTACTATTTTGGATTTTTGGGCCGACGTTGGTTTGTTTTCTGAGATACAGTTATGTGAGGTAAAAGACCGGTAGCCCCACCGGCCATATTGTCAGCATGCTCCATTTCAATAGCTGTTTTATTTAAATTTTCACTTACTAAGCTTTCTGCCCCAATAACTATAGCTTCTTTTATATCTGCAAACGAAAAATTTTCGTCATGATTCTCTTGAGTTATAGAATCGTCAATAGATATATCTTTACAGTGTAACCGCACGACAGCGGCTATGCGCTCTATAGCGTCAAAACTATCTACTGTGGGCAAACTGTATGAAGTATTGATGGCAGCATAACCGCCAATCATGCTGGGATTGACCCACAATTTTAATCCTTTTTCTTCGTTTTTAAGTTTAACGATAAGATTATTCAAAAGCTCGTCCGATGCCAAAACATATGATAAGCTACTATCACCACTCCATTCCAAGCTTACCACCTCACCAACCACCGGTGGTTTACGGTTTTCGTTAATACGTACTTGTTGCATTTTTTTAGAATTAGGCGAAAGATTTTGTGATAAAACGTACTGTAATTTATAGTAACGGTTTTCTTTGTTGTCTGAGCAAAGCAAAAGTACATAATCTATAGCGCCGCTTTGCATTTGTAAAGCAGCATATACATCTCCGAAGTTGTTAAATTTTTTTATTTGTGCGTAATCGGCTTGTTCATGACGCATATTAAGCAGTAAAAAAGCCCTGCATAAATCATTAAGCCTAGCTTTTTTCTCAGCCTCCACCTTACCATCTTGACCTTTGCGTTTAAGCAGTACCGGCAAGAGAACAGCTATAACAATAACAGCTACAATAAAAACAGCTAAAATCATAATTTATTCTATCTTTTGATTATTTTCTTTTTGATTTTGATTTTGCTGTTGCTCGCTACGACTAATATACCACCACATTAAAGGCGCTACGATAAGTAAGCCAACAATACCTATAAGCTGAGCTTGGCTAAACACCCATAAAACACTTTCATTAATACGGAAAAACCCAAGTACAATACGCCATAACGAGTAAGCAGCAATGTAGCCTATAAAAAGGGTGCCAACAGGCCATCTTTGGCGACGTAAAACAAAGGCAAACAAAAAGAACATGGCCAGCATAAACAGACTTTCATAGATTTGCGTGGGATGAAATCCGGTGCCGGCATCTAAAAATTGACTGTCGTAATAACCATGACTAGCAGAATTGGTATAGCTTATACTCCACGACACGTTAGTGACATTACCGTAGCAACAGCCGGTAAATAAACAGCCCAAACGGCCGATGGCTTGAGCCAAAAACAAACCGGGGATAGCAGTATCAGCTATTTTAAAAAAATTTACTTTGGCAAATTGGCAATAGACAAAGACAGCGCCCACCCCAAATATCAGTGCACCCCAAATAGCTAAACCTTCAAAACCGATAATCTCGTTTAGATGAGCCACATAATAATCCCAATAATCAATAACATGAAACAGCCTAGCCCCTATCAAGGCCGAGGGAATAGCCACGATAGCAACTGTCATAATGTTTTCTATGTTAAAACCGGGTTTATATTTGATAGTACTATATATAACCCAAGCAAGTAGAGCCGTCACACCCACACCAATCCACAGGCCATACCAGCCTAAATTAAAAGATCCTATAGAAAATATAATAGGATTAATGGAAATTTCAATCATTTAAAATAACCTTTGCATGTTAGATTATACCAAATTATTGCTTGGTGTTGATAATATATCAAAAAAGTAATATTATATACAAGGCCACAAGGTATATTTGATATAGAATACTACAAACTTCCAAGCAGTGAGAAGCCAGTTAAGTTGTTTATTAACAGTCTTGAGAGAAAAATGCGAGCAAGAGCATTAGACAGTATTGATATACTTGCAAAGTTTGGCAATGCGCTACGAAAACCGTATTCAACAAAATATAAGTGAAAGCTTGTTTGAATTACGTATTAAGTCTGCAGGATATATAGCGCGTATTTTTTACTTTTTTGTTGTTATAAATAGAGTTGTCTTAACAAACAGTTTTATTAAGAAAGACGCCACTAAACGAAATTGCCATTGTCATTCAATATAAAGCCGATTATAAGGAAAGGAGTAAAAATGAATGATTTTAAAAAACATTTAGAAGAACAACCTCAAGATTCGGAGTTTGGTGCCAAATGGAAACGCCAGCGTCCTGAGCGTGAGTATACTAAGGTGATTATTACAGCACGTAGAGAACAAGGCATGACACAAAAAGAGTTGGCTGAAAAAACAGGCATTAGACAATCTAATATAAGCCGTATTGAAAATGGTAATTGTAGCCCTACGATTACTACCCTTCAACATATTGCAATTGGAGTAAGCAAGACCCTCCATATCGAATTCAGATAAAACATAATGAATATCTTGCTAAAAAATCAAAACTTCTTTTGATATACTTAGTAATATTACTCGTCTAGCTCATGCAAAGTGCCAAAAGTTCAAGGAGTATATTAGCTGCTGCCCTTTTATCTAATGGTTTGTTGTTATTCCCACACTTAGGAGACTGGATACAAGCCGGACAACCATCATCGGCTGTACATGGGCATTCAGCAATAACTGCCAACGCTGCTCGCCATAAATTAGGCATATTCTCTGCTGTATATTTAGCAATGCCCATGCCACCGGCATAACCGTCATAAATAAAAATAGAAGCTTGCCCAGTATCGGCATGACAAGGAGTAGATACACCACCTATATCGTTGCGATCGCACAGAGCATAAAGTGGCATAATGCCAATAACGGCGTGTTCAATAGCGTGCAAACCGCCGAATATATCTAAACCACCCTCACGAGCGTGATTTAAGATAGTTTGATTTATATTAAACCATAAGGCTTGTGTACTGTAAGTTAAAGGTGGGCTGTCTAGCTCCACGGTAGTCAACAAAGCATCGCTGCCGCTTTCACGGCAATGATAACCGGTGACTTTGGTAGTTACTGATACTTCACCGAACAGTATTTCCAAATGACCAAATTGATGGCTGGTTAAAGTGTTTAACACTCTAGTCTCAGTTAAGTCTTGCGTCTCAGTATAATAGCTTACATCTTGGCGTTTAGTATAAACCAAACATTTATCATAATCTACTTGCGTTATCACATAAGTTAACCCTTGATGTATATACACCGCCCCAGGATAGCCCTGCATAATGACATAATGAAATTCCATGTGCTCCAAAAAGTCACCGCTGTCAATATCTACTAAACCAAAAGTAGTTTCGCCGGCTGAGCGTAAATTTATATCTTTAGCCGGGCAGTCAGTACCGGCCGCCAGATAATAGTGTTGACGACGCTCGCTTAGAAGATCTTTTTTCAACAGATTATCTATATATTTTTTACATTCATAGCCAAAAAAAGCAGTATCTTTATTGCTAAGCGGAATTTCCCAAGCCGCTTCCAGCAAATGCTTGGGCATAATGTTTTCATTAAAGGGATTAATGAGAGATTTTTCATATTCTCCATTAAAAAAGAAATCGCTGTGACGCATGATATACTGATCTAAAGGATTATCGGCGGCCGCCAAAAAAGAAAGGGCTTTAAGGCCGCTTCTACCACTGCGGCCGGCCTGTTGCCAAGTAGAAGAAATGCTGCCAGGATATCCGCATAAAACAGCCGCGTCCAGGCCACCTACATCTATACCCATCTCTAATGCGCTGGTAGCACATACACCCAACAAATGGCCATTAAACAGTAGTTTTTCTATACGGCGACGCTCACTTTCCAAATAGCCTGCACGATAAGGCATAATAAGATCGGCTACTTCGGGATCTTTTTCTTTAAGACGCTCTTTACTTTTTTGATAAATAAATTCAGCCCCACGACGAGATCTGGCAAAACAAATAGAACGGATACGAGCCTCTATCAGAGCAACAAAAATATCCACAGTCTCCATAGAATGACTACGACGGGTTTGGCTTTCTTGGTCTTTAATAGGCGGATTCCAAAAGACAAATTCGCGCCCACCAAAAGGTGAACCGTCTTCATCTACCAAAGCAAAATCCAAACCGGTAAGCCGTGCACATAATTCCTGCGGGTTACCAATAGTAGCACTGCACATAATAAATTTGGGGCTGGCACCATAAAAAGTACAAATCCGGCGTAATCTACGTAAAACATTAGCCACGTGCGAGCCAAATATGCCGCGGTATTCGTGCGCTTCATCCACAACTATATATTGCAAGTGGCGTAAAAAACGTGCAAAATTTTGATGGTACGGCAATATGCCACTATTTAACATATCGGGATTAGTGAGCATAATACGCACGTTTCGACGAATATCGGATCTTAAATGTTGACTGGTAGAACCATCGTAAGCAGCAATCTGCTCATCTTTAAGAAAATCGGGAATAAAAAGTTCTTTTAAGCGCCGTAGTTGATCTTGAGCCAAAGCTTTGGTGGGAAAAATATAAAGAGCAGTAGCAAAGCGCTCTCGTTCAACAACCTGCATAACAGGAATGTTATAACACATAGTCTTGCCGGAAGCAGAAGGCGTAGCGACAACAAGATTACATTTTTCTCTATCTAGATCCACAGACTGTGCCTGATGACAGTAAAGAGGATACAGACCATTTTTCTGCAAACAAGTCAAAGTTTTGGGCAAAAGAGAAACTTGCGGATAAGCTATCTTGGCCTGTCGTTGCGGTATCTGCACTATAGATACCGCCTGCTCTTTATAATGGCGGCTTTGCATAAGTAAACCGCTAAAATTATATAAATTACTAAATACCATGGCTTAATTTTACCACAAGAAAGCTTGTATAACTTGCACAAATTATCGTTCATGCAGTATCCTTATGAAAATAACAATTTAAAATAGCCAAGAAGTGCATATTTAATGTACAAAACGTGCAAACTAGAATCGGTTTTGGAAATTTCCAACCCTCTCTGTTTTACTGGTTACAGGCCCATGGTAAGTAAGTAAAACCACACTACTTAAAGGGACGAACTGGCTCTCAAGAGTTCTTGATGATGAAAAAGACCATTAATCTCATATCTTACTGCGCATCTTAACCTGAATTTGTATGAATTCTGAACCTTATGCTATAATTTTTGAGTTATATAAAAGCAAAAAAAGAGGATTACCTTGGAAAAACAAACTAAAATAAACGTGATTAACGAATTTAAAACCAGCGAGCACGACACTGGCTCCGCCGATGTCCAAATTGCCTTGCTTACTGCCCGTATTTCTCAACTGACTACCCACTTGGTGGAAAACCCTAAAGACTACCCCACCAAAAGAAGTATGTTACGATTGGTAGCACAAAGAAAAAAACTCTTAAACTATTTAAAAAATGAAGATGGCAGCAGATACCTGGCCATTGTAGCCAAACTGGGCATTCGTAAATAAACGAGCGTCTTAAACCTAAAATAAGGAGAAAACCGTGAATACACCGGTACAATTTATCGGTAAGTACGGTGGTAAAGAGCTGTCACTTGAAACCGGCAAAATAGCCGGACAAGCTCAGGGTGCTGTTGTAGCCCGCTTGGGTGACACTGTAGTTTTAGCCACAGTGTGTATAGCTAAAGAACATAATCCAGCCGTAGACTTTTTACCGCTTACCGTAGAATATATAGAAAAAATGTATGCCGCCGGCAAAATCCCCGGCAGTTTTTTACGCAGAGAAGGCCGCCCCGGAGATGAAGCCGTTTTGGCCGGCCGTATTATTGACCGCCCCATACGTCCTTTACTGCCTGAAAACTGGCGGCGCGAAGTGCAACTCATTACAACAGTACTGGCTACCGATCAAGACAACGACCCCAGTATTTTAGGAGCAATTGCCTCTTCGGCAGCTTTAGCTATTTCGCCCATGCCTTTTGATGGTCCTATTTCAGCAGTACGTATCGGCCGTGTTGACAGCCAATACATTATTAACCCCACTGTTGAGCAACGTATACAAAGTGAAATAGATGTCTTTGTAGTATCCACCAAAAAAGAAGTATGCATGCTGGAAAGTGAAGCTAAAGAAGCTTCCGAACAGATTATTTTTGAAGCTATTAAATTGGGACATAAAGTCAATCAAGAAGCTATTGCTTTACAAAAGACTTTTACCGATGCTGTTGGTCAAGCTAAATATGAGATTCCCGCTTCAGATAAAAACCAAGAGGCATATGCTTTAGTCAAAAAACAAGCCGAAAATGCTTTGAAAAATGCCTTAAATGAAGGTAATAAAGTAGATTTTAACGCTACCCGCGATATAATCTTTGATGACGTACTAAAAACTGCCAGCGAAAACTTTGAGAAAAAAGACTTAGCCGAAGCTTTTGAAGAAATTACCAAAGAAGTGGTACGTCATAGCGCTATCTATGATAAAAAACGTCTTTCCGGCCGTGCGTTAGATGAATTACGAGAGCTTAGTTGCGAAATAGCTTTATTGCCGCGCGTACACGGATCTTCGCTTTTTGCACGCGGTATTACTCAGGTACTAAATGTTACTACTCTGGGGCCTATTAACCGCGCCCAACAAATAGACAATCTTTCCAACGAAGAAACCAAGCGTTATATGCATCAATACAACTTCCTGCCTTATTCTACCGGTGAAGTAAAAAGAGTGGGCTCAGTTGGCAGGCGTGAGATAGGCCATGGCGCTTTAGCCGAAAAAGCTTTGCTGCCGGTATTGCCTTCGCAGGAAGAATTTCCTTACACTATACGTACAGTTTCTGAATGCATGTCCTCTTCAGGCTCTACCTCAATGGCTTCTACTTGCGCTTCTTCAATGAGTCTTATGGATGCTGGTGTGCCTATCAGAAAACACGTAGGCGGCATCTCTATCGGTCTTATGACCGATAAAAATAACGGTAATTATGTAACTCTTATCGATATTGAAGGTTTGGAAGACCACTTTGGCGATATGGACTTTAAAGTGACTGGTACTGATAGCGGCATTACCGCTATACAATTAGATATTAAACTGCAGGGTATATCTATGCAAGTTATTGAGCGCACTTTACAGCAGGCTAAAGAGGCCCGTTTGGTCATTTTAGCTAAGATGAACGAAGCTATTGCTGTTGCTCGCCCCGAAGTAAGCCCTTACGCTCCCAAAATGATTAAGATAAATATTGACCCTGATAAGATCGGTGCGGTCATCGGCAGCGGTGGCAAAACCATCCGTTCTATTACTGAGACTACTGGCGCTACTATTGATATAGATCAAGATGGCACCATCTATATTGGTGCCATAGACGGCAAAAGTGCAGATATGGCCATTAGAATGATTACTGACCTTACCAAAGAGATAGAAGTAGGAGAAATTTACACCGGCAAAGTAGTGCGCATTATGCCATTTGGCGCTTTTATTGAGCTATTACCCGGCAAGGATGGTATGGTACATGTCTCTGAACTTGATTCTTCGCGTGTAGAAAAAGTAGAAGACTTTATTAAAGTGGGCGATGAACTTACCGTAAAAGTTATTGAAATTGACTCCCAAGGCAGAGTCAATCTTTCCCGTCGTGTGCTTTTGGCCGACTACGATCCAAACGAAGCTAAACGCCCTCCGCGTGATCGTGGCTCACACCCTTCCAGCAGCGGTTATCACAAAAGATAATTTTGTAAAATTATCGTAAAATACAGTAATTGATAGGGGTGTGATACTTTACGCCCCTATTCTTTTAAGGCATAATTAAGTATAAAAATAAATTTTTAAAGAGAGCGCAAAAATGGCTATCAGAGTACTGGTGCATGGAGGCTTGGGACGTATGGGTTCCCAAAGCGTACAGGCAGTGGCCGCTGAAGAAGGTCTAGATCTTGGCGGCATTGTGGATAAGCTGCCACAAGAGACCAATATTTTGGACGGCGTACCATATTTTACCGATGTTGGAAAAGCCATTGAAAAAAGTGCTGCGCAGGTCATGATTGATTTTTCGCTGGCAACAGCAGCTGTCAGTGCTATAGAGATTGCTTTAAAAAACGGCGTGCACGTAGTGAGCGGTACCACCGGCATAGCTTCTGAAGATATTGAACGGCTGGGAATAATAGCCGAAAAAAATAATGTTTGTTTTATGACTGCTGCTAACTTTGCCATTGGCGCCGTATTAATGCTATCTTTTGCTCAAACAGCAGCTAAATACTTAGACCATGCCGAAATTATTGAGATGCATCATGACAAAAAGCAAGATGCCCCCAGCGGAACGGCCATTACTACAGCTAAAGTTATGTCCCAAGAACGCCCGCAAGGCTTTATACGACCAAGCGATAATTCTTTTAAGTCGCGAGGGGAAGATTTTAACGGCATCGCCGTACACGCTGTACGCTTGCCGGGATATCTAGCCCGTCAAGAAGTGCATTTTGGTGCCACCGGCCAAACTTTAACTATCACGCATAACACTATTACCCGCGATTGTTTTATGCCAGGTGTGATATTATCAGTCAAAGAAGTAATGAAACATACAGGCTTGATAAAAGGTTTGGAAGTTATATTGAATTTGTAGGAGAAGAACATGCAAGACCTAAAGATAGCTGTTGTGGGCGCTACTGGCATGGTAGGCCAAGAATTTATAAAGATATTAAAGCAGCGTAATATACCGGCCAAAAATTTGCGACTTTTAGCTTCAGCGCGTTCGGCCGGTAGTATAGTTTATTACGGTAGTAATGAAATAACAGTGGAAGAGACCACTCCTTCTTCCTTTAACGGTATAAATATTGCTTTATTTTCTGCCGGCGGTGACGTTTCGCGCTATTATGCTCCTTTGGCAGTAAAGGCTGGTGCTACTGTAATAGATAATTCATCGGCTTGGCGCATGGATCCTGAAGTGCCTTTGGTAATCCCTGAAGTAAATGCCGCAGATCTAGAACAGCACAATGGCATTATAGCCAACCCTAACTGCTCTACCATACAAATGCTGATGGCACTAGCACCATTGCACAGAATAAATCCCGTTAAGCGTATTATAGTATCTACTTATCAGTCAGTATCCGGTGCTGGCGGCAAAGCCGTTTTCGAGTTACAAACACAAAGCCGCCAGGTTTTAGACGGTCAAAGCGTTAATCCTCATGTTTTTCCGCATCAGATTGCTTTCAATGTTTTACCACACATAGATGTTTTTCTGGATAATGGTTTTACTAAAGAAGAAATGAAAATGGTTAATGAAACCCATAAAATGTTGCATGACTACAGCATAATCGTTACTGCTACCTGTGCCCGCGTGCCGGTATTAAATGGCCATAGTGAAAGTATCACTGTAGAGTTCTATGAAAGTATGCCAGCTGATGAAGCTAGGGGTATTTTGACTATGGTTAAGGGTGTAAAAGTATTAGATGACCCCACTATTAACGTTTACCCTCAGCCTTGGAGTGCTACCGGTAGCGATGACACTTTTGTGGGACGCATACGCCAAGATTTAAGCCAGCCCAACTGCATTAACATGTGGGTGGTAGCTGACAATATTCGTAAAGGCGCTGCTTTAAACGCTATACAGATTGCCGAAACTTTAGCCGCCAACGACTGGGTTAAGGCCAAAGGAGTAAGATAAAATGGCTAAAACTTTAGGTAGAATCCTGACCGCTATGATCACCCCCATGAATAGCGACGGCACGGTTAATTACCCGACGGCACGCACTTTAGCACGCAAACTGGTAGAAAACGGTAGCGACGGTGTAGTAGTAGTCGGTACCACCGGTGAAAGTCCAACTCTTACTAAGACCGAAGAGCAAGTGCTTTTTGCCGAAATTACCGCTGAACTTGGTGATCAATATACGGTGATTGCCGGCACCGGCTCTAATAATACTGCAGAGGCCATAAAAGCCACCGTTTTGGCAGAGGAAGCCGGAGTAGATGCCGCTTTGTTGGTAGTGCCCTATTACAATAAACCCACTCAAGAAGGGCTGCATCAGCACTTTAAAGCAGTAGCCGAATCTACTAAATTACCGTGCATACTTTACAATGTGCCCAGTCGTACGGTGGTTAGTTTAACCGCCGATACTGTAGCTCGCCTGTCCAAGATTAGCAATATTATTGGCATTAAGGAAGCTTCGGGTAATTTACAACTGTGCCAGGAAATTATAGATAAGGTGCCTAAGAGCTTTTTAGTGTGGAGCGGTGATGATGCTTCTAATTTGGCCATCAAAAAGATAGGTGGTTATGGTGTAATGTCGGTCGCCGCTCACCTAGTAGGTAAGCAAATACGTGAGATGCTGGAATGTGTAGATAGCGGCGACCTTGTGCGTGCCGAAGAATTAAATAACGCTATGGCCGAAATCAATAAAGTGCTTTTTGTTACTGCTAATCCTCAGCCTATTAAATATGCCATGAACGTTATTGGTTTTGCTGCCGGAAAGCCTAGGTTGCCTATGATTGAACCTTTTGGTGAGGATGCCGAAAAGATCAAAGATATGCTTAAACGCATAAAGATAGACTTCAAGATTTGACATTGTAAAATCGACATGCTTCTGGTCACGGTATATAAACTGCTTCACTCAATTAACTCTTAAATTGAGCCAAAGAGTAGAGACAGATTGATTTGAGATGCCTTGACTGAATATTGCATCAAAGAAAGGTGCATTTAAGATCGTTATATTAACTTAGAAAAACTTCTTATCTTTTTTAATAGCTTGAGCGCGTGAAGGACCAACGCAGGCCATAGATATGGAGCAACCGATTATATCTTGCAGTCTTTCTATAAAAATACGAGCTTTCTGCGGTAAGTCTTCATATGTAGTAATCTTAGTAGTATCACTTAACCAACCATCAAACTCTTCATAAATTGGCTTAATTTTCTCCAGTGAAGCTACATCTGACAAAAAACGATGTAGTACTTTACCATCTAAATCATAGGCCGTGCAGATACGAATTTTAGGCAAAATATCCAAAATATCCAGTCTAGTGAGAATAGCCGAAGTCATGCCATTTACTCTAGCCGAATGAGCAGCTGCCACGCCGTCAAACCAGCCTATGCGACGAGGACGGCCAGTAGTGGTACCATATTCCTGTGCTTTATCACGAATAATATCGCCTATTTCATCAAAAAGTTCAGTAGGGAAAGGCCCGCTGCCTACTCTCGTGCAGTATACTTTAAAAATACCTACTACTTGGTCTACGCGCGTAGGGGCAATACCGCTGCCTAAACAAGCGCCGGCTGCTAAAGGCGAAGAAGAGGTAGTGTAGGGATAAGTACCAAAATCAGGATCCAACAAAGCACCCTGAGCACCTTCCAAAAGTACGTTGCCACCATTTTTAATTACTTCGTCGGCCATAATGGTAGTTTCTCTAATCATAGGACATATCACCTGCGCCCATTGCACGCATTTATCATAAAGTTCTTCAAAAGATACAGGGGTAGCACCGTACATACCTACTATCATACAGTTTTTTTGCTTAACGACTAGTTCTAGGCGCTCTTTGAGACCTTCAAGATCTTGTAAATCTCCTGCGCGAATACCTACGCGAGCTACTTTATCTACAAAAGCCGGACCTATGCCACGCAAAGTAGTGCCTACCGACTTTTTACCGCGTGCTTTTTCTTCCAGTTTATCTAACAGCAGATGATAAGGCATCACCAGATGAGCTTTATCAGAGACAATAAGATTATCGGTAGTAATACCCCAATCATTTAAGCTTTTTTTCTCAGCTATTAAGATCTCGGGATTTATTACTACGCCATTACCGATAACACATTTGGTATTCTTGTGGAAAATGCCACTGGGAATAAGATGCAGCTTAAAAGTTCCTAGGTCGTTAATGACAGTGTGACCAGCATTATCACCGCCACTAAAGCGAATAATCATATCGCTCTTCTCACCCAGCATATCTACAATTTTACCTTTGCCCTCGTCGCCCCATTGAGCACCCACTATAATGATTACCGGCATACAAGCCCCCTCACTTTTGTTTTTGCATTGTATTTTCTTACCCTATAGACGCAAAAACACCCGAACGCCGCAAAACTTTTTGGTATTCGGGCCATTTATCTTAGAGATTTTTCCAAATATATACCGCCCTTTGTATGGCAGTTGCCAAAGAACAAACCAATATAATGCCCAAAGCAATAAACAGCATCATCGGCCACCATTGCCCTAACAAAAGACCAGCGGCAAGAGCAATAATTCGCTCAGGACGAGTAAAAAAACCTACTGTCTTAGTTAAGTTTAAAGCCTCAGCCCTAGCTCTTAAGTAGCTTACCATCAGTGAAAAAAACATCGCACCAGCAGTTACAGCCAAAGGCCACATTTCACCTTGGATATTATAACTTATTATTAAAGATATGAAAAGCGCGCCTTCTGATACACGGTCAAGAGTAGAATCTAAAAAAGCACCTCGTTTACTGACTTTTCCGGTAGCTCTGGCTACACCGCCGTCTAACATATCAAAAGCGGCGCCGACTATAATAACCACGCCCGCCCAAAAAAACTGACTACCTATTATAAGTCCGCAAGCCATAAGTGAAATTATCAGGCCAAACCAAGTAATTTGGTTGGGAGTGACATGTAAATGCACTAAAAAATTTACTACAGGTTGAGTAATAGCTACTTGCAAGCTTTTACGACTCTGCTGTAGGTCTTTATCTCCAGCTGATTTAGTGTTTTGTTCGGTCAATTTTTATACTCTTTTTTTGCTCTCGATATTTATCTATAGCCTTATAATACATGTTTAGCACATTGTCTGCTACCACATCCCAAGAATATTGTTTTACATGCTCCAAGCCGTTTTGTATAAGCATGTCCATTTTATCTTGATCGTTAAGGGTAGCAATGATTTTCTCACCCAGATCTTTTTGGTTTTTGGGTCTGGCCAAAACACCACTATAACCATCAATAATAACGTTTCTGTAACCGCTGATAGAGGTAGCTACCACCGGCGTACCTGAAGCCATAGCCTCTAAAAGCACGATGCCAAAAGACTCGCGTCCGGTAGCCGGTGCACAGAATAAATCAGCGGTACGATAGTATTTAGGCAGATCTTCGGCAGCAACCATGCCTACAAAAACCACATCCTTTAAATGATAGCGAGATATCATTTCTTTTAGTCGCGGTTTAAGAGCCACGCCAGGACCGGCTATTACCAAGCGAGCATTAGGAATAGCTTTTTTTACACTCCTAAAGCTTTTAATCAAGTGTACTACGCCTTTGCGACGTTCCAGACGACCCACAAAAAGAATATTGGTCATGCCGTCTTGCATCCATTCTATCTTCTCTCCATCGGGGGAAAAACGCAAAAGGTTGACGCCGTTGGGAATAATCTCAAAATCATCTTTTACAAAATTTTTTACATGAGATAGGGCGGTTTTGGAGACAGCCGCTTTTTGTAAAAGTCTTTTACTAAGTTTATCCATCATATGCATGGTGAATGGCCAGCCCAGCCAATAGCCTGGGAACCCGCCTGAGGCATGGAAAGTAGCCACCATGGGTGCATCACCATGATTTAATACCGAAGGGCACAAAGTAATCATAAAAGGCTCGTGCAGATGCACTACATCAAACTTTTCTTTAGCAAACAAGTCCAGCACTTTTTGCCGATTATTTAAAGACAGGCTGATACGGGTGGTAGTAGAAGCTGCCGGTATTGAAATGGATTTGGCCAATATAATTACTTCCGAATCATCTACGGGCTTAGAAGACACCGCCACAATGCGTACGTCATGACCAAGCACTTTTAAGCGCTCTTTCATATCCGTAACATGCACTATCACTCCACCTGGGTAGGCCATATCGTAAGGGCAGACAAGGGCAATTTTCATAAAATAAAATATGTCCTTCTAAAAAGATAATAGTAACGCTATCTACTAAAAGAAAGTGAGGCGGTTTTTTAGCCGCCTCACGTTTTCCGAATTATTTGCTGCTTTTCTTGGGGATTCCGTGTACGGTTTCACAAGCGCAGTCGCAGTCGCAGGCCTCAGTATCTTTTTTGACACTCAAGGCATTTTGGCTGATAAATTCTTCAGTCATTTTGCGGGCAACATCATCTGGATATTGCACCGGAGGTGATTTCATAAAATAAGAGGATGGGGCGTTTAAAGAACCTTTGATTCCGTTGTTTAGAGCCAATTTACAGCAACGAATAGCATCAATAACCACGCCAGCCGAGTTAGGGCTATCCCATACTTCCAATTTAAGTTCAAGATTTAATGGTACATCGCCAAAAGTAGTGCCTTCCATACGAATATGACACCACTTACGGTCTAAAAGCCAAGGGACATAATCAGAGGGACCGACATGGATATTGTCGGGGGCCATCTTATAATCCAGCATAGAAGTAACGGCATTGGTTTTGGAAATTTTCTTGGATTCTAGGCGTTCACGCTCTAACATATTATAGAAGTCGGTATTACCGCCAAAGTTTAATTGATAAGTGCGTTCAATCTTGACACCGCGATCACGAAAAAGACGGGTAAGTACACGATGAGTTATGGTAGCGCCCACCTGGGATTTAATATCATCACCGATTATTGGCACGCCAGCCTCAATAAAACGATTTTGCCAATAATTTTCGCGAGCAATAAACACCGGAATACAGTTAATCATGGCGCAGCCGGCACGCAAAATCTGCTCAACATACCACTTAGTAGCTTCCTCAGAACCGACCGGCAAGTAACTGATAACGACATCGGTTTTAGTATCTTTTAAAATTTTGACAATGTCGGCAGTTTCGCCTGGAGCAGGTTCAATAATAGTGGAAAGATATTTACCAAGGCCATCGTGGCGCATGCCCCGCACTACTTTGACGCCGGTTTTGGGAACGCTGCAGAATTTGTAAGTGTTGTTTGGTTTTTCAAAAATGGCCTCAGCTAAATCTTTGCCGACCTTATTTTTATCAATATCTACGGCTGCTACAAAATTGATGTCAGAGATATGATAGCCGCCAAGATTGACATGCATAAGACCGGGAACAAGATCGGTATCTTTGGCATTTTTATAGTACTCAACACCCTGAACCAATGATGAAGCGCAGTTGCCCACGCCGATGATGGCTACGTTGATTTTGCCCAATTTTGTTAACCCCTTTCTTATTAAAAAAGATGCACTTTTTCTTAGGTAAAAATAATGACGAGTTTTAGTCACAACAAAACGACGCGTTATAGAACCCGACTATGCATTTTAACTCACTTGGCAACATTTCACAAGTACAAGATGAGTATTTCCAAAATAAACTTTTAAATAAAGACCTTTTGAGGCTGTAGTAAAGAAGTTTGATTTTCCCAGCGACATATAGCCGCCAAAATTCCCTGCCAGTATACCCGCACTAACTCTCCATCAGGCCACTCGTCAGAAAGAACATAAAAAACAGGACGCCCGTTTTTAAGATCTAGCAAGGCATTGCCGTCTACACTAACTTGTGCCATATGGCTAAGACCGCTATCTAGCGGCAGTAAATAACGCTCTAGACTATTTTCCTCGGCCGCTAAATTTAAGTCTTGTAAACTATAAGCTTCCTCAAACCTAAAAGGTCCGCAAAAGGTGCGCGTAAGAGAAGATAAATGAGCCGGACAACCTAAAACTTTCCCTAAATCATGAGCTAAAGAACGTATATAAGTACCTTTAGAGCAGCTTATTTCCAGCACCGCCTCCTGCCCGTTAAATCCTAATAAAGATATAGCATATATATGTACTAAACGTGGTTTTATTACTACCGGCTTACCATCTCTGGCCAGATCGCATAACTTGCGGCCATTTTGCTTAAGAGCCGAATAAACGGGTGGCTTTTGGTATAAGTCGCCGCTAAACATTTTTAGAGCGGTCTGCAAGCGGACTAGTGTTACGATTGACGAATCACCGTTCTCTATAACTTCGCCTTCACGATCATAAGTAGAGGTAGCTTGGCCAAAAGAGACTGTAGCTATATAGCCTTTATCATAGCTTTCCATATATTCTACGGTACGTAAAGACTGACCTAAAGCCACAACTAAAAGACCATCGGCCAGTGGGTCCAAAGTACCAATATGACCGATATTTTTTTGTTTAAATATACGCCTTAGGCGGGCGATAACATCAAAAGAGGTAATGCCTAGCGGTTTATTGACCAGCACTATGCCGTCCAAAATTAAACCCCATCATCGTTTTGCGCTTTTGTTGCATCCGGCAGAAGAACACTGTCTATAAGAGTAGACATGTGCACACCATTTTCTATAGAACTATCCCATACAAAATGTAAAAAAGGTACTGCACGCAAATCTAAACGCGGAAAAAGAGCCTGATGTATATAGCCACCGGCTTTACCTAGAGCTTTTAAAATATCCTGCCTGTTAAGCGTGCCACTGACGTCAGTAACATAGATAGTGGCATTTTTAAGGTCGGAGGCTGTTTCTACCTCAGTAATAGCCACAAAGCCGCTGGATAAACGCGGGTCGTTTAATTCACGTAAAATAATGTCGCTTATTTCTTTGCGCATTAAGCTATTGATCTGTTTGATGCGTCTGGAAACCATTTATATAAAACCTTTTATGTAAATTTCTTAATAAGATAAAATTCCAGTATATCACCTGCGACAAAACCACTAAAAGAAACCAGCGTAACGCCACATTCTAAACCAGCGGCTACTTCACTGACATCATCTTTAAAACGCTTTAATGCTTCAATATCAGAGGTAGCAATCACCTGTCCACCTCTATATACTTTAGCTTTGCATTTACGCATAATTTTGCCGTCCTTAACTAAACACCCAGCAGCTTTGCTCTTGCCGCTGGGGAAAATAGCACGCACCTCGGCATGTCCTTGCACTTCATCAACAAACTCGGGCTGCAGTAAACCTTTCATGGCTTTTTCAATATCTTCCAGCAGTTTATAAATGATATTGTAGCTACGCACTTCTATGTTTTCAACTTCAGCCATAGTGACTGCACCACTTTCGGCATTTACACCAAAGCCCACCACAATAGCGTTGCTGGCTGCAGCCAGCATGATGTCACTTTCGGTAATACTACCTACTGCCGCACGAATAATATGCACTGTAACATTTTCATTGGAAAGTTCGTTTAACGAATCAACAATGGGCTCAATACTGCCCTGCACGTCAGTTTTAATAACCACGGCTATCTCTTTAACTTCGCCTTTATTTATCTGATCAAATAAATTGACTAGTGAGATATTTTCACGTTTAGCTTTATTGGCTGCTGCCAAACGTGATGAGGCTAAATCTTTAGCAGCTTTTTCGCTGGAGTGATAGCTTACTACATCACCCACGGTAGGTACGCCGCTCAGACCCAAAACAGCTACTGGGGTAGAAGGCTCAGCCTTACGTAATCTCTTGTCATTTTCATTAAACATAGCCTTTACTTTGCCATAATAGGCGCCGGCTACCACAAAATCGCCAAGTTTAAGAGTGCCTTCCTGTACCAAAATAGTGGCCATAGGACCCATCGTTTTATCCATACGCGCTTCAATTACTACGCCTTTAGCTGGTTTGTTGGGGTCAGCACGTAAATCTTCCATTTCAGCTAATAACAAGAGATTTTCCAAAAGATCCTCTATACCTATACCACTCTTAGCTGAAGTACCCACCGCAATAACGTCACCACCCCACTCTTCAATCACTACGCCGTATTTGGTAAGCTGTTGTTTAACTACATCAGGGTTAGCCGTTTCTTTATCTATTTTATTAATAGCCACTAAAATAGGTACGCCGGCCGCTTTAGCATGATCAATAGCTTCAATAGTCTGTGGCATAACGCCGTCGTCGGCAGCTACTACCAAAATAGTAATATCTGTTACTTGGGCGCCTCGAGCACGCATGGCAGTAAAAGCCTCATGGCCAGGAGTATCCAAAAAAGTGATTTTTTGACCGTCTATTTCTACTTGATAAGCACCTATATGCTGAGTAATGCCACCAGCTTCACCCGCCATAACATTAGCGTGACGAATAGCGTCCAGCAGGCGCGTTTTACCATGATCTACATGGCCCATAATAGTTACTACTGGCGGGCGTAAAGGCAAATTGCTCCAGTTTTTATCGTTCTCAGCGGCCGCTCTGCGTTCAGCTGAGGCACTTTTCTTCTGCGAAACAGTCTCAGGTTTAGGTAAACAACCAAAAGCTTTACAAATATTAGCCGCTGTATCATATTCAATAACCTGATTAATATTAACTAAAATACCGCCGCGCATAAGCTGCTTTATGACATCAATTCCCGAAACTTTTAAAAGCTCGGAAAGGGCACGCACAGATATAGCTTTGGGCAATGATATAGTGCGTACTTTTATCTTTTGTTTACTAACATCATTTTCCGCCATTTTCTGTTCTCACTATCCTTTCGCCTAATTTTAATATTTTATCCAGCGTGCCGCTGGTCATTTCTGTCTTAAGGGCACGCTGTAAACTTTGCTTTTTTATAGCTTCACTTAAGCAAGAAGTGCTGCAACACACATAAGCACCACGTCCGTTTAAGCGGCCACTTTCATCTAATAAAATACCACCTGGCGTACGCACAAAACGCACTAGTTTACGCTTATCGTCTTCTTGGCGACATACTACACAAGTGCGCTGGGGCTGAGATTTAATATTCGTCGCCATAACCTTCGCCACCACGTCTTTTACCGCCGCTCTTCTTCTTTTTCTTTTTTCCGCTGCCGTAACCGGTAGGCATAATATCTTCGGCAAAACGTAAGACTGAAGCATCATTTTCAGCTCTAAAGGCTTCCAGTTCAGAGAACATCTCAAAAGAGACTTCCTCTTCTTCATCATGTTCCTCCTCTTGTTCTTCCAAAATTACCGGCTCTTCACCTAGTAAGCCTAAAGCACGCAGTTCAGCAATCTCAGCTTCTTCATCAATAATACTCTTAGTAATCGGTAAGAGTTTGTCTATATTGATAGCACAAAGATCTTCTTCGGGAGAAGTAATAGAAGGCAGTTCTTTTTCCAAAATAATCACTTTGGGAGTCTCAGCACCAGCTTCGGTAACACTCTTAATATCTATTTTCCAGCCGGTCAGGCGCACCGCTAAACGTACATTCTGGCCTTCTTTACCGATAGCCAAAGATAGTTGTTTATCAGGAATAACAGCGATAGCCGCCTGTACGGCGTGATTTAGTTCAACGCGCACAACTTGCGCCGGAGATAAGGCAGCAACAATAAAAGCTGCCGGATCAGAGTTGTAAGCCACTACATCTATTTTTTCGCCGTTAAGTTCGTTTACTATATTCTGAATGCGAATACCGCGTAAACCCACGCAACAACCTACCGGATCTATACCATGCTGTTTAGCCATCACAGCCACTTTACTGCGGCTGCCAGCCTCGCGAGCTACAGAGCGAATTTCCACTGTGCCATTGTAAACCTCGGGTACTTCCAGTTCAAAAAGACGCTTCAACAAACCGGGGTGAGAGCGTGAAACTACTAACTGTGGACCTTTCATAGCTTTGCCTACTTCCAAAAGGAAAACGCGCAGTCTCATACCGGCACGATAACGTTCACTCGCCACTTGCTCACTGGCCGGCATCATAGCCTCGGCACGGCCAAGATCTAAAATCACCTGTTTTTGCTCTACACGCTGAATGACACCACTGATAATGTCGCCTATTTTACCAGCAAATTCATTTTGCACAGCAGCGTTTTCTGCTTCATGCAGACGTTGTAAAATCACCTGTTTAGCTGTTTGAGCAGCAATGCGGCCCACATTCTTTGGCGTAGATTCCACCATTACGATGTCACCGATTTTAGCATTAGGTTCAATCTTTTTAGCTTCCGCTAAGGAAACTTGCACACGCACATCGCTGACTTCTAAAACCACTTCCTTTTCGGCTTCAAAGCTTACCGAACCATTTAAAGGATTAATATGTGCTAACACCTTTTGCCCTTGCTCAAAATTCGTTTTGCGATAAGCAGAGACCAAGGCTGTCTCTACCGCGCCCAAGACAACTTCTTTCGGCAGGTTTTTCTCCGCTGCCAACTGAGTTATAGCGAGCATGAAATCGCTCTTCATTGAATAGTACCCTCCAATATTTTTACAACAAAAAAGTGGGGTTAAGCCCCACTCAAGTTCACATATGTTCTTTTTACCATAGTTATTATAACACGCCTATTAAACTAATGCAAATAATCAAGAAGGAGGCACAACAAAAACAATATGCACACTATCATTAGACTAGATAATAATGATATTATTTATACAGTAAATATTACAGTGAATATTATTGAAGTTATATCATAATTGAGTTACTAAACTTTAAAAGGACAATGCCATGGAACAAGATAAAAAGGCCAAAGCCGAAGAAGAGCAAGATATACCGCAAGCTGACAAAAACAAAAAATGGTGGCAAAAAATTATCACTCGCTTTTTACAGGGCTTATTGATAGTTGTGCCCATCGGTCTTATTGTCTTTTTGATAATTTGGATCTTTGGCTTAATAGACGGCTTTTTGAGCCCTGCTGTAGAATGGACTCTTAATAAATTAAATATTTCCTGGTGGCCGGAAAATTCCGATGGCTTACCGCATTATATCCCAGGCATGGCCTTTATTATCACTTTGGTCATTATCTATCTAGTTGGTCTTCTAGCTTCTAACTGGGCCGGACGTAAAATCGTGAGTTGGTTTGAAAGTATGTTGCGCCGCATACCTTTAGTAAAACAGATTTACGGCGGCGCGCAACAGATTATTAAAAGTGTATCAGGCACTGGACAAGCTGGAACTCTCTCCAAAGCAGCTTTTAGAGAAGTAGTAATTGTAGAATTTCCCCGTCCAGGTATGCAAACTGTAGCTTTTATCACCAACGAAATACGCAGTTCTTCTGGCGTAAAACTATATAATATTTATATTCCTTCAGCCCCATTTATGACTGGCGGCTATTACGAAATCGTCACCGAAGATATGATTACCCGCACCAAAATTACTGTAGATGAGGCTGTACAAATGGTATTTTCTGGTGGCATGATTACCCCCGATGTAGTAACTTTAAATGATGATCTTTTGTTCGGCAATAAAAACGACTATTATGGATACTTAAAATAACAGTTTAAGAAGTTATCCATACTATTAAAGCGGCAATTAAACACACCACTCCTACAATCATGGCGATAAGCCCGCCTATACGAAAAGCCACCGAAGGATTATGGCGGCTTTCTTCCATAAATTTTTTAACATCTTTCATTTGGGCTAAACGTTCCATCTTGCGTTCTTGAGTATGAGTGGCAATTGCTGCGGTGATAAAACCGCCCAGCAAAAAACCAACACCCATAATAAGCAGTATAAAATATACTTGCATTTAGCCCTCCAATGAGCATCTATTAGTTTAAATATACTGCCTAAAAGACAAAAAGTCTAGTTTTTAGTTCTAGCAGTAAAGATTCACAATATTTAAATTTTTTATATATAAAATAAGACTGCAGATACTAAAAAGTGCTACAATAAACAAGATTAATAAGCATAATAGAGGAGTTAATATGGATTTCTTTGAAAGTTTAGGACGTAAGATTACCGACTTTGCTGAAAACACCGGGGATAGAGTAAAAGACTTTGCTGATAGTAATAAGCTAAAATTAGCCATCAATGATGAGGAGGAAAAAATTGAGCAGAGTTATATAGAAGTAGGTAAACGTGTATTTAAGGCCGAGGGAAATAACTCTGACAGTCTTTACAAAGATGAGTTTGCCAATATTCGTGCTGCTTTGAACAAGATATCTGAATTTAATGCTCAGATAAATGCCAACAAGAAGAGGGTGGAAGAAGACGCCGCCGCTCGTAAAAAAGCTACTGAGGAAGCTGAAAAGCAATATCAGGAGGCAAAACCGGTTACTGCTGAGCCATTTGACACGCAAAGTAACACCGATGCTCTCGCCTGCTCTGACTGCGGTAAAGTTTTAGAACAAAACGCCTGTTTTTGCACAACTTGCGGCAAAAAACTTTAAATTCTATATTTCAATCGTAAAAACCACTCTTTTTTGGGTAGTTTTTTATGTTTCTGGCCTAGGTATAAAGTTTTTAACATAGGTGATTTAGTGCATAATGATGAAAAAAATATTGCTTAGTCTGTCAGCTTTTCTTTTACTTATGTCCTCTCTTCTAGTTGCATGTAGTTCAGACAGTAACACAAGTGAGTTATATAGGATATATCAACATGCTCCTTCTATTACAATAGAAGAGACTTATTGGTACTTGGATACGGGAGACAATGGTTTACCATGGTACTGCCTGTATATTAAAGCCAAAAATGACGGTAATAAAAGTATCAAGGAAGTAAAATGGTATTTAGAATATCGCACATCTGGGTTTAAAGGTAACGAAGAAAGTTTTAGTCCACATTATTTAGACTATGTGCAATTAGAATGGTCTCTAGATGGTAATTGGCA
>Ga0123353_10001598_pt1 | contig 27906 bp, 18 predicted proteins | sample TergutLab28metaG_3_FD_92763 | JGI IMG/M metagenome (GOLD analysis project Ga0123353, IMG submission 92763) | Labiotermes labralis P3 segment gut microbial communities from Petit-Saut dam, French Guiana - Lab288 P3 | ecosystem: Host-associated > Arthropoda: Insects > Digestive system > Gut ...
AAACCTCACAAACCGAAGCCGCCATGGCTATCTTCGCCATGAACGCCGCTGGCTGCCTCTGGGCGCTGTTGCGCTTGCTTTTTGGGCGGGTGAGGGTGGTTGTGGGTTGTTCAGGAGGGCCTAACTAGGGTAAGAAATGCTACGCAAAAAGGTTGCCAAAGTGGTGACCTTTTTGCGCGATGAAGGAGGGACAAGCACATGAGAAGAACACTGACCGAAGAGCTGCTTGAAGCCGTCTTTATGCTCTACATCGAGAACGCAGAGGACATCATGGGGGCGTACATCGAGGAAGAAGAACCGCAGCAAAGCCGCAGCGCCTTCTTCTGCCTGCCGCTGCTCTACTTCAGCTACCACATCCACGGCTTCCTCGGGAAAGCCAACCGAAAGGCCATGGATTGGGTGCAAGAAACGCGGCGCAATCGAGTATGACAAGCCCATTTTCTCTGCGAGCAAAGATGAAAAACGTTGACACAGCCCGATTAACTATGCTATACTAAATCCAGTAAATGAATGCGAGGAAAAATTCATGCTGAACACAACCCAGCTGCAGCAACTCAAGCGCACCAACATCAGCAAGGACGCCGGCAAGACAAAGCAGAGAGCCAAGGATCTCTGGAAAGGCTTGAAGCTGGTACAAAGACAAGCAATTAAGGACCTCGCCGGGGTTTCGTCGCAGTCCATCTACAAGGTCTACAACGATGGCGGCATCTCGGTTAAGGTGGCGCTTGCTTTCGCGCAGACACTGAACATCAACCCGCTTTATCTCACCGGCGAGGCGGACGAGCCCGGCGAATGCTCCGATGCCATCGTTCGTGAGTTGCTTCTCAAATATGGTTACCAGAAGCTTGTCGCAGAGATAAAGTTGCCCGAGGTTAAGCCGGAGAAGCGCAAGTACACCCGCCGTGAAAAGCCCGAGGCTGAAGAAGCGCCTGCTGATAGCTCGGATGAAGATGATGCTTCGGCAGAAGGGACAACTGATCTGCCCGACCCTGTTCCACAATTGCCTCCCGGCAGTGACGCTCTGACTGCCGATGATCTGCAGCAGTTGGTTGTCGCGCTGTATGTGCAGGCGAAGGCTGGCATATCCTGCTCGAAGGAAAAGCTGGATCAGATCAAGCTGATTATCTTCTCATGAGGGACTCTACTGTTTCGCCACTCCCGAACGAGACAGCTCGGTCATCCAAAGACAATCAACCGATACTGGAATGCAGCCAACATGGTTGATTGCTTATTTGGGCTTGCACTTTTGTTGCACCTCTGCTATAGTTTTCATAGCGGTGCAAGTTTGGCTCGCGGCTTAACAAAACCGCCCTGGAACTGGTGGTTGCCAAGGCGATTTCGATTTTCAGTTTGTCTGATATATTTCCCCGCTTGCAGATGCCTTGAAAAACGTTTATTATTGGGATTCTTGGGCGGCTCGTTATCTAACACTAGATGCCGTGCGTCTCTGCATCACTATTCCTTCACAAACCTAATAATCCTTAGCTCGAACCCGTGCAGTTCGAACACCTCCGGCACGGGCCCGCGGCCCTCCTCCATCACCCCCGCGAATTCCAGCGGGCGGCAGCCCGCCACCGAGACCGAGCCGCTCTGGCAGTCCTCGCTGCTGTTGTAGACGCGCACCATCAGCCCGTTGCCGTCCTCGGGCACTTTAACTGTCTCAATGACGAAGTTTTCATTGGAAGAGGCCATGAAGGGCGCGCTCTCCATGGGTGCGTCGCCTTGTGTCAGTAAAATCGGGTTGTTGAGGAAATACGCCTCCCGGTAGGTGTCCGCGCCCAGGGGCCCCTCGTGGGGATACAGGGCGTATTCCAGGGTGGTCACGCCGAAGTCCACGTCCCGGCCCGGGCCGCCCCGGGGGGAGCGCAGCAGGTCCATATCCAGGAAGCCGTTTTTGCAGCGGAAGCCGTACTTGCAGTCGTTGAGCAGGGAGACCCCGAAATCGCCGTCGGTGACGTCCACGAACTTCTGGCCGCTCACCTCGAACTGGGCCTTTTCTATAGAATTATTCTCTGTCGTAGCCCGCTTGATATGCCCGAAGGGCAGGTTGAAGCTGGCCTGTGGCCCCATGTGCATGTGGAAGCCCACCCGCAGCATACAGTGCTTGCCGCTGTGGTCGAGCTTGGTGGAGAAGCGCAGCAGGGGCGAGCCGTCCGTGAGGCTGATCTCCTGGGTGATCACGTCCCCGCCGACCCTGTATTCTGCTTTCGCGAAGGCCTTCGCGCCGTCGGTCCCTGTTGAGAAGTACGTGCACCTGGCCGTCTCCTGGGGCAGCTTGAAGTAGGTGGGGGGCTTGATGTCCCAGCAGTCGCCGAAGTCCTGGTACACCTTGAACTCGTTGAGCACGCCATCTTTGGCGATCTCCCGGCCGGACTGCTTGTGGATATACGAGATAATCACGCCGTCCTTGAAGATCACGCGGGCGCAGTCATTCTCAATCACGTCGTGCTTGACCTTCGCGTGGAATTGCGTTATCGCCGGGGCCGCGGCCACGCCCGCGCCGGAGAAGGCCGGGATGCGCAGGTCGCGCCAGGCACTGTCGATTTTCATCAGGCCCTGATAATCGAAGCTGTTGAGGTTTACGGCGCTGCCGCCGCCATAGACCTTTTCGGCCAGCTGCGCGATGCCCTCCTCCAGGCGCCCCGTGATAATCGCGTAGCGCGCGTGGGACTCCTCGTACACCCGGTTGATGGACGAGCCGGGCAGGATGTCGTGGAACTGGTAAAGCAGGACTTCTTTCCAGATTTCGTCCAGCTCTGCCTTCGGTATCGCCCACTCGCCCGCCTGCGCCACCAGCAGCTCATAGTTGCGCAGCAAAAACTCGCATTTGCGATTGTACTTCTTGCTCCTGGCCTGGGTGGTGTAGCAGCCCTGGTGCTTTTCGAGATACAGCTCGCCCCGGTGCTTGGGGTAGCGGCCCTTGTCCTCGTCGGCCAGCTTGCGGAAGAAGCCGTGCATGGTCTCCTGGGTGTATTTCGGCACGCCCTTGAGGTCGGCCATGCGCCGCGCCGTCTCGAAGTGCTCGAAGCCGGGGCCGCCGCCGCCGTCGCCTATGCCGAAGGCCGATACCGCCCGCCGGGAAATCTCGCGCTCCTTGTAGCGCTTCTCGCCCTGGGCCACCATATCGGGCCGCGCGGCGGCGTTGTAGGTGTTCTCGGGCAGCATGTGGGCCAGCACGGGGGTGCCGTCCAGGCCCTGCCAGTGGTAGGTGTGGTATGGGAACTCGTTCACCGTGTTCCAGCTGAGCTTCTGGGTGAGGAAGTAGGGCACGCCGGCCAGGGCCATGGCCTGGGGCCAGCAGGCGGAGTAGCCGAAGCTATCCACCAGCCAGAGGATTTCGGGGTCGAAATCGAACTCTTCCCGGAAGAACTGCTTGCCGTAGAAGAACTGCCGCAGCATGGCCTCCCCGCCCATGAGGTTGGAGTCCGGCTCCACCCAGGGCGCGCCCTGTATCTCCCAGCGGCCCTGCTTATACAATTCTTTCACCTGGGCGTAGAGGGCCGGGTAGTGCTCCTTCATCCACACGTACAGCTGCGCCTGGGAGGCCCCGAACATGCCCTCGGGGTAGGCGCGCAGGTTCACGATCTGGTTGGCGAGGGTGCGCGCGCCCTTGCGCCAGGTCTCGCGTATGGGCCACAGCCACGCGAGGTCCATGTGCGCGTGCCCCTGCGCGCTGTATTCGAATACGTCGGGGTCGTCGTTTTTTGCCTCCAGGTAAGGCTTCAGGCTGTCCCGGTCGCCGGTTTTCAGCGCTTTTTTAACCGCCTCGTAGACCTCCTTTGTGTAGTCGTCCAGGGGGTTGATGTCATAGATCCCCACCAGCACGAAGCAGTCGTAGTACAGCGCGCGCTTCTCGAAGTCGCAGCGGGCCAGGTGCAGCTTGTGGATGGAGTAGCTGGCGAACTGCCCGAGAAAGTAATTCCCCAGCAGGTCGTTGGCCGCCGCGTCGATCCAGAAGTCGATCCTGCCGCTTTCATCCACCAGGTTTTCAATGCGCACCACGCGCTTGCCCGCCACGCCGCCCCGGAAATCCCCGAAGCTGTCGTAGGAGGTGATGCCCTGCGCGGCCTCGCCCTGCTTCGTGTAGACAAGCCCCTCGCCGCCGATGTCCACCAGCAGGCACAGCGCCGGGTCGTTTGGCTCCACGCCGTGGGGCACCTGCCCGGTGACGTGCATCCACGCGCAGTCAAATTTTTGCGCTGTCCACTTTTCGCCAACGTGAAGCCGCCTGTGCTCCCCCGTCTCGCGCTCGGCGAAGGGCAGGGGCTCCCGCGTGAGCCACATCTCGCAGTCGAGCCCGCAGAGCTCCGTGTAGGCCTCGTTGATCAGCCTGTAGATGCCCCGCTGCACCGCGTCGCGTTCCAAGCGCTTGCCGGGCAGCCAGGAGTTTTGCAGGGTGCTCAGCTTGATCCAGGTCTTCTCCCCGAATTTTAAAATATCCGAAACGGTACTCATGATATGCCTCCCTTTTATTAATTACCTAGATTATACAATGGGCGGCGGGGAAATGCAAGCAAAATTTCTTGAGGCCCGAAAGCCGCAACATGCAGGCAACGGCACGAAAACAACTGCCCGACACAAAAAATTTACTTGCCAATTCCCCCACCCCGTGTTATACTAACAAAGCATATTTCAACTGAATCCGGAAAGCGAGTGTGATCCCCTATGGAATGCTGCTGCTTGGACCATACGTCAACCGGCGTTGACGTTACTTTGCTTGAGCCCTGCCTGGAGGCCTACGCGGGCACGAAGGGCAGCCTGATCACCATTCTGCAAAAGGCGCAGGAGCTCTACGGCTACCTGCCCATGGACTTGCTGGCCTATATAGCAAGCAGAATGGGCGTCAAGCCCTCGAAGGTGATGGGCGTGGTGACGTTTTACACGCAGTTCCGCCTGAAGCCCGTGGGCAAACACCTGATCCTGCTGTGCCAGGGCACGGCCTGCCACGTCAACGGCTCGGTGGAGATCGAGCAGGCCATCAGGGAGCAGCTTGGCGTGGCGGAGGGGGAGATCACCCCGGACGGCCTGTTCACCTACAACAACGTGGCGTGCCTGGGCTGCTGCAGCCTCTCGCCGGTGATGATGATAGGCGACAAAACCTACGGCAACCTGACAAAACTCAGCGCGGTGAAGATATTAAAGGAGATTGCGAAGGAGGAGGCGGCGCTAAATGAGAAATGAGAAATTAGAATGCAGAAATAAAGTGACGGTGGGCAGGGGCAGCTGCGGCAACGCCGCCGGGGCATCCGAAATCTTTGAGCTGCTGGAACAGGGCGGCTGCGCGCCGGAGATCACCGGCTGCATCGGCATGTGCTATTTGGAGCCCATCGTCAACGTGGGCGAGCAAATTTTCGTCAAAGTCGACGCGAAAGGCGTTGAAGAAATCCTGAAGCTTGTGCACGGAGAGGACAATAACGCTGCGCGATACGCCATTTCCCGGGAGGACCTGGACAACCTGCGCGGGCAGACCCGCGTGGCCCTGCGCAACTGCGGCGTGATCAACCCCGAGGACATCGAGGAGTATCTCGCCAGGGAGGGCTATCAGGCGATTGAGAAGTGCGTCACGCAGCTGACGCCCGAAGAAGTGATTGAAGAAGTCAAAACCTCCGGCATAGGCGGCAGGGGCGGCGCGGGCTTCCCCACCTGGTTCAAGTGGAACGCGGCCAGGGCCTCCGTCGGCGAAACGTCTCCTGACGGAGCCGTCAAAAAGTACGTCATCTGCAACGCCGACGAAGGCGACCCTGGGGCCTTCATGGATAGAGCGGTGATTGAGGGCGACCCCCACGCGATGATTGAAGGCATGATGATAGGCGCCTATGCCATCGGCGCGGACGAGGGCATCGTCTATGTCCGCGCGGAGTACCCCCTGGCGATTTTGCGCCTTGAATATGCCCTTGCACAAGCCAGAGAAAAGGGCCTGCTGGGGGAAAATATCTTTAATTCAAATTTTAATTTTGACATTCGCATCAAGGCGGGCGCGGGCGCGTTCGTGTGCGGCGAGGAGACCGCCCTCATCGCGTCTCTCGAAGGCGAAAGGGGTATGCCGCGGCTCAAGCCGCCCTTCCCGGCGCAGAAGGGCTACTGGGGCAGGCCCAGCAACATCAACAACGTGGAGACCTACGCGAATATTCCCTGGATTATCAGGAACGGTGGTTTAGCTTTTTCAGCCATGGGCACGGAAAATTCTAAGGGCACCAAGGTGTTCGCCCTCACCGGCAAGATTGCCAAGGGCGGCCTGGTGGAGGTCCCCATGGGCGCGCGCATACGCGACGTGGTATTCGGCGCGGGCGGCGGCATTAAAAATAACAAGGCCTTCAAGGCCGTGCAGATGGGCGGGCCCTCCGGCGGCTGCATCCCCGAGGCCCTGGCCGATACCCTCATCGACTACCGAACCCTGGCCGCCACGGGGGCCATCATGGGCTCCGGCGGCATGGTGGTGATGGACGAGACCACCTGCATGGTGGATATGGCCCGCTTCTTCCTGGATTTCACCGTGAAAGAAAGCTGCGGCAAGTGCGTGATGTGCCGCGTGGGCAACCAGCGCCTGCTGGAGATCCTCGATAGAATCTGCGAAGGCGAAGGCCGCGAGGGGGACATTGAGCTGCTCGAAGATCTCTCGAAGCAAATTTGCGCGGGCTCGCTGTGCGCCCTGGGCCAGACGGCCCCCAACCCCGTGCTCACCACGATACGCTATTTCAGGAACGAATACGAAGATCATATTCTTCACAAAAAATGCACCGCCCACCAGTGCAAGCCCCTGCTGACCTACTCGATAGACGCAGAAAAGTGCACGGGCTGCACCCTGTGTTCGCGCAAATGCCCGGTGGGGGCGATCACCGGCGCGTTGAAACAGCCGCACGTGATCGACCCCGAAAAGTGCACCAAGTGCGGCAAGTGCGCGGAGGTGTGCAGGTTCGGGGCGGTGGTGGTGGACTGATGAACCGCATCGAAAGCCTGCGGCGACACATCGACGCCGCCCTCCTCCCCATGCCCGACCCTTTCGAGCGCCGCTGCGCCTATGTGCACCTCTACGGCGTGGCCCAGTTTTGCGCACTGATCGCCATGAAACGCGGCGAGGATGCCGAGCTTGCGACCATGGCGGGTATGCTGCATGATTACTATGCATTTAAGCACATGGACCCGGAAAATCACGGCCCAAAGGGCGCGTTGCTGGCCCGGGAGGTCCTGACTGAACTGAGTTTGACCAGTGATGAAGAGACAGACATGATCTGCACGGCCATCCACAGCCACAGCGACAAGGACGGCCGCTTCGACGCCTTCACGGAGATCCTGATCGACGCCGACGTGATGCAGCACTGCCTGTATGACATCACAATGCCCGTGGCGCAGCGGGAGATGGACAGGTTCCAAAGCCTGATTGAGGAGTTTTGCCTATGAACTTCAACCATGAGCGCTACGAAAATTGCCTGCGCTGCGCGGGCGTGGGCGAGGATGTCGTCGCGCAAATCGTGAACGTACCGTATCAGGCCAGCGAGGACGAAAAGCAGGACAGCGCGAACTACTGCGCGGCGGTGATGGCGAAATGCGACGAGCTGCTGGACTTTGACGTTATCTCAGAAGCGATGCTGGAAAGGGCCTGTTGCAAAGATGGCTTTCATTTGAAGAACTCACAGAAAGTGGCGAAATGGCACGGGAACCAGCCGCTTGAAAAAAAGCTGAAGGCGCTGGGCAAGAAAAAGTGGATGGGACATCCCGTTCTGACCGGGGACGGCGATATTTTCACCGGGCACTGCGCGGGCAGCGGGTCCCCGGAGGACCTGAAGTGCTCCTGCTGGTGCTTCGACGGCGCTTTGCCCGAGCAGGGAAAAATGCCGCAGAGCTACTGTCTGTGCTGCGCGGGGCATTTCCGTTATCACTACCAGGTCGCGCTGGACGTGAAGCTGCGGGTGAAGGAGATCGTGAGCTCCGTGTTCGGCGAAACGCCGCAGCACTGCTCATTTTTGTTCGAGATCGTGGAATAGAGTAAAAAGGAATCACATGAAAGTCATCCTCATCAGCATCCTGGCCAGCGTGGTGGGCACGGCCCTCGGTGGCCTGCTGGCGGCCATACTGGGCAGCAAATCGGAAAAGCTGACCGGCCTTGCACTCTCCTTCGCCGGCGGGGTGATGACCAGCATCTCATTTCTTGAGCTGTTGCCGGAGGCCGTGGAGCATTCGAGCATGTCGGTCACCGTGGCGGGCCTGGTCGCGGGCGTCGCGGGTGTGCTTGGATTGAGTTACCTGCTGGATAGGATCACGCTCGCCGGGCGTGAGCAGCCAAAGCTGCACGAGACCTACCAGGAGCTCTACCACGAGGGCGAGTTGCTGGCGCAGAAGAAGAACTACATGCGCTCCGGGCTGCTGATGCTATGCGCCATCGCAATTCACGACATTCCGGAGGGCCTGGTGATCGGCGCGACGGGCCGGCACGACATCGCGCTGGCGGCCACGCTCGCCCTGATGATCGCCGTGCACAACGTCCCCGAAGGCGTCGCCATCGCCGCCCCGCTGATCGCGGGCGGCATGAACCGCTGGAAGGTCTTCCTGATCACGGTGGTGGAGGGCCTGCCCTCCGTGGCGGGCGCGCTGATCGGCTACTATGTGGGCGGCGTCTCCGGCACGGCGGTCGCGCTGTCCCTCTCGGTGGCCGCGGGCGCGATGCTTTACGTGGTGTTCGGCGAGATCCTGCCGCAGTCCATCGTCATGCGCAAGGACCGCGCGCCGACCATCGTGCTGCTCGTGGGCATCGTTGTAGGGATGCTGATGACGAAGATATAATAAACGCTTTAATTTACGGGCGGCAAGAATGCCGCCCCTACAGGAGGACCGACCATGGCAGCTATCACACTGAAAATTAACAATATCGAGCTCACCGGCGAAGCGGGCCAGAGCATCCTGGACGTCGCGCGGGCGGTGGGGATAGACATCCCCACCCTCTGCCACGACCCCCGCGTGGAGACCTACGGGGCCTGCGGGCTTTGCGTGGTGGAATGCGAGGGCACGCCGAAGCTCCTGCGGGCCTGCTCCACTATGGCGGCGCAGGGCATGGCGATCAGCACCGATACGCCGCGCGTGCGGGAAAACCGGAAGGCCGCCCTGGAGCTGCTGCTCAGCGACCACACGGGGGACTGCCGCGCGCCCTGTATGCTGGCCTGCCCCGCGCAGACCGACTGCCAGGGCTACGTGGGCCTCATCGCCAACGGGGCGCACCATGAGGCCCTGAAGCTGATTAAAGAGAAGATACCCCTCCCCGCCTCCATAGGCCGCGTGTGCCCCCATCCCTGCGAAACGGCCTGCCGCCGCACCCTGGTTGAAGAACCTATTTCGATTGCGGCGCTGAAGTCTTTTGTTGCCGACATTGATTTGCATGGCGAGGCCTACACCCCCGCAATCGCCTCGGAAACCGGGAAGAAAGTCGCTGTCATCGGCGGCGGGCCGGGGGGATTGACGGCAGCGTATTTCCTGCGCATACAGGGCCACGCCGTCACGATCTTCGACGCGATGCCCGCCATGGGCGGGATGCTGCGCTACGGCATCCCGGAGTATCGCCTGCCCAAGCAGCTGCTCCAGGCCGAGATCGGCCTGATCGAGAAAATGGGCGTGGAGATGCAGAACAATGTCAAAATCGGCTGCTGCGTCACCCTGGACGAGCTGCGCGACAAATACGACGCCGTGGTGGTGGCCGTGGGCGCCTGGACCAGCACCGGCCTGCGCTGCCCCGGCGAGGAGCTCGAGGGCGTGGTGGGCGGCATCGATTTCCTGCGGGAGTGCACGAAATATGACTTTACGGGCAAAAACGTCGCGATTGTGGGCGGCGGCAACACCGCCATGGATGCCTGCCGGACGGCGGTTCGCCTGGGCGCTTGTGAAGTCTATAATATTTACAGGCGCACCAAGAACGAGATGCCCGCCGAAGCGATCGAGATCGCCGAAGCCGGGGAGGAGGGCGTCATCTTCAAGAACTTGACCAACCCCATCGAGGTGGTGGGCGAGGGCGGGAAAGTGAAAGCCGTGCGCCTGCAGGTGATGGCGCTGGGCGAGCCCGACGCCTCCGGCCGCCGCAGCCCCGTGCCCGTGCCGGGAAAAGAAGAATATATCGAAATTGACACCATGATCGTCGCCATCGGCCAAAAAACTGATTTCCTTGGCCTGGAGGGCATTGAAAAAACCCGCTGGGGCACGATCCTTGCCGACGAGCAGAGCTTCCTGACCAACATCGAGGGCGTATTCGCCCTGGGCGACGCCACCAACAACGGCGCGGACATCGCCGTCACCGCCATCGGCGAGGCCAAGCGCGCCGCCGGGATGATCGATAAATATTTGCATGGCGAGACGCTGGGCTATGCGCCGGAATTCTTCGTGAAATCAGAGAAGACAGCCGAGGATTTTGCCGACAGAGAGCCCTCTGCGCGTGTAAAAATGCCGCATCGAAGCCCGGAAGAGCGCAGGCAGGATTTCAGGGAGATCAACCTGGGCCTGGGCGAGGACGAAGCCAAGCGCGAGGCCGCGCGCTGCCTGGAGTGCGGCTGCATGGACTACTTCGAGTGCAGGCTGATCGATTACGCCAACCAGTATGGGGTGCAGCCCGAGAAGTACAAGGGAAAAACGCACACATACGAAAAGAAGGACGCCCATCCCCATATCCGCCGCAACCCGGAGAAGTGCATCCTGTGCGGGCTGTGCGTGCGCGTGTGCGAGGAGACCGTGGGCGCGGCGGCCATCGGCCTGGTGGACAGGGGCTTCGGCACCGTCGTCAAGCCCGCCCTGGAAAAAGACCTGCGCGGCGCCGGGTGCGTCTCCTGCGGCATGTGCGCGGCCCTGTGCCCCACCGGCGCGCTGGCGGAGGTCCAGCTGACCGCCAAGCAGGTGCCCCTCAAGGAGGAGTACAGCGAGGCCACGTGCCCCCACTGCGAGCTCGCCTGCAAGGTCAAGCTGGCCAAGCGGGGCGATCTGCTGCTGCGCGTCCTGCCCGGGGACGAGAACGTTCTGCTGTGCCAGAAGGGCCGCTTCGGCATGGGCGAAAACCCGCAGCTGATTGACGTCCCCGAGGACATTGAGGCGCAATACCTGGAGCGCATCGCGGCAAGGGCAAAGCCTTTACAGGCCCCGCAAAGTGTTGCGTGAAGCGCGCTTCACTGACATAAATTGTCAAGAGAATCCCTTGCCTTTGTGGCAAGGGGTTTGCTATTCCCTAAAAGAGCCTCTGCGATGCCTCTGCCGCCGAGAGCAGTTAGCCGCGTGAGCGGCTGAGCGCTTTCGGAGACAGAGGCATCGTAATATGCTTTTTCAGAGCAAGACAGCCCTCAATACCCCTTCGCCTTCAAATCAACAACAACAGCCGCGTAGAACGCCCGTATGGTCGTCGCCCCGAGGACGGGCTCGATGGCGAAGTCGGAGCGGCGGAAATCGACCTCGTCCAGGTGGGAGACACCGCGGCTGCCCGTGCCGCGCAGCACGCCCCGGAAGTTGGTCCATTTCGCCGATTCCACCGTGACCATGCCGTCGTTGGCCCCCTCGACGTCCCGGATCACCGCCGAGGTCAGGGCCAGGATGATGTCGTTCGCGGGCATGGGCAGCTCGCCCGCGAAACTCTGGTAGTACACGCCGTCTTTATCCGGGTTTTTTTGGTTGAACGCGGCCATATAGCCCGTGTTGAGGCTGGTGATTCCGGCGTAGAAATCCGGATGCCTGTCGCCCCATACAAATCGAATGACGTTCGCGGCCACGCCCACGCCCCGCAGCAGGAAGGCCGGCACCAGCTGCGTGATGAGGTCCATGGACTTCGAGCCCCCATTGGGCGTGGAGACCATAGTCAGGCTGGCGACTTTATCGGCCATGCCCAGGCTGCTAATCATGTAGCGCGCTTCCAGGCCGCCCTTCGAGTGCGCGATGATGTTCACCTTGTCGGCCTTCGTGGCCGCGAGAGTTCTTTCTACAGCGGCTTTCAGGTCCGCCGCGCCCTGTTCGATGCTGCACCAGCCGTCCGTGCCCCCGTAGTAGATGCGCGCGCCGCGGTCGGTCAAATAGTGGGGGATGCGCCCCCAGTAGTTGATCACCACGTTGATGTCGCGGAAGCCCGCGCCGTGCACCAGCACGATGGGATACTTCGTGGCGCACTCGGTGGTCGCGGCGTTCGCCGCCGGCGCGAAAATCGTCGCCGCCAACAGGACCGCAGCGGCCATCGCAAGCAGCCGTTTTGCCGTTCTTCTTGTGTTGTTCTTTTTCATGCTCATCATCCTTTCTTGGGTTCAATAATTGAGAAAGCAATACCGGATCACTTCATTTTCATCGCCGTGACAGATGCCGAACACACGCACCGCCGCCTGCAGCCTCTCCTGTTCCATGGATTCTCCTCCTTCCGGGCTATTTTAGCACAACTTTTGCAAAAAAGCAAACTTTATTTGGCATCGAATCGCGCGTGGCCTTCCAAAATCTGTGAGCGCCGCGCCCATACGGGAAATTCTTAACATGCAAGCAGCTTTAAGCATTGACAGCTCTCCTTTTACGGTGCTAAGATGGTTGTGCGGCAGCTGGCCGCTTTAGGCGGGGAGGAAAGCAGGATAGATATATGATGGTCCCGGAACTGTTCCTGGACGAATATCTCGAGGACGAGGCCTTCGTGGATGAGCTGCTCGGCCTGGTGGAGAGACGCGCGCCCCGGCAGGCCTTGCCCCCGGCGCGGCGCGCGGGGGCAGGGCGCGCGGTGGCGAGGGCCTCCGGCGCGCTGTTCTATACGGTGCTGCTGCTGGCCTGCGTGGCCGCGCTGTTCTACGGCGCGGGCGGCGGGGAGGCGGGCGCGAAGCCCATCGCGGGCTTCTACATCTTCAACGTGAAGACGGGCAGCATGCAGCGCGTGCTCCCGCAGGGCTCCCTCGTGCTGGTGCAAAAAACAGACCCGGATAAAATCGAGGTCGGCCAGCACATTACCTTTTTCACCGACGGCAGGCACGACCCCACGACGCATACGGTCTTCGCCATCGCGGAGGACTTCGAGGGCAGCGGCACGCGCGGCTTCGAGACCAGGGGCTCGGAGAACAACGCCTCCGATTTCGAAATCACGCGCGCGGAAAACGTGCTGGGCGTCGTCAGATTTAGAATTCCCCTGCTCGGCCGGGCGCTGCAATACGTGAAGGACCACCCGCAGCTGGTGCTGCTGTGGTTCGGCGGGCTGCTGGCGCTGTCATTTTTCCTGCGCATCGCCTTCGGGCCTAAAAAGGAGCCCGAAAAAACAGGGGATAACCCCGGGTTTATCCGGAGGAATACCTCCGGATAAATAAAGCAAAAAAACAAAAAAAGCAAAAAGGGAAAAGGAAAGAGGAGAAAAAAATGAAAAGCGCAAACGGGAGACGGCTGCTCTCGCTGGCCGCCGCATTCGCCGTGGTGGCGGCCATGCTCGGCGGCACATGGGCCGCCTACGTGAAGTTCGACCAGGCCACGGGCCGCGCGCAGGGGAACGGCGCGCTGGCGCTGGCCAACCTGGTGGAGAGCTTCGAGGACAAGAGCAACTGGAAGGTGACAGACCCGCCCCTCAAAAAGGAGATTCGCGTGGAGAACCTCGGCGGGACCTCCCAGTTCGGCAGCGACGACTATTCGGACATCTACACGCGCATTTCCCTGAAGGAGTACATGGACGTCAGCCCCATGACCTACAGCTACTTCGCAGAGGAGGGCCAGGACGCGCCCAGCCTGTTCCTCATCCAACGCACGGACGGCCTGTTCGTGCGCTTCGACGGGAGCCTGGACCCCGCCGACGAGAACGACCTGGATACGATTAAGGGCGACGCCCTCTGGGATAAGGTCGCGGACGACGGCGCGGCCAGTGCCTACGTGCAGGCACTGACAAAGGGCGACTTCGTCCTGGCGAGCAGCGTGGAGGACAAGCTGACGGGCGTCTCGTACTGGTATGTCCGCACGGGCGCCAAGAGCCCCAACGGCCGGTATGGCCGCGTGTTGCCCGTGGCGCGCGTCGCCTCGCAGTCCTATACCGTGGACGAAACGCCCCTCATCGATCACGAGCTCATCGCCGGGAAGGACTACGGCCACTACGATGCCGACCACGAGACCGGCGCGGCCATCGAATGCGGCTTCACCGAGCACAGCTGGGGGGAGGGCCTCTCCGACGCCTTCCGCGCGTATGTCTCCTGGCAGCTGGACGCCGATACGATTCTCTATTCCGACTGGATTGAGGCGGGCGGCAAGTCCGTCAAGAAATGGATCCTCGACGACAGGGCCGGCGCGGACGCCTGGGCCTACTGGGGCGCCGCCGTGCCGCCGGGCGAGGGCACGAAGAACCTGCTGCGCGGCGTGAAGCTTGAGCAGCAGCCGGACGGCGACTTCCTCTACGTCGTCCACGCCGATATGCAGGCGGTGGACTACGCGGGCCTGGACGCCTGGGAGGGCGACAACGATAACATCGTGGCCGCCCTGCGCGGCGCGGCGCAGGCTGATTACATCGAAGTCGGAGGCGTGCCCGTCATCCAGGTTGCCAATATGCCGTTCGATCCAGAGGGCCTGACCTTCACCCTTGTCAGCGGCGGCACACGGACGGACCTGACCGGCCTGGTCAGCTTCACGCCCAACCCCATCCCGATGGGCACCGCTATCGTGTACGCGACCAGCATCTTCGATGAGAACCATATAGGGGAAATCTCCCTGGTCAACGGCATGATGGATCCCGGGAGCCCTTACTGGCCCAACGACCCCCAACCGGACGACCTCGGCGTGCCCGTTGCCCGCGTGGGCCGCGTGCTCAAGGCGGTTGACGCGAAGGACACCTCCGACTGGCTTGAGATCGCCACCATCACCATCCTGGGGACCCGCTACAGCCTGATCCTCCGGGTGGATGAGATCGGCACCGGCAAAGCGGCGGCCGCCTACAGCGGCAGCGACCAGCAGGCGGCCATCAACAGCTTCATGAAGAGCACAGGCAAACTGGCCGCCGATTCCCCCATCCGCTCGAATTCCATAAAAAACACCGCTATGGACTGCCCGGGCGTCCACGGCAGCATCGACGGCGGCACAATCAGCCAACCCACCCCATTTAATTACAACAATGGCCTGGCGGCGGACGACATCGCCTTCGCGCTGAATTATGCCGAGGCCTCGCAGTTTTGCAGCTGGGGATCAAACGTGAAGGCCCAGTACAGCTACGGCCTGCTGGGGGCCCCGGGGCCCAGCTACTGGCTGCGCACGCCCGACGGCTCGAACGTGGCCTTCGTGGACGGCACCTCCACGCCCAACGCGGGTGCGCTGGCTTCCGTAAATCCCTCGGGTAACAACAAGCCCTACCGCCCGGCCATCTGGGTCGATTCAAAGCTCTTCGGCGACCAGATGGCCCCAGTCATCGTCGTCGCGTAGGAGGGCTCATACATGGTCAGCTTCATACGCGCCCGGCGCAAGCCCCTCGCCCTGCTGGCGGCCCTCGCCACGGCGGTGTGCGTCCTCGGCGGCACATGGGCCTGGGCCGACAGCACCCAGCACAGAACCAACATCGCCACCGGCGGTGAATCCTCGCTGCGCGACGTCGCCCTCGTGGAGAGCTACGAGCAGCCGGAGAACTGGGCGGCGGGCCAGGTGCTGCCCAAAAAAATCTGGGCGAAGAACAACGGCGCTGGCGAGGTCTATGTGCGCATACAGCTCAGGGAGTACATGGACGTGGCCCGGATGGACTACACCTACACACCGGAGTATCTCATGCTGCACAGCGACGGCTCCTTCGTGGCCGCCGGGAGCGCCGCCGCGCTCAAAGGCTGGCTTTCGGCCAACTACCCCGGCCTGCCCGTTTCCGACGCCCAGATTGTGCCATATAAGGCCTACAACGACACGGAAACGCGATATTATTACGCCACGGACGCGGCCTCCATCCACAACGGCGTCTACGGCAAGAAAATGATTCTCGGCTTCACCGCCTCCGGGAACTATACCTCGCTCGTTCCCGGCGTAGCCCGCGCGCCCTGCAATCCCGCGCGGGAGGCGCACCCCGCGGGCGAGTGCCTCTACACGCCCCACCTGTGGAGCGCGGCCTCGGCGGACCCCTTCCGCCAATATGTTGCGTGGACGCTGGGCGCGCAGATTGTCAGGCTCAGCGCCTGGGACGGCAAGCCCACAGACCAATGGATTTTGGACGACAGCGATGCCGAGGGCTGGGCCTACTGGGGCCGCGCCCTCTCGCCGGGCGGCTCCACCGCGATGCTCATGGAATCCATGGAGCTCATCCAGGCCCCCGAGGGCAAGTTCTATTACGCCGTCCACGTGGACATGGACGCGGCGGACAAGTTCGACCTCGCGGATCTCTTCGCGGGCGCCCCGGCGAAGGTGCTTGCGGCGTATGGGATTGCGCAGGATTGAATGGCGCACAGTCTGTAGAGGTGGCTTTCCAAGCCACCCGGGCGGCAAGAATGCCGCCCCTACAGCAATATTTTACAGGAGGCCCCCCATGAAAACCGGCGTGAGCGCCCCCGCGCGCGGCTGGCGGCTGCTTTGCGCGGCCGCGCTCGCGCTGGTTTTCGCGCTTTCCGCCGCCATGGCGGGCACCCTGGCCTGGAGCGACCTCTTCCAGCACCGCACCGGCGCGGCCGCGGGCCTGCGCCACCCAGGCGCTCCCTCCGATTTCACGGGCCTGGCCGTCACGAACACGGTGGAGAACCACGACGGCAGCGCCCTCACCCCCGCGCAGGCGGCGCTGCCCTTCTCCTATACGATCACCTTCGATGCCGGGGGCGAATACCCCCTGCAAATCGGCGAAAGCCGTTCAGTCATACGCAATGAAAGCAGCTTCACCCTGCGCCACGGCCAGTGCGCCCTTATCGGCGGCCTGCCCGTGGGCACGGTGTATACCGTCATTCAGACTGTCAGCGCCGGGTACGCCGTCAGCGGCACGAACCACCACGGAAATCTGCCCCCCGGCGGTATCACGGCCTCCTTCGTGAATACCTTCGGCCGCCCGCCGGAATCCGGCCCGGCGGTGCTTGCCCTGCGCAAGCTCGTGGCCGGGGCGGGGGACCTGCACCAAAGCTTCACCGTCGATGTGACCATTGACGGCATACCCCTCACCGTCACGCTCAGGCACGGCGAGACCCGCGAGCTCGACCTCCCCTGCGGCGCGCTCTACGACGTGCGTGAGCGCGGGCACGGGGACTACATGGGCCGCGTGGAGCGCGGCTTCGGCACCGGCACCGGCGGCAGGCTCCCCGCCGTCATCACGAACGACTATTTTGGAGCGCAGGAAAAAACTAGGGCAGCCACAACCACAATATCCATGCCCAGCACGGCAATAAGCGCAACCACAACAATGCCGGCGAGTACAACAGTGCCTGCGGCATCCACAGCCAGCACAACAGACGATACCAGTACAACAAGCGCACCCACCACAGCCCCCGCCACCTCGGGCAGCACCGGCAGCGTCAGCCTCGCCGGCACCACCGTCAACAGCTTTCTCACCGCCGAGCAGGGCAATACCTCCCCAAAAACGGGCGTCCCCATGCGCATGGGCCTGCTGCTGTGCGTGGCCGGGCTGTGGATGGCTGGCACCTACTGCGGCTGCAGGCTGTTCAGGAAGGAACGGGCGTAACCACCCGGCGGGCCTCCCCCGCATGGCCCCCCCCCTGCGTCAATGCTCCCTCGGAGACCGAGGCTGTCCCCCCTCGCGTTGTGCTACGACCGCGCCTTGCGCCTGCGCTTGCCCACGCCGCCGAACCCGATCAGCGCGGCGCAGCCCACCAGGGCCGAACCGCCCGCCGTGGCCAGCAGCAGGGTGTAGGTGCTCACGCCCGCGTGCGGCAGGGTGAGCGTGTAGTTCATGAGCACCAGGCCCTCCGCGTCGTCCGCGTAGAACGCGGGCGGGAGCATGTCGCCCCGGGCCACGATGACGACCTGCTCGCCCGGGGCCGCGCCCGTGTCCACGCGGACCAGCCACTGGCCCAGGGGCAGCTGGTAATCCGCACGGGTTCTCGTCTCCGCCAGCATGTAGTCCCCGCTGCCGAGCGGCCCGAACTCCACCAGGCCGCCGCTGCCGCTGGCCGCCTCCCTGTAGGGGTTCTCATAGTCCCAGCAGTTGCCCGGCTCGCCGGTGGCCAGCTCACTGTGACCATCCGGGCCGTGGTAGGGGTTGCCGCACTTATACAGCTTGAACTCCACGCCGGCCAGGGGCTCCGTCGCGCTCCCCGCCTTGCCCTTCTTGATGAAGGAGAAGGGGACGCCCTCGTATCGGTTGGTGAAGGCGGCGTAGTCCGGGTGAGGGGCGCCGCCATCGCTGCCGGATATGTGGAAGAATTCGGGCGGGGCGGCGTGCAGCCCCGTGCTGTCCTCGGTGACGACGACCCTGGCGATGTACACGTTGTTGCTGTATCGCCAGTCTGCGTCATCCGCGTCCGGCCGCTCGGTGATTCTGTAGTAATAGGTATCCACCCGCTCGATGTCCCCGATACGGAAGACCCCCGGGCCCCATTTCGCCGCGCCCTCCACGTAGGTGAGGACGCTGCCGGGAACGGTGATGGTCAGGTTCGGGGTGGTCCTGAGACGGCCGTCCGGCAACGGATCGCCGTTTTCGTTGAGGACCTCCTCCAGGTCGAAGGTGAACTCCTTGTCCGTGACGTCTATGCCCCGGATGTACTTGCGCACCGGGAGCTCAATGTAAGTCGGGTCCTGCCTGTAAGTGTTGATGAACTCGATCGCATCGCCGGTGGGTTCCGCGCCCCCGGCGGCGGCGTAGGTCACCGTCACCTTCCTGTCGAGCCCCACCGCCGCCGCCGCGATGAAGCTGGCCGTGGAATACGTCCAATTGGGGTCCGTGCCCGGGAGCTCGGTGACCAGGTAGTAATAGGTCACGCCGGGCTCCAGGCCCTCGAGCTCATAGGTCCAACTGCCCGCGGGGCGCTGGAAGGTCTCGTCGAAGGCGTCGGGGTTCGGCCAGGCGCCGGTATCCGTGGCGCTCTTGATGCGCAGGACGCGGAAGGCGAACAGCGTGCCCGTGGGCGGGGTTTTGCCGTTCACGGTCTTCTTGCCCTCGATTTCGGCCTCGATGGCACGGTCAAAGTTGTTGGTGTAGGTCACAAAAACTATGGGCTGGGCGGAACTGACGACGTCTACAGCGCCCATGCGAATCCGCCCCTCGGGCTCCGTGACGGTGTACCCGTCGCCCGAATAGTCGCCCTCGGTGACGGTGTAGGCCGTGCCGAGAGGGATGCCCGTGAACAGGGTGCTCTGGCCGTGCCCCAGCGTGAAGGCACTGCCGTCGGCGTAGTCCGCGCCGTCCCGCCGGATGGCGTCGGAGGGGGGCGTGAAGCTGACCCGGAAGGTGAACGCTTTGTTCGGGTCGGCGCCGTCGCCGGTCACGAGCTTTTTCAGTGTCAGGCTGCCGCCGTCGGATTCGCAGTTGACGGCGGTGAGCCCTATGTGCGCCCGGCCGATGACGCCTGTATTTTCAAGCCGCCACAGGCCCATGTCCCGCAGGGTGAGCTCACCTTCGGGCATACCCGGGTAGGGCTCCTCATAGATGCGCGTGTATTCGGCCACGCCATTGGCCTCGCTCTTTTTGTAGGCCCAGCCGCCGTTCACGATCACGATGTCGCCGCGCTGCCACACCGCGCCGCCGGGGCCCGTCCACGGGCCTCCCCAGAGGTACATCTCGCCGTCCAGGCACTCCACATAGATGGTCCCTATGGGCTCGTAGCCGCTTGGCGCGTTCTCGGTGATCTTATATTTTCCGTTCGGCTGCGGGAAATCGATGACGAAGCGCCCGGCGTCGGCGCTGTCGGGCCGGATCGTCTCCGCGCCGTAGGCCGTCCCTTCGATCCCCGCCACCGTGAAGGTCACGCCTGGCAGCGCTTTGCCCGCGGCGTCCACCTTGCGCAGCTCCAGCCGGTAGTCGGGCTTCTTGTCCCTGGCTTTCACCAGCACGTCGACGTCCTGTTCGTCATAGGAGATCACGGCGCGCAGGTTCTGCGTGCCGGGCACGTAGTTGGCCTGGTCCGTGTCCGGGTCGTGCCGGTCCACCACGGTGATCGTGCCGTCGGCGGCCAACGTGATCCAGAAGGGCGTGGGGTCGTGGGCGTAGCCGTCCGGGGGCTTTAGCTCCTCGAGCCGGTATTTGCCCGGCGGCAGCTCGATAATGTCGTGCCCGGCGGGCAGGCCGCAGCCCGCCACGGGGCAAACAGTGGCCGGCGGCGGCGGCACGGGGTCTGTCCTGTTGTCCGGGCCGTGGCCCACCAGCAGGTTGCCGCCGAAGGCCTCCCCGCCTCCTGTGAAGTCCCCGTCACCGCCCGTGGACGAGTTCATGCGCAGCACGGCGTACATCGCGCCCGTCCAGTAGTCGATTTTCAGCTGCGCCGCGCCCTCCAGGATGCTCTTCCGCATCAGCTGCGGGGTGAAGGGCAGGGGATTGCCGCCCTCGTCGTATTTTTCCGCCTTCAGCTTGGCGCGGTCGTCCCCCTCGTACACGTTGACGACCTTGAAGGAGAAGACCGTTGTGGAGGTGGTGCCGTCTACCGTGGTCGTTGTGCCCACCTCGCCGGGGGCGAGCTCGTCGGACAGCGCGCCGGTGGCGGGGCTGCGGGTGAGGTAGACTCGCACGGTGTCCGTGTAGGTGATGTACCACTTCCCGCCGGGCACGAGGGGCACGGTGTTCGCCGGGGCGCTGATCTCCTCGAGCAGGTAGCTGCAGCCGGGCGTGAGGTCCTGCAGGAAGGTCTCGCCGCCCATGCCGCGTGGCGAGACCGTCTCGGGCGTGCCCGCGGCGGCGGGGGGCGTGCAGGTGAGGTTGTTGTATTTCGTCAGCCGGAACACGCAGCCGTCCAACGTGGTCAGGTAATCCAGGTCGTAAAGCATCTTGACGATATTCAGCTTCGCCCTGTAGTCGACGACCTCCACCCAGGCGTCGTCCTCGTCGCCGCGCCAGTCTAAGCCGTGCTCGGGGCTGAGGTAGACCGTGTTGTGGTAGGTGCCGGGAGCCAGGTCGGCGCGCCGGGCGCAGAACTCGAAGCTGCCCCCCCTGGGCACGAAGATGTGCGCCTTGGCGGCGGCCACGGGCGGCCGGGCGGCGTTGGGGTAGAGCTGGGGGAGCCTGCCGTTCGGGGCCATGGGGCTCGTATCAAGCCTTTGCCAGGGCGGCGTCTTGCCCGTATCGCAGATGTGCAGGTCGCGGGCCGCGCTGAAGGCGCCATCCGTGCGGGAGAGCGTCGGGCGCACCTCCACACGGCTGAGCATACGGCCGGCGCTGTCATACTCTTCGTAGTAGTCGTGCACATAGACCACCTGCACCTTGTTGTAGCCTATGTCCGCGTGCACGGGGTATTTGCCCGGTGCCGTCACCCAGATTTCGCCCCTGTCCGTGTCCTCCGGATTGCGTATGCTCCAGCCGCTGCCGCCCATGGCCGCCTTGGCGTTCGCGCCCCTGCAAGTGCTGTCCTCGATATACGTGCCGTTTTGCAGGTCGTTTGGCGCGCCGGAGTCCACGGTGCGGTAGTTGTTCCCGCCGGACGCGGTGCTGGCCGTCGTCTCGGCGATGATATACCTGCTCCCGGTGCCGGTCAGCGCCGTCCCGAAGGCGTAGCTGCGGTTCACAGTGCTTGCGGCGGCGGCGTTGTTGAGGCTCAAAATCTTACTCTTGTAGTTGCTGGAGCCCTCCATGTCCACGCTTGACCAGCTGTTTGTGATGTTGACCCTGTCCGCCCCGGCGTACATGTGCCCCACCAGGCCGCCGGGGTAGCCGGTCGATGTGATCAGCTCTCCCTCGGCGATGCAGTTGTTTATGTTCAGGGTGGTCGCGTCCACGACGATCGCCAGGCCGCCCACGAACGTGGACGAGAGGCTGGCGTTGACGGCAACCTCGGACATATTGACGGTGTTCCCGTTGCGGGCCCACACGCCGCCGGCAGACTGGTTTGCCCCGCTGACCGCAGTGGTGATGTTTACGCGGCCCTTTTTGATGTCTGTTACATTGCCTCCCTTTACGTCGCCGATCCCGAAGAAGCCGTACCTGGGGCTGTCGCCCATATACTTGAAGCCGATGTGGAAGCGCTCGAGCTTCAGGTCGTTGCCGGAGAACCAGCCGATGCCGTAGGCGCTCTCCACGATGCCCGTATTCTCAAGGATGACGCCGTCCTGGATTTCGATGTTGTATGCCGTGGTGCCGCCGGAGAAGGTGCCGAAGGCCATCAGCTCGCCCTGGTCAGCCTGGATGCGCGTGCCCTCGAGCACACGCACGTCGCTGATCGCGCAGGCGTAAATATCCCCGGCGATGGCGGCGGTGGGGAACCAGTCGTTGCTCGCGGCGTTGGTCACCGTGATGTCCGCCGCGACGTCCACGCCGCATAGGGCGTTGTCCGCCGTATCGATGGTGCCCGCGATGAACCCGGTGTGCACGCGGCTTGCCGTGTTGTAGGGGACGGTCAGCTTTCCCTGGGCAAAGACATTGCGCAGCTCGCTGCGCTCGAGCTGCGTGGAGACCGCGCCCGCGTTTGCGGTGCGCCCTGCGGGATAGATGATGTCCAGGTGTTCGAGCTTCAGGTTATACAGGGCTGCGCCGTTGGAAATAACCCCGAAGACCGACGCATTAAGCTTAGCGGGCACATCCTTGCTCTCGCCCCGTATGCTGTAGCCGCCGCCGTCCAGTACGATGCCGCCCAGGTTGATGGAGGTCCAGGCGGCCGCCGCCCCCGCGCTGCTGGGCAGGACGATGTCGTTCATCAGCTTGGCTTTTTTGACGGCCGTGTTGTTGTGGAGCCCCTGCAGCTGCGCTAAGGTCCGAATCTCCACCCCCGTGACGCCGTCAATGTCCTCCGGGTGCACCCGCAGGTCCCTGTAGCCGAACTTATACACGATGTCCGTATCCGGCGGGTTGGCGATAATCATCTGGTACAGGGAATCGGAGCCCTTGGGCACGGTGATCATGTCCTCGTAGGGCCCCTCGTTGGTCGCCCTGTCCCACTGGGTGACCTCCTTGGTCACGCTCGGTCGCTCGGGCTGCGGCGGCTCCTTGCCCTCTACGGGCAGCTCGCAGGTGAACTGGATGGGCCCCCGCTCGAGCTCCACCGTGTACTGGTACTCGGCCACATAGCAGTAGAAGAAGCGGTCGGTGAGCAGTTTGGTGGTGATGGGCGTGTTGGAGGACACCGTGACGCGCAGCGGTTCGGAGGGGCTGCGCACGGGGCCGACGTATTTGATGTAGAAATCCTGCCCCATGGGGACGGAGCCCACCGGCACGGCGGCCGGGTTGGCGTTGGGGTTCTCAGTATACATGCGCACATAGGGCGTGGTGAGGGAGAAGGCCGGCGCCCTGTTGCCGTCTATGCCGTAGTTGAGCTGCGCCAGCGCGGGCGACCAGGCCGGGTCCGCGGTATCCCAGGCGAGGCTGAACGGGCCGGCCACATCGTTGACGACCTGCTCCTGCCCCGGTGTGCTATTGCTCATCTGCGGCGGCACGGCATTGCCCGGCAGGGCCCCCACGCCCGTGTAGCAGGCTTTCACGGGGGCGCTGTCCCCCACGAACAGGCCGGTCCTGGGGCCGGGCACCGTGAGCCCCGGGGTGGGGTTGGCGGGGGAGGTGGGTTTGGAGCCGAACCAGCGCAGGATATTTTCCGGGGTCATCTGGAAGCCGCCCATGGTGTCGAACAGGTCCGGCCGCCGCCAGTGCAGGTAGGCCCAGTAGGCCGGCTGGGTGTCCATCAGGTTGTTGGTCAGCCCCAGGGCGACGGCGTAGCGCATCTCCGAGAGGTACGTGGCGTTCATGCCCGAAAGCGCGATGATCGCGTTCAGATAGGGGCTTGTGCCGCGCTCGTCGTTCTTGTACTGGGTGAAGCCGTAGTCCCCCCCGCCCGACATGCGCGGGTGCGTGCAGAAGGTCCCGATGATTTTCCCGGGGATACCCTTTTGCACCACTGTGCCGTCATTCGCGATGATCTCCTCGGGCCCGGTCATATACACCCAGTGTATGCCCAGCCCCGGCCCCCCCAGGAAGGTCTTCTCGTATACGTCCGGATCCACGTAACCTGCCTCCGGTGCCGCGATCAGCACGGCGAGCGTCGCTGCGGCGACCAGCACGGCCACTATGCGCGTCAGCAGCGCCGCTTTCTTTGGCTGCTCCATCATCCTTCTTAACATATTCAATTCCATTCTCTCTTCTTTTCTTGCAACGCATATACCTCTCCCGCAGTATACAAAGCCATTCTACAATGCCGCGGCGCATGGAGCAATAGCCCTGCGGGATTTCCTGCCGCCGGAACGCCCGCGATTTTGGCGTTCTTACAGGAGCTGGGAATTCGACACCTCCTGATTTTCCGTTTTCTGGAATTATGGCCGTGTGGACAGTAAAGTGCGAAAGACGTGCCGCCTGCGGCGGCAGTGCTGCGCACTTCCCCCTCGCTGCGCGGCCCCCCGTGGGAGGCCGGTGCGCAGCACCGAGGGGGTGTGCAGGGCACTGCCGCCGCAGGCGGCACGCTGCGGGGTCAGCTTCATGGAGTGGTTTATAATTTTTTTCCTTGCACTTTGCTTTTTTCTGTGCTATAATCATAAAAACGCCGCAAATCCCACAGAAGGAGACGGATATGGAACAAAACGAAACGCAGCAACTCGAAACGCAGCAACTCGAAACGCGGCAGCTGGAAACGCAGCCGCAGGAGGACAGATTGACCAAACGCAACCTGTGGAGTTACACCCTGGCCTCCATCGGGCGCGACACGGCCGCGGGGCTGTTCTCCAGCTACCTGATGACCTTCGTGCTCTACACGAAGAACCTCACCGACGCGCAGTTCTCCCTGGTCTCCATGGCCATCGTAGCGGCAAGGCTCTTCGATGGCTTCAACGACCCAATCATGGGGAACATCATCGAGGTGACGCGGACCAAATGGGGCAAGTTCAAGCCCTGGATTACCATCGGGATGATAGGCAGCGCGATTGTTTTCTATTTTTCATTTTCCAACGCAATCGAGGGCTGGGACTACGCCATTTTTTTCACCGTCATGTATTTCATCTACAGCATCGTGTTTACCATGAACGACATCGCCTATTGGGGCATGGTACCCGCCCTGGCCAGCAGGAAGGCGGACAGGGACAAGCTCACCTCTCAGGCGGTTTTGTTCGCGGGCATCGGCGGCGCCATCACGGGGGTCGTCGTTCCCACCTTCACGGCCGGCGACCTCACCATCGGCGGCAGCGCGATCATCGCTTACCGGACCATCGCCATCATCTTCATCGCTTTGTTCCTCGGTGCGCAGATGATCACCCTGCTGGGCGTGAAAGAAAAGCCCCTGCCGCCCAAAAGCGAGGCAACCGTAAACAAAGTAGGAATTAAAACGATCATTCAAACCATAAGAAACAACGATCAGCTTTCTTGGATGATAATAATCTTTTTGCTGTCCACCGTCGGCCAGGGCCTGTTGATGAATGGCCTGGGCATCAACTACATATTCTTCGAGTTCGGCTACGACGGGAAGCTGTTCACCATCTTTTCGATCCTTGGGGGCCTTGCCGCGGGCATCGTCATGATTTTCTATACCCCCATATCCAAGCGCTTCAAACGCGACCAGATGATGCGCCTGTCCACCATCGGCATTGTCGGCGGGTGCGCCGCCATGCTCCTGGTCGGCCTGATTGTCCCGGCCAGCGCGGGTATGCTGAAATTCGGGCTGTTGATGGCGACCAATCTCTTCGTGTTCGGCGGGCAGAGCACCTATTACCTGATTATCATGATCTGCATCGCAAATACTGTCGAGTACAATGAGTGGAAGACCGGCGCCAGGGCGGAGGGCATCATCTTCTCGGTGCGGCCCTTCATCACAAAGGTGGGCTGGGCCATCATTAACTTCATGACCCTGATCATCTTCCTGCTCACGGGTGTGCGCAATTACACCAACCAGATCGCCGACTACGAAAACGCGGCGGCCAAAGGCATGGACATTGCGACAAAAACAGAGGGCATCAAGAACGTGCTGGCGCAGGTACCCTCCAGCAAAAACACGGCGCTGCTGTTATGTATGACGGTGATCCCCGCGATTCTTGGCCTGATTTCTTATTATTATTACAACAAGAAATACAACATCACTGAGGAGCGCTACGAGGAGATACAGGCGCAGCTTGCGGCAAGGAAAGCCGCGGTCACAATAGAGGAAACGCCTTAACCGGCCAGCTTCGCGAACAAATCCCCCATGAGCCTGTCCCGGTCCACCTGCCATACGTAGCGTATGGGAGGCAGGCCGGGATACGTTTCATATTGGAAGCCATACGAGGGCACGCGGCGCGCCTCCTCGCGGTCGCGCGTCATGCCGCCCAGCAGCCAGCCTATGGCCGTCACGTCCCAGATCACGCGGCTCCAGGGCTTTCCGGCGGCGTAGCGCTCGGCCTCGTCAATGGTGTTGCGCGCGAGGTAGCCGCACAGGGCGTTTTTGCCCTTCAGCCAATACTCCAGCTCCGGCTTCGTCGTTCGGAACTCCGAGACCACGCCCATGCAGGGCAGCTGCACCAGCGGAACGCCGCTGAGAAACACCGCGCGCGCGGCGGCGATGTCCCCCGCCATGTTGAACTCCCGCGTGTGCTCCCAGTGCAGGGCGTGGCCGCCCAGCCACACGACGACGATATTCTCTTTGATCTCCGGGGCCAGCAGCAGCGCCGAGGCCACGTTCGTGATGGCCCCGATGGCGGCGACATACAATGGCCGCTCGGGCGAATACGCCCCGGCCAGCCGCGCGATCTCCCGCGCCGCCGGCGAATCCACCGGCGCTTTCTCGTCCGGGAGCCACTGTTCGCTGCCCCGGAACACAGGCACGTCTTCGCGGCCCATCAGAGAGAGTATTTTGTGTATCTCGTGATAGCTCTTTTCCATGCCGTCGGCGGGGTCGCTGCTCCTGCTGTTGTGGAAGGGCGCGGCGCACAGCGCCCGGCAGCGCAGCCTGTCCCAGGAGCGCAGCAAGTAGGCGATGGCGAACTGGTCGTCGATCTCGTTGTAGGCGTCGGTGTCGAGAATCACGTCTTTCAATGCAGTGCTCCTTCTTCATAAGAAACTGTCGTTTCCGCCTGCGCGGCTTCGTCCTTTGCCGCCTTCCTCTCCTTCAAATCCTCGATGATCCCCGCGTGTTTGTCCTCCGTCAGGTCGTAGAACAAAAACGGGATGATCGACAGCACGGTCCCGACCAGCGTCAGGGCGAGCGTCGCCAGGAAGACTTTGTTGCGGTAGGCGTCGCTGAAGAGGATGTCCCAGTCGGAGGTGAAGCCGATGGCGGCGTAGACGGTGGGCACCGTCATGGTGATCAGCGTGGTCAGCGGCGCGAAGATCATGCCGAAGATGCCCATGCAGCCGTCCAGGCGCTCGCCGCTCACCCACTGCTGGTAGTCCCAGATGTCCGCCTGCATGGCGCGCCGCACCATGATGCTGGCGCTGTTGAAGATGTTACCCAGGTAGGAGAGCACGAAGAAAAGGTAGATGCTCCCGGTGGAAATCGCGTAGTAGCCCGCGGCGATCTGGAAGATGGAGATGATGCGCCCCGCCATGAAAATCGGCTTCTTGCCGAACTTTTTTACCAAGATCGGGGCCAGGATCTTTCCCGGGTTCGCCGCCGTGTTCAGGATTGTGGCGTAGATGCCCACCATCCAGTCCTGGCGCAGCATGTAGATGAAGATGATGTTCGCGATGTTGATCACGCCCTTCTCCAGGTCCCGGAAGAGCTGATAGAAGGTGTGCACCCAGTTGTACTTGTTTTTCAGCACGTCCCGGAAGCCGTCCCACATGTTGACGCCCGGCCTGTGGTCCTGCTCCAGGATGACCCGCTCCTTCACGGTGAAGGCCAGCAGCAGGGTGAAGGGCGCCAGCAGGATCACCGCCGCCGGGATCAAAATGCGGAAGGTCTTCAGGTCGTTCAGCCCGCCGGTGTACATGGCGAGCATGGGGAACACCGCGCCCACGATGCCGGAGGGGATCCC
>Ga0123353_10001599_pt1 | contig 27891 bp, 23 predicted proteins | sample TergutLab28metaG_3_FD_92763 | JGI IMG/M metagenome (GOLD analysis project Ga0123353, IMG submission 92763) | Labiotermes labralis P3 segment gut microbial communities from Petit-Saut dam, French Guiana - Lab288 P3 | ecosystem: Host-associated > Arthropoda: Insects > Digestive system > Gut ...
GATCTCGTGGGAGGGCACCATCCCGGAAAGCGGGACGAATCTGCCGATATAAAATCCGACGAGCGAAACCACTGTAAACACGAAGGACATCACGCCGATTTTTTTCGCCAGGCCGCCCGCGAAAATGCCGACGTTTTTCGCCACGGGGCCGCGCTTCATCGAGCCCTCCTCCGCCGGCTCCTTGCACATGAACATATCCGGCACGCCGTCGGCCACCACGTTGATCAGCAGCAGCTGGATGGCCGTCAGGGGCGCGCCCCAACCGAGGACAATCGCGATGAGCATGATGAAAATCTCGGAGATATTGCAGCTGAGCAGGGAGTAGAGCACCTTGCGGATGTTGTCGTAGACCCGCCTGCCCTCCGCCACGGCGTCCACGATGGAGGCGAAATTGTCGTCGGTGAGGATTACGTCGCTGGCGCTCTTGGAGACATCCGTGCCTGAGCCCATGGCCACGCCCACATCCGCCGCCTTGAGGGCGGGCGCGTCGTTCACGCCGTCGCCCGTCATGGCCACGACCCGGCCGTTGGCCTGCCAGGCCTGCACGATGCGGATCTTGTCCTCGGGGCTGACGCGCGCGTAGACCGCGTAGTCCTTTATATTCCGGGCCAGCTCCTCATCGGGCATCGCCTCGAGCTCCACGCCGGAAACCGCCTTGTCGCCGCCGGAGAGGATGCCGATCTCCCGGGCGATGGCGGAGGCCGTGGCCACATGGTCCCCGGTGATCATCACCGTCTTGATGCCCGCCTGCTTCGCCTGCGCCACTGCCGCCATGCTCTCCGGGCGCGGCGGGTCGATCATGCCCACAAAGCCCGCGAAGGTCAGCCCGCACTCGAGCTCGTCTGCGCCCAAATCCTCCGGCAGCCTGTCGTAATATTTATAGGCCGCCGCCAGCACCCGCAGGGCGCCCGCCGCGAATTCGTCGTGCACCCGCCCGGCGGTATCGGCGCAGTAGGACGCCGCGTCGGTGGGGAGCCTGTCGAACGCGCCCTTGGTGACGCTGAGAAAGCGCCCGTCCTCCAGCCCGTGCACCGTGGTCATCCGTTTGCGCTGGGAGTCGAAGGGGATCTCGTGCACCTTCGGGAACCTCGTGTCGAGGCTCTCCTTCGTGATGTTTTTGTCCAGCAGCAGGCGGAGGATGGCGGTTTCGGTGGGGTCGCCCACAGCTTTTTCTTCGCCGTTTTCCACCCGGACGGAGGCGTTGCAGCAAAGGCCCATGATTTCCAGCAGGAACATCTCGTCATGGGCGAAGCCGTCCGCCGCGTTCACGTGCTCGCGGCCCGCGGCCCATACCTTCTGGATGGACATGCGGTTCATGGTCAGCGTGCCGGTCTTGTCCGAGCAGATCACCGAGGTGCTGCCCAGGGTCTCCACCGCCGGGATTTTGCGGATGATGGCGTGTCTGCGCGCCATGTTGTGGATGCCGAAGGCCAGGGTGATCGTGACGATCACGGGCAGCGTCTCGGGCACCACCGCCACCGCCAGGGCCACGGCGTTCATCAGTATTTCCAGTATGTTCGCGTGATAGATGAGCTCCAGGGCGAACATGACCGCCGCCGCGCCCAGGGCGATGAAGCTCATGGTCTTCGCCAGGCCGGCCAGCCGCTTTTGCAGCGGGGTCTTCACTTTTTTCGTATTGTTGAGCAGCGCGGCGATTTTTCCCATTTCGGTGTCCATCCCGGTTGCGGTCACCACGGCCTTCGCCCGCCCGTTCGTGATCAGGCAGCCGGAAAACAGCATGTTTAGCTGATCGCCCAGGGCGGCCTTTTCGGGCACATCAGCCTGCGCGTCCTTTTCCACGGGGACGCTTTCCCCTGTCAGGATAGACTCCTCCGCCTTCAGGTCGGCGCTTTCGATGATGCGCGCGTCGGCGGGAATCATGTCGCCCGCCTCCAGGGCGAGAATATCCCCGGGCACCAATTCGACCGCGTCGATGCTCTGCTTTTCGCCGCCCCGGATGACCACCGTCATATGCGCGTTCATGCTTTTCAGGGCCTCCAGGGCTTTTTCCGCGCCCATCTCCTGGCGGATGGCCAGAATCAGGTTGAGGACGACAATCGCCAGGATGACGACCGCGTCGGTGTAGCCATGCCCGGACTGCACCGCCAGCAGCAGCGCGATCCCCGCCGCCGCCAGCAGGATCAGCGACGTGATGTCCCGCACATGGTGCACAATTTTCTGCGGGATGGTCTCCTTCTTTTCCTCCTCGAATTTGTTCAGGCCCTTTGTTTTCTGGAGCTCGGCGGCCCGCCGCTCCGACAGGCCGCTGCCAGGGTCAGTCCGCAGCGCCCGATAAATATTGTCCAGGCGTTCCTGTGCGCAACGCATGGGATCACTCCTCTCATTCTCAATATTCTCTCATATTTGCTATTTTACTCTCTTTTACGCGCCGTTGCAAGCTTTTTTTGCAGGGCTGGCGGTTCGTCAGTAGCTCCTGATCACGGCTGATTTCTTTTCGTAGCCCTTGGTGACGAAGGCCTGGTACCAGCCCGTCGTGTAGGCTTCCAGCAGCATCTCGATATTGTTGGGCGTCACCTTGCCGTGGGTGCCCATCATATCTCCGGCCACATAGAAGGCGCCCTCCGGTATCTCCGCCGTGGGTTTCAGGCCCTGGCCGTACAGATCCCCCAGGCCCAGCACGTGCCCGAACTCGTGGGCGGCCACCTTGACATACTGGTCTTTGGTGTAGTGGCTGCGCAGGCCGCTGTACATGACGATCGTGCCGTTGGTGTAGCCGCGGTCGTAGAGCGCGCCCTCCTTTGTGCCCAGCAGATGCCTGTCGTAAAAGCCCATGCCGTAGTTGGTGTAGCCGCGGCCCAATGCATTGATGCAGGCGAAGCCGAAATAGTTCTGCCCTGCGCGGGCGTTCCTGCCGTTGTAGATTTCATTGAGGCGCATCTTCACGGTGAAGAACATGTTCGGCTCAAAATCATATTTATTCCCCGCGTATTCCCCCTGCCAGAGGCGCAGGCCCTGCATGGCCAGCGCGGCGAAGGAGTGCCCCTCCAGCTTCGTAGTATAGGCCCCTGTGAAGTTGACGTATACGTCCAGGGTCAGAACGTTGCCGGCGATCCGCGCCTGGATGGCCTCAAAGCCCCTGGTGTGCTTTTGCAGGGTCCCGTACTTCTCCTCGAGGGTTTCCCCCAGCCTCTTGGGGAGGCTGCCGCACTCTTTTTGGAAGAGCGCCCTGCTCTTTTCCGAAAGGGCGCACAGGATCTCAAGGGCCTCCATGGCCGTTCTGTAGCTGTCCCTGGCCTTCGCGGCCTTCGCCTGGGTATCCGCCCGGGTAAACCTGCTCTTTTCCGCAATGGCCGAGGCCCTGGCGCTGGCGTAGATTTTGTCGTAATTGCTCTGCGACGAGACGTAGGCGGAAAGGTCGGGGCTCGCGGCGGCGGTTTCTCCCATGGTGAGCGCGGCGCAGGCGGCTGTCGTCAGCGCCAGGCACAATGCTGCCAGCTGCTTCCAGAATCTCCGGATCATTCTCTTCATGCTCATTCCCTTTTTCTCCCTCTCATGTGTTTTCGCTTTTCGCGTGATCCGATTATAAAAGAATTCTTTATCAGAAAACACGCAGGGAGAAAGTGGAAAATCGGTCGTATTACACACCCTTATGTCTTGAAAATGCTGTCGATTTTGAAGGATGGCGTGCAAAAAAACAAACCCCAGGCATAGGCCTGGAGCTGCAGTGTTTTTGGGATGGGTGCGGCAGTTCCTCTTCTGCCGCGCCCATCCGCCGTCCTGTGCTTTCCTTTTCCTTCTCTTTTGACTTCCCTGTCCTGTGTTTTCGGCGTCCCTTGCTTTGGCTTCTCCTCCCCTTCCGGGATGACTAAATTATACATCCCTTTAAAGTCGCAGGCTACGCAGGGTTTCGGGGAGATTCCTATCCGAAAACACGCCCTTTTGCAAGCGGAAACCAGTTTTTCTGCGTAAATCCTTGACAAAGCCGAAGGTTTCGCTTAGAATAAAGCAGGATGCATCCCAGGGAAGGAGAGAAGTCATGTCAGTCGATGGGAATCTGGCGGAAAGCGGCCTGCTGCGGCGCGCCCGCCTGGATAAACTGCTGGAAAAGGCCTTTGCCAGGCCCCTCGTGACCGTTACCGCCGGGGCGGGCTGCGGCAAGACCTGCGCCGTGTATTCTTATCTGCAGGCCAGCCGGCTGCGCCCGGTCTGGATACAGCTTTCTGAGATGGACAACCTGCCCGCCCGCTTCTGGGAAAACGTGAGCCACGCCATCCAGCTGCACAACCCGCCGCTGGCGGAAAAGGTCCGCAGGGGGGGCATGCCCGCCAACCGGGCCGAACTGCTCCAGTTTGCGGAAAGCCTCGCCGACGAGATTAAGCCCCGCCACCGCTACGCCCTGGTCTTCGACGACCTGCATTTGATCCACGAAAGCGCGGTGCTGTGGTTCATCCGCGCCCTGGCCGCCGGGACGTGGTCCGGCAATTTTTCGCGTGCGCTCCCGGGAAATTGCCTGGTGCTCATTTCCCGCGAGGACTGCGGCTTCGACAGCGAAAAGCTGGCGGCCGAGGGCCGCATGGCGCAGATCGGGGAGGAGGACCTGAATTTCACCAAAAACGAAACTCTGGACCTGCTGCGTTTCCTTGGCGTCAAGATCACCCCCGCGCTGCTGGCGGGCGTGAACGAAATTTACGCCGACACCGAGGGCTGGGCCTTCCTCACCGCCATGGCGGGCAGGCTGCTGCAAAAGCGCCCCGATGGCCTGAAATATATCAAGACCGCACTGCGGCACAACGTGGCGCTCCTCATAGAAAACGAGCTGTTGCTGCAAAACGCCCCGGGGATGGACCGCTTCCTGGCAAAGCTTTCCCTGATCGGCCACCTTGCCGCGGACCTGGTCGCCCAGCTGGAAAACGGGGAAGCACTGATGCGGGAGCTTATCCACAGCACCTCCCTCATCCGCTACGACGCCTACATGCACGTCTACCATGTGCATCACCTGCTGCAGGACGTGCTGCTGCAAAAGCAGTGCCTGCTCGCGGAGGGGGAAAAGCGGGAGGTATACAAAACCGCCGCCGCGTGGTGCCTGGAGCACGGCTATAAGATGGACGCGGCGGGCTACTTCGCCCAGGCGGGGGAGTACGGCAGGGTGACGGATATCATCTACCTGTACCCCCAGTTCCTCCCCCTGGATACGGCCTCCCTGCTGCTGGATATCCTGGACGGCGCGCCCCCCGGCCTGGAGGATGAAATCCTCTCGCTGCACAGCTACCGGGGCCGCCTGCTGCTGAGCCTGGGGCGCATCGGCCAGGCGGAGGAGGAGATGCGGGCCGTCATCCAAAAGACGGAGCCCCTGCCGGATACGCCGGACAACCGGCGCAGGCTGATGGGCGCGTACCACATCCTCGCCACCGCGAAGATGCTCGCCTGCAACGACACCGGCGATTACGGCTTCCCGCTGGATTTCCGGAAGGCGGATCTCTATGCCCGGGGCAGCGGCTTCGTCCCCCGGGGCTCCATGCGCGTGGCTACGGTGGCCCCCTATTGCATTCAAATCGGCCGTGCCGATGCGGGCGAGCCGGAGAAATATATCCGGGCGCTTACGGAGGCGGCGCCCTATGTTTCGAGCCTGATGGACGGCTGCATGTACGGCCTGGACGACCTGGCCCGGGCCGAGCTCGCCTTCTACCGGACGGATACCGCCGGCTGCAAGCGCTACGCCATGCAGGCGCTCTACAAGGCCCAGGAGAAGGGGCAGTACGAAATCGAGAACCGCGCCCTGTTCTATCTGATGCGCGCCGGGCTTGCCTCGGGCAAATACCAGCCCATCAAAGACGCCATCGCGCAGATGGACGCCCAGCTGGACATTCCCGGCTTCATCAACCGCTATATCCGCTACGACATCCAGACCGGCTGGTTTTACGGCAGCATCGGGCAGAAGGAGCAGGTCCCGGCATGGCTGAAGAGCGACTTCGCCGTCAGCCAGCCCCAGACCGTCCTGTCCAACTATGAGGATTTCGCCCGCTGCAAGTATTACCTGCTGGAACAGAAATACCACACCATGCTGGCCATGCTCGGCAGCCGCACCGGCAGCTTCGATATCGGCCGCTACCTGCTCGGGCAGATCGCCCTAGCGGCCCACCGGGCGGTGTGCCTGTATAACCTCAAGGATCCGCAGGGGGCCTTTGAGGCGCTGCGGCAGGCCTGGGAGCTGGCCTCCCCCAATGGTCTGGACATGATCTTTGTGGAACTGGGCAACCACATGCGCACCCTGGCCGCCGCCGCCCGCGGGGCGTCTTACCGGGGTGTGCCGGAAACATGGCTGGAAACCATACAGAGAAAGGCCGCAACCTACGCCAAGCGCGTGGGGCAGGTGCGCGGCCAATACCGGCAGGCGGAGGGCCTGGAGGACAGCGTGCAGCTGACGCAGAAGGAGACGGACCTGCTGGTGGACCTTTCCCACGGCCTGTCGCGCTCGGAAATCGCCGAGGCCCGGGGCATCTCCATCAACACGGTGAAGATGATGCTGCTGTACATCTACGAAAAAATGGGCGCGGAAAACAGCATGGACGCGGTGAGGATCGCGTATTCCAGGGGGCTGCTGTGACACCCCGGCCTCCGGCCCGGAGACCGGGGCCAAGTGTAGCTTCGATGCGGCGATGCGCTCCCAGATGAAATAAAAAAACCAGCCCGGAGCAGCGCGTCCCGGGCTGGCCTTGGCTTAGACGGTCATTCGCCGGACTTGACGCCATACCACAACAGCCACTCCTGCATTGCCAGCCGCCACGGCGGTCTGGCGGCGATGCGCACCTCGTCGCATTGGGTACAGCCGGCGATCCGCCGCGCGCAGAATCCTTCCCCGAATTTGGGGACTGCGCCGCGGTTGGCAATTCCGACATGGAACTCGCGCCGAATGCCCTTCAATTCCGCTTCCAGGTCAACCCAGAAGATGCCGCTGCGGGAAGCGGTGCAGCGGATTTTGCAGGGGACTTCGCGCACACAGCATCCCAGCAGATGGTCGAAGCGGCGGCAAATGCAGCGGTCGATCACTTTGCGCTGGCGCGGGGAGGTTGCGTCGAGGAAAATCGGGTTCTTGTCATGGATTGCCCTGCGCAAGAAAAATTTTTCAAAAAACCTTGCAAAGTGTGTCCAAAGTATGGTAAAATAGGTGCGGCGATGTGGATCCGGACGATTCATTCTGCCAACTCCGCGGAGCGGGAGACTGCCATCTCCTTCTCCGCGTTTTTTGTTGTCGGGCGGATGTTCGCGGGGGTGGCCGCGCAGGAGGCTCCCCGGCCACGATTCGGGCTTTCTGGTCATGTCATTTCGCTCCTTTCCTTCCCAAGAAATAGAAAAAACGGGCTCCGCAAGGTCCTAGGAGACCCGGGAAAGCCCGTCATTCTGGGTATGGGGGATATACAGCCCCCCTCCAGGGCTATCGCCGGGTATTTTGCTGTGATAACGCCTTGCCGATTTCCAGCTGGTACACATTTCGGGCTTTCCTCCTTTCTGCTTAAATTCAAGTACAGTATAGCACGTAACCTTCCGGCTGTCAACAGTTTTTTCATAAAAAGGCAAAATTTTTTTAATAATTTTAACGGACTGTACATAAATAGGGGCGAATCATCCCAGCCCCGCCTGTATCCCCCGGGATATCTCCTCGAATTTCGCGCCCCGGGACGCTTTGACCAGGATCGTGTCCCCCTTTTCCGCGAGCCCCAGCACGGTGCTCAGGGCCTCTGCATTGCTGTCCAGGGAGATCGCTTCGGCGCCCCCTGCCCGCGCCTGCTCGGCGATGCAGGCGGCGTACTCCCCCACCGTGACCAGCAGGCCGATTTTGCGCCGCGCGGCGTAGGCCCCCACGCGCCTGTGCTCGGCCTCAGTGAATTCCCCCAGTTCGTACATGTCGCCCAGGACCGCGATTTTGCGGCCCTGGCTGCCGGCCAGCACCGCCAGGGCGGCGATCATGGAATCCGCGTTAGCGTTGTAGCAGTCCTCGATGATGCGAACGCCGCCGGCCTCGATCATCGCCTGGCGCATATCGGCAGGCTGGAAATTCTCCACGCCCTTCTGTATATCCCCCAGCGGCAATCCAAGTTCCAGCCCGACGGCGACGGCAGCCAGGGCGTTGTATACGTGGTGTTCCCCCGGCACATGGAGGGTGAAAGCGCCCCCGGCGGCGCTGAAGCGGCTCCCCAGGGGGCCGCAGGCCGCATCGCAGGCGCGCAGATCGCAGGCCGGGTTGCGGATGCCGTAATACAGCGCCCGGCACGGGAGCCTGCCCTTCTGCGCGAAGAGCAGGTCGTCGTCGCCGTTGAGTATGGCGAGGCCGTTGGCTGGTAATCCCTCCAGGATCTCCAGCTTGGCCCGCAGGATGGCCTCCCGGCTGCCCAGGTTCCCGATATGCGCGGTGCCGATGTTGGTGACCACGGCGATGTCCGGCCCGGCGATGCGGGTCAGATAGCGGATCTCCCCGGCGTGGTTCATGCCCATCTCGACGACGGCGAACTTGTGCGCGCGCTCCATGGTCAGCAGCGTTTGGGGCAGGCCGATGTCGTTGTTCAGGTTCCCCCGGGTGGCGCAGACCGCCCCCGCGCCGGACAGCACGCTCTCGATCATCCCGCGGGTGCTGGTTTTCCCCACGCTCCCCGTCACCCCGACGACGGGCATGCCGAATTTTCCCCGATAATGTCGCGCAAGGGTGCCCAGGGCGAGGCGCGTATCGTCCACGAGAATGACATTTTGTCCGCCCGTATCCCGCTGAGCAATGGCCGCCCTGCCGCCGTTTTGATAAAACTCGGGGATGAAGTCGTGGCCGTCGAAGCGCTCGCCCTGCAGGGCGACGAACAGATCGGCCCCCGACTTGCTGTTGGTGCTCACGCTGTTAATCCAAGCTTCGCTCTCGCAGCGCAGCAATTGCCCGTGCACGGCCTGCGCGATTTCTTGCAGAGACATCCTCTCCAAGCTCATGCCTCCCCTACCGCTAAATACATGATTTTCTCGCAGAGGTCGTCGTAGGAGATGCTGGCGGCCAGGGCCTCCTTGGGCACGAGACTGGCCGGGGTCATCCCGGGCAGGGAGTTGACCTCCAGGCACCAGACGCCGCCGTCACTGTCCACGATGAAATCCGCCCGGGAATAGCCGCCCAGCCGCAGCGCCCGGTGCGCTTGCAGGGCGACGGCCTGCATCTCCTGCGCCAATTCGTCCGATATAGGCGCAGGGCAGATTTCCTCCGTAGCCCCGCTCTGGTACTTGTTCGCGTAATCGAAAAAGCCCTGCTGGGGCCGGATCTCCAGCACCGGCAGCGCTTTGCCGTCCAGCACGGCGACGGTGAACTCCCGCCCGGCGATGTATTCCTCCACCAGGATGCGGCTCTCATAGTCCCCGGCGTACTGAACCGCCTTGCGGATATCTTCTTTTTCCCGCACGATGGTAACCCCCACGCTGGAGCCCTGGCTGCATGGCTTGAGCACGAAGGGCAGCGGCTTTGCGCTGAGTATATCATAAAGCGCTTCCGGCGTCATTCCGCCGATATCGAGCTCCTCGTCCCCGGGCACGCGCACGCCGTGGGCCGCCATGACCAGCTTCGCCACGGCTTTGTCCATGGAGAGCATGCAGCCGACGCAGCTGCTGCCCGTATAGCGGATATCGAACAGGTCGAAGGCCGCCTGCAGCTGCCCGTTTTCGCCGCAGGCGCCGTGCAGCCCCAAAAAGACCACGTCGGCCAGCTTGCAGGCCTCCAGCACATGCCTGCCCAGCAGGTCCTCGCCATTGCCGAATTCCCGTTTCAGCCGGGCCAGATCGGGCTCCTCGGCGGGGATTTCGTACGCATAGTCCTCCCGGGCGTGCTTTTCATACAGCGCCTCGAAGGAGGTCAGCGTCTCCGTGGGAGCCGCCGCTTCAATGCTCAGGTAGGGGTCCAGCAGCAGGGCGCGGTGCCCGCAGCGGCGCAGGGCCTCCACGATTTTGCCGCCGGAAACAAGGGAGACGTCGCGCTCGGGGCTGTGGCCGCCGGCCAGAACCAAGACGTTCATACTCGTTATGCCTTTCATGCTCTCCAATTCACATATTTATATATGCCAGGGAAGGGGTGGAATATCACGACCCCGTGGACTTGTACCTTTTCAGCCCCAGACGAAAAAAAGCGTAGGCGGGGACCAGAAACAGCAGCGAGAACAGCGGCGCGAGCATGTACAGCGCGCCTTTCTCCCTGCCCAGCAGATACAGCAGCGGATAGTATTGGAACAGGGCCAGGGGAATCCCGAAGGTGAGGAAACGCAATATGCCCCTGCCGTAGACGGAAAAGGGGTAGCGCCCGAACTCGCGCCCGCCGTAGGTGAGGATGTTCATGAATTCCAGGCCCTCCACGGTGAAGAACGCGAAAGCCGCCTGCACCAGAAACAGCGCGAAAAACACCAGGGAGCCGCAGGCGATCATCAGGAAAAGCGTCAGGGTTTTGTCCCAAGTCCATATGACGTCGCCGCCGGACACCGCGTAAACGAGCACGATCACGTTCTGGATCAGCAGGCCCGCCCGGGCGAAATCCATGTGCATGGCGAGGGAAAGGAAGACGATGCCGCGCGGGCGCACCAGGGCGCGGTCGAATTCGCCGTTGCCCAGCATGCGCGGGTACATCTGAAAGCCCTGCCCGAACATTTCCGCCAGGGCGAAGGCCGTGCCCATCACGGCGTAGCACAGCAGCGCCTGCCGGTAGGTGAAGCCCTGGACGGCGTTGAAGCGCGCGAACATGAAATACACGCCCAGGAATACGGTGAGGGCCGCGAAAAACTGCCCCAGGGTGACCAGAAAGAAGGACAGCTTATACTGCATCTGGCTTTGCAGGTGCATGGCAAAGAATTTTAGGTAAAGTCTTATTTTGCTCCCCCCTGTCGCTGCGCGACATCCCCCCTCATGAGGGGGGCAAGGTGCGCTGACAAAATTTTCGTGAAACCTATCGGTTGCCCGCCTTGTCCCCCTCCCCGGGGTCCCCGATGAATCCGCAGATTCATTGGGGTGGGAATGAGGTGGATGTCACCGCAGATGGCAGGGGGAGCATCCTTATCCCCCCTGCACAACCACTTTCTTCAGCGCGCGGGCCATAGCGAAACGGCCAGCAAACCATAACACGGTCAGCCAGAACACCTGCAGCGCGAGGCCCTGCAGGGCCTCCATGCCCGCGATATTGCCGCTGTAGACGCGCAGGGGCATGTTCTGCATGGCCGCGAAGGGCAGCAGCTCGGCCACGGCCCGCAGCGGCGCGGGAAAAAACGGCAGGGGCACCACCGCCCCGGCGAAGAAATCCGCGATCATGCCGGCCACCAGCTTCATGCCCCGGGGCGACAGCGTGTAGAACACCGAGATATAGGTGAGCATGTTGAACGCCGCCACCACCCCCAGGGCCAGCGCCGCGGAGAGCAAAAACAGGAAAAACTGCCCCGCGCCGGGCGGCAGCGACAGCCCCCAGGGCGCGGGCAGCAGAAAGGCCACAAGCAGGATCGGCGCACAGCGCAGCATGGCCGCCGCCACCCGGTTGGCGATGACCTGGAGGAACCAGCGGCCGTATAAATCCACCGGGCGGACAAGCTCGTAGGCGATGGAGCCGCTTTCGATGGCCGAGGCGATCTCGGTGTCCCACACCATGGCCGCGAACATGACGAGAAATATCTCGTGCAGCCATACGTAGGAGACCGTCTGCGAAAACTCCATGGGGAAGGCGGCGGGGCTGGCGCTGTAAAACGCGCTATAGGCGATGATGGACATGAAGCCCCAGGCAAACTGCGCCGCTATGCCCCCCAGTGCCGCCGCGCGGTATTGCAGCGCGCCCGCGAAGCGGATGCGGAACACCGCCCAGTATTGTCTCATCGGTATGATCCCCTCGGCTTCAATGATGTTCCGACATGCCCCGTGAGCCTATAGTGTACACCAATGGGGCACGGGTTGTCAAGGCTTTGGGGTGAAAAAAGCACGGCGCACAAATTCTGTCAAACGCGGAAAATGTTTGACAGGCCCGGCAATTTGTCCTATGATAGTAATGCAAGGCAGGGACGCAAACAAAAAAGGAGAAACAACAATGCCGGACATCAAAGATTTTTGCGGGCAAAAGGGCAGGCGCGGCGAAATAAACGCCTATGCGGATCTGGTCTGCTGGGCGGGGCCGCGCACCGTTATGCGGGACCTCCTCATCCCCAACCCGGGCGGAAAGACAGATTTTACCGACATAGACCTGCTTTTCCTGCACGCTTCCGGCGTCTATGTGATGGAAGTGAAGGACTGGGCGGGCCGGTATTACGTGGACGAAAAGCGGGAGGACTGGGCGTACGTGATCCCGGACTGGGACAAGGGCTGCGAAGGCGGCAAGCGCTCCAGCCCCCTGGACCAAAACGGCACACATGTGCGGGCGCTGCGCGAGCTGTTCGGCGACGAACGCTGCGCGCTGCCCATATATCCCATCGCCGTGTTCACCGACGAGCGCTGCCGGATCATACGCCTGGATTACCCCTGGGAAAAGCCAGTGGTATATCTGCGGGATTTGCGGGCGGCCATCGCGTGCACCGCGCGGGAAAACGGAAACCGCCTTCCGCCGGGCTATGCGCAGCACCTGTATGATTGCCTGACGCCGTGGACAAACCCGCCGCAGGAGCGCCGTCGGCGCCACATCAGGCAGGTGACAGAATTGCGGGAAAGCATGCGGCGCGGACGGGAAAGCGCTTGACACCCGATCCGGTCCGTGCTATACTTTTCCACAGACAAAACAGAAAGGGTGAATGATATGAAACACGCAATGATGGCTGCAAACAACGCAAGGAGGGTGACGATATTGTAAGTCAATCCGAAATATGATCAACGGATTGGCTTTGCCCTCCTGAGAGAAGGAGGAAAACTTGTTTAGCGAGAAAACGATCATCTCAAAATGGGTCGCCGATATTTACGACCAAAAAGAGACGGAAATGGAGGATGTCGATTTCCTGCTGTCGATTCTGGGGCCAGCACCCAAAAGAATCCTGGAGGTTTGTTGCGGCAGCGGGCGCATCCTCGTGCCGCTTGCCAAAGCGGGGCACAGGGTCACCGGCTTTGACGCCGATGAATGTATGCTGGCGAAAATCCCGACAAAGGCCGAAAAACTCGGTAACATCGAATGGCGGGCCGCCGACGCGGTTCACGGCGGCTGGGGCGAGGGCTTTGATGTCGTCATGCTTGCCGCGAATATCCTGTACAACATTGTTTCCGACATGGACTACGAGAAGGCGCAGGCGCTGTTCATACGCAAGGCCGCAGCCGCCCTCGCGCCGGGCGGGGTCGTCTATATTGATTACCAGCCGGGGGGCCATTGCCTTGTGCACCCGGAAAAGGCCGCGAAACGCAGAAATTCCAGGCATGAATGGGTCGTTTGGGAGGGCCGCGACGGCGACGGCAACTATGGCAAGATGAGCTTGTTTGGCGGCTCCTATGTCCCCGCCACCCGGATTGACACATTCACCCGCAGGTTTGAGCTGACGCTGCAAAGCGGCGAAACCATCCGGCAAGAACTCCCCTGTTCGAAGCATTTCGCCACGCTGGAACAGCTACACGGCTGGCTGGCGGACGCCGGGTTCTCCATTGAGCAGGAATATGGGGATTATCAGCGAAGCCCAATCAGCCGCAAAACCCACCGCGCGATCATCCTGGCGAGGAAGATTTGACGAAATGAAAAAGGGGCAAAACCGGGCATAGAATCCCGCCTGGTTTTGCCCCTGCTATTTTACCCCCTCTGGCCTACGGCCATGTCGCGCAGCGACAGAGGGGGTGGAAAACCTTACAGCCGTTCAGGCCCCTCGTCCGTCCAGTGGCGGTAATAAAACTGGCCGCGCCACTTTCCCTCCAGGAAGGCCCGCAGGGTGGTTTCAGCGCTCACCCATTCCTCGATGCGCGTCAGCCCGTGGGCGCGCCAATCTGTCCAAAATTGATTGACTTCCTGCGGGTTGATGATGCCCCGCAGCATCTGCCTGTTCTTCATGCGCACCCAGCGGATGGATAGCCGCGCCTTCGCCACCCGGGCGTGCCGCAGCGGGTCGCCGATGACGGCCCCCTCGGCCCGCTCGAAAAAGCCGTCGTAGATGTCCAGCATTTCATCGGTCAGATAGGGCTTGTCGCATTCGTCGTTAAAACCGGTATGGATGCCGTCCCGCTCCACTTTTTCCGTCAGCGCGCCGATATAGGCCAGGATGTGCGGGGCCGCCGCGCCGTAATAGTATTCGCAGAACTCGCGTTTGTGGGTTTCCAGGTCGCAGCCGGCGTCCCACAGCAGCTTGCAGAGCAGATAGGCCCGCAACTCGTTCAGGTCGGCGCCGCCGCCCAGCGCGCCGCAGGCCTGCTCGAACACGCCCTTGACGTTGTTCCCGACGAAGCTGCGCATATTGGCTTGCAGGGTATTCCAGTTGGCGTGGGGCGCGGGGTAGTGCGCGAAACCGGTGGTGTAGTCCCAGATATACAGCCTGTCGCAGACCTTGGCCCAGGCGCGTAAATCCTCAATAAAGCTTGCGTTTTGCTCGCAGGATGCAAAGCTGTGGGCAAAGCAGCACTCGATGGAGCACAGCCGCACGCAGACGTTGCGCCGGGGACGGATGTGCTTCGGCGGCTTTCGGCTGTACATATAGGCCAGGGTGTCCACGACGATCTGCGGGAATTCCTCCTCGATGCGCCCGGCCACCCGGTTGACGAACCAGATCAGGCTGCCCGCGTGACTCTCCTCCCGGGCGTCGATTTCGGCGCAGGCCGGGCATTCGCAGTAGTTCTCGCAGTCGTTCTGCGATATGGAGATGATGCGGCATTCCGGGCGTTTGAGCAGGGCGGCGAGGGCCTTTTCCACCGTGATTTCCAGCACCTCCGGGTTCGTCAGGCACAGCTGGGAGAAATCCCGCAGGCGCTTGCCGTCCACCATGGAAAAATATTCGGGGTGCTCGCCGAAATAATCGTCCGGGTGGATGATCTCCCGCTCGAAGGAGTGCACGAACCAGGCGTAGGGCGCGCCGCCGCCGTATTCCTCCGGCAAAGCTGTGCCGTTGACACGGCTTTTCACGGCGAAGCGCGGATTCTGCGTCAAATCCCTGTAGTTGTGCCAGCGGTATTCCAGCGCGGGCTTTTGCGCGGTATTGATTTGCGGCAGGCACAGGTCGGGCACGCAGGGGATTTTCTCGCAGGCGGGCGTGAAAAAGCGGCAGCCCATGGCCTCCAGCAACTCGTATACCCCGTAGATGACGCCGCGCTTGCCGCCGGTTATATGTATTGAGCCCTCCATGGTTTTGATCGCGAAGGCATCGTCGCCGAGGGTTTTATCCAGCGCAACGGCGATTACCGGCCCGCCCCCTTCCGATGTGATCGTGAAAGGCGCGGCGGTCATCAGGTTCAGGTAGTGCCGCAGTTCCCCGGCGGCATAGGTTTCCTGGGGAGTGGGGTCTGGGGCAGTCAAAATCTTGAGCAGGGCTTTGCCGTTTTGGGCGATGAAAGCGGGCATGGGGTTGTCTAGCATTCCCCTTCCCCCGCCGCCTTCGCCCTCCGCTGCGCCAATTCGCGCATGACCTTCTCCTTCTTCGCCCCCGTCAGGTCATAAAACAGCATGGGGATGATGCAGATCAGCAGCGAAATGGCGGGGAGGAGGGTCATCACGGTGAACAGGCCTTGGCGCACGAAGGGCAGCTGCTCCCGCGCCACGGTGAGCAGATTCCCGCCCTCGCCGCCGACAGTGAGGTTCACCAGAGGGTAGGCCAGCACGATGCCGGCGGTGGCCAGGGCGTTGCCCAGCTTGGTGACGAAGCTCTGGCAGGCCAGCCCCAGGCCGTTGTCCCGCTGGCCGGTCTCCCACTCCATGTAGTCCAGGCTGTCGCCCACCATGGCGTAAGCCACCACGTTGATCACCCCCACGGGGATGGAGCAAAGCACCAGGCAGGGGATCACGGCATAGAAGTTGCTATAGCCGACGAAATACAGCGCCACACCCGCCGCGCCGCCCAAAAGGCACGAGGCGATGAGCAGCTGCTTGTAGCTGAACTTGCCGATGAGGATGGGCACGACGAGCATCGTCACGAACATCCCGACGCCCATGGCGGCCATCAGTGCCATGGAAACCTGGGAGAAGCTGTCCTGCAGCGCCCTGGTCTGCTCGGCGGGGGACATGGCGTAGAGGGCCTCCAGGTCGCCGAAATAGTACACGTAGCGCGCCATATGGGCCGCCCCGGCCGAGAAGATGTAGCGCCCGCAGGAAAGCAGGGCCATGAGCACCGTGAGCATCAGGGGCTTGCAGCGCAGCACCCGCGCGAGCGCGCCCTGCCCCCTGGCGGCCTTCACCTCTTTTGGCAGGGGCACGCGCTCCCGCAGCCGGAAGCCCGTCTGCATGAAAAGGGCGCCGCCGATCCCGCAGCACGCCAGGGCGGTGATGAAAAACTTCAGCTCGTCCACCCGGGCATTGTCGGCGATGCCCCGGGCCAGCACGGGCCCCAGGATCATGATCAGCGCCATGGGCACGGCGGAGCCCACCCCGTTGACCGTGCGGCCCACGGAGATGATTTTCCCCCGCTCGTCCGCCTTGGGGGTCATGGCGTTGGGGATGCTCCAGAAGGGGATGTCCCCTACGGTGTAGATCATGTCCCACAGCACGTAGGCCCCCGCCGCCCAGACCATCAGCCAGAGGGAATCCTGGGGGATCCCCGGCTTATAGAACAGCAGCGCGGTGAACGCGGCGATGGGCAGGGGCATCCAGCGCAGGTAGGGGCGCATCTTGCCCCCCTTTGGCTGCACACGGTCCATGATCACGCCCATGAGCGGGTCGTTCGCCGAATCCCAGAAGCGCGCCAGCAGCGTCAGCCAGAACACGAACATGGCCCCCAGGCCCAGCACGTTGAGGTAAAAATCCGATATGTAGGACGACATGACGGCGTACATCATGCCCTGGCCCAGCGCGCCCGCAAAGTAGCTCATGCGCTCGGGCCGGGGCACCACCCCGGTGTACGTCTTTTTCGCCGCCTTGATGGACATATGCCATTCCCCCCGTCATTTGATGACATGATTGTATCATATGGCGGGGGGAAAGTAAAGAGGGTTTTGGATTTTTACGCATACGGATACGCGCATCGTAATGTTTGCGTGCGTCGGTTTCAGACATCTCTCATGTCCAGTGCGCTGCCCCGCAGCAGGATTCCGTTGTCCGCGAGCGGAAGAGGGACAGGTTTATTCTTATCATATTATAAATGAGCCTTTCCGCGCTTTTAATTTTCATATTCCATCGCCCGGATCATATCCACGCGCCGCGCATGCCGCCCGCCCTCGAACCGGGCGTCCAGCCACGCGGCGAGGGTCATTTTGGCCAGTTCGGGGCCCAGCACGCGGGCGCCCAGGCACAGAATGTTGCTGTCGTTGTGCTCGCGGGAAAGCTTGGCGGAATAGGGCTCGCCGCAGCAGGCCGCCCGCGCGCCGCGCACCTTGTTGGCGGCGATGGACATGCCCACCCCCGTGCCGCACAGCAGCACGCCCAGCTCGCACGCGCCGCACGCCACTGCCCTGCCTACCTCCAGGGCCATAGCGGGGTACTCCGCTTTTTCCCCGACGGCAACGCCATAATCCTTTACCTCATAGCCTTCGGCCAGAAGCCAGACCTTGAGTTCCTCCTTCAGCGCCGCCGCGGCGTGATCGCAGCCGATTGCAAGCATAGTAAAGCCTCCCTTATGGATGGTAGACAATAGACATTAGACGTTAGACGACCGTCATCTAAACGTCTAATGTCTATCCTCTAGCATCTTATGTCTAGGATTCCGCAAAGCCGGAATTGACCAGGCGCACCAGTTCCTCCACGGCGGTCTCCTCGTCGGCGCCGCCCGCCAGGATGCGGATATCCGTGCCGCCGACGATGCCCAGCGAGAGCACACCCAGCAGGCTTTTGGCGTTGACGCGGCGGTCCTCCCGCTCCACCCAGATAGAGGACTTGAACTCGTTGGCCTTCTGGATGAAAAAGGTCGCCGGGCGGGCGTGGAGCCCCACATGGTTTTGCACTGTAACTTCCTTGGAATACATCGACATCTCTCCCACCTTTGAAAATCTTTTCCCCTTGCTTCCCATTATATCACAAAATTTTTATCCGTCAACGGGGTTGGGAGACATTCTGTGATACGAACAAAGTGCCGCGCAATACGCCCCCAATCCTTGTGCAATCTGCCGTAAGGGCAATTGCCGTCCCGTCATGCAAACGGTACAATTCCGGCCGAATTGTCGTTTTGCGGCGAAAGAGCTTGACGCGCCGCACGAAAAGTGCTAAACTGTTTCGCGGAGAATAAACATAGGAGGAATTTTATGATTAAGCAAATTTCATCCGGGGTGCTCGCGCTGTGCTTAGGGCTGACCGGGCTGTTCGGGCTGTTCGGCTTTGCCGGGAAGGCGGCGGCCGAGCCGAAGGACTGCTGCCCCATCGTGTTCGTGCACGGCCTGGGCGGCTGGGGCGAGGGCACGGGGATCGACCTGCTCGTGCCGCACTGGGGCATGCTGGCGGGCAGCGTACGCAAGGATCTGAACCGCAGGGGCTACGAGACCTACGCCGCCTCCATGGGGCCGGTATCCAGCGCCTGGGACCGCGCCTGCGAGCTCTACGCCCACCTGACCGGCGACCGGGTGGACTACGGCGAGGCCCACGCCAAAGAACACGGCCACGACCGCTACGGGGAGACCTACCGCAGGGCGCTGCTGAAGGACTGGAGCGCGGATAACCCCATCGCGCTGCTGGGACACAGCTTCGGCGGGCCGACGTCAAACCTCTTCGCCCAGCTGTGCGAGGAGGGCAGCGCGGCGGAGATGGCGGCCGGGCAGGAGAACATATCCCCGCTGTTCACCGGGGAGCTCAAGGGGCGCATCCTCGCCGTCGTGACACTTTCCGGGACCCTGAACGGCAGCACCGCCACGGAGCCCTCCATCACCGCCCAGGGCGGGGTGGGAGCCACCCTGCCCGATACGATGATGATGATGGCCCGCATCGGCACGGCCATCCCTGTTGTCGGCTGGTTCTACCCCTTCCATCTGGGGCAGTTCGGCATCAGCGCGCGGAATTTTTACCGCAGGCCCATACAGACGTGGAACATCGGGAACGATCTCCTGGAGCAAAGGGACAACGCGGGCTGGGACCTGACCGTCGATGGGGCAAAGGAGATCAACGACGCCATCCGCTGCCATCCGGGGATCTACTACTTCAGCTACGCGTCTCAGGCCACCGCGCCCGACGCCGAAGGCAACCAGGTCCCCAAGGATTTCGTCTGGGGCATGTTCCAGGAGACCAGCGCCCTCATGGGCACAAAGCGCGCGCCCTACACCACCCCCGGCGGCGTGCTGATCGACGACAGCTGGCTGCCCAACGACGGCCTTGTCAACGTGGTTTCGGCGCGCTATCCCTTCGGCGCACCGCACAAGGACTACGATCCGGGGAATATCGAGCCCGGCGTGTGGCAGGTGATGCCCCTCATCACCAACTTCGACCACGTGGACTTCTCCGGCGGCATGCAGAAGCTGGGCGGCCCGGAAGGCTTCAAGGAGCTCTACTACGGCATCGCGGAGATGCTGGAAGGGATCAGCTGAATTTAGACTTCAGTTTTTAGACATCAGACGTTAGACCCTGCGCGGGGTGTCTAACGTCTGATGTCTATTGTCTAATATCTAGCTTGACAGATTCCCCTGCTTTCGGTATAATATGTATTACCACCCCGGCCTTCGGCCACCCCTCCACAGAGGGGAATTGCCCGCCATCTGCGAGGGGTAAGCCATTCCCCTGCATGGAGGGGTGGCTGAAGGCCGGGGTGGTAAAGCAAATTAACGGCGGGAGAATCATATGGACTATGCGGCGCAGTCACTCAAACTGCATGAGCAATGGCGGGGCAAGCTGGAAATCGCGCCCCGGGCGGCGGTGGGCAGCAGGCAGGCGCTCTCCCTGGCCTATACCCCCGGGGTGGCGCAGCCCTGCCTGGAGATCCAGAAGGACCCGGCGAAGAGCTTCACGCTGACCCGGCGCTGGAACACCGTGGCGGTGGTCACCGACGGCACGGCGGTGCTGGGCCTGGGGGACATCGGCCCCGAGGCGGGCATGCCCGTGATGGAGGGCAAGTGCGTGCTGTTCAAGGCCTTCGGCGGGGTGGACGCCATCCCCCTGTGCGTGCGCTCAAAGGACGCGGACGAGATCGTGCGCACCATAGAGCTGCTCCAGGGCAGCTTCGGCGGGGTGAACCTGGAGGACATCTCGGCCCCCCGCTGCTTCGAGATCGAGCGGCGCTTGCAGGAGGTCTGCGATATCCCCATCTTCCACGACGACCAGCACGGCACCGCCGTGGTGGCCCTGGCGGCGCTGCTGAACGCTCTGCAGCTCGTCGGCAAGCGCCTGGAGGACTGCGTGGTGGCCTTCGCGGGGGCGGGGGCGGCGGGGGCTGCCGTGGCCAAGCTGCTGCACGCCCTGGGCGTAAAGGACAACCTGCTGTGCGACCGGCGGGGCATCATCTGCGGCGCACCGGACGTATCGCCGGAAAAGCGCGCGTTCCTGGAATTCTCCAATAGGAATAACCGCGCCGGCTCCCTGGCCGACGCCATGCGCGGGGCCGATATCTTCATCGGCGTCAGCGCGCCGGGCATCGTCACCGAAGAGATGGTGCGCTCCATGGCCCCGGGCGCGGTCGTTCTGGCGATGTCCAACCCTGTGCCGGAAATCATGCCGGACCTGGCGAAGGCCGCCGGGGCCGCCGTGGTGGGCACAGGCCGCAGCGATTTCCCCAACCAGATCAACAACGTGCTGGCCTTCCCCGGCATCTTCCGGGGGGCCCTGGATGTGCGGGCATCGGTCATCAACGAGGCTATGAAGGTCGCCGCCGCCCGGGCCATCGCCTCGCTGGTCGCGCCGGAGGAATTATCGGCGGAGTTCATCCTGCCCCACGCCTTTGACCCGCGCTTGGGGCACGCCGTGGGGGCGGCCGTGGCACAAGCCGCAAGAGAAACCGGGGTCGCGAGGGTTTAGATTTCAGATCTTAGGCTTTAGATTCCCCCTCTTGTGAGGGGGAGTTTTGTTGTTTTCGCTGCCGGAGGCGTTATAGGTGTTCATTATACCAGACCCCCGTGAAAAAATCTGTAAAAAGGATTGCGTTTTTGTTGAGGAATCGGTATAATGGGATTTAAGATGAGAGGAGGACATGTTGTGAATGATTGGATGGAAGTGATCCCGGAAGATATTCGGGAAAAGTACGAATTTCACAATTACAATCACGCGGCAGAGATATTGAGCGCCGCATTCCCTGCGCATTGGGATGAAATCATTTCGGCGTTGCGCAGTTTCGTTCTGTCGGAAGCTGATATTGTCGCCGGTGGAGGCAGTGAATCTGCCATCCCCAAAAAACTATCCGCTTCCCTGCGGCCTGCCGGTTGGGAAGAAATGCGCATTACCGGCGACTTGTTGGTGAAACTGCACAGCAGGCGCAGCGCAGTGTTAAGCGAACGCACCATTTCCAATTTCATCGACAGCCACAACATTGACTACGTAAAAGGGGAGGTTGCTGTCGATTTGGAGTGGAACAGCAAGGATCAGACCTTTGATCGGGATCTCTATGCTTTCCGCATGTTTTATGAGTGCGGGGTCATTGCCTGCGGGGTCATCATTACCAGGAGCGTTTCATTGAACCCGATCTTTTCCCGCCTTGGTATTTTGAAAAAATATGGCGCGAGCACTACCTGGATGGGAAAGCTGCTGCCGCGCATACAGTCAAGGCGACATGGTGGATGCCCGCTTTTGGTTGTGGGGATTACACCCCGGGTACTGTTGGACGGAGAGGAGGCGGCATATGTCTGCACATAGCGTGAATTATCATCATGAGCATGATCTGGTTCGCTTTTGCGATGGACAGAGGTTCCATACAATTCTTGCGGATCCCCCCTGGCAATTTCAAAATCGCACCGGCAAGGTCGCGCCGGAACACAAACGCTTGAACCGCTACGCTACCATGGCCTTGGATGAAATCATGGCCCTGCCGGTGGCTAAGGTGACGCAGGAACCTTGCCATCTTTATCTTTGGGTGCCGAACGCCCTGTTGCCGGAAGGCCTGGAAGTGATGAAAGCCTGGGGATTTCATTACAAAGGCAATATTGTTTGGGAAAAGGTGCGCAAGGACGGCGAGCCGGACGGCCGCGGCGTGGGGTTTTATTTCCGCAACGTTACGGAACTGCTACTGTTCGGAACCAGGGGCAGCAATGCCAGAACGCTGGCTCCCGCGCGCAGCCAAGTAAATTTGCTGCGCACGCAAAAGCGGGAACACTCCCGCAAACCGGATGAGATATATGACCTGATAGAACGCTGCAGCAACGGCGCCTATCTTGAACTGTTTGCCCGTGGTGAACGACAGAACTGGGTCGTTTGGGGGAATGAGGCAAATGATTCTTACGCTCCGGATTGGGCAACTTACGCCAATGCCAGTACATATCCCACAACGCAGAAGTATCTAACATAAAAGGAGGCTTCCCCCATGTACCAGGATCCCAAGCTTATGGAGCTCACCCGCTGGTTCGGCGATTGGTTCCTCGACGGCAAAACCATGCAGCAGGGCCAAATGACCCAGGCGCTCTACCCCTATACCGAGATGTTTTCCCCCATCCGCATCAACAAGCTCACCGTGAAGAACCGCCTGGTGATGGCCCCCATCGGCAACATCTCCATGTGCGAGGAGACCGGGCGGCCCAACGAGAAGATGCTGGCCTACTTTGTTGAACGGGCGAAGGGCGGCGTGGGGCTCATCACCACGGGGCTCGTGCCCGTGACCCACCACATCGACACCTCCCTGACGGAGCTGGGGGACCTGAGCTACTTCCCCCGCATCGACCGCAGCCGCACGGTGTTCGCGGGCTGGCGGGATCTGGCGCAACGTTGTCATGCATATGGCGCGCGTATTTTCCTCCAGGCCTCGGCGGGGATGGGCCGCGTGGGCAACCCCCAGTGCCTGCTCACCAAGTACAAGCTCCCGGTATCGGCTTCCTTCAACCCGAATTTTTACATGCCCACCGTGCCCTGCGCGCCCCTGACCGACGGCAAGATCCGGGGGATCGTCAAGGCCATCGGCCAGGCGGCGGCGGATGCGAAGGCGGCAGGCCTGGACGGCATCTACCTCCACGGCCACGAGGGCTATCTGATGGACCAGCTGACCAACACCGCCTTCAACCGCCGCAGGCTGGGCCGCTACAGCGACTGGCAGCGTTTCGGCGTCGAGATGATCGAATGCATACGCGAGCGCTGCGGCAAGGATTATCCCATCATGTACCGCATCGACCTCTCCCTGGTCCTCAACGAGACCTACGGAGAGCGCATGGACGGCACCTACATGAAGAAATTCAAGAACGGCCGCACGATGGAGCAAACTTTGGGCTACCTGAAGAACCTGGCGGCGGCGGGGGTGGACCTCATCGACGTGGACCTGGGCTGCTACGACAACTGGTGGCTGCCGCACCCCCCCGAGGGCATGCCGCCCGGCTGCTACCTGGACATCGCGCAAACCGCCAAGGAATTCTTTGCCCGGGAAAACATCCTTTCCAACGCGGGCGTGCCCGTGCCCATCGTGGGCGTGGGGAAATTGGGCTACCCCGACCTGGCGGAGCGGGCCCTGCGGGAGGGGCAGTGCGACATGGTCATGCTGGGCCGCCCCCTGCTGGCCGACCCCGATTGGCCCGAAAAAGCCCGCACCGGCCGCGTAAAGGACATCATCCCCTGCATCGGCTGCCAGGAGGGCTGCATCAACGAGTTCGTGGAGGGCGGGCATCCCCAGTGCGCGGTGAACCCCCGCACCGCCTTCGAGGAAATTTATCCGGCTGTGCCGATTGCTGCCGAAAGCAAGCAAAAAATCGCGGTGATAGGCGGCGGGCCTGCGGGCATCACCTGCGCCATTGCGGCGGCGCGGCGCGGCCACACAGTCACGCTGTTTGAGAAGGAGGCCGAACTGGGCGGGCGGCTGATCGCCGGGAGCGTGCCGGGCATCAAGTTCGACATCGCCAATTACCTGCAATACCTGCGCCGCTGGGCGGAGAAATCCGCGCGGGAGGGTGACTTTACGATCAAGCTCAATACAGAGGCCGGCGCGGACAACCTCGGCGGCTTTGACCAGATCGTCGTGGCCGCGGGCACGCAGGACGTCGATCTGAAGCTGCCGGGCTTCGAGGAATACCCGCCCCTGCAGGCCGTGGACGTGCTGGAAAACGCTGATACAGTGGAGGGCGCGAAATCCGTCGTGATCGTGGGCGGCGGCGTGGTGGGCTGCGAGCTGGCTTATTACCTCGCCAAGGAAAAGGGCAAGGAGGTCACGGTCGTCGAGATACTGCCGGTGTTCATGAAGCACACCTGCACCGCCAACCGGGGCTACCTGCTGAAGTACCTCTACGACGCCGGGGTGAAGCTGATGAACTGCACCGCGCTACTGGCCTACGAGCAGGGCGGCGTGCGGGTGCGGCAAAATCAATCGAAAACCGTGCCCGACCCCTATATCAGCTGGACGCCCGCCCTGCCGGAGAACGTGCACAACCCCCTGGCCCCCAAGCTGAAGGAGGATTACGCCGAAACGCGAATCGAGGCAGACGCCGTGATCCTCGCGGCGGGCGGGCGGCCAAACGAGGCCCTGTTCCACGCCCTGCAGAAGGAATTCCCCACCATCCCCGTGCACAATATCGGCGACAGCTTCGCGGGGGGGAAGGTTCACGAGGCCACAAGGACGGGCTACGCGCTGGGCATTAGGCTTTAGACATTAGCCATCGGAGGTGCATTATGCGTAAATCCATTTCTTTGCTGCTGGCCTGCCTGCTGGCCGCGCTGTGCTTCGCCTGCGGGCAAAAAGAAATCTCCGCGTCGGCGGAGGAGGAGGAAAGCGTCACGACGACGGAAACCGCCGCTGCCGCCGACGAAACAATAGCCGAAACCATGGAGGAGACGACTTCGGAACCCACAACCGAAGCGTCAACCACAGCCGCCAAGCCAACCGCCACGAAACCGGCAGCCGCTGCAACCCAAAAGCCGACAACGCGAGGCCCGAGCGTGCAGGAAATCCTGGACAGCGGGGTATACACACTGCGAATGCGCACCGAGCAGGGGCCTGCAGTGATCGTTTCCGACGGCAACAGGTGAGCAATGGAAACCGAGATGGACTGGAAGGCCCAACTGGAACTGTCGAACCCCGGGCAGGCCGATGCGCAGGCGCAAGCCGCGCTTATAGAAAGCACCTTCGGAAATACGATCCGTACGGTGCAAACCAGCGGCAATCTCTATATGGTGTTCCCGGAACAGAAAAAATATGTGAATTTGTCCGTGTTCAGCCTGGAGGGCGAAGAGGCTATCATGTTCAATCCCATGGAGGGTCTGCGCTGCGTGCAGGAAACCCCGCAAATACGCCTTGCCTTGGAAGAGGGAGAGGAGACGCTCGCAGTCGATTCTCTGAGCCCCATTGCGGAGCAGGTTTATTTCAGCCTGGATGGCTTTGAGGCCATGTCCTTAATAGAATTCGCCAATGCGTTCGGTTCGTTTGGCATGATGGGCGGCGAGCCGGTTGCGCCCACGCGCCCCGGCCCTTTCGGCCGCCCGTTCCGCTTCTTCTGAGCCGGCCGCCCCCATAGGGAAATAGGACACGAAAGATACCCCTTGCCGCCATGCATCGCGGCAGGGGGTATCCTGCATGCTTTCAAATTATAGGCGTTCCCTTTTAGGCTTCCGCCAGAACTGCTTCCGGTTCGGCTTCCGCCTCCTGGGCGGCGGCCTCCTCTTCGGCGCGGCGGCGGCGCATGTCGTCCAGGGTGAGGCCCTGGGCCAGGGCGGCGTGCACCTCTTCCTCGGGGAAGCCGCTGATCCAGCACTGCTTTTGCGCCACAGGGACGCCGCCCTGGGCCTTGATGACGATGTTGATGCCCAGGATGGCCAGGAAGGCGGCGGCCACGAAGTAAAGGCCGGTGCCGGGGAAGTAGGCGACCCCGTCCCACAGGGCCTTGGCGAAGTCCACGATGCCGCTGGCATCGGACGCTTTATAGTTCGCTATAAATTCTTTCAGGCCCGAACTGTCAATAAATGCGATGGAGGTCTGCAGCGCGCCGGGGAAAACCCCCGCGGCGGCCCTGCCCATCAGCACGACGGCGACCGCGCCCAGGACGGTCCCTCCAAAGCCCATCATGGAGAAGATGACCGCGCGCAAAAAACCCTTGGGGCTGGCCAGCAGAAAACTGGTCGCCGCGCCGCCCAGCAGGCCCAGCAGCACGATCACGAAGCTGACGATGGCCACCGCCTGCCACAGGAACACGCTGGAAACGGCGGCGCTGCGCAGGAAACTCCACAGGGCGCCGAAATCCATGTCCATCACGCGCATGACGAGATTAAAGGCGTTGTAGACGGTGGAATTGCCCACGAAGGGCGCGTTCACCACCAGCTTGCCCAGGGGCAGGAAGAGCAGGAACAGGGGAATGAACAGCATAATGAAGCGGGTTAAAGCCAATTTGTTGCCGAAGACTGCCGCCTTGGCGCGGTCCGTCTTCTTCGCGAAGGCGGCGCTGGACATCTCCACGCGGTCCGCCTCCTCCAGCATGCGCTCCTCCATTTTGTAGTAGAGGACGTTGGTGCCACATTTTGGGCAGGTCTGGCGCCAGTCGATGAGCCTGAGCTTGTAATTGCAGCTGGGGTTCGGGCAGTATGTAGCCATGCAGATCGCTCCTTCTTCAAGCAATTTGTGGGCATATTTTTTATACTGAGGGTATTATAGCACATGCCCGCGCAAAAAACAAGTTTTTTCTTTACAAGTTTTTCTTTACATAACAGAAAATTTCTGGTATACTTGACGGCGGACAAAAAATATTGAAAAAAGGTACAGGAGGACCCTATGCCAAAGCCGGTCATCATCACCGCGGATAGCTCCGCGGATCTGCCGCCGGAGATCTGCGCCGAGTTCGGCATCCATTTTATGCCAATCTATGTCAGCGTGGAGGGCAAAACAGGCCGCGACTGTATCGATATCTTCCCCATGGAAATCTGGGACGCCTTCCGGGCGCGGGGCTCGCTGCCCAAGACCGCGGCGCCCTCCATGGCGGAATACCAGGAATTTTTCGAGAGCTTCACCAAAACCGGGGCCGACGTGGTGCATATTTCCCTTAACAACACCTTTTCCTCCTGCTTCCATGTGGCCGCCCTGGCGGCGGAGGAAGTGAACGCGGCAGGGAAGGGAACCGTCTTCGTTGTGGACAGCAGGAATTTTTGCACGAGCCAGGGCATGCTGTGCGTGCAGGCGGCCCTGCTGCGCGGCCAGGGGCTGGCTGCGGGGAATATCGCTGAAAGGATATGCGCGCTGCGGGGAAAGGTGCGGGGGTTTTACTACCTGGACGGCATCACCTTCCTTTCCAAAAGCGGGCGCGCCCCCGCTATCGTGGCCCTGGGGGCCGCCCTGTTCAACCTCCACCCGGCCGTCAGCATGGACGGGAACACCGGCGAAACCGTGATCGGGAAGAAATACCGGGGCAAAAGCGCCGCAGCGGCGGAAAACTGGCTGCGGGATACCATCCGGAAATTCCTCGATACCTGCGATCCCTCGCTGTGCTTTTTTATGCATACGCCGGAAATGCCGCCGGAGCAATTTGAGCCCATGAACCGCATCGCCGAAAAGGAGCTGGCGGGCGTGGAGCGGCTCATTATGGACACGGTGGGCTGTGTGATCGTATCCCACGTGGGCGGGAACTGCTACGCCCTGATCGGGATGGAAAAATAGATTTTAGATATTAGACATACCTCCTGCGCACAAGCGGGAGGTACTTTTACATCAAAAACGCAAAAAAACAGTTTTTTCTTTACAGAAGCAAAAATTTCTGGTATACTTGACGGCGGACGGAAAATATTAAGAGAAGCACAGGAGGGTTCCCCGCATGCCAAAGCCGGTCATCATCACCGCGGATAGC
>Ga0123353_10001601_pt1 | contig 27886 bp, 25 predicted proteins | sample TergutLab28metaG_3_FD_92763 | JGI IMG/M metagenome (GOLD analysis project Ga0123353, IMG submission 92763) | Labiotermes labralis P3 segment gut microbial communities from Petit-Saut dam, French Guiana - Lab288 P3 | ecosystem: Host-associated > Arthropoda: Insects > Digestive system > Gut ...
ATGATCCGACCCGGCGGTACCCTAACGGGAAAGGCATGTATGAGTTCATGACACTCCCCGCGATGGCGGCGGAGGTGGAGCCGGTCAGCCCGTATCTTCTGATCTATTGCGACCTCCAAAACTCCCGTTCCGAATGCCTGGCCATCACCGACACCGGCAAGTTGGTGCAGGACCAGGCGGGACAACTCCGCGAGCGAGCGCGAAACGAACGCCTCAACGCGTATGCCGCCATGGCCCAGACCGAACCACCGCCGCCCGACGAGCCGATCGGCATGAACCTTACGGACGAGCAGTTACGATACATGCGCGAGACGTGGCTCCGTGAATCGCTTCAGAACCTCCAGCAGGATGCTAACCACTACAAGGATGTAAAGGGATACTACCCGGACACCACCGTCGCCCTGGCGGACTGGCTACGCAAGCAGGGCGTTGATGTGGGCGAACGCTATCCTCATTTCGATATTGCGCGATATACCTTCACCGCGACGGCTGCCCTGCCGGAGAAACCGATACTACATTCGTACCTGTTGATCCTTGCTCCCCAAAACATTGTCCCCGACGGGATGGGCAGGGGAATCTCGGATACCGGAGAGTACGTCACCGACACGCCAGACATGATACAATTGCGTATCAAGAACGACCTCGCGAAGGCCAGGGGCATCTCGACGACCGTGCCCGCCGGGCTGACCGACAAGCAGCCGCTGTAGAAGATGACGGAAGCGGAAATCCGCCAGGAACTTCAGAAACTGCACGAAGATCACACCCGATTCAAACAGACCAAGGGACGCTATCCGTTGAAAGAGGAGTTGCTGCCCTGGTTGCAGGAACAAGGCGTCGACGTGGACGCGCGGTATCTGCCTTTTTGTGTTGTAAGATGGTATGCATTACGAAACGTTCGTATGTACGGGACGTTCTACAACGCAAAAAGGCAGAGTCACTATGAAAACATTTCCGATCCTGTTAGACCTGCATGGTAAACTCGCCGTAGTCATTGGCGCCGGCGAGGTGGGGCGACGGAAAGTGCACGCGTTGCTGGAGGTTGGCGCGGAGATCAAGTGCGTCGATCCGCACATGCCGCCGGAAACGGCCGCCCTGCACGATGCCTCTGTGCTGCTCATTCGCAAACCCTACTGCCCCGAGCACCTCGAAGGCGCGACGCTGGTGTTCGCCTGCACCGACGACCGCGTGCTCAATGCCCAGATCGCCCGCGACGCCCAGTGGGTCGGCGCGCTGGTCAACGTGGCCGATCAACCCGAGGACTGCGATTTCACCATGCCCGCCGTCGCGCGCGACGGGGACGTGGTGGTCGCCGTCGGAACGGGCGGGTCCTCGCCGGCCCTGGCGGGGCGACTGCGAAACCATCTCGCCGCCGCCCTGCCGCCACGCACCGGCGAATTCGCCGCCGCCCTGGCCCGCCTGCGCGAGGAACACCAGCGCGACCCCGACACGACCCGGCGATCGGACCGCATGCGCCGCCTGGCCTCTCACGAAGCATACGAAGCATTCCTCCACGGTGGCAACGACGCGCTGCGGAAATTGTTGACACGATAGAGCGTCAAAATTCGAAATCCGAAGCTCGAAATCCGAAACAAATTCCAAAACCCAAAGCGGAAAATTCCAAACGGCGACGCCACGCGTCCAGGCACAAATATGGCTCAGGGCGCGAATATGGCTCTGCCTTTTTGCGTTGCAGGGCGGTGTGAACTATAAAACGTTTTTTCGCACATCACGTCCTACAACGCAAAAAGGCAGAGCCATATTTGCGCCTTGACGCATGACGTCGCCGTTTTTGTTTGGAATTTTCTGCTTTGGGGTTTTGGAATTTGTTTCGGATTTCGAGCTTCGGATTTCGGATTTCGATTCTCGCACGCCGCCCTATGATGTCACAGAAGGGGGTGCCCATGCGCAGCATCAACTATCTTCTGATCGGCGGGGGGCTGGTCTGTCACAACGCGGCGAAAGCGATTCGGCGGCGGGACGATGCCGGAAGCGTGTTGATGGTGTGCGACGAACCGCATCGACCCTACAATCGTCCGCCGTTGAGCAAGGCGTTCATGCAGGGCAAGTCGCCGCTGGAAGAGGCGTTCGTCGAGCCGGACGACTGGTACGCGACCCATCGCGTGCACCTGCGTCTGAGCACGGCGGTGATCGCGCTCAATCCGCGGGAACACGAAGCCACGCTCGGGGGTGGGGAGATCATTCGATACGACCGTGCCTTGCTGGGAACGGGCGGACGGGCCGTGGAGGCGGCGCTGCCGGGCGATGAATTGTCCGGCGTGCACACCCTGCGGACGATGCACGATGCGGCCACCGTTTCGCGGACGGTGGCTTCATCGCGAAAGACGGTGATCCTGGGCGGCGGATTTATCGGTGTGGAATTGGCCGGCTCGCTGACGCGGCGCGGGCTGGCGGTGACGCTCGTGCATCCGGGCGAGCGGATTTACTCGCGATTCGCCGGGCCGATGCTGGCGGAGTTCGTCGAGACCCGCTGCCGCGAGCACGGTGTGGAATTCGTGGCTGGTCAGAAGGCCGTCGCGTTCCACGGCCAGGACGGGGCCTTGCGGAGCGTGGAACTTCAGGACGGGCGTCGGCTGCCGTGCGATCTGGCGGTGGCGGCGATGGGCATCGTACCGAACGTCGACCTGGCGACACAGGCGGGACTGGAGGTGCGCGATGGCGTGGTCGTCAACGGGTGGTTGCAGACCAGCGACGGCGACGTCTACGCCGGAGGGGACATCGCCAACTTCCTCGACCCGTACTCGGGCCGGCGGCGGCGCGTCGAGCACTGGGGACAGGCCGACTACACCGGAACGCTCGCGGGACAGAACATGGCCGGGGCGTCCAACACGTATGAGCTGCTGCCGTACCTCTGGACGGACGTGTTCGACGTGCACATCGAGTTCGCCGGTGACGAACACGCGCCCGTCGACACCGCCATCCTTCGCGGGCAGCCCGCGGACGGACGATTCGCCCTGCTGCATCTGCACGCCCATCGCGTGGCCGCGTGCTACGCCGTCAACCTCAAACGCGCCGCGTATGGGCCGCTCCAACGACTCATCGAACACCGCGTCAACGTCAACGGCCTCGAACCGCAACTGGCGGACACGACGTTCGACGTCACCACCCTGCTGCCACCCAGTCAGGCGGCGTGAGGAGAAGCGTGACGAGGAGAACGAAGTTTGTAGCCGATAAATAGTTCGCGATGGCTTCGCCTTTTTGCATTGTAGAATATTCCATACCAAAGAACGTTTTGCAGTACACAACGGCTTACAACGCAGGCAGAGCCAATTCCATGCTCGTCTACAAAAGAAACTCCGACGCTTTCCTCGTCGGTTCGCGCGTACTTTGGAGGTCGATGGCCATTTCGCGGTACTCCAGGCCGCAGTTGTGGCAGACGTCTTCCGGGAGCAACACGAAGGTTTTGAGGTGGGTGAAAAGTTTTTGGTAACTGACATGAACCCCGTTGAGATTCAGGCCGTAGGTCGGGCAATAATTCACAGGGTACTCATCAAGGCGCGGGATCGGGAATTCAGGAACGAACGTGGGAGGTTTGGTGGATTTGCGGTGAACTTTTCGTCTGGCGGCAGGTTTGCGGTTGTCAGGGGTGTGGCTCACGAGCGTGCCTTTCCGTCCCAATAGATGAGGCGCTGAAGGTGCAGCGCTCGAGGCTCCTACAAGGGCCCACACACCCCACACACAACAGCGCCCCGTGTGCATATGCACAGGGACACCATTTGCATGGGGGTGTGTGATTGAGCTGGACCAAAAACTTGTAGGATTTCGAGCGCTCAAAACAACAAGATGTCACGTCGGACTATTCACTGTTCTGTTTCCAGAAGGTCTCCTTACGATCACTCCATTATGTTCGATGTCATTCCGGTTTTCAAGCGCAGCGAAATGTGAAGACGTTTCGCTTTACACAACGTTTTACAGCGCAAAACGGCAAGCCAGTGATAACAGTCGCTTCACTTTCCCGTGCGTTGCCGCGCGAGGTCGTAGGTCTGGTCGTAGTGGCGGAGGAGGTTGCTCCAGTCGAAGTGTTCGCTGGCGCTCTCGACTTTGTTCCGCAGGCTGATACGGTCGCGGCGTTCCAGTTGGGTGAAGTCGTACAGCCAGTTGGTCAGCTCGTTGACGGACTGGTCCCAGCTTTTGTACCGCCGATGCACCACGTGCATGCCGCTCTGTTCATAGTCGGGCATGTGCCGCATGATGTACGTGCCGAATCCCGACAAGTCGCTGGTGACCGCCGGAACGCCGCGCGCGACGCACTCGGGCGGCGTGTAGCCCCACGGTTCGTAGTAACTCGGGAAGATGCCCAGGTGGCAGCCCCGCACGAACTGGTCGTAATCCATGCCGAACAGCGGGCTGGACACCGTGATGAAGTCCGGGTGGTACACGAATTTCACCGGGTCGTGCGGTGAGTTAATCAGGCCGTAGTTTCGCAGTTGCTCCAGCACCTCGTCGTGCGCGTCATCGACGAGGTCGTGCGTGACGATCGAGGGCAGTCGGCGGCTTTTCCACGCCTGCATCGTCCTCCGAAGCCTCAGCCGCCAATAGTCGTCCACCAGGTCGTCGTAGCGCGGTGTCTGCCCCATGGCCGTGGAGAGGAAGAGGTTGTCGGCGATCTGTTCCTTGATGGAATCGCAGGTCTGGCGGATTTCGTCCATGACCGCGCGGCGGCTGAGCACGTCGGAATTGATCGAGCGGAACGGGCGCTTGCTGACGAGAAAAAACACGATCGTCCGGTCGCTACGGGCGTGCTTGAGGCGGTGATTCAACCTCGCCAACGCCTCGATCGTCAGGTCGAATCCCTTGTTGCGGTACTCATAGCGGCCTGACGTGAAGAAGTACAGCGTCCGGTCCATGTCGAACGTGTAGCTGGGAAAAAAGTGGGCCATCACGAAGCGGTGAATGCGTTCCTTATACTCCAGGTGGAGGTTCTGGAACTCGTGCATCGCGGTGAACCGTTCGATGTTCAGGCCGTTGGGCAGGAGCAGGTCGGGGCCGCGGCCCAGCAGGTGCTGACACTCGAAGGCGGTGATGTCGCTGAGGGTGGTGAACACATGGGCGCCGTGGACGGCCGCCCGTTCGATGCGGACCTGGGCTTCGATATTGTAATGGCGGGCCTCCTTTTGCCAGTCGACGAACGGCACGTGGTCGTAGAACCAGGGGTCGTTCATGGCCAGGTATCGCCCGAGCATGGTCGCGTGGGTGGTGAAGACGATGGACAGGTCGATCCCGTCGCGGCGGAGTTCGGGAATGCACGAACCGGCCATCCATTCGTGGAAATGGGCAATCACCGGCCTCCGGAGCCCGTGCCCCGTCAGACAGCGGAAGAACTGCTCCACACCGTGCCCGAACGCCAGCACACCGTTAACCAGCGCGTCGTCGGCCTGCATGCCGATCCCATGATGCTCCCACAGGAAATATTTGATCTGCCCCAGCCGGTCGAAGAGGCTCCACGGTTCGATCAGGATGACCTGGGGCCTTCCGGTGATCAGCCAGGTGCCGTAGTGCGCCCGAATCCCCTGGTCGGCCAGGGCGCGCAGGGCGTCGGCGATTCGCCCAGTGGGATGGCCTTCCTCGAACTCCGACGCGGCGGTCTCGGGGTTGTAAGGCCCGATCAAACAATACCGCCGCCCCCAGCGCTCGATCATTCCCGGAACTTTCGAGCGGATGACGGTGTAAATCCCGCCCACCTGCTGGCAGACCTCCCACGAAATCTCGAACAGCATCGGCTCGCTGGCGAAGGAGGGTCCGCTGACGGCCTCGGACGGGGCGGGCGACACGGCTGATTCGTGAGATCCCGCCCCATCGTCATGGTCCATCGCGTCCGGCACGGGGTTCGTTTCCGCGTCGGTCTGACCGGCCCGCGACGCGTGAGACTGCTTTCGGCTATTCGGTTTTCGCTTCATGCGTCACATCCTTGCCTTGGGGCTCCCAGGCCTTGACAAATCCATTTGCAACCCCGCCGCCCAACTTATCTTACACCATCGGCCAATCGGCGGTGAAAGCATTAGAAGAAGAATCCTTGACGCCACCGGGCCGCATGGGTACAGTTACGGTTTCGCACTCAATGAAGGAGAAAAAACGATGGCGCTGAAGATTTACTATGACAAGGACGGCTCGTTGAAGCCGTTACAGGGCAAGACGGTGGCGGTGGTCGGATACGGCAGTCAGGGGCACGCGCATGCCCAGAACCTGCGGGACAGCGGCATCAAGGTGATCGTCGCCGAACTGCCGGGAACGAATAACTACAACCAGGCCGTCAAGGACGGGTTCAAGCCCGTCTCCGCCGCCGAGGCGACCAAACAGGGCGACCTCATCATCACCGTGCTGCCCGACGAACTCCAGGCCAAGGTCTACAAGGCCGAGATGGAAGCCAATCTCACCCCCGGCAAAACGCTGGGATTCTGCCACGGGTTCAACATCCGCTTCGGCGCGATCGTCCCGCCGGCCGGGATCGACGTGGTGATGATCGCCCCCAAGGGCCCCGGACACACCGTGCGCGACTGCTTCAAAGAAGGCAGCGGCGTTCCTTGCCTGATCGCCATCGAGAAGAACGAGACGGGCAAAGCGTTCGAGACGGCCTTGGCGTGGGGAATCGGCGTCGGCGGCGGACGCGCGGGCATTATCGAGACCACCTTCACCGAGGAAACCGAGACGGACCTCTTCGGTGAACAGGCCGTGCTGTGCGGCGGCCTGACCGCGCTGGTCAAGCAGGGATTCGAGACGCTCACCGAGGCGGGCTATCAGCCGGAGATCGCGTATTTTGAGGTGCTGCACGAGCTGCTGCTGATCATCCGCCTGATGGCCGAGGGCGGTATCGGCTACATGCGGTACAGCGTCTCCAACACGGCCGAGTACGGCGACCTGACGCGAGGCCCGCGGATCGTGAACGAGCAAACCCGCGCCGAGATGCGCAAAATGCTCAAGGAAATTCAGGACGGCACGTTCGCCAAGGAATGGCTGGACGAATGCGCCAAGGGCAAACCGAACTTCAAGCGGCTGTACGAAGCCGACAAGAATCACCCGATCGAGGTGGTCGGCCGCCAGCTCCGCAAAATGTTCAGTTGGATGCAGGCCAAGGAAGCGCCGGAAGAATAAACGGTCGGTTTGGCGTCCGGCGGTCCGACGTCCAGCGGCCGGCTGATGATGAAAATGGCTCTGCCTTTTTGCGTTGTAGAACGTTATGCTCTACAAAGCGTTCCGTAGCAAGGAACGATCCACAACGCAAAAAGGCAGAGCCATTTTCATGGGTTGTCGACGGTGTAACCATCTCGTCGAGGAGAGGCCATGACACAACACCCGCCGCCGCAGTATCTGCCTGACCGACCGCCGCCATCCGAGAAACCGCCGCCGGTACAACCGGGGTCGCCGCATCATCGCCTCGTGCTCGGTGTGATGGTGGTGTTCATCATCTCGGTCATGGTGCCGCCTTCAGGCATGACGTTAGCGGGCATTGGCCTGATCTGGTCGACAATCGCCCTGCTGCGAAAAACCGCGGCACAACGCGTTGCCGTCGCGCGCCTGTTCGTGTGGCTGGGTCTTCTCGTCGTGCAAGTGGCGGTGATCCTGCCCGTACACCAAAACATCGGACGTTTGCGCACCGCCACCGGTTGCCAGGCAAGTCTGACCCTCATCGGCAAAGCCATTGCCGCCTATACATCGGACCATGCCGGGCACTATCCGCCAGACCTCGAAACACTCGTTGTTGCCGGACATCTGCATTACTATGATGCGATGGAATGTTCGGCGGGCCGCACCGCGTCGGGCCGCGCTACGCAATTCTACAAACATGCCTACTGCGCGCCGCAGGACGACGGCGATGCACAAAACGACGTGCTCACCATCCTCGCCAGCGACATAACTTCCGCCCGTCGTCCCACCGGCCTGTTTGACATCATCAGTTTCGAGCAATATCGTTACGTTCTGTTGAGCGACCTCAGTATCCGACAATACACCGAAACGGAATTCCAGCGGGAACTGCTGAAACCGCAGAATCGCCACTTCGCCGAGGAATTGGCCAAGGGCCCGCAGTTGATACCGTGGGAATTGTGGGCACCTACCGCTCCCGTGCCGCCGGCAGTGCAGGAACAGCAGTCGCCGGGTTCACAGCCGAGTTCGCAAGGCACGCAAAGGGAAACCGATGAGTGACGAACAACATGCCAAGTTGTCGGCACAGGCGGAGTCGCAGACGCCACCGAAGCCGCCGCCAGTCCAGCCGTCGAGTGGAGGCGTGGTCCTTGCGAACCTCACGATCGTGTTGGGCATCCTGTCGATCATCATCCCGGTGATGGGCAGTTTGTGTTGGCCCATTGGCGGCATCCTGGCGATGGCCATCCTTTTGGCCGCCATCGCGCGAGAAACCCCCGTCCGGCGGGCTGTTGTGGGCCTGGTGCTGTGCCTCTGCGGCTCGGTGATTCAATTTACGGTCTACCCGCGCTTCGTGTACCACGCCAAGGAAATGGCCAGATCCGCCGGCTGTGAAATGAACCTGAAGAATCTGGGCAAGGCCATCGCCATCTATCGGGAGAAGAACGACGATCAGTACCCGCTCAACCAGGACGCGCTTCTTCAGGACGGCAGCCAGTCGAACAAAATGCTGGTGTGTCTTGAGAGCACTCTGTGTGAAGGCGACGGCTCTTCTTTTTTCTACGTCGCGCCGCGGGCCAACAGCGACGCGCCCGCCGACGACGCCTGCATCATCGCCTGCGACACCGAACCCCTCCACCCGGCCAGCAAGTACAATATCTTCCGTATTGGCGGCCGCCGGAATGTATTGCTGAGCAACGGCGATGTTCAACACTACAGCGAATCCGAATTCCAGCAGGAACTGCAAAAACCGCAGAACCGCCGCTTCGCCGAAGAACTGGCCAACGGCGCCAACATGACGCCATGGGAACGGTTGCACTATCCCGCCCCCGCTCCGCCGCAAACACCGGACCAGCCGCCGGATTCGCAACCGGCTTCACCAGGCACGCGGGGAGGACCCGATGAGTGACGAGTTCGTGAAAATGGGCATCCTGTTGGTGGTCGTTGGCCTGGTCGTGCTGGCGATTGTTTTGTTGTATGTGCCACCGCCGGGGCGAGCGCGGCTGATTGGCGGTTTCGTCGCCGCCGCGGTGGGGGTGCCCGCCTTGATGTTCCTCATCCCGACCGTGGGCCTGGTGGTATTGACCGCCGACCTGGTCTGGTCGGTGGTTGCCCTGCTGCGAAAACCCCCGGACAAGCGATTCGCCGTCGCCCGCCTGATCGCCTGCCTCTGCCTCATCGTCGTGTGCGGGGCCGTGGTCCTCTCCGCGCGGGCACACTATTTTCGTTTGCACACATCCGCCCGATGCGCCATGCACATGTCCTATCTGGGCAAGGCCGTCGCCATGTATCGAGCGGAGCACGAGGATCAATACCCACCAAGCCTTGACGTGATTCTTCAAGACGGAAGCCTGTCGACCAACGATTTGGTGTGTGTTTCGAACCTCCCGATGGGAAGCCAACGGATGGACGACGAGGGCGGCTCCTCGTATTTCTACTGCGCGCCGTGCCACGACGACGATGACGAAGTGTCCGATGAGGACGCCCGCCTCGTGGCCTGCGACATCGCGCCGGTTCATCCGGTGGCCATGTTTCGCTTTGGCCGTTGCCGCCATATATTGCTAAGCAACAATAAAGTTACACGATTCACCGAAGCGGAGTTCCAGCGGGAACTGCAAAAACCGCAAAACCGCCAGTTCGCCGAAGAATTGACCAAGGGCGTCAAGATGACACCACAGGAACGGTTGACGTATATCGCGCCATCCCCATAATAACATTCGCGAGTTCGCGAAATTCGCGGCCAAAAAGGAAATAACCATGAAACAGCAGCTCCTCGACTACCTCAAGACCATCCGTCCGGTTTCCTCGCACAGTCACCATCTGCCGGCGGCGGAGTATGTCGGCATGACGTTACCGGGCATCTTTGACAACAGTTACTGCCGGTGGATGGACACCACGCCACGCACCGCCGCCCAGGCCGAAACCTACCTCGCGAAGAACGGGTGCAACAATTACGTCCGCTGGCTGCGGGCAGCCATTGAGGAGTTGTACGGCCTGCCGCTCACGGCCGCAAATTTCGACGAACTCTCCCGCCGTGTCGAACGGGCCCACACCGACCTCGCGTGGCAACTCCGCATCCTCGAAGAAAAATGCGGCTACGAGCGGATCATGCTCGATGCCTACTGGAAGCCCGGTGACGACCTGGGCCGGCGATCGCTCTTCGAGCCGGTGCTGCGGTGCAATATGTTCGCCGTGTGCGTCAGGCCCGGCGAGACGGACCACAACGGAAACAGCCCCTTCGCGTTCCTGGGTCGCACATTCGACGATTTCGACGCGTATCTCCAAGCCATCCGCACGCTCATGTCGCCGTACAAGGCGATCAAATTCGCCGTCGCCTACGACGGGGACAACGACATCCGCCACTTCGACAAGAGCAAGGCGCGCCTGGCCTTTCACAACCCCAGCGCGGCCAGCCCGCACCGCAAAGCCTACTACGACTACATGATCTTCCGCCTGTGCGAATTCGCCGGCGAACTGGGCATTCCCGTGCAGATCCACACCGGAATGGGCAACCTGAACAAGTCCGCGCCGCTGTACCTGAAGGAGCTGATCGCCGCGTTGCCGAAGGTGAAGTTCGACCTGTTCCACTGCGGCGTCCCGTGGACGGACGACCTGCTGGCGTTGCTGCACAATTACCCCAACGTCTGGGCGGACCTCTGCTGGCTGCCGCTGATCAGCACCACCGTGGCCCGGCGGTTCATCCGGGAGGCATTGGAGATCGGAAACGCGCACCGGATCGTGTGGGGCTGCGACACCTGGACGTCGGAGGAAAGCTACGGCGCCCTCCTCGCCGGCCGAGACGCCGTCGCCACCGCCCTGTCGTCGATGCGCGAAGACGGCACGATCACCGACGACTACGCCTTGTACATCGCCAAACGCATCTGGCGCGACAACGGTATGGAACTGTACGGGCTGTGACGCGGCGTGGGCATCACGTCACGGTAGCGAGTACCATGTGCCGCGTCCGGCTCCGTGCTGGGTGAGTTTTCCCTCGGCCAACAGGCGGCGGAAGTGCGTTTTCAGGGTATTTCGGCTGGCGTTTGTCTGGCGGATCATCGCGGCCATGCTGACCCGTCCGTGCTGACGCGCGTGGTCGAGAGTCGCGATCGCAAGTTCCGGCAGGACTTCCAGCGTCAGCCGCTCGCGTTCGATCTTCTGTCGCAGATGTTCCGTCTGCCGCCGCAGCGCCTCCAGGAAAAACAGCATCCAGGGTTCCCAATCCGGTTTGGCGTCGGCCAGTATGGTCTGTGTCCGGCGCAAGGCCCGGTAGTAGGCTTCCTTGCTGCGTTCGACCACGCTTTCCAGCGAACTGTACGGCACATACACGTATCCCGCCCGCAACAGCAGCAACGTGGTAAGGATGCGGCTAAGACGTCCGTTACCGTCCTGAAAGGGATGGATGGCCAGGAAAACCACCGTAAACGCGGCGATGACCAGCAACGGATGATGTTCGCGCGATTCCAGCGCCTGCCGGGTCCATTCCACCAGGTCCCGCATCCGGCGGGGTGTATCAAACGGTGTGGCGGTCTCGAACACCACGCCCACGATCTGACCGTCGGCGTCGAACGCGGCGACATGGTTCGGCGCGGTTTTATACTGGCCGCGGTGGCGGATGTCCTTCTCGTTGTGACCAAGCAGATCACGGTGAAGCTGGCGAATATGGTTTTCGGTCAGCGCGATGGATTCCCACGACGCAAAGACGGTTTCCATGACACGGGCGTAGCCGACCACTTCCTGTTCGTCGCGGGTGGCGAACGCGGTGACGGTCAGGTCGGCCAGCAGACGCTCCACCTGGCGGTCGGAAAGCTTGGCGCCCTCGATGCGGGTGGACGAACCGATGCTCTCGATGGAGGCCACCCGACGCAGCGCCAGCAGGCGCTCCGGGGCCAGTGTCCCCAAGGCGCGCCAGGCGCCCTTGAACTCGTCGATCTCGGCGATGAGCCGAAGCATCCCGGGCGTGATGGACATGGTATCCAGCATGGCACCCGATTATACACCCAATTACACCCAATTGCCTCCTGCCCATGCCCCCACAATATTCAGGGCAAACGCATGTAACCTATCGCAAGTGGCGTGACTGGCCACTGGCCCTGCCATTAGGCGCTGTAGGGGGTTGTGTACGACAAAACGTTTTGTCGTGTACAACTCCCTACAGCGCCTAATGGCAGGGCCAGTGGCCAGTCACGCCAAACACAGAACGCACACGAAAACCGAAAATGCACTACATGCGTTTGCCCTGCCACAATATTTCATTGATTTTCCCCGGTACACCTTGTACAAGATACTGGCCTATCCCGATCGACCGCTGTATAACGGTGATACAATCACTGAGGTGAACCATGTCCATGTACCGCAGAGCGTCCGTGTGCCGCAAGGCGTTTACGCTGATCGAACTGCTGGTGGTCATCGCCATCATCGCGTTGCTGGTGAGCATCTTGATGCCCTCGCTGACCAAGGCCAAGGAGATCGCCATGCGCTCCAAATGCGCCGTGCAGGCCCGCGCGACGGCGTCGGGCGCTTTGCTGTACGCGCACGATTACGGTTCCCTTCCCGCCCGCAGCGGTAGCGGGGTGCGGTTCGACATCGCCCCGGCCAACATGAGCGCCAGCGTTCGCGAACTGTGGGGCAGCGGCGAATGGGATTGGGGAACGTGGTCCGTGAAGAATTTCCAAGCCGCCGGCTACGTGACCTCCGCGAGCAACCTCCGCTGCCCCGCCCTGGTCGGGATCGACGATTGGAACAAGAACATCGAACGGTGGACCGTCAATCCAGGGTATCTCGGATACCAGTTCTACGGCATGTCCGGCTACATCTGGGGCCAGAGGTACACCGTGCCGGGAACCTACTTCATTTCGGCGGATAAAATCCCCAACCCCAGCGACTACATGCTGCTGGGCTGCAACATCATCGACGATTTCAACGCCACCTACGTCTACCGCGCCTTCACAGAGATGAACTGGACGGCCCACACGCGGAACTCGACCCAAGGCGCCAATATCGCCTACCTCGACACGAGCGTCCGCTGGCTGTCCGACTCACAGGATAAACACCATTACGAGGTCATGGGGTCCAAGGCGCAGCGGAACTTCGCCGGACCGTTCTGGGACACCATGGTCCCCGCCAAGGCGATGTTCCTGCGCGACGACGAGGCCGGGATGGGAGGACGCGACGGCGGAGAGGCCCAGCGATTCTTCTGGAGCAATGGGGAACATGTGAATCAAAACCCAAACGCCAAACCACTGCGAGGCACCGTGGTGTGGCATTAAGCAGACGTGCCCCCATGCGTCGCCGAGGGTTCACGCTCATTGAGCTGCTGGTGGTCATCGCGATCATCGCGATATTGGCGAGCATTCTCATGCCCTCGCTTCGCCGGGCCAAGCGGCAGGCCGTGCTGGTGCAGTGCGCGCTGAACCTTCGCTCCACGCACCAGGCCATGCAGATGTACGGGGCGGATTTCACGTATTACCCGCTGGTCGGTGAGGTCGATCCGCACCCCTATTCGCCGGTCATTGCGGGGTACAAGGGGGCGGCGCCGCACGGTGGGACCGGACCACCGGGCCAGCTCCTCACGGGGCAGTATCTCAGCGACGCGCGGATCGCCCACTGCCCCGGTCTGGGCGGACCGACCGATTTCGGGTGGCCACGGGGGATCTTCTCGGCCTCGACCGAGTACACGGCCTACTTTTACTGCCAGGTCAGTCGCTACGAAATCGAGACGTACCCCAACGCCTCGCCGGCCTGGAACGTCAACCTGCGATACAGCAACAGCGCCTGGGGCGGCATGCTGTTTACCTGCGTCGACTCCAACCACCTGCGCGACCCGCGAAGCTACACCCATCAAAACATCGACAATCAAATCCGCAACGACGGCAGTTCCCGCCGCTACACGATCCCCGTCGTGGGCATCGTCCAGTACGCCCCCGACAACGTCCAGGCCATTTTCTCCCTCGAAGGATACACCACGTCCGTCCACCGCGACGCCTGGTGGATGGCGGGACGACCGTGACAAGGGGGACCGGTCATGGCAATCGCATCTACATTTTGTCGTTTTTGTGCGTTTGTTTGCGCGGGAGTCGTTACAAATCCGAAGCACGAAATCCAAAACAAATCCCAAAACCAAACAGCAGAAAATTCCAAACGCGGACGGCGACGCCATACGTCAAGGCGTAGGACTCGCCGTTTGGAGTTTGGGATTTTCTGTTTTGGGATTTGTTTCGGATTTCGGATTTCGTGCTTCGGATTTGGACGCTTCCCTCGAAACAGATTGCGACATCAGCGGATTTTGATGCGATTACCCTCGACGGGTGACAGAATTCACTGTTCATTCCCATTGACCATCCGTATCCTGCGGGCAGGCAAAAATGGGAGAAAACACCATGTGGAGCAATCGACTTCTTCTCGTGGCGTTCGTGACATTGGCCGTCGGCTGGATGACCACCGGCTGTTCGGACTCCTCGGATTCTCCGAATTCTCCAGCCACTCGCAAGACCCAGCCGTCCGTCACTGACGCCCCCGTGGAGACGGCCAACGCCACGGAACCGCCCACCGAACGCCACGTACCGACCGAAACACCGGACGACCTGGAGGCCTTCGTCGATGAAACGGGCATTGTCGATGAAACGGAAAACGATGACGACCCGGGCGCGCAGCCAGCACCGGTGGATGAGGTGACCGAAACACCGGCCGATGAGGCTTGGCTTGTCGAGGCGGCGACGACCGACGAAGACGCCGGAATGCGGGAGGCGGCGGTGGCGACGCTGACCGATCCCGCCGTGCTCGCCGAGGTGGCCAAGGCGGATGCGGACGCGGCGGTGCGGCTCGCGGCGGCGATGAAATTGGCCAATCAGGCGACCTTCGCGGACCTGGCCATACACGACAAGGACAAGAAAATACGCTACGCGGCCACCAAGGAATTGACCGACCCGATCCTGCTGGCCGAGATCGCAAAAAACACCGAGGAAGACTGGACGGTACGTTTCGCGGCCATCGAGAACGAGAACCTGACCGACCAGTCACTGTTTGCCGACCTGGCGAAAAACGGCCAAGACAAATACGGCGGCGTCCCCGGCCGTGCGACGTCCCGGCTGACCGACCAAGCCCTGCTGGCCGACCTCGCGAAAAACAGTGAAAACGGGGAAGTGCGGGCCCAGGCGGCGTACAAATTGACCGACCCGGAGTTGCGAATCGAGATCGTGAAAACCGATACAGGTTGGCATCCGCGATACGCGGCCATGCTCGGCCTGGGACGCCATCCGCTCGACCAGGCCTGGCTGGCCGATCTCGCGAAAAACGACAAGGATACGAATATCCGCGCCATGGCGACGGCGAGGCTGGACGATCAGACGCTACTGGCCGATCTCGCGAAAAACGATGGCGATGAAAGGGTGCGCAGCACGGCCACGAAGAGACTGACCGACCGGTCCATGCTGATCGGTATCGCGAAAAACGGCGAGGAACACAAGGAAGTGCGCGTCGCGGCGCTGGAGACACTGGGTGATCAGTCGGTGTGGGCCGACGTGGCACAAAACGATCCCAAACCGGAAGTGCGTACCTGGGCGACGTACTGGCTGACCGATCAGACCCTGCTTGTCGATTTCGCGAAAAACGACAAGGAGCCGCGGGTGCGCGAGGCGGCGGCGAATCAATTGTGCCACTATGTTGTGGACGCCGATCCGGCCGTGTTCGTCGATCTGGCGAAAACCAGTGACGACGCCGCCGTTCGCCGATTCGCGGCGCACATGCTGACCGATCAGGCCGTGCTGGTGGACCTGGCAAAAAACGACACCGACACGAACGTACGTGCCATGGCGGCTGGTAAACTGACCGATCACGTCCTGCGCGCCGATCTGGCGAGACATGACAAAGAACCGGCCGTGCGGGCCGCGGCGGTGTACGGTTTGACGGATCCGGTGCTGCTGGCCGATTTTGCGAAAAACGAGAAGGAACAGGTCGTGCGCTTCGCGGCGATTATCGCGCTGGTCGACAGCAAGACCTTGCTCACCGACGAGGCCAAACAGGACCTGCTGGCCACCGTGGCGCTCCACGACGCCGACCCGGCCATCCGCCTGATGGCGGTGCAAAAACTCACCTACTCGACCACCCTCACCCATATCGCCCAACACGACAAAGACCTCGCCGTCCGCAAAGCGGCCTTGCGGTCCCTGGCCGGCGGAAAACCACGACGACTAGGCGAATGGGACTGGGGGGACAACTAACCGCTTTGCTAACAAAGTCGCGTTCCGTTTTGTTCGATAACTCTGGTGGAACAATAAACCGTTATCGTTCGCGACAACGCGTAGGGTTGTCTTGTCAACGGTAGCAGGAGAACGACATGCCCAATCCGATGCACCTGGACGACGACTTTGACGGCCCCGACCGCCGGGCCTCCGTGGTGGACCGCCGAACCGGTATCGACCGCCGCACAGGTGAACGCATCGTGATCGGGCTGGACCGGCGGCGCGGACCCGGTATCCGACGCAGCGAAGAACGACGCGCCGCCGAAGAAGGGGAAATGACCCAGGAACAATTCGAATTCCTCAAGGCCGTCAACGAGTACAAACAACTCAACAACCGCCCGTTCCCCACCTGGACCGAAGTGCTCGATATCGTCACCGCCATGGGGTACAGAAGGGTTGCCGAACCGAGCAAGATACGCTAGAATATACTAGCCATACGGTGTGCCCATGATGCTCGGGTTTGAACAACTGACCTTTCAGATGCGCCTGGCCGCGATCGTGCTGCCGGTGGCGCTCTATTTCCTGGTGCTCGGGCTGCTCAACAGCCGCAAGCATCCGCAGTTGCTCACCAGCCGCCAGGACTTCGTGCTGCTGATGATGGCCTTGAGCCCGCTGGTGCTCGTTCCCGCGCTGGGTGTGCTGCACGGCGGATGGGGTGTCGCGGTGGCCGCGGGCGTTCTGGGCGGACTGGGCACGCTGCTGCTGACCGACCCGTTCGGTGGGCGCTGGGTGATCTACAACGTTCCGCCCGAGCAGGCCGTCGGCATGATGGAACGCTGCCTGTCCCACCTTGGCGTGCACGCTCGCCCGACGGCGACCGGATTGGAATTCACGGAACCGCGGGCGGATCAATCCGCCGGTGAAACTCGCGTCGTGCTGGAAATTCGTCCGTTCCCGCTGCTGCGAAACGTCAGCCTCCACCTGCGAAACGCCAGTCCGCGCTTCACGCGACAGTTTCGCGAGGAACTCTCGCGGCAGTTGACCGCCATGGAGCCCCCCATCACACCGATGGCCATGGGCCTGCTGATCGTCGCCACCGCCATGATGATCGCCCCCCTGGCCATGGTCGTCCAAAAAGCCCCGGACCTGGTGCGATTGTTGACGGATCTGGGGCACTAGAGTTATAATGACCCGGAGGCTCGGAGACGGCCATCATGGACTGGAAAGACCGCATCACAATCGACCCGAAAATCCACCACGGCAAACCGGTCATCACCGGCACGCGCATGCCTGTGGAATACGTGCTGGGCAGCTTGATAGGCGGAATGTCCTTCGCGGAAATACAGCAAGCATACGATCTCACCGAAGACGACATTCGGGCGGCCCTCTCGTTTGCGCAGGATCTGGTCGAACAAAAACGGGCCGTACCGGCATAGAAAATGCGATTCCTTATTGACGCGAATATGCCAAGGCTATGCCACAACGTGTTGCGTCAGGCGGGCCATGAGGCAACGGACGTTCGCGATATCGGCATGGGGGGCGATGCGGACACCGATATCGCCTCGCACGCCATTCGACATCAGCTTTGTATCCTCACTCGTGATTTTGACTTCGCCGATATCCGCTATTACCCCCCAAGGGATTATGCGGGCATTGTTGTTCTCGCACTTCCACGAAATGCTACGGAAGACGTGATTTGCGATATTCTCGCTAATTTTTTGTCTCACATGCCATCGAATTTACAGGGATGCCTGGTCGTCGTTGACCAAAAATACTTCCGTATCAGGCGGTCGTGACGTTTCGGTGACATGGAGATGGAATATGGACTGGAAAGACCGCATCACAATCGACCCGAAGCGTTCGCGCTCAGTGTGGTTTGGATTGTGACTCCTGGATTCGACGGGCGTCGGCTTCGCGGAACTCCACCGCGCAACGTCTTTCCTGATTTCCCGAGGTGTCCTCGACGATCTCTCCGGTATTGGTGACCGCCAGACTTCGGCCAGAGCCGGTGTTCCCTCGGATCAGCAGCAGGTACGGACTGGTCGCCCATTGATCCACCGCGGCTGTGTCGCCACAGTAGCGATACCCGACCAATTTGTGGGGAGCCATATCGACGACGATTCGGCCATCACGCCACCACGCCCGCCTGCCGGGGTTCCGGGGCGGTGAGGGTGTCTTCGGCGATGGTTTCGCCGGCCAGGTATCGGCAGAAAAACGCCGTCGTCCGCTGGGCGTAGAGTCTGGGGTGTACGATGACGCTCTGGTTGTGTTTGGCGTTTTCGGCGATCCAGAGGTACTTGGGTTCCGGCGCGTCCCCATGGAGCAGGCGGGTCTGGTCCTCGCGGATGTAGCTGTCCTTCTGACCGTGGATGAAAAAGATCGGGCGCGACGGCATGTCTCGCAGCGCCTTGCGGACCGACGGATATCGGCAGCCCAGCCGTCGCTGGGCGGGGATCATCAGCAGGTGGAACATCATTGTCCAGAACCAGTCGGGATGGTACTCGTGCATGAGTTTGGCGCTGGTGAAGATGTAGGCCCAGCGTTTCATCAGGTGCGTGAGCGTGGTGTCGGTGGAGAACGCCCCGTCGCAGATGACGGCCTTGATGTGGGGGTCGCTGGCGGCCGCCAGCAGCCCGCTGCCCGCGCCGCGGCTGATTCCGAACAGTCCGATGTCGCGGGGGCGTCCCTCGGCCTCCAGGCAGCTCTGGACGTACGCGCACGCTCCGAGCGTGTCGCCCAGTTCCTGGTTGCTGGGCCACTGGAGCGGTTTGTACGTGGTCGAGTTGGCGCTCTTTCCATGCCCGCGGTAATCGAACGTGAAGATGTCGAACCCCGCCTCGATCAGCGGGCGGGTGTAGCGAGCGCAACTGTACATGTCGCTGCCGTACTCGTGGCAGAAGACGATGGTGCCCTTGACGGCCTTTCGGTTGGGTGTGTGAATGTGCATGCCGCGCAAACTCCGGCCGTCGATGGACCGGAACCGCACGACCTCCCCGTGGATGGGCTGGAAGTCCAGAGGACCCGTCGCCAGCGGAGGGGGGGTGTCCACGAAGATGTTCAGGCAGATGCGGACATACTTGGCGATCAGAAGGGCGAAGAACACCAGCAGCGAAAAACAGGTCAGCGCAATGGCCGTGATCGCCCAGTGGTCCTGAAACCACGACGTCGTTCCCAGCGGGGAAACCCAGACTATCGCGAGTGTCTGCATGGAGCGAGCGGCCTTTGTCCTTCAGGACAGAATATGCCGCCGGGCTCACACTTGTCAATCGAGACTTCGCGGCGCGGGGAAAATCCGGGGAAAACGCATGAAAACGGTGCCGGGTTTTTTCGATTTTTCGCGACGGGATCTCCGGCGGCGGGAACGCGCCGTCCCGCGATTTGAAAGCGCGCAATCTCCGAGCCTACCATATTGCCCGGACGCACATGACGAGCGGTTATCCCTGCAACCCGAGGAATACGCGATGGACATTTTCGAAGCCATTCGGACCGATCACGGTCACTGCCGCGAGATCATGGACCAACTGGAAGCTTCTTCCCCGCGCGGCAAAACGCGAGAACGCCTGCTGACCAAATTGGCCGACGAACTCATCCTGCATCAGGAGGCGGAGGAGGCGGCGTTTTACCCGGCTGTGCTTGATGAAAAAGAGACGCGCGACACCGCCCTGGAAGCCCTCGAGGAACACCGCGTGCTGTCGATGATCCTCCAGGATCTGGAGGGCACGGCCTGCGACGACGAGCGCTGGCTGTCCCGGCTGACCGTGTTGCGCGAGTTCTTCGAGCACCACGCCGAGGAGGAGGAAGAGGAACTCTTCGACGAAGCCCAGGACCTCCTCGACGAAGACCAAGCCGACGACCTGGGCAAAGAATTCCTCCGCGCCAAGAAAAAAGAAGAACCCACCCGTAAAAGCGGTCCCAAGCGCGTCGAGGACGCGGAAGAGGACGAAGACGAACTCGACGAACCCGACGAACCGGAGGAGGACGAGGAGGAAGAGCGCGAAGACGAAGATTTCGAGGACGACGAAATGGAACCGGAAGCGGACGAGGAAGACGACTAACCGCTTTCACTGGCCCTGCCGTTTTGCGCTGTAAAACGTTGTGAACTACCGAACGTTTGGTGGTCCACACCGTCTTACGACACAAAATGGCATGGCCAGTAAAAACGCTTATTCTTCGTCACGATCATTACGTCAAATCCACCGGCATGAGGACGTAGAGGAAATCCGTTCCGGCGCGGAGGATGGCGGGTTTGTTGGAGGCGCTCATCTCCAGCGCGACGGTGTCCACGCCCGTGACCTTGAGGGCGTCCAGAAGGAACGTCGGGTTGAAGGCGATGTCCATGGCCTCGCCCTCGAGCGTGCTGGGGCACTCGAGTTCCGCCTCGCCACTCTCGGGCGCCCGGCTGGTAAGTTTCACCGCGTCGGAGGAGAAACTCAGCCGCACGCCGCGGCTTTCCTGGTTGGTCAGCAGCGCCGCCTGACGGATGCGGTGCTCGAACTGCCCGACGTTCAGCGACGCCTTGCGGTTGAACTCCCGGTTGATCAGGTCGCCGTACTTCGGGAAGTTGCCCTGCACCAGCGAGCTGGCCAGCGTCGCGCGGGACGAGCGGATGAGAATCTGGTTCTCCAGCACCTTGACGTCGAGCATCTCCTCGCCGCCACCGGCGATTCGCGAGATCAGCCCCATCAGCTTGCCCGGAACAATGGCCGTCACGTCATGGCCGGCGGGTTTGTTCAATTGTCCGCGGGTCAGCGCCAACCGGTGGCCGTCGGTGGCCACCAGTGTCAGTTTCTTCCCCGACGCCTCCCACAGCACGCCGCTGATGGCGTAATGGCTGTGCGCCTTGGCCGTCGCGAACAGCGTCCGGTTGATCATGCCCGACAGCTCGGCCGCCTGGATCTGAAAATCGCCCTCCTCGGTAAACTCCGTGATCGCGGGATATTCCGCGGCCTCGTATCCGAAGATGCGGAAATGGCTGCCCTTGCCCTTGATGATCAGGGCGTCCTTCTGCGTCTGGAGGGTGAGGCTCTCGTCGCTGGACTCGCGGACGATGCCCATCAGGCGGTCGGCGGGTACGAGGGCTTCGCCAGGTTCGTCGATCTGAACGGCCGAGATCTGGAACCGTCCGCCGGCCTCCAGGTCGGTCGCGAGCACGGTCAGCAGGCCGTCGGCCGCCACGAGTTTGACGCACTGCAAAATGGGCTTGGGCGTGCGAGTGGCCACGATATTACTGGCCAGATTCAATGCCTCTTGGAGAGCCGCCGTTTGCGCAATAATCTTCATGGAATCTTCCTTGATATTGAGGGTTGTTTATACGCGCGCGGGCCGTGGAAGGCAAGGGGAAAAGGCGGTATACTACGCCCATGCAGATCATCGTAAACGGACAACCGCGGACGCTCGAAACCACGCTGACCCTGGCCGACCTTCTGGTGGACTTGGCCCTCCCGCCCCGTCGCGTGGCCATCGAACTCAACCGCCACATCGTCCGCCGCGACCAGTACGACCACACCACGCTCCACGACGGAGACACCCTGGAAATCGTCACCCTCGTCGGCGGCGGATGAGGCGGGCAGTCCGGCCGCAGGTTAGCCCTTGCCCTTGTTCGCTTCGACGAACCGTAGAAGGTCTCGGGTTGAGAGGATGTAGGGGTGATCCTGTTCCAGCGTTTCTTCCATCCGTTTCAGCGTCATCCGACACTCCGTTTCCGCCTCGGCGTAGTGGCCTTGGGCACCCAACGTTTCCGCCAGAGCACGGCGATATAAAAACGCATCGGGATGCATGGCCCCCAAAACCTCTTCCTGAAGTTTCAACACAGATCGAAGTACCGTTTCCGTTTCGGCATATTTGCCTTGGTGATAGAGCACATCTCCCAGAATGTAGCGGCTGCGAATCGTGTCAGGATGCTTGTCGCCGCCGACCTGCTCCTGTAGGATCAACACTGCCCGAATCGCCGCTTCCGCCTCGGCATGCTTTCCTTGGGCCTGTAGGATAACGGCCAAATCGCCGCGGAAGATAAGCGTATGAGGGTGCTCGTATCCCCACGTCTCCTCCAGCAGTTTCAACACCGCCCGAATTTCCGCTTCCGCCTCGACATGTTTGCCTTGGGCGCGCAACGCATTGAGCAGATTGAGGCGGTTGACAAGCGTTTCAGGATGTTTGACGCCCAGAACCTTCCCCATCTGTTTCGTCAGATTGCGATACACGACCTCCGCCTGGGCATAGTGACCTTTAGCCGCAAGTTCACCCGCCCGATCGCTACGGTGGCGGAGTGTGGAGGGCAAACGACGCCACAACGCGATCAGCAAGGCGACGCTCAGAAGAATGGCCACGACGATTGTTAGAGCGCGTACGATTTCTTCCATCGGAACACCATCGTCATTGGTTTCACGCGTTGCTCCCCAACATCCACTGCGCGACGGTCTGGGCGGCGTTGGGTTTGGCAACGCTGGCGGCGGAGCGTTGCATATGGAGCAGCCGTTTTTCGTCGCGAAGAATAGGGAGCAGATGGCCGCCCAGGTGAGTGGCGTTGACGAAAGGGTCCTTGTAATCTTCCACAATCTCGGCGCCTCCAATCTCGATATAGTCAACCTCGGCGCCGACCCCGGCGTGGGTCAGTTCGGCGGCATTGAGTTTTTGCTGCTGATCTTTGTGATGCGGGTACGGCATGATCACGCTGGCCCTTCCGGCGGCGGCGATTTCGGCCATGGTGCTCGCTCCGCCGCGGCTGAGGACCACGTCGGCGGCTGCGTAGGCCAGTTCCATGCGGTCGCAATACGGTAGCGTCGTCACGTGCAGGCCGGCGGCGCGGAGGCGGGTTTCGATTTCGGCGGCAACAGGCAGGTGGCTGATGTGCAGCACCTGCCACCGATCCGCCAGCGGGGCCAGGTCGTCGGCCAATTGGCCCAAGACCTGACTGACGGACTCCGACGACAAACTTCCGCCAAAGACCAGCAGCGTCCGTCGCGCCGGGTGCAGGCCAAATGTGCGGACGGCCTCGTCGCGGGCGACGGCCGTCGACGCCGCGTCGCGAAACGCCGTCGCGAAGGCGGGCCGGATCGGGCAGCCCACGCAACGCACCTTACCACGATGGCGGCTGGAAAACGCGGCCGCCGTGCTTTCGAACTGCGTGAAAATCACCTCCGCGTGCCGGGCGAGCATCTGATTGGCCTTGCCGGGCACGGCATCGGGATTCAAAAATGCCCGCCGAACCCCCGCGCGGGCCGCCTGCACCATCACGGGACCGGCCGCGAATCCGCCAAGGCCCAACACCGCCGCCGACTGAAGGTCCGCCAGCACCCGCTTCGCCAGCGAGCGACTGCGGAGGTAACTCATCACGAAAGGCCAGAGTTTTCCCACCGACCGCGGTAGCGACTGAATCGGTTGTGGCACGATGACGTACGGCAGCGGGTCGAGAATTTTCCGATCAATCTCGCGCGACGAACACGCAAACACGATGGTGGCGTCGGGCTCCTTGGCCACCAGTTCCCGCGCGACGGCCAATCCGGGATACAAATGGCCGCCTGTTCCGCCACCGGCGAAAATATACACGCTCATGAAAGGCACACTCCGTTCTTCCGTGAGGCGAGTTTTTTTACCACAGAGGCACAGAGGAACACAGAGAGAAACAGCCGCGTGTTCGACGCGTGCTTGTTCACGCGCATGTTGGGCGGCTGTTTCTCTCTGTGTTCCTCTGTGCCTCTGTGGTAAAGAGCTCTCTCGCTTTGGGCAAGACGTGAAAGGCCCTGCCGTTTCGTGTTTCGGTTTTTTTCTCTATTTCGCATATTTGGCCACGTCCGGTTCGGGGACGGTTTGCAGGAGGCGTTTGACGATCTGCACGCTGTCGACGCCCTCGCTGCTGGCGGCGAAATTGCAGCCGATGCGATGCCGCAGCACGGGGACGGCGATCCTCCGGAGGTCGTCGACGCTCACGGTCAGCCGCCCGTCCATCGCGGCGAAAGCCTTTCCGCCCATGATGAGGTACTGCCCCGCGCGCGGACCGGCGCCGAAATCCACCATTTTTTTCACGAAATCCGGCGCGGTTTCGTCGGTCGGGCGCGTCGCGCGAACCAGCCGGGCGGCGTACTTGATCACGTACTCGCTCACCGGAACACCGGCGACGATCTTCTGCATGTTCAGAATCTGCTTGGCGTTGAACACCGTGGCCAGATCGGGCGCGGCGCCCTTGGTGGTCTCGGCCAGGATCGTCTCCTCCTCCTCGCACGAGGGATAGTCCACGAAAATGTTGAACATGAAGCGATCGAGCTGGGCTTCGGGCAGCGGGTAGGTTCCCTCCTGCTCAATGGGGTTTTGCGTCGCAATGACAAAGAACGGATCCGGCAACGGGCGGGTGTCCTGCGCGACGGTGACCTCGCGTTCCTGCATGGCCTGGAGCATGGCGGCCTGCGTTTTGGGCGGGGTGCGGTTGATTTCGTCGGCGAGGATAACGTTGGCGAAAATGGGCCCGTGGACGAAACGGAATTCCCGCCGCCCGCCGGACTCCTCGATGACGTTGGTTCCGGTGATGTCCGAGGGCATCAGGTCGGGCGTGAACTGGATGCGCTTGAACGACAGGTCCATGATGCGCGCCAGCGTCGAGACCATCATGGTCTTGGCCAGTCCCGGAACGCCCACCAGCAAACAGTGGCCTCGCGCGATGACGCACGCGAAAATCTGGTCGAGCACGTCTCGCTGCCCGACGATCGCCTTGGCCAGTTCGCGGCTCATGATCGCCCGCGTTCTGGCGAACTGCTCCATCACGTTTTCGTAGGTCTCTTTGGTCATAGTGTCCCTGCTGGCTATTGGCTTGTGGCTATGCGTTGACCGGTGTAAAGTGTATCTATGCCGGAACATCGTGACAAGTTGATGTGGTTGGTCTTGTGGATGTTGGTGGCGGTATGGGTCTCGGTTGGCGCGCGGGGGCAAGCGCAGGCCGACGGGGTGACCAGCGAGCAGGTCCAGCGGGCCATCGCGAACTCGACGACCTACATCAAAGCGCAGATGCAGGGTGACTGGGGGCGGACGGCCATGAAAATGGCCGGGCGGGGTGTGGGAAACGATTATCAGGTCGACGGAACGCTCTGCCTGTGCGTTCTGGCCCTGCTGAACGCCGGCGTTCCCAAGGACGACCCCGCCGTCACGGACGGATTGGCCGCCATCGAGAAAATCCCCAATTCGCACGCCTACGTCACGGGAATCAAGTGCCAGGTGCTCGCGATTGTCGCCAGGGACAACCCGCGCTACGCCAAACTGCTCCAGGAGGCCGCGACCGCGCTGGCGGGCGGGCAGCTCCCCACCGGCATGTGGACGTATCAGCTCGGACCCAAACCCGCGGGCCGGGGGGACAATTCCAACACGCAGTTCGCCCTGCTGGGGCTTCACGAAGCCGCCCGTGCGGGCGCGACGGTGAACAAGGCGGTCTGGGAACGGTCGCGGACCCACTTCCTCAACACGCAGCTTCCCGACGGCGGGTGGGGGTACTTCTTCGTGGCGGGGCAGCGCGGCGGCGGGACGCCGGCGACGGCTTCGATGACCTGCGCGGGGACGTCCAGCCTGTACATTGTGGGCGAGCGGCTGATGCGGGCCGGACGTCCGGTGCTGCACGCGGGGGTGTATCGCGAGTGCGGCCGATATATGCAGTACAAACCCATCGCCGACGGGATCAAGTGGTTGGCCCAGGGCTTGAACGACCCGCGGCAGAACAACGCCCTGTGGGATTATTACGTGCTCTATGGGATGGAGCGCGTGGGGATGATCGGCGGGGTGCGGAATTTCGGTCCGCTGGACTGGTATCGCGCGGGGGCGGCGACGCTGATCGCAAGGCAGTCGCCCACCGGAAGCTGGAGCGGGGGCGGCGCGCTGTACAACGACTGTTTCGCGCTGCTGTTCCTGGCCAAGGGAAATCGGCCGGTGTTGATCCAAAAGCTGGAATGGGAGGGCGACTGGAACCGCAACCGGAACGACCTGGAGAATTTCACGGCCTGGCTGGACGAAAAACTGGGCAAAAAAGTGACGTGGCAGACGGCGACGCTCGCGCTGTCGGTGGAGGAGCTGCGGCAGGCGCCGATTCTGTACATCACCGGGCACACGTTTCCGACGCTGACGGAGGAGGACGCGAAAAAACTTCGGCAGTTCGTGGAGACCGGAGGAACGCTGCTGTGCGACGCCTGCTGCGGAAGCGCGGAGTTCGACAAGGGATTCCGCGAGTTCCTGGCTGGGACGTTCGCGGAATACAAACTGCGCAAGCTCGACAAGAGCCATCCCGTTTTCACCGCGATGGTCGATCTTCCGACGACGTACGAGTTGCACGGTGTGGATGTCGGCTGCCGCACGGGCGTGTTTTATTCGCCGCGCGCGATCAGTCCGCTGTGGGAGTTGCAGCAGGCGACGGATGACACGGACCGGAGCGTCACCAGCGAGCTGGCGTATCGGTTGGGCGGGAACATCGCCGCGTACGCCACGGGCAGGGAGAAGCTCGGGGACAAGCTTGATCATGTGGACCTTCCGGCGGTGGCGGCGCGGGCGGCGGCGGGGCGGGAGATTCCGCGCGGGGCGGTTCGGATGGCCCGGTTGGCCCACAGCGGCGACCACGATTGCGACGTGCACGCCCTGGCCAATCTCGCGGCCATGCTGCGGGACAAGGCCAACATCGACGTGGTGGCGCAGGACAAGGAGCTTCGCGCCGACGATCCGCGGCTGTTCGGGTATCCGGTCTGCTTCATCACCGGCCATCACAAATTCACGCTGACCGAGAAGGAGTCCGCCGCCCTGAAACTGTATCTCGAGCGCGGCGGCGTGCTGGTGGCCGAACCCTGCTGCGGACAGAAGGAGTTCGCCGAGAGCTTCCGCGACCTGATGAAAAGCATGTTCCCGGAGCACACGCTGACGCCGCTGGAGGCGACGCATCCGATTTACACCGGCGAGGTCGGCATGGAATTGGGCGAGGTGAAATACCGCCAGGTGCTGGCCAACGAATTGAAAACCCGCGGAACGACGCGCCCTCCGCTGGAGGCGATCACCCTCGACGGACGCGCGTGCGTGCTGCTGAGCCCCTACGACTTCACCTGCGGCCTGGAGGGCGACAACCCGTTCAACTGCCGCGGATACGTCAACGAAGACGCGCGGAAACTGGCGTTCAATCTGTTTTTGTACGCGATCAGCCGGTGAGGCGTCTCGCCCGCGCTCCCCGTAGCATGGGCGTCTCGCCCATGCGGGTGTGGTTGGATTTTCCGGTATGAGGTGAATCGTTGATTTTTCTTTGAAAACAACCGATTTGCCTCCCCGGTCCCGCGCGATCCGGGCCGGCACACAGCCCCAACGGGGCGTTTTGGGGTAGCCCGGGGTGAGCGGTACTCCGCGAACCCTGGGAACCGGGTTTTTTATCTTCTCCTCAGCTGCTGACGCCACTGGCCGCATATCATACCGTCGTGTAAAGGCGGCATCGAACGACGCGTACGCTCCCGTGTGCGTGTCGTTCGATGCCGCCCTCATGCGTCGGTGTGATATGCGGCCAGTGGCGTCAGGCACGATGGGGAAGAGAAGAAAAGCTTGAACCCCGGGTTCGCGGCGTACCGCTCACCCGGGGCTAGAGCGGTTTAAGTTTGCGTGGTGGCATAGCCGCA
>Ga0123353_10001602_pt1 | contig 27882 bp, 28 predicted proteins | sample TergutLab28metaG_3_FD_92763 | JGI IMG/M metagenome (GOLD analysis project Ga0123353, IMG submission 92763) | Labiotermes labralis P3 segment gut microbial communities from Petit-Saut dam, French Guiana - Lab288 P3 | ecosystem: Host-associated > Arthropoda: Insects > Digestive system > Gut ...
CGCCGCGCTGCTGCTGGTTGTGGTTTCGGCAATACGAAGCTATACGGATATGATCGTCAACGAATCTGTAGGCACCTTTGCCATTCTCGACGAACTCGACCAACAGGTCAAAAAGCGCATACACATGGACTATGAGCTGATGGAGGATCCAGAGGTCAAAAAGATTGAGGACAAGGCACAGCGTGGTCTGCAAAGCAACCACGCCATGCCCAACAATATCCCACGCTATGCTGTGAATATGCTGGTCAATTTTTTCGGCCTGCTGCTGTATGGCGCCGTGATTACGACCATACACCCGCTGATACTCGTGCTGCTGGCGGCGTCCGCGGCGATCAACTGGATCTTCCTCTCCATGGCGCGGAAATATTATGACAAACACCGCGAGGAGGAATCCGACAAGCGGCGCAAGTTCCGGTATTTGGAGGACGCCCTGCTGCAACCCGACGGCGCGAAGGACATACGCATGTATGGTATGAATGCCTGGCTGCGCGGGACTATGTTTGGCTTCTTGAAAGAAACGGAGACGATAAACCGCCGCATCCATTGGCGCAATACGCGCGCCGCGCTTGTCGGCGCCGCGCTGATTTTACTGCGGGACGGCGCGGCCTATGCCTATCTGATCTATCTGCTGCTGGCGGACAGGGTCACGCTCGGTAATTTCGTTTTGGTCTTCGCGGCGATAGGCGGCTTTGCGGGTTGGATTTCCGGCTTTATTGTGCAGAGCAGCGATTTACTCAAAGCCTGTTCGGAAATGAACGACGTTCGCGAATTTTATACCGTAGAGGATCGCTTCAATACGGGAAAAGGCGAAGCGCTGCCCACGGCGGGGGCATTGGGTATACAGCTCGTAAATGTAGGCTATACCTATCCCAATGCGCCCACGCCCGCACTGGAAGGCGTGAACGTGCATATCCGGCCCGGGGAGCGCATTGCCATTGTCGGCGCGAACGGCGCGGGCAAGACCACGCTGATCAAGCTGATCTGCGGGCTGTATCAGCCGAATAACGGACACATCGAAGTGGACGGCATCAACATTTCCAAGTTCAACCGCGACGAATATTTCACCCTGTTCTCCGCCGTGTTTCAGGATATTCATATCCTTGCCGAGAGTATCGCGCAGAATATATCCCAGGCGCCCTCGGCGCAGACCGATATGGCGCGGGTTATGGATTGCCTGCAAAGGGCGGGGCTATATGACAAGGTGCAGAGCCTGCCCGAACGTGAGAACTCGATGATGGCCAAGGAGATTCACAAGGATGCCGTGGCGCTGTCCGGCGGCGAAATGCAGAAACTCGCGCTCGCCCGCGCGCTGTATAAGGACGCGCCGATTATCGTGCTGGATGAACCCACCGCCGCATTGGATCCGATTGCGGAGAACGCGGTCTATGCGCAATATGCCGCGCTGACTGCAGGCAAAACATCCATATTTATTTCGCACAGACTGGCGAGCACCCGCTTCTGCGACCGTATTCTGTTTATAGACAAGCAGGGCATCGCCGAAATGGGCAGCCACGATGAATTGATGGCTTTGGGCGGCAAATATGCCGAGATGTTTGAGGTGCAGGCGCACTATTACCGCGAAGATATGGAGGTGGCGTTATGAGCAAGAAAATTGGTTTCAAGCAGCATCTGCGCATATTTGCCCGCGCCTTCCGCGTTCTGCGCGAGGTTTGCCCGCCGTGTTTTCTCAGCTTGACCGTAATCAGCAGCACGATAGACGCCGCAAAGCCGCTGATAGCGCTGTTCTTTTCCGCGCAGGTGCTCAATGAGCTGGCGGGCGCGCGGGATGTACAGCGCATACTCCTCTATGTGGCGGCGACACTGCTCTCTGTCTTTTTGTTGTCGGCTATCAACGCCCTGTTACAGCAGCGCCTGAAAGCCCGCGGGGATTACAATTACAACAGACTGGAATTCCTGTACGCAAAACGGTATATGGAGATGGACTACCCGCATGTGGAGGACAGCGTTATCAACCAGATGCTGGCGGATATACGCGCCCGTGCCAACGGGAACGGGCTGGGGCTTTACAACCTGATATATTATCTGCCGATGTTGAGCACGATAATTGCCACCTTGCTGCTCTCATTTGTATTGCTGGGGGGGCTGTTTATACCGGCCGCCGGATACGTGCAAAACTGGGTGACTTCGCCCGCGGCGACGCTCGTCCTGGTTCTGCTGGCCATCCTCAGTGTTTTGACGCCGTTCTTTCTGCGCAAATGGCAGCGGGAGGCCATGGAACTGGTACAGCGGGAGAACCCGAAAGCGAATACGCTTCTCAACTTCTACGGGCAGTATATTGACGCCGATAAAGCCGCGAAGGATATACGTCTCTACAATCAGGCGGGCGCGCTGGAAGAGATTTTCGAGAAGCGGCTCAACCGCAAGATGTGGATCTGGTTTTTCAGGCGGGGGGCAAGTCTGGACAGCATATTAGGCGCGGTCAATGCCTTGGTCGGTGGCGCGGTCTATCTGTTCATCGGTCTGCGCGCGCTGTTCGGCATGTACGCGCTCGGGAGTGTGGTGCAGTATGTCGGCGCGGTGACTTTTATTATCACCAATATGGCTTCCATCGCTGCCATTATGGGGCAACTGCTCAACAATAATATTTATGCGCAGAACATCTTTGATTTTTTGGATTTGAGCGACCCGCGGGCGGACGGCGACAAACAGCCCGATGCCGATAATATCGAGATAGAGTTTGATAACGTATCCTTCAAATATCCCGGCGCGGACAGCTATGCCTTGAAAAATGTCAGCCTGCGCTTTACGCCCGGGCAGCGTCTGGCGGTTGTAGGCATGAACGGGAGCGGCAAGACCACGATGGTCAAACTGCTCTGCCGCCTGTACAGGCCCTGCGAGGGCGTGATACGCCTGAACGGAGAGGATATTCAGAATTATGACCATACGGCCTATACGCGTCTGTTTAACGTGGTGTTTCAGGATTTTAAGCTGTTTTCGCTGCCCTTGGGCTGCAATGTCGCGACGGCGGAGAGCTATGATGCGGAAAAGGTGCGCGCCGCTTTGATTAACGCGGGCTTCGGGGAAAAGCTGGATACACTTGAGGACGGCTTGAATACCATGTTGGGCAAGGATTGCGATAAAAAAGGCACTTCCCTGTCCGGCGGCGAGGAGCAGAAGGTCGCGATTGCGCGCGCGATGTACCGCGACGCACCCTTTGTCGTGTTCGATGAGCCGACCGCAGCGCTGGACCCGATTTCGGAATACGAGGTGTATACCAAACTGAACGATATCATCGGCGAGAAGACCGCGGTGTTTATCTCGCACCGCCTGTCCTCCTGCCGTTTCTGCGACGATATCGCCGTGTTCCACGAGGGCGAACTGATTCAGCGCGGGAAACATGAGGTTCTGCTGCGGGATACGGACGGAAAATACTGCGAGATGTGGAACGCGCAGGCGCAACATTATACGGACGTGTAGGTCTCCAACTCCCGCTCCGCCGCGTCCAGTGCAAGATAAAGGGCGTGGTTCTCCTCTTGCAGTGCGCTGAGGAGGGCGTATAGGGGTTCCAGGGTCTCATATTCGCCGCGCGTGGTGGCGGATTCTATCTCCTGTTCCGTGTCACGGATTTGGGTTTCGTTTGTGATGATGGCGGCTTCGGCGGCGCGCAAGGCTTGCTTTGCACGGGCGCGGGCCGCTTTTTGGTGTTTTTGGGCGTGGTAGGTGTTGGGTTCGGGGGGTAGGGCCGTGAGTTCGGGTGTAGTAGGCTCGGGCGGGCGGATGGTATCCGCCCCTACGGGCATATCAATGTTTGATAGCGCCGCCAGATAACTTTCCTCAAACGGAAATTCCAGCTCGCGTATGCCGTTTGGCGCGAGGAATAGTACGCGGTCGGCGAGACGCTCGATGAGGTGGCGGTCGTGCGTGACGAGGAGACAGGTGCCCGTGTAGTTCTCGATGGCGTTTTCCAGGGTCTCGGCGGATGCGAGGTCGAGGTGGTTGGTCGGTTCGTCGAGGAGCAGAAAGTTGGTACCGGAGAGCATCAATTGGAGCAACTTGATGCGCGCCCGCTCGCCGCCGGAGAGGATTTCGGTCTTTTTGTATATCTCATCGCCACGGAAGAGAAAGAGCGCGAGGGCGTTGCGCAATTCCGCCGCGTCCATGCGCGGAAAACTGTTCTGCAACTCCGAAAGTACGGTGTTGCCGCCGATGATGGTGTCCGTCGTCTGGGCATAATAACCCAATTGCAGACCGTCGGCAAAGCGGAAATGCCCGTTTTGGAGGGACAGGCGCTTGGCCAGCAGTTTCAGGATCGTAGTCTTGCCGCAACCGTTGGGGCCGACCAAACAGACGGTCTCCCCCGTCCCCACGCGGAAACTTGCGTTTCGGAAGAGGGGTTGCACCGGGTCGAAGGCATAGGATAGACTTTCCGCAATCAGCGCATCGCGGCTGACGATCTCGCGAGCCTTGAAGGAAAAATGCACCGCCGCAGGGTCTCGCGCGGGCGGATCCAAGCGGGCGCGGATGCGGTCTATCTCCTTTTGCTTGGCGGCGATGGTGATAAAATTGCGCGCCTGGTTCCAGCGGCGCTGCTGGTCTATGATGCCCTCGATGCGCTTGATTTCTTTCAGCTGTGCCTTATAGAGCTTCTCCTGTGCGGCGCGCTTGCCCTGTTTCAGTTCCGTATAGCGGCTGTATCCACCGGGCGCGGACAATAGGCGCCCGTTTTCCAATTCGAGGGTGCGCGTCGTCACCTTATCCAGAAAACGGCGGTCGTGGGACACAATCAGTGCCGCGCCCTTATAGGCGAGCAGATAATCCTCTAACCAGAGCACGGCGGAGAGGTCGAGGTGGTTGGTGGGCTCATCCAAAAGAAGCAGATCCGCTTCCGTGAGGATGGCGCGCGCCAGCTTCGCGCGACCCGCCTGCCCGCCGCTGAATGAAGCGAGGGAACGCGCCTGTTCCGCATCCCAAAAGCCCAGTCCCAACAGCGCGGCGCGGGCGCGGGCGCGGAAGGTCAGACCGCCCTTGGCGGTATAATCGTTGTACAGGGAGGATAGGCGGTCGGAAAGGCGCAGGGCGTTGCCCTCCTCCCGCGCGAGCCGCCCCTCAATGTCGTCAATCTCGGCCTCCATGTTCATCAGCGGCAAAAAGGCTTGCTCGGTATATTCATACAAGCTTTGGCTTTGAAGCAACGTCGGATCGGTTTGCTGTTCCGCGCAGGCCAGGCGGGCATCGTTGGCCATATGCGCCATACCCGCGTCCGGCTTGTCCAAGCCCTGCACAACGCGCAACAGTGTGGTCTTGCCGCTCCCGTTCACACCAATCAGCCCGGCTTTTTCACCGGGCGCAAGTTCGAAGTTCACATTGGAGAACAGGAGCTGCGTCGCGAACGAAACCGCGAGTCCCGTGACGGTTAGAATGGCCATAGGGGGATTATAGCATCAAACCAAGCGTCTGACCAGTTCTTCCTTTCCTCCGGGCAAGAGGTCGATCAACGGAATCTCAATGAGCGTGTAGCAGCCCGGCAGTTGCTTCGTTACCGCGCGGGCCGCGCTTGTGAGGATTTGGCCTGTGAGGGCCGGGTTGTTGATGCGCATGGTGTATTCGAGCGTTTGGTTGTGCGCGCTGCCCGAGACGCCGCGGCGGGTCATTTGTACGCCGTGGCCCATGTCCTGCATGGCTTTTACGTCGGCAACCTGTATGACGTGCGTTTCATCGTGTATGAAATAGGGGTCGCTGCGGATTGCCTGCGCCACCGTGTCAAAGGAAGCGTCGGGCGAAAGCTGCACATAGACCATGCGCCTGTGCACGCCCGCGCCTATGGGCATGGTCATCGACAGCGCGTTTTCCACGCCCGGGATGGCCTTTGCGGCGACGGAATGCCCCATGCTCATGCCAGGCCCGAAGTCCGTATAGGTGATCCCGCGCGGGGCCATGGCTTCCATCAGCGCGCGGAGCAAGGAATCGCTGCCCGGATCCCATCCGGCAGCGATGATTGCGGCGGCATTCCCGGCCTTCGCGGCTGCATCCAAGCGGCATTTCTGCGCCCATATCTCCGGGTGAATATCATAGGAATCCACCGTGGAAATACCCGCTTGCAGCAGCGTTTCCGCCGTTGCGGGGCAGAGCCGCGAGGGCAGGCAGAGGATTGCGACATCCACCTCGCCATAGGCGCGTATGTTTTGGATATCGGAAACCCAGAGCGGCCGCAGTGAGAGCGGGACGCGGCTCTCCGTTCGGGTTACAATGCAGCGCAATTCCATATCCGGTGCCAACCGCACGGCATCGGCGGCGCAGGCGCCTACATTTCCATAACCCACGATTGCGATTTGTATCATGGTAATCTTCCTTCCTGAGCTTTATTTTCCATCCGAAAGTGTGACCGCGTATTTATCCAACAGGTAGAGCGGTCGGTAATTGGTCTTGGAATAGCGCAGGCCGGGGTCGCCCGCGTCATCCTCCCGGTTGACAAAGCGTATGCCCTCCCCCGCCGCCCGCACAAGGGCCTGCGCGATGGCGGGATACGCACCGACAAATCCCTTTAGGGCTTTTTCCACGTGCACCACAAGTGTATCCCCCGCCACTTCGCCGATGGTGAGAGCGGCGACGCGCCCGTCTTCGATGATGCAGTATGCCATTTGTCCCAGCTCTTTGCGCAAAACCAGCAGATCGCGCGCGCCCTCGGTCTCGGCGGCAGCGCCCGCATCCACCGGGTCGCTTTCGGCTACATAGGCGTCCAGAAATTCCATGCAGGCCGGGAGCAGTTCCGGGGTGACCGACGACGCCAAGGCGAACGGATGCTCGCGCCGAAAGCGGTTGACATGGTTGCGCTGGGCATGCAGGGCCTTTCCCGCGTAGGCGAGGAAGTTCTGCGGGTCATAGATATAATCCGCCCAGTCGCGGTGCGTTTCGGCGCGCATGCGATTGCCATAGCGCTTGCGCAGAAAGGGCAGCGCATCCTCCGGCACGACCGAGAGACGGAAGGGCATGCCGCGCAACCTTGCATCCGTCTCCATACAGGTCAGAGCGGCGGCGTAATCGCCCTCGCCGAGCGGATAGGTATAGCCCTCGCCGAAGCCCTCATAATCGGCGCGTATCAGGAGCAGACCGTCCAGCTCCGCCACATAAGTGTCGTATATCTTGCGCCACTGGTATACCGCGCCAATGGTGCTGTCACAGGCACGCGAAGCGGGACTGCGGAAATAGGGCAGAAGCTTGCATATGTTTTCACTGCTTAGGGGGACGAATTCGCTCATACGCTGATTATACCATGATTTCAATATTTTCGGAGCGGTGCGATCCAGTCGAGGGAGAGGTGGCGCAGACCGCGCAGGCCCGGATCCCCGAAATACGCCTCGTTCCAGTCGCGGGTGAGGGCATGCGCCCAATGCTCCGTCGCCCGAAGTACGCACATGGCGGCCATCGCCTTGCCGATGAACATGATGGCATCGGTATGATAGCGCGCGGGCTTGATGGGCATTCGCATCCAGGCAAGGATGCTGGGAGGGATGGAGGCGACGTCCTGCACAACGGAGAAACTGTAGTAAGGCCCGACATTTACGAAGACGCCCACGCAGAGAAGCACGATATAAAAGCGCGCGGCGCGGGAAAATATCATATATTCCAGCTTTCTTGTGAACATATACATGTACAGGATGCCTGTGATGCAGGCGAGCATGCCCACAAAAACCACGGAGTGCGGGTCCAAGTTGTCGAAAGAGGAAAGGAGTAACCAGAGGTGATACAAGGTCAGCGCTACAAGGGGGAAGGTTCCCAGCACCGGCCAAATCTGCGAGAAATATACGCAGGGGATCATCAGCAGGCAGAGCAGCAATTCCGGCGTGATCGAGAACTGCGTGATGAAGGATCTTTCAAGGCCGTTATATGTCAGGCCCACATAGCCCAGCGCCGCGCCCAGCAGCGCGGCCAAAATGGCGCGCTTCACGCGGGGCGAACGTTGGGGGATGCGCAGGGTTTCGCGCCGATCGATTTTTGGTCTCCGCTTAAGAAGCAGCTTATGCATTTTGCATTTCCTCTAAAAGATACTGTTAATATAGTACGTCGCCGCAAAGTTGTCAATTGGTGCTTTGCACAAAGTATGAAAATCATCTTTCCTTGTCAAAAGAATTGTGCTATAATCTAATTTGTAATTTTGCGGCATTGCCGCACAGGAGGAATGGGAATGTCTGAAAACAAAACGGTCTTTCCTTTTCAGGGGACCCCGGAGCAGGAAGCAGAACTGAGAGCCTTTGCGGCAAGCATGGCGGATGAAAAGGGCGCGTTGATGCCCGTGATGCAGAGGGCGCAGGAGATTTACGGGTATTTGCCCTATGAGGTGCAGGCCATCGTCGCCGCCGCGCTCAATGTACCGCTGACGGATGTCTACGGCGTATCCACGTTTTACGCCATGTTCGCCCTGCAGCCCAGCGGCAAGCACCGCGTCGCCATTTGTATGGGTACGGCCTGCTATGTGCGCGGCGCGCAGGATGTGCTGGAGGAGCTGGAAAAGCAGCTCGGCGTCAAGAGCGGCGAAACGACCCCCGACATGCAGTTTACGCTGGAAGCCACGCGCTGCTTGGGCTGCTGCGGTCTCGCGCCTGTCATCATGATCGACGAGGATGTGTATGGCCGCCTGACCAAGAAGGAAGTGAAAGGTATCCTTGACAAATACCGCGAATAGGGAGCACTTTGTATGACCATCCGTGATACTATGGAGTTATTGGGCGCAAGGCTGCTCTGCGGCGCGGAGTTGCTCGATACGCCCGTCTATGCCGCCTGCGGCTCCGATATGATGAGCGATGTGCTGGCCGCCAGCGGGCACAAGGATATACTGCTGACGGGCCTTGCCAATCCGCAAGTGATACGCACCGCCCTGATGTTGGACACGCCCTGCGTTTGCTTTGTGCGCGGCAAGCCCATGCTGGAGGAGACCGTGGAAATGGCGCGAAAGGCCGGCATTTGCGTTTTGGCGACCGAGCTCATGCTCTTTGAGGCCTGCGGTCGGCTCTACCATGCCGGTTTGGGGCGCACGCATGAGTGAGCCTGTCCGTTTCTTATGGCAGGTGGATGGGGACGACTTTTCCTCCGCCGGAGAAGCCAGCGTACTTGCCAAGCGCAGTCTGCGCGAACTGGGCTTTGACGCCGAGCTGATACGCCGTGTCGCCGTCGCCATGTATGAGGGCGAGATCAATATGGTCATACACGCGCACGGCGGAGAAGCGGAGATGCTGGTGGACGAGGACGCGGTGCGCGTGATCCTGCGCGACGTGGGTCCGGGTATACCCGACGTGGAGCTTGCCATGCAGGCGGGCTATTCCACCGCAACGGATTCCGTGCGCGCGCTGGGTTTCGGTGCTGGCATGGGCTTGCCCAACATGAAACGCTTTGCGGATGAATTGGTGGTCGACTCTCGCGTGGGTGAGGGGACGACGATTGAAATGACGTTCAGATGATACTGTACAAGCATTCCGTCGTATCCGACGGCGAAAAATGCACGGGCTGCACGCACTGTCTGCGGCACTGCCCCACAGAAGCGATACGCATACGCGGCGGCAAGGCCGTGATTGATTCCGCGCGCTGTATCGACTGTTCCGAATGTATACGCGTCTGCCCGCACAAGGCCAAGAGCGCGGATTTTGATGCGCTGGCGGAACTGGATTTTGCCAATGATTATATCATCGCCCTGCCCGATCCGACCCTGTACGGGCAGTTCCCGCAGTTGCGGGATGTAGACGCGCTGCCGGGCGCACTGCTATCCGTCGGGTTCTCGGATGTGTATGAGGTTGCCAAGGCGGCGGAACTGCATACGGAATATACGCGCCTGTATTTGCAGCAGCCGACGGTAGCACGGCCCGTGCTCAGCAGCAACTGCCCGGTAATTGTGCGCCTGATTTCCCTGCGCTTTCCGCTGTTGCGCGACAGGTTGCTTCCGCTTGCGCCGCCCATGGAACTGGCGGCCAAGTTTGCGCGGGAACGGGCGCTGTTCGCGCATCCCGACTTGGACCCTGCGCGCGTGAAGACCGCCTTTATCTCTCCCTGCCCCGCGCGGGTCAGCTGGGTAAAGAACACGCCGGAAGGCAAAGTGCAGGATATTGACTATGTACTGTCCGTGCGAGAGCTGTTCTTCCGTCTGCGGCCCCTTCTCACGGGTACGGAGGACAGGCCCAGTGAGGTGGGCAAGATAGGCTTGGGTTGGGCCGCCAGCCACGGCGAAGCGAGCGCGCTGATGAACGACTGCTATCTGGCGGCGGATGGGATTGAGAATGTGACACGGGTGCTGGATAATATTGAGACCGGAAGTATGCCCGATCTGGAATTTGTGGAGTTGCGCGCCTGCCACGCGGGTTGTGTCGGCGGGCTCCTGAATGTGGAGAACCCCTATATCGCCCGCGTTCGCCTGAACACCCTGCGGCGTCTGCTGCCCGTTTCCCGCAACCGACTGCCCCGGGAGGCCTACGGAACCGCGCAGGTACCCCAGGAACTGCTGACCATGTGGCCCATGGATTTCAGTACAGCCGATGTGCTGGCGGGCGATCGCAAATCACGCTTGGAGATGATGGCGAAGATCAACCGCATTGCCGCCACCCTGCCCGGCAGGGACTGTGGCGGTTGCGGCGCGCCGAACTGCCGCGCCTTTGCGCAGGATGTGGCGCGAGGGGAGGCGAAAGCGAGCGATTGCGTGGTGTTTATGAAGGAACGCTTGGAGAGGTTGTTGACGGGAGAGGGATCAGGGATCGGGGCCCAGGGGACAGGTGAGAGCGATGACGGTATCTGAATTTGCCGAAAAATTATCCTTGCATCCTTTCTGTCTGCCTGTACCGGGGATCAATGTTTCCGGCGGCTATGCGGGGGATTTGCTGAGCTGGGTGATGGGCAAGGCGCAATGGGGCGACGCTTGGGTGACCATTATGAGCAACCGCAATGTCGCCGCCGTGGCGCAGTTGACCGAAGTTGCCTGCGTTGTGCTGGCGGAGAATGTACGGCCGGACGCGGATTTGCTGGCCTTGGCGCAGGAGCATGGCGTGAATTTGCTGGGTAGCGGACTGTCCGCATTTGCGCTTTGCGGGGTGATTGCGGAGTTTTTGCGTGGGTAGGCTCCGCGTGAAATACGATTTGCACCTCCATTCCTGTCTTTCGCCCTGCGCGGAAGAGGATATGACGCCTGCGAACTTGGCGGGCATGGCAAAGCTGGCGGGACTGCAATTAGTTGCTTTGACCGACCACAACAGCTGCAAGAACTGCCCGGCGTTTCTGGACGCCTGTGCCGCCTACGACATTGCCGTCCTTGCGGGCTGCGAACTGACGACGGCGGAGGATATACACCTTATATGCCTGTTTCCACAGCTTGCGGACGCAATGGCCTTTGACGCAGCCTTGCAGGCGCATCGCATGCAGGTGCCCAACCGCCCGGAGCGCTTCGGGAAGCAGGAATGGTATGGGGCGGATGATACGGTTGCCGGAGTAGACCCTTGGTACCTACCCGCCGCCACGGATTTGGACTTGGAGAGCGCCGTAGCTTTCGTGCAGACGCATGGGGGCTACTGCTATCCGGCCCATATCGACCGCGAGAGCAACGGGCTCTTGAGCATACTGGGCGCGTTCCCCCCCTCCCCTGCCTTTGCCTTTGCCGAACTGTGGGATGGGGCAAACGCGGACTTGGCGGGTGGGCGCGGCATTCTCATCGGCTCCGACGCGCACCGCCTTTGGGAGATTGGGGAAGCGGACGGCGTTTTCGAGCTGGAAGAGGGAGATATACGACAGCGTTTCTTTGAGGTAATAGGCAAATGAAAGATTTATCCCTCCATATCCTCGATATCGCCCAGAACAGCATCCATGCCGGGGCGAAGCTGGTGGAGATAACAATAAAGGAAAGCGAGACGAGACTGACCCTGACCGTCAGGGATGACGGGTGCGGGATGGACGCCGAACTGCTGGTGCAGGCGCAGTCGCCCTTTGGCACGACGCGCACGACGCGCAAGGTCGGGTTGGGGCTGCCCCTGTTGCGGCAGGCTGCGGAACAGGCGGACGGGGCGTTCTCGGTGGAGTCCGTACCCGGTGCGGGTACGAGCGTATATGCGAGCTATGATACGGGACACATAGACGCGCTGCCGCTGGGGGATTTGGCGGAGACGGTCGTCACGCTTTTACAGGGCTCGCCGGACTTGGATTTTGCGTTTATACACAGTTGGGATACGCCAACGGCGTGCGAAGCGGCATTGGATACGCGGGAGATGCGCGAAATGCTGGGGGAGATTCCCTTGGATACGCCCGAAGTGCTGCTTTGGGCGAAAGAAGCTTTGACAGAACAGTACAATTTGCGCTAAAATATAAAAGACAACAAAAAGGAGCTGTGCGATGAAAACATTGGCAGAACTGGCGGAAATCCGTGAGAAGATGAAGGGCAAGGTTGCCCTTCGTGAAGGCAGCAACGAGACGCGCATCGTGGTCGGTATGGCCACCTGCGGCATTGCCGCCGGGGCGCGACCCGTGCTGGGCGCGTTTGTGGAGAAGGTGGCCCAAAAGGGATTGGGAGACCGCGTGACCGTTACGCAGACGGGTTGCATCGGCATGTGCCGTTTGGAGCCGATTGCGGAGGTCTTTGAACCGGGCAAGGAGCGCGTGACCTATGTGATGGTGACGCCCGAGATGGTCGACCGCATATTAGACGAACACCTCAAGGGCGGCAAGCCGGTATGGGAATTTACCATCGGCGCGCAAGAAAAACAAGGGGAGTAAACTATGATTCGCACACATGTATTGATTTGCGGCGGCACGGGCTGTAACAGCTCGGGCAGTATGAAAATTGCCGACGCCCTGGCTGTGGAGCTGGCAAAGGCGGGCTTGCAGGAAGAAGTACAGGTCGTCCGCACAGGCTGTTTCGGGCTCTGCGAGCGCGGGCCTGTGATGATCGTCTATCCCGAGGGTACTTTCTACGCGCACGTGGCCGTGGAAGATGCACCCGAACTGGTCAACGAGCATTTCCTCAAGGGGCGCATCGTGGACAGGCTGATCTACCGTGAGCAGGGTGAGGAGCAAGTGATACCCCCCGCCCTCTCCGAAACGGGCTTTTACAAGACCCAGCTGCGCGTTGCACTGCGCAACTGCGGCGTGATTGACCCCGAGAATATCGAGGAATATATTGCGCTGGATGGCTATGCCGCGCTGGGCAAGGTGCTGACGGAGATGACGCCGGAAGACGTTATCAAGGTAATGAAAGAATCCGGCCTGCGCGGGCGCGGGGGCGGCGGCTTCCCAACCGGACTAAAATGGGAGTTCGCGGCGAAGAATATCAGCGATGAAAAATATATCATCTGCAACGCCGACGAGGGCGATCCCGGCGCGTTTATGGACCGCTCCGTTTTGGAAGGCGACCCGCACGCGGTATTGGAAGCCATGGCCATTGCGGGCTATGCCATCGGCGCAGGCAAGGGCTATATCTACTGCCGTGCGGAATACCCGATTGCCGTCAAGCGTTTGAATATCGCTATCGGACAGGCGAAGGAATACGGGCTCTTGGGTGAGGATATCTTCTCCTCGGGCTTCGGTTTTGATATTGAGGTACGCTTGGGCGCGGGCGCGTTCGTCTGCGGTGAAGAGACGGCGCTGATCACCAGCATCGAGGGCAACCGCGGCGAACCCAAAGCCAAGCCCCCCTTCCCCGCCAACAAGGGCCTGTTTGAGAAGCCAACCATCATCAACAACGTGGAGACTCTGGCGAACATTCCGCAGATCATCCTCAAGGGCGCGGCGTGGTTTGCTTCCATGGGCACGGAGAAGAGCAAGGGTACCAAGGTCTTTGCGTTGGGCGGGAAGATTGTCAATACGGGCCTGGTGGAGATCCCACTGGGTACGACATTGCGTGAGATCATTTTCGACATAGGCGGCGGCATCCCGGGCGGCGGCGCGTTCAAGGCGGCGCAGACGGGCGGCCCCAGCGGCGGCTGCATCCCGGCAGAACACCTCGATACCGCCATTGACTATGACAACCTGACCGCCATTGGCTCGATGATGGGCAGCGGCGGCATGATCGTTATGGATGAAAACAACTGCATGGTGGACATTGCCCGCTTCTTCCTCGACTTCACCGTCGACGAGAGCTGCGGCAAATGCACGCCCTGCCGCGTCGGCACGCGGCGTCTGCTCGAGATGCTCGACAAGATAACGGACGGCAACGCGACGCTCGAAGACCTCGACAAGATGGAGGAGCTCTGCAACTACATCAAGGCGAACGCGCTCTGCGCGCTGGGTCAGACCGCGCCCAATCCCGTGCTCTCCACCCTGCGCTATTTCCGCAATGAATATGAAGCGCACGTTGTGGACAAGAAATGTCCGGCGGGCGTATGCAAGAAATTGCTCCGTTATGAGATACTAAGTGACAAATGCGTGGGCTGCACGCTCTGCGCGCGCAAATGTCCCGTGAATTGCATCAGCGGTACCGTGAAGAAGCCGCATGATATAGACCAAAGCCGCTGCATCAAGTGCGGCGCGTGCATGGACGGCTGCAAGTTCAACGCCATCATCAAGAAGTAGGGAGTGAAATTATGGATAACGTCAATGTAAAGATCAACGGGATTCTCGTTTCTGTCCCCGCCAACGCCACTGTGTTGGAAGCGGCGCACGCGGCGGGCATACGCATACCCACGCTCTGCTATCTGAAAGATGTCAACCCGCTGGGTGCCTGCCGCATGTGCGTGGTCGAGGTCAAGGGCGCGCGGAGCAACCCCGCTGCCTGCATTCAGGCCGTCGCCGAGGGCATGGAGGTGCAAACTAACACGCCCGCGCTGCGCGAGAGCCGCAAGAAAACGCTGGAACTGATGCTCTCCAATCACCGCATGGAGTGCCTATCCTGCAGCCGCAGCACCAGCTGCGAATTGCAGACCCTAGCACAGGAATACGGCGCGGAAGCGAAAAAGTATGTATTCGGCGATGAGATGCCGCCGGATATCGACGATTCCGCCGTGCATCTGGTGCGCGATAACAGCAAATGTATACTCTGCCGCCGCTGCACAGCCGTCTGCAAGCACAACCAGCATGTCGCCGTCATCGGTGCTACGGAGCGCGGCATCAAGACACATATCGCCAGTCCCTTTGACCGCGGGCTGGCCACGACGCCCTGCGTCAACTGCGGGCAGTGCATCGCCGTCTGCCCCACGGGCGCGTTGACCGAGCGGGACGATACGGGCAAGGTCTGGGCCGCACTGGCCGACTCCAAAAAGCATGTGGTCGTCGGCCCCGCGCCCTCTGTGCGCGCACAGCTGGGCGAATGCTTCGGCATAGCCATCGGCACGAATGTGGAGGGCAAGATGATTGCTGCCCTGCGCCGCTTGGGCTTTGATAAGGTGTTTGACGTGGATACCGCCGCGGATATCACCATTATGGAAGAGGGCACGGAGCTTTTGCAGCGCATCAAGGGCGGCGGCAAGCTGCCGCTGATCACCTCCTGCTCCCCCGGCTGGATTAAATTCTGCGAGCATTATTATCCCGAGTTCATTGAAAACCTTTCCACCTGCAAATCGCCCCAGCAGATGTACGGCGCGTTGGTGAAGAGCTATTATGCCGAGAAGGCGGGCATAGACCCGGCGGATATCTTTGTCGTATCCATCATGCCCTGCACCGCGAAGAAGTTCGAGATACAGAGACCCGAGATGAACGCGACGGGCTATGCGGACGTAGACGTTTCGCTTACGACGCGCGAACTGGCCGATATGATCAAGCGGGCGGGCATCGAGTTCAATATGCTGCCCGATGAGGAAGCGGATCCTGTCTTCGGCGTCGCTTCCGGCGCGGGGCATATCTTCGGCGCAACGGGCGGCGTCTGCGAAGCGGCGCTTCGCACTGTGGCGGAAGTCGTCACCGGGCAGCCCCTCGAGAAGCTGGACTTTATGGCCGTGCGCGGCACGGAGGCCATCAAGGAAGCGGAATACGATCTTGCGGGCATCAAGGTGCGCGTGGCGGTCACCAGCGGTCTCCAGAACGCCAAGAAACTGTTGGATATGGTCAAGAGCGGCGAGAAGGACTATCACTTTATCGAAGTGATGGCCTGCCCCGGCGGTTGCGTGAACGGCGGCGGCCAGCCGTTGCAGCCCGGCTATATCCGCAATACCGTCGACCTGCGCACGGAGCGCGCCAAGGCCCTCTACAGCGCGGACGAGAAGATGGTTCTGCGCAAGAGCCACGAAAACCCCGTCGTGAAGGAACTGTACGGGAGCTATCTGGGCGAACCCGGCGGGCATAAGTCGCATAAACTGTTGCATACGCATTATGTGGCGAGGGAGCTTTATTAGTTCTCGGTTCTCAGTTCTCAGTTCTTTGTTACGGGCGGATAGTATCCGCCCGTAATGTTATCGGAGGAATCATGCATACCAAAAAAAGAAACATCTTGATAGCTATCATAATCTTGATCGTCCTGACTGTCTCAATTATTATCGCTGTTCTGAATCATGATATACTGCGCGCCGTGTTCGGCAGCGAGAAAGTTGGCATGTATGAAATAGCTGCCATGATAGAGTGCAAGTCGGAAAATGAAAGTAACATTATTTTTGCCGTTGATGATATTCAGGTTCCGTTTCCCTTGCCGAATGGTGCGGTCGAATTTGAAAATGCGGCATATCCTGCCCGGGAAGGAAGCACGCAATATTTAGTCACCGCTGACGCATGGAAAACCTATCAGCTTGTCACGCTGCCGCAATGCGGATTCGAGTTCGATCAGATGGGCGCATGGATAGAAATCAGCAATGCAGATAACTCTATGCGGGTCGGGATGCACGTTTCCATGTTTAGTATATCTTTTTTGCGTATTGAAGTGACAAAGTTATCGTAATAGCTGTTGCGCGTTTTTCATTTATTTCACATTTCGCACGGATTTTGGTGGCATAATGGTTACACAATTTACTACCCCTCTTTACTATGAACCCGGAGGTGCGAATTATGCGAACGGTGAAATCATACTTTAGCGGTACCATCTTCTTTCGGAATCTGAAACGCTATTGGCCGATTTGGTCGCTGTATACGCTTGCGTTGGGGATTTTTGTTGTCGTTACGCTGTTGCCGATATTCTCATACGGCAGGAGCCATTATTACGACAGCACCGCATATTATTCTATGCGGGAACTGCTTCTTGAGGAAGGGCTCATTGCCGGGAGGATTATGAATCTCGTCTTCGGCGCGGTCAGCGCACTGGCGGTGTTTTCCTTCCTCTATGATTTTAAGCAAACCCAAATGATCCACAACCTACCCACCAAGCGCGAGGGGCAGTTCTTTGCCGCGTTCGCTTCGGGCTTGACCTGGCTTATCGGCGCGAACTTAATCGCATTCCTCCTCGCCCTTGTGATGGAACTCTCAGCGGGTTATTTTGAAATTTCCTGGCTTCTTGCTTTCTTCGGTACCCTTTGCGCGAACAGCATCTGCTTCTTCGGCATTGCCACGCTTTGCGCCTTGCTTGTCGGGAACAAGGGGGGCATGCTACTCCTCTATGGCATAGTCAACTTTGGCGCGATTGTTGTGGAAGCCCTTGCGGCCTGGGCTACAAGCTTCTTTGTTTTCGGAGCAGCAGGCTTGTGGGATGAACCCGTGCTTGCCCCCCTGTCTCCCATCGTGCAGCTTTTCTATGTGTACGACAATTTATACGAGAGCGGTAGATTCTTGCCCGAGCGCATGATCCCATGGTTGCTGATTTACGCTGTGGCGGGACTGCTCTTGGCGGCCTTGGCGCTGCTGCTATACAGACGGCGGCACCTCGAGAGCGCGTCCGAGCTCATTGCCGTCAAGCCCCTGCGACCTATATTCAGATATGCGATGGCGTTTTTAGCTTCGTCGCTCCTTTGCATTTTCTTGCTGGGACTGGTGTTTGAATATGAATATCTGGGGACCTTTATGCCCTTCCTTCTCTGCCTGCTGGCGGGCGGATTTATCGGCTATTTCGGCATTGAGATGCTCATTCGCAAGACGACCCGTGTTTTCAAGAAGAGTTGGAAAGGGTTCTGTGTATACGCGGGTGTAATGCTGGCTTTGATGCTTGCTCTGCAATTCGATGTGTTCGGTATAGAGCGGTATAGACCGGAGCCGGATCAGATTACAACGATAACTGTTGGTATCGGCTATTATGAAAGAGAGAGAACGACCTTTGCGGATCCCGAGAGTATCCGAGTTTTACGCGATTGGCACGGCGACGTGATTGCGGGCAAGAAGCGTTTGAAGGGCGATAATTACGGCGATCTGATTACGCTCACCTATGATTTGAACGGGCGGACTGTGACACGCAAATATTATCTTGGCAGTATAAGCGACATGATCCAAGAACCCTTACTTTCGGAAATGCTGGATATATTGGATGCGCCGGACGCGATTTTACAGCGGCACACATTTCAAAGGGAGTATACGGAACGGAATGCGCAAGAGAATTACATCATATTTCCTTACGGTGATAACTATCCGAGTGAATTCAACTTGACGTCGGCGGAAGCTGTGCGGCTCTATTATGAGGGCATACTCCCGGATATGCAGAGTGGCAGGATTGGGACTATACTATCGGAGTTTTACCCCTACCGAGCTTACGATGCGTCGGGGAACGAATGTCACATCACGCTTTACTTATCGGAAATCGTGCAGGGAAAAGAGCACAGAGAGTATGTATCGCTGAATTTGCAGCCTGATTCTGTAAACACTATGGCCGTACTGAAGGATTTGGGGATACTGCCGTAGTTGTATTACCAAAAAAATATATATTAAACGAAAGGAAAGATACCACATGAGCTTACAAGTGGAAGTCAGGGATTTGGTCAAAAGTTTTGACACGGTGCGCGCCTTGGACGGGTTTCAGATGACGGTGCCTGCGGGCACTGTGTATGGGCTGGTCGGCCCCAACGGCGCGGGGAAGACCACGCTGATACGCCATCTGACCGGTGTTTACCGGCAGGATGCAGGGACGGTGCAGATAGGGGGCGAGCGCGTTTACGAAAACCCCGCGCTGAAAGAGCGGGTGATTTGCATCCCGGACGAGCTGTATTTCTTTTTGCAGGCGAATGTGCGGGATATGATGCGCTTCTACCGCTCCGTTTATCCACGCTTTGATTCGACACACTTCGAGAAGCTGGCGGAGCTGTTCCGGCTGGATATGAAGCGCCCCGTCCGCAAATTCTCCAAGGGCATGCAAAAACAGGTGGCCTTTTGGCTGGCGATGAGTTTGCGGCCCGAGCTGCTGATTTTGGACGAGCCCGTCGACGGGTTGGATCCCGTGATGCGGCGTCAGGTCTGGGGCGTCATCTCGAATGACGTGGCGGAGCGCGGCACAACGGTGCTGGTCTCTTCCCACAACCTACGGGAGTTAGAGGACGTATGCAACTATGTCGGCATTATGCACAAGGGCAAGCTGCTGCTCGAGCGCTCCCTGCGCGATATGCGCGGCGCGGTGCAGAAGCTGCAAATCCTGCTGCCTGAGGGCGGCGCGCTGCCCGAGAGTTTGGAGGTGCTGCATCGCGGCGCGATGGGGCGGGTACAGTCCCTGATTGTGCGCGGCTCTGCGGAGGAGATTGCGGAGAAAGTCGCCGGGGCATCCCCGATATACTTTGAACTGCTGCCTATGAGCTTGGAGGAGATCTTTATCTATGAGCTGGGAGGTGCGGATCATGCGATCGGCGAAATCATACTTTAACAGCACCATATTCTTTCGGAATCTGAAGCGCTATTGGCCGATCTGGTCGCTGTATATATTTGCATTGGGGATTACAGTCGTCGTTACGCTGCTGCCGCTATATACACGGAGCGGTTACGGCAGCAACCACGCCAATACCCGATATATTTATGTTGCCATGCGGGAAACGCTTCCGCATATCGGCGCGGTCGCCGGCGCAATTATTAACCTTATCTTCGGCGCGATCAGCGCGCTGGCGGTGTTTTCCTTCCTCTATGATTATAAGCAAACCCAAATGATCCACAATCTGCCCACCAGACGCGAGGGCCACTTTTTCACCGCGTTTGCTTCGGGTTTGACCTGGCTGATTGGCGCGAATCTGATTGCCTTCCTTCTCGCCTTTTTGTTGCAACTCTTCGCGGGCTATTGTGAATTTGCGGCACTGCTCACATTCTTTACCGCGCTTTGCGCGAACAGCATCTGCTTCTTCGGCATTGCCGCACTTTGCGCCTTGTTTGTGGGGAACAAGTGGGGCATGCTCCTCCTCTATGCCGTACTCAATTTTGGCGCGTTGCTTATAGAGGCTATCGTACGCTGGGTTCTGAGCTTGTTTGTGTTTGGGCTGTCCGCAACGGGAATCGGTTTTTCGGTTCTCTTGACTCCGGTTGCTCTGATGCCTATTGCGAGTTCCAACGCGTACATCGAAGATGTTTATACTCTCGCCCGCTTCATCCCCTGGATCTTGGTTTGCGCCGCATTAGGCTTGATATTGGCGGCAGTGGCACTGTTGCTATACAGGCGGCGTCAGCTCGAGAGCGCATCAGAACTCATCGCGGTCAAGCCATTGCGACCGATATTCAGATATACGATGGCATTTTTGGTCTCGGGACTCCTCTGCGGGTTATTGCTGGAATTGGTGTTTGGATATGAAACAGGGGGACGTTTATGCCCTTCCTGCTCTGTCTGCTCGTAGGCGGATTTATCGGCTATTTCGGGATCGAGATGATCATGCGCAAGACGACCCGCGTCTTTAAGAAAAGCTGGAAGGGGTTTTGCATCTACACGGCCGCGATGCTTGCCCTGCTGATCCCCTTGCAGTTCGACGCCTTCGGCATAGAGCGATACAGACCGCAAGTCAATCAAATCGAGTCGGCGAGCGTTCACATGGGCTATTATTATGGCAGCACGAGAACCACCTTTGAAAACCCCGAGAGCATACAAACCCTGCTCGACTGGCACGGCAACGTCATTGCAAGCAAGGAGCGCTTGAAGGGCAACCGTCAGTCTTACGGCGATCGCATTATGCTCACTTATCAGTTAAATGGGCGGACTGTGGAACGTGAATACGATCTCGGCAGTATCAAAAGCAATATCAAAGACCCCCTGCTTACAGATTTGATTGATATATTGAACATGCCGGAGACGATTTTGTCGCGGCACGCTTTTCAGAGGGAGCTTACGGAACGAAACACGCATGGAAACAAGGTATGGTTTTCCCATGCAGATCGTCCCGATCGTACCCTGTCGGCAGCGGAGGCCCTGCGACTCTATTATGAAGGCATATTGCCGGATATGCAAAACGGTACGATTGGAAAAATCGAAGCAGTATTTGATTATCCGTACTATGATGTATATAAAAACAGGTGTAGAATCACACTCCGCTTATCGGAAATTGTGGAGGGAGAGCTGCACTCGGAGACCCTGGAACTGTATGTGCATAAGGATTCTGCAAATACCCTGGCCGTGCTGAAGGATATGGGGATTTTGCCGTAGGGAAAATATTTACTGCAAAAACGGGGGACGCGATGTTTTGCGTCCCCGTTTTGCTTTTATCTTTTATCCTGTCGGCAAGCTGCTGCCGGTTATGGTCAAGGGGCCTTTCGGGGAGTAGTACAGTTGGCCGCTGTAGATGCAAACGCCCCCCGTCCGCAACGCATCGTAGTCCGCGTCGCTCATTGCCTGCAGCGTATCGGGGTCGCGGAGCAGCTCCAATCCATCGTTCAGGTAATACCATTCCATGCGCCAGGGCTGTCTCATTTCCTCGAGCCGGGTCATATGCGGTAAGAAGGAGATGGCCAGGCACGCTGCGTCCTTCTTTCGGCTCATAATCGTTTCGGTCAGGCAAATATAATTTACATGCACCTGTACCCCATCCCGCTCTACAACGCGGTTGCTTGTAAGTACTCTATAGCACCCGCTCTTTGTGCGCAGGATCGGCGATAATTCGCTGAGTATGAGAAGCAATGGTTCGTCATCTTCGTCTTCTTCTCTGCCAACAGTGATCTTCCAGTTTGATTCCTTCGGAAAGTTCGTGAACTCCGCAAATGTATCTGCCGGTACATGTGCGCTGCTGTAGGGCATTCTTTCCACTTCGCCGTCTTCCAAGATTGCTTCATAATCAAAGAGATCTTCCGAATAGGGGATAGCTGTTTCGCTTTCGTATAGCTTATAGCGAATGCCCAGTACCACCCCCGTTGTGATAATGGCGGCCAGCAGAACGGAAGCGAGGGCGATCAGCAGCTTTTGAACACGCAACTTCTTGCGAATTTTGCGCAGGGGCGCGGCGTCGGGTACTGATTCTTCCGCGGACAGCGCGATATCGCCCTGCAATGCAGCAAGCGCATCGCGGCAGGATTCGCATTCCTGCAAATGCGTCTCCACCAGTTCGATAGAAGCGGTGCTTGCCGCCTCGTCTTTGTACAAGGGGAGCAGATCCCCTATGATTTCGCAATTGTTCATTTCACATCTCCATTCAATAGCAAGATTTTGGCGCGGTGAAAGGTGACGCGGGCCCAGCTTTCAGTCTTCCCGAAGAGCGCGGCAATCTCCGCAAAGCGCAGTTCACCAAACACGCGCAGGGAGAAGACCTCCTTGTATGGCTCCGCCAGCGCGTGGAGGGCGCGGTGCAGGGCCATCGTATCGCTCTTTTGCAAAAACGTCCGTGCGGGGTCTTGCGCGCTTGCGGATTCGATTTCTGCGGGGAATTCCGCACTTCTTTTGTGCTTTCGGGTATAATCCACATAGCAATGCTTGGCGATTTGACAGAGCCAGGACTTGACGGAGCAATCGCCCCGGAACTTGTCCGACGCCGCAATGGCCTTGATGAACGCCTCGCTGACCACATCCTCCGCGATGGCCATATCGCCGCACAGGGACAGGGTATAGCGCAGCAGGTCCCCCGCATATGCCTGATAGATTTCCTCGAAGTCCAATGCCAACAACCTCTCATCGGTCTTTGTCTATTAGACGGATTAAAGAGAAAAACGTTACAAAATCAATCGAAAATCGCATCCGCCGCATAGACGCGCGCGGGTATGCCCTCTTGGTGCATAAAGTCGCCCATATAGCGCCAGCCGTATTTTTCATAGTAGCCGATGTGGTCGGTGTTGAGATAGACCGTGTCATAGCCCAGCTTGGCGGCCTCGCGGCGGCCCTGCGTCAGCAGCTGACCACCCAGGGCCTGCCCGCGCTCGGCGGGTTCGATATGCAATGCGCAGAGCCAGGGACAGAGGTCCTCGCGCACCATAAAATCGTTTTCGATCAGCCCAAAGCCGCCGATAATCGCGTCATCGCGCAACAGGAGGAACCAGCGCGGAATGGATTGCCCTTCTTTCAGGCTGTCCTGCATGCTCTCGACATAGAGTTCTCTGGGGACACCCCAAGTGGCGTGAAAATAATCCGCCGCCGCATCTAAACACTCGGGGTGCTCGCGTATATCGATAATTCGCGTATTCACTTGCCGCCCCTGCAATGCACTTCAATGTAGGAATCGAGAGACTTGCGTATGGTTGCCATGGCCAATTCCGGTCCGTGCTCATCGTCGACCACGGTTTCCTTGTTCTCCAGATTTTTATAGACCGTAAAAAAGTGGCGCATTTCCGCGATGATATGCTTGGGCAGATCCTCTATGTTATGGTACTGGTTGTAGCTCGGATCATCAAATGGCACGGCGATAATCTTCTCATCCGGCTTGCCCTGGTCCATCATCGTAATCATGCCGATCGGATAGCAGCGCACCAGACTCAGCGGGCGTATCATTTCACTGCAAATGACCAGCACATCCAGCGGGTCGCCGTCCTCCGCAAGGGTGCGGGGGATGAATCCGTAGTTGGCGGGATAGTGCGTGGAGGTATACAGGATGCGGTCCAGCACAATAAAGCCCGTTTCCTTGTCCAGCTCATATTTGTTGCGGGAGCCTTTTTCGATCTCGATAACCGCGATAAAGTCCTCCGCGCTGATTCTGCGCGGGTTGATATCATGCCAGATATTGCTCATGGATAGCCCCTTTATATTTTATGTTTCACTATACCGCAAGTACAGGGTATAGGTCAAGCCCAAGCGCGGCAGAGGGCGATGCGGGCGCCTTTCGGGTTGTCGCAGTGTTCGGAATCGCCGCAGGAGTATTCGTTTAATTTTTCACAGGGTATATCTGCACATTCCCCGCAATGGGCGTGACCCCGTTCCTGACAGCATCCGGCCACCGGGCATTCGCCGTGGAAGGGGTGGCCGTTTGTTTCGATGCAACCGCCACAGTTATACGGTTCTTTGAACGTGCAGAAATCGCAGAGCAGCCCGCAACGGGACTGCACGCGCAGAAGTTGGTCTATTGTAAACTCCGCGCTTTGCCTGTCCACCCACAGTGACACGCGCTTTGTGGTGAACTTGATGACGCAATAATTTGGGTCGGTGTCGCCGAGCGGGAAGTGATGGATGAACCAATCTATCCAGAACTTGTCCTTTGTCGCTTGATCAGTGCAGATTTCCGCTTCGCCCACAAGGGTGATGTTATCGTTTCCCGCACGGAAACATATACTTGTACGCTTATCTTGCAACAGTCGTCTTGCCTTGTTGCCGTCTAAATTTGTGGAGAAATACGTTTCCAAGATGGTCGCCGCGTGGATGGGCGATACAGTGGAAACGTGCGGGCAGCCATTTTCGTCTATCACGCCGAAATAGGCCGTGTCACAACCGCGTATGATTTGATTTGCCCTCTCGAACAGGTTTACGTTCATAAAATTCCCCTCCCCATTATCTTGTGATAATTGTACCATATCCTCCCCTGCTCTGCTATACTATAAACATGAAAAGTATATTAGGCATACCCAACTCCATACTCGCCCATTTTGGGGCTGTACCGCACCATACAACGCTGCCGATTTTGGATGAGAAGCTGAAGCGGGGTTGGAAGAATGTTGTGCTGTTGATTTTCGACGGCTTGGGGACGGATGTGCTGCAAGCGCACGCGCCGAACGGGTTTTTATGGCGCCATCGTATTGGCGATTTGGCTTCGGTTAATCCCTACACGACCACCTCGGCACTGACTACTCTGGAAACAGGTCTGTCGCCTATGGAACACGAGTGGCTTGGCTGGTCCTGCTATTTTCGGGAGATTGATGAGTGCGTGGATTTGTTTTCCGGCAAGTACAGTGGGACGGAGCGGCAGGCGGCGGATTATCCCGTCGTTTGGGAGAATATCGGGTTCAAGCATTTGTTTGCGCAGATTCGCGATGCCAATCCGACAATGGATTGTTGCTACGTCTCGCCGTTCAGCAAGCCTGCGGCGAGTACCTGCGAGGAAGTTTGCGCACGCATTGCGGCATTGTGCGCAGGAGAAGGGCGGCGCTATATCTATGCCTACCATTTCCGTCCCGATTATGATATGCATGAACATGGGTGCTATGACGCGCGGGTGAAGGATTCGGTTCAGTCCTTTGACCGTCAGGTGGAGCGGCTTAGCGGTGAATTGACCGATACGCTCCTGATTGTTACGGCGGATCACGGGATGCATGATGTAAAGATGCTTTGCGTGGAGGACTATCCCGAAATCGCTGAGTGCCTGCGCGTGCCGCCGAGCCGCGAACCGCGCAACCTTTCGTTTTTCGTGAAAGAAGAATACATGGATATTTTCCCCGAACGCTGGAATGCGAGATTTAGCGACAGTTTTCATCTGATGACGGGCGATGAAGCGTTTGCGCGGGGCATATTCGGCGACGGCACGCCACATGCGCGGGCGCGGGATTTTATCGGGGATTATGTCGCACAGGCGACCCGCGATTTTGCGCTCTGGTATCGGGATGAAAACGGTGAATCCAAAGATTTTCTGGCCTGCCACGCCGGATTGTGCGGGGATGAGACGACGGTGCCGCTGATTATTATCGAGAGATAAATTCATTGACAAGCGAACGTTTGTTCGGTATAATGCATCATACGAAAACGCGAGGGGTGAAACGACGATGCAGGACCGGGTGATTTTCCATTGCGACTGCGACGCGTTTTTCGCGAGCGTAGAGGAAACTTTTCACCCCGAATATCGGGCGGTGCCGATGGCCGTGGCGGGTGACCCCGCTCTGCGGCACGGGATTATTTTGGCGAAAAACGCGCGCGCGAAAACCTATGGCGTGCTGACGGCGGAGACGATTTGGAACGCGAAGAAGAAGTGCCCGCAATTGTTGCTGGTGCCGCCGCGCGGCGGCGCTTATTCCGAATATTGTGATCGCGTCAACCGCATATACGAAGATTATACCGATTTGGTGGAACCGCTGGGCATAGACGAGAGTTATTTGGATGTGACGGGCAGCGTGCACCTCTTTGGCGGCGATGCCGTGGCCTTGGCGCATGACATACGCAGGCGCGTACAGGCGGAGCTGGGGATCACCATCTCCGTGGGGGTATCCTGGAACTGCGTGTTTGCCAAGCTGGCTTCCGATTTGCGCAAGCCCAACGATGTGTGCCTGCTCTCCCGCGGGAATTATCAGTCGATCGCCTGGCCGCTGCCTGCGGGCGCGATGCTGATGGTGGGCCGCAAGGCACGCGAGAAGCTGCACCAGCTGGGCATGGAAACGATAGGCGATGTGGCGCGGGCGGATCCCGCGCTCCTGACCCGCGCCTTCGGCAAGATGGGCGAGGGGCTGCACCGCTATGCCACCGGAGAGGACGACAGGCCCGTGAACCCGCAGAGCGGCGAGGAACTGCCCAAGTCCGTGGGCAACGGAAGCACCTTTTCGCACGACCTCACAACCCGCCGCGAGGTGGAGGCCGGGATCATGGGCCTTTGTGATACCGTTTCCGCCCGACTGCGCCGCCACAATCTGCAATGTAAGACCGTACAATTGAGCATCAAAAATCCCGCCTTGGAAGTGATACAGCGGCAAAAGAAGACGGCGCGCCCAACCGACCTGTGCAGTGAGCTCTATAAAACCGCTATGGAAATCTTTTTCGCGCACTGGGCTCTGCCCGCGCCCGTGCGCGCACTGACCGTCACCGCGCAAAACCTGGCCGCACCCGGTACGACGACGGAACAGCTCTCCCTGTTTGAGGTGATGGCGGACGAAGAAAAGCGCGCCCGCGCGGAAACGCTGGCGCACACGATTGACGCGATACGGAAAAAACACGGGAAGCGGAGCATTACTTCGGCTAAGCTGGTCGCAGTGGAGTTTGAGGAGGGGGTTGAGGAGGAGGATGCGGTACTTTTATAGTATTCCTCTGCATGACGTACCTAAAAATAGACTTTCATTACTGCACTTGCAATCAATGCTATTAGAATAGCAAGCAACACAACATTAGAAATAAGCAGGTAATAAAAGAATCCGTCCCGCTTAGGTCGTTCATCATTCTTGAATTGATGAATAGAGCAGGCTCGTTGCTTTTGAAGATAATCAAAGTCATCATAAAAACGTGTGTCGCGCGGAATGTGTCTTTTCACGTCTATCCTAAAATAATCTCCATATTTATCACGAAAGCGCTTCAACAATTTTTTCTCAGCAAGTGTTCGTAAAAATTCGATACTGTCATGCAAGTCTTTTATTGCAGCAACTCCCGCGACTACTCCAAACAAAACCGTAAAGAAGAGCTCTATGCTCCCCTCATAAATACTTTTTACTTTAATATCAAGAACTGGGATATCAAACTGTTCGCACTCGTTTAGCAACTCTTCATTTATGATACGGATTGCCAATTCTTTGAGTTCATCATAGGTGGCACGCTCTTTTTCTTTGCCAAACCAATAATCACCGCCTGGAATCAGACAGGGCGGCCATCGATTATTCGAAGTAAAACTATGATACTCACTGTTGGTATCAATTGATACGGAGTATACCGCTTTATATGATTCTTTGCGCATACGGTTTTTGAAGAAAAACATGATAAATCTCCTTATCGATCAGCTAAATAGCTTAGACAGTGTTTACACGAGTTATGCGACGACCAGTAACCACATGAAGATGCACTTGACGTACAGAGAAGCAAGGAAAGAGTCCGTCTGCTTTGCATAGCGAGTAGCGATGCCACGCCAGCCC